>Ga0126378_10000324_pt1 | contig 36046 bp, 40 predicted proteins | sample PanSoiMetPlot_23_FD_92587 | JGI IMG/M metagenome (GOLD analysis project Ga0126378, IMG submission 92587) | Tropical forest soil microbial communities from Panama - MetaG Plot_23 | ecosystem: Environmental > Terrestrial > Soil > Tropical forest > Bulk soil | place: Panama | collected 2016-02-17
ATCGCAAGGGCGCGAGCCGGGGACGGCGACGCGTTCCGAGAGCTGATCGAGCCGCACCGCCGAGAGCTGCAGGTGCACTGCTACCGGATGCTCGGATCCTTCCAGGATGCCGAAGACGCCCTCCAGGACACGCTGCTGACCGCCTGGCAAGGCCTCGGAGGGTTCGAGGGACGCGCCTCGATCCGTACCTGGCTCTACCGGATCGCCACCAACCGGTGCCTCAACTTGCTTCGCTCGGCCAGCCGACGACCCGCCAAGGAGTGGGACGTGCCCGAGGTTGAACCGCCCGAGCCCGACCGGCTCGGCGAGGTCGTATGGCTCGAGCCATTTCCCGACGCCCTCCTCGAGGGTGCCATCGAGGTGCCGCTGGGCCCGGAGGCCCGCTACGAGCAGACCGAATCCATCTCTCTGGCCTTCGTGACAGCCCTTCAGGTCCTGCCGCCGCGCCAGCTCGCCGTCCTCATCTTGCGCGACGTCCTCGGATTCCACGCGAACGAGGTGGCCGACATGCTGGACTCGACCGTCGAATCGGTCAACAGCGCCCTCAAACGGGCGCGCGCCAGCCTGCAGCGCCGCCGGCGGTCGACCGCCGACCGCGAAACACCTCCCGTCTCCGACTCACCCTCCGAGGATGTGATCGTGGCGAAGTTCGTCAGCGCGTACGAGTCCGCCGATCTCGACGCGCTGGTGGCCCTTCTGACGGACGACGTCTTCGTCTCGATGCCACCGATGCCGTTCGAATACGAGGGCCGAGACGTCGTGGCTCGCTTCTGCGCCAGCATCTTCCGCTCGGGCCGGAGGTTCGACCTCGTGCGGACCCGAGCCAACGGTCAGCCGGCGTTCGGAGCCTACCTGCGCGCTGGTACCGGCATCCGCCACGGGACCGGCCTCATCGTGCTCACCATCACCGGCGACCGGATCTGCGCCATGACGCACTTCGACAAGAGAGTGCTCCCATGGTTCGGGCTACCGCGATCGCTGCTGAGCCGGTAGCCCCATCCCCCCTGCCGCCCGATTGTCCGGCCAGCGCGGCGCGGGTCAGGGGCAGCCTTCGGCCGTCGCATCGCAGGGTTTTTTGCGAGTCTTCCCGGTGGCCGGCCGATCTCAGGAGGTCAGGGCCATCCGGTGGGCCAGGCGGCGCAGCTCCGGGGCCGGCCGCCGCCCGCGGTGCAGGTCCAGGACCAGCTCCAGGCAGTATGCCCGGCGTCGGCACGCGGACATTGCCCGCCCGGGCTGATCGCCGGCGCCCCTGCAGCTACCCTACCGCGACATGCGGCACACAAGGGACGACGTCGTGCGGCGGACGGTGGAGGAGTTCGACCAGCTGGACAGGCTGATCGGGCGGCTCTGGCAAGGAGACTGGGACCGCAGAGTGCCGAGGCCTGAGGGCCGGGACCCATGGACCGTCAAGGACGCTTTGGTCCACATCGTCTGGTGGAAGGAGCTCACCACGAGGGGCATCCGCCGGCAGCGCCGGCCGCCCGAGTTCCGCGGCCTGGACGTGCCTGAGATCAACCGAATCGTCTACGAGCGGTGGCGGGACCGGCCGGCAGGGGAGGTGGTCGAATGGCACCGGCGAGTGCACGAGGACGCCCTTCGCGCGCTTACAGAGGCGCCGGCGGAGTGGTTCGGGAGGCGGGAGCGGTCGCCCGCCTGGCCGGCCGACTTCGACAGCCACTCGGTCGGCCACCGTGTCAGAGACATGGAGGCTGCGATCGGATCCTGACACGGGCCACCTCGCAGCCACGGTGGGTCGTCAGAAGCGCCTGCTCAGGCTTCCCGTCAGGTTTACGGGTCGCGCAACGCGAATGGTCTGGCTCCGGTCTCCGAGCGCAGCCTCGCCGCCGTCGGTGCTGTCCGGTGCAGCGTCACTCAGCAGGCGAAGTCGCGCCGCGATGGCCACGGCCTCAGCCCGGTTGCGAGCGCCGAGGCGTTCCAGGATCGATTCGATATGACTCTTCACAGTGCTCGTGGCCAGGTGCAGCCGGGCGGCGATCATCCGGTTGGAGCAACCGGCCGAGACGAGCGCCAGGACCTCCTTCTCCCGAGCCGACAGTCGAATACGCACGGCGCCGTCCGCAGACGGCGTGCCGGCGTCGTCATGAGCGCTGCTCCCATTCGCGGTGGCCGCGAGGACGCGAAGCGCCAGGACCAGCGCAATCGCCACCACTACCAGCGTCAACAGATCGCCCAGGCAGGCCGTCCAGGGAAACACGCGGGTGGACCCGACGCGTGCCACGAGGTCGGCCGCCGTCCAGCCGGCGGCGATCAGACCGATGCTGAGAATCACCCCCCGCCGGTCACACCAGAGGAGCGCTTCCAGGAGGACGAGCAGGAAGCCCATGGTGAGGCCCGCCGGCGGCAGCCCGCGGTACATCGCCGTGAGGCACACGATGGCCGCCAGGTCAGCGGCGACCAGGCCCTGGGCCAGCCGCAGCGCCGGCCTTCCGGTCAGCACATCGCTGCCGTACTGTCCGAGAGCGTTGTAGAGCGAGACGAGGACGAGCCAGCCCACAGCCAGCGCCGCCGGCTGCGGCGGGCTGGTCACGGCCACAAAGGCGACCAGCGCGACCATGCACCATCGCAGCAGTGCGCCGGCACGGAGCCGCGGCCCGATCGCCTCGTAGCGCTGGCTCGCCACGAGCCAGGATCGCCACCGGTCGATACGCTCGTAGCGCCGATCCAGCGCCGCATCGGCCATAACACCATGTTTGACGCTGGGAGCTGTGCGGGGGCGTGCCGATGGTCCTATCGCACCGGGCGACTATGGTCCTATCGCCCGCCGGCGGCAGCCCTCTCGAGCGACTGCGGAAACTGTCAGCCAGTCCCATACCTCCTCAGATGTCCTGAAGAAGCCTTACAGGACGCCGGCACTACCGTAAGATCGGTCCAGTAGGTCGCCTGGAGGCCAAAGACGAGTGTCGCAGTTCTTTGAGCGCTCCGTCCGTGAGGGTTAGGCGCCACCTCGAGAAGGGAGAGAAGGGCCAGCCGGACATCACGGCGTTGCGGCACGTCATGCGGTTCGGGATCGTGAGCCTCCTCCCGATGGCGTTCCTCGCCATGTTGTTGACCGGGAGCCTCGACCGGCAGACCACCGCCTCGGCGGTTGAGGAGGCCAAACACGCGACTCGCGAGGCGGCCCGGACGGCAGTCGTGCCGAACCTCCCCGAGGGTCTCCTGACCGGCGACCCGGCCGCCATCGCGGCCATGGATCGTACGGTTCGGGAGCGAGTGCTCAACGAGCGGGTGGTCCGTGTCAAGATCTGGTCCCCTGCGGGCACGATCCTGTACTCGGATGAGCCACGCCTGATCGGCAACAAATTCGCCCTTGATCCCGATGACCTCAAAACGCTGCGGACCGGCGAGGTGACCACCGACCTGAGCGACCCGAAGCGGCCCGAGGACCGGTTCGAACGCGGTTTCGGCCAGCTCCTCGAGGTCTACCTCAGGATCTACGCGCCCAGCCGGCAGGCGCTGCTGCTGGAGGAGTGCATCCGGTACGAGACCGTGACCGAACGCAGCCGCCGGCTGCTGCTCGGCCTGCTGCCCGGCATGCTTGGCGGCCTGGTCCTGCTCGAGCTGGGGCTGCTCCCTCTCGCCTGGCAGCTGGCCCAACGCGTGCGCGACGCGCAGCGCGAGCGGCAGCGCCTGGTGCAGCGCGCGGTGGACGCCTCCGACGCTGAACGCCGGCGGATCGCGGCCGACCTTCACGACTCCACCGTTCAGGAGCTCGCGGCCGTCTCGTACTCGCTGGCCGCCACCGGGAGGCAGCTGGGATCTGCTGGCCACGCGATAGCCGCTGAGGCCCTGGAGGAGGCCGCACGGACGACCCGCCTCAGTGTCCGCCAGCTGCGCACGCTGCTGGTCGAGATCTACCCGCCCGACTTCCACCTCGACGGTCTGGCGCCTGCCTTGCGGGACCTGCTGGCGACGGTCAGCGAGCGCGGCCTGCGAACGGAGCTGAACATGCCTCCGGCGTTGCAGGTGGACCAGGAGGCCGAGCGGCTGATCTACCGCGCGGCGCAGGAGGCGCTGCGCAACGTCCTTGCCCACGCCCAGGCGACCCGCGTCGAGGTGAGCGTGGACGTGGTCGGTTCGACCGCGGTGCTGGTCGTCCGCGACGACGGCCAGGGCCTCCCGCCGGGGTGGGACGGCTCGTACGAGCCAACTCGACACTTCGGCCTGCGGTTGCTCCGCGATCTCGCCGATGAGGCTGGGGGGCGCCTCGACGTCTCATCCGAGAAGGGCCAGGGCACAACGCTGCGCCTGCAGGTACCCACCCGTTGATCCGGGTGGTCCTGGTGGACGACCACGCCATGGTCAGGGCCGGTCTCGAGCAGCTCCTCGTCGCGTCCGGAGACATCGAGGTGGTCGGATCGGTGGCTGACGGCGTCACCGCGGTCGATCACGTGCGGCGCTCGCGACCCGACGTCGTCCTGATGGACATCTCGCTGCCCGGGCTCGACGGCATCCGGGCCACGGCCGCCATTAAAGCCGCCGACCCGGACGTGCGGGTGGTGATGCTGACGTCGTTCGGCGATCGGGTGCGGGTGCTGGCGGCCGTGGACGCCGGGGCCGCCGGTTACATCCTCAAGGAGGCGGATCCCGAAGACCTGCTGCGCGCGGTCCGGGCCGCGGCCAGGGGTGAGTCGCCGGTGTCGCCTCGTGCCGGTCAGGCACTCTTCGCGGCCCGCACAGGGCGGCTGGAGGCGGCGGACCAGCTGACCTCGCGCGAGCGACAGGTGCTCCTGCTGGTCGCCGAAGGCCTGGTGAACAAGCAGATCGCACGCCGCCTCGGCATCAGCGAGAAGACGACGAAGGCGCACCTGACCCGCATCTACGCCGCCATCGGGGTCTCAGACCGGACACAGGCCGCGCTCTGGGCGGAGCGCAACGGGCTGCTCCAGGACGACCGGACGACGTGAGGCCTCCGCCCCGGCAGGAGTGCCGCCCGGCCCAGCCGCAGCGGCACTCTTCTGAGTTCCTATGACGCTGTCACTGCATTGGTTACCGGCCAGCCGGGTCCGGCGCCGACACCATTGACGGCCGCGACCGTGAAGGTATACGTCGTCCCTGCCGTGAGCCCGGTCACCGTGCCGCTGGTGGCGCTCGCCGGGAACGTCACCTGCTTGATCAGCGTCAGACTGTTGTTGGTCCAGACCGTGACCACGTAGCCGCTGATCGGGCTGGCCCCGTCGCTGGTCGGTGCCGACCAGGTGACCGTGGCGGAGCCGGCACCGTCGCTCGCAGCCACGTTGTCAGGTGCGCTGGCCACGCTGAGCGGGGTGACCAGGTTGGAGAGGCTCGAGAAGGTCCCGACGCCCTGTGAGGTGACAGGGGCCACCTTGAATCCCACAGGTGTGCCGTTGGTCAGCCCCAGTACGAGCTCGCTGGTCGTCCCGTTGGTGAAGGTGGCCTTGTTGGGCGCCACCGTGGTGCCGTTGAGGTAGGGCACGACCACGTAACCGCGGATCTGTCCGGTGGAGCCGGTAGGCGCCGTCCAGTTGAGGGCGGCCGCTCCATGGCCGGCCTGCGCGGTGACGCCGGTGGGCGCGCTCGAGGCTGCGGTCAGGGCGCTCCTGGAGCCCAGCGAGGTGAGCGGCGGCAGGTCGGGCTGCTGGGTGGCGTGGACGCGGAAGAGGCCCCACATCCCCGCCCGGGTGAACGGGAAGCGGTGGTCGCCGTACAGGTAGTCACCCGGCACCGCCAGTGTGCCGCCGGCGCCGCCAGTGACGAAGGCGTCAAGGGCTTCGCCGCTCATGACCAGACGGTTGCTGAGCTGCTGAGCGCCTGTGATGAAGGGCTCGATGGGCCAGGAGTGGCCTTCGAGCGTGAAGGTGTGCACATTCTCGGATGCCGGCACCGCCACCCGGAAGCGCATCGGGTCGCCCGGGTAGGCGCGCATGAGTGTGGTCGCCGGGTCGCCCTGGACACTGGAGTTGAAGACGAGTGAGGGATCCGTATTCACCCCCAGTCGCTTGTCAAGCGGCGCGGCCTGGTAGTTCAGGCTCGCAAAGCCCTGCACCTGGGTGTTGTAGGGCATGACGCTGCGGCCGATCTGGGGGTCGGTGTCGTGGAACAGGGCAGCGAATTCGCGGAACTTGGTCGTGCCGCTGCCACTGGGGGACTCGATGACGGCCTGCGGTCCGGAGAGCAGCTGGCCGCCCGTGTTGGGGTCATAGACGGTCGATCCCGTGGGTTCCACCACTAGCGCTCCGTAGGCACCGTGGAGCAGGGTGGAGACGTCCGCGAAGTTGAGGAAGATGCTCGTGCCGAGCTCCCTGTCGGCGAAGAAGCTGTACGTCGTGGTCCCGTTGCGCGGCACCGAGGAGTCGGGATTGAGGCCGATGGCCACGCCATACGAGCCCTGGGGGTCGAAGAGCAGCCTGCCCAGGCTCAGACCGGCTCGACCGCTGCCGCCGCCCTTGCCGGAGTGGTTGGTGAACTGGACCTGCACGCAGTCGCCTGCGTTGGCCCGGATGACCAGCGGCACCACCGGCTTCTGCCCGCCCAGGATGGCCTGCTCGTCCGAGCTCAGAGCGTAGATCGTGCCGCCGCTGTCGGCGTTGCCGCCCAGGGGCAGCGTGACGTCGAAGGCCGTGATCGCGAAGCTGCGCAGCGGCGCCGTGGACGGACACGGGTTACCTGGGCTTGTCGCAGCCGGCGGGTTGTTGCCCGTGGAGCTCAGCTGTGGGAAGCCCGCCCCTGTGGGCGGCGCCGTTGTGCCAGGCAGCACCTCCAGGTCGGACTGCTGCGTGTCGTGGACCCGGATGACGCCCCAGGCCCCGTTCTCCAGCTGGAAGTTGCGACTGCTGTAGTAGAGGTAGTCGCCCGCTTTACGGGCCGGCCCGCCGGCCCCGCCGTCAAGGACGTAGTCGAAGCGTTCGGAGATGCCCGTGGTGCCGGCGTCGAAGAGCGCGGCGTTGCTGTTGAACCGCTCGAACCGGAAGCGGTGGCCGGTCACGCGCAGAGCACCTACCCGTTCGGTCAGCCCGATGGTGCGGATCACGAACTGGTCACCCACGTAGGCCCGCGGCATGGGAGTGAAGGGATCGCCGTACTTGACCGAGGAGAACACGAACGGATCGGTGTCGCCGCCTCGGTCGCTGAAGGGATTGGCCCGCAGGTTGATGCTCCCGAACTCCTGGCCGACCGGCGCTCCGGTCCCCCTCAGGTTGTCGTGCAGCCAGAGCATGAACTCCCGGAAGCTGCCGCACTGGTTGAGAGCCACCACGCCCACGCAGCTTCCCGGCGTCGTGTTCCAGATGTCCACGATCTGCCCGCTGCGTACCACCGCCCCCGTCTGGGGGTCGTGGTAGGTGGAGCCGAACGGCTCGATGACGTGGGCGCCGAAGAGTCCATGGCCCCAGGAGTGAATGCCGTCCACGTGGTCGTGCCAGAAGACGGTGCCAGAGTCGACGTCGCTGAACCAGCGATACTGCACGAACTCGACGCCCACCGGCTCACCCGAGGGATGGGAGTTGGCCAGCGCCTGGTCAAGAGTCAGCACCTGGTTGACGGAGTCGATGGCCGTGATCTTGCGCAGCTCGATGGTCGGCTCGCCCTGGCCGACCGCGATGAAGATGCCCACGCGCAGCCGGTTGAGGCTGCTCACCGTGATCTGCGTGGCGCCGGCCGCGGCCGCCGCGGCCAGCGTGCGGCTCTCGGTGCTGAAGGGCTTGACAGACTGCTCGAACGAGCGGCCAGTGATCACGCCGTCCGAGGCCTGGGGGTCGAACTGCACGAAGTGCGTGTGCATGTTGACCTTGGACTCGGTGTTGGCCTCCGTGGTCGGGTTGAGCTGGCTGGTGAGCGTGAGCGCCACGCAGTCGCCCTTCTGGGTCGAGTCGGTGGGCGAGGCGGTGTTGGAGCGGATGGCGAGCGGGATGGCCGGTTTCTGTCCGCCAAGGATCGCATTCTTGTCCTCGTTCAGGACGAAGAGCATCCCGTTGGTGTCGGTAGCCCCCTTCGCTGTCTCCTGGATCGACAGGGACAGGGCGGTGATGTTGTAGGTCCTCACGGTGGACGACGACGGGCAGAGCCCGTCGGTTCGCGTGCCCGCTGCGGTCTCTCCCAGCCAGGGCGCACCGGTGTGACGGTTGGGCGAGAAGGGCGGCCGCTGACCCAGGTGGGGCTGTAAGAGCGGCCAGGCGTAGCGCCCGTTGTTGGGGTCGAACAGAATATTGGGCCGCTGTCCCGGTGTCGGCGAGCAGAAGTTGGCCCAGCAGCGCGTGTCCTCGGGCTCCCCCTGGTAGAGGGGCAGCCCGGTTGATGATGTGGAGCTCTTCACCCAGTCCCAGGTCGTCGCGTCCTGGGAGTCGATGCGCGCGCCCTGCGGCGGCAGCTGGTTCTCCACCAGCGCCTCCAGGGAGATCTGGGTGGTGGGGTCGGTGAGCTGTGACTGCAGCACGATGGTGCGATTGCCGTTCACCGTGGGCACCGTCCTGCCCAATAGCTGGTCGGAGGTGACCGCCGTCGGAGCCGCCGTTCGCCCCGGGATGGTGGCCAGGTCAGGCTGCAGGGTGTCGAAGACCCGCCACAGGCCCCACATCCCTGCCAGGTAGTGGTGAGCGATGTGACAGTGAAAGAGGAAGTCACCGGCGACCTGCTGGCAGCCACCCGCCCCGCACTCGTGCTCCAGCGTGTACGCCTCACCCGGGTTGATGGTCTGCGAGTCCAGACGGATGGACTTCACCTGCTGGACCGGGTACTTCTCCAGCCCGCCGCTGATGTCGTTGGTGTTGTCCGCACCTGGGCTCTGCCGCCAGCGATCGCCGCCCCCGTGCAGGTGGTGGACGTGGGCCTGCTCACTGCCGGCGTGCACCAGGCGGGTCTTGGTCGGCTCACCCAGGTACGAGCGCGGAATCGGAGTGGACGGGTCGCCGAACATGTAGGAGCCGTAGCCCTGTGACTTATCGAAGGAGCCGATAGCGTTGTTCATCACCTGCATCCGGTCGAAGAAGGGCTCGCTCCGATAGTTGAGCGCCCGCCCGCCGGGACGGTAGGTGGTCGTGAATGGGTCGTTTAGGGGGAGCTTGCCGCCTGAGGACGTGCTCAGCTGGAAGGTCTCGTCACCGACCTCGTGGTAGACGATCGTCGACTCCCTGAAGCGGGTCCCCGTGGCCGGCTGGATGATCGCCTCCCAGTTGCTGGTGTTCAGCGGCTGCCCTGTCTGGGGGTCCAGGTAGGTGGACCCCTGGGGCTCGGCGTTGAGCACCCCGAAGAGCCCGTGGGCGACCATCTCTCTGCTGTCGCCGTGGGTGTGGAAGACCTTGGCCCCCTCGCCCAGCGCCGGATCCAGAAACAGCGTGTAGGTCACAGTCTGCCCGGGCCCGGCGAAGGAGTTGGGGTTGAATCCCACGGAGCTGCCTGCGCTCGAGATCTGGTAGGAGACGCCGTGCACATGCAGGGACAGCGCCTGGGCCGCGGTCGGTTGGCCGCTCGCATTCAGGCTCTGCGTGGTCCGGTTGGTGAAGTTGATGGTCACGCACTCGCCGAGGTTGCCGCGTATGACCAGCGGTTGGATGGGGTCCTCGCGCAGCCCGGTGCTGACCTGCTGGGACGATTCTTCGCTGCGGACAGCGGAGATGTTCTGGTCCAGCACGTACATCATGCCCAGGGGATCGTTGTCCCCAAAGCGGTTGTACGGGATCTTGACGTTGATCGCCGACACGTTGTAGGTGCGAGTCGGCGTCGTGCTGAGCGAGCAGGGGTCTGTCGCGGCAAACGCCGGCGTGGCGACCAGCGGCGCCGCTGAGGCCGGCAGCAGCGCGGCTGCCAGCGCACCGGCGCCGGCCAGCGCGAGGCGGCGCACCCGAAGTGGACTCGCCAGCAGGCCCCGCCGGGGCCGGGCCTGGGCCAGCTCCTCCAGCTTGAAACCGGCCAGCGCCAGCGGGAAGGCTGCGAGCTGGCCGAGCAGGGCGTCCCGGATCCCGTGCAGAGCAAGGCCGGCAAAGGTCGCGTCCGCCTCCAGGGGGTCGTGGCCCAGGGCGTTCGCATCGGCGCCGCCGTCGGGATCGAGGAAGCTGTCTGCTACACCGTGAAGACCGACGGAAGGGATCAGCAGGGCGCCGAATACCAGCGAGAGCAGCGCAGCCCTCAGGAGCAGGTCCCCGCCTCGCCCGCCGCCTCGCAGGCAGGGCATCCGGGCCAGGAGCCGGGTCGCCACCACGGCTACCAGGCCGATGGGGAACGCCAGCGCGCCGTCCCGCAGCACGTGCGCCAGATGGTCGCCGGCGCTCCCGGCCAGGCCCAGGTGAGCGGCGTGGAACAGGTGCTCCCAGCCCGTCACACCCAGTGTGAGCACGCCGGCCAGCAGCAAGGCGGAGCCGGCGGACGACAGCACCCGCGGCCGCTGATTCCTGCGCTCGTGCGCGATGCGTCCTCTTTCTTGGCTGGATGACGACTCGATGTCCGCTCGGTCGCTGCGACCTTTGTTCACGCGCGCCTTCTCCTCACTCATGTCGTGTCTGTCTCTCGCCTTCCATCCACTCAGTGCTGGTGCTGAGGGGCTGCTCCCGCCCTCATCTCGATGCTCACCTGCTCACCGGCCCGATTCCAGAGCAGCAGGGGTTCGCCGGAGTTCTCCGGCACGTCGAAGAAGAGGTCCAGGTCCGTCATCTGCCGTGGCGCCAGCAAGCGCCGCGATCTGCCGCCGTCTCTGGGACTCCCGTTGTCCTGGTCGCTCCGCGGGTTGGGTGACCAGAGCCGGCCGTCATGAGTGCGCAGCCGGAACTCGTCCTCGCTGAGCATCTGGGACGGACTGCCCTGGTTAGCGATCAGGACCTCGACGTGGAAGCGGTCAGTGCCCTCGGCCGGCATGTTCCCGATCCCCGTCATCGGCATCTTGAACGGTCCCGCGTTGGGCGGTGCCGGACCGCCGAGCATGTCGTGATTGACCCACTCGTCAAGCTCCACCTGAAGCGTCAGCCCGCCAAGCACTGTGGACGCGGGGGCCTCGTTCGTATGGCCCGCGTGGCCGGAACCGCCGGCTGCCAGCGAGCCGAAAACCCAGGCGCCGGCGCCGAATGCGACCAGAGCCGCACCCACGACGACGCCAGGCAGCACCCGGGCGCCGGCGCCATGGCGTGGGTGGCCCGGTCGAGCGCGCTTCGCGCCCACTCCGGCCGACCGCACCGTCAGCTCCCGCTGGCTTGCCGACACAGCTTGCCCAAGTGAAGCTGCGGGCCGGCTGACTGTCTACCCGTCGTCTGGCGGATATCTCTCGCTGACCATCCGCCATTCGGCCGAGCCGGACGGGAGAAACCAATTCCGGCGCCGTCCCGAGCGGCGGAAGCGGTCAAGCAGTCTTAAGGTGCCCTGGTCAATAGCGACCGACTGAGCCCTGGCGTCTGGCCAGAGCGTCGGCGACGCTGAAAACCGTGATTCCGGCCAGCAGGTAAGCGACGCTGGTCGAGAGCAGCCAGAGCAGCCCGCCGTCTCCTCCCAGCGGAATGCTCGCTCTGCCGTCCAGCAGCACGGCGAACATCCAGCTGACCCTGGTCGGGTCGAGGGTCCACTCCAGACGACCGCTTGCGATCTGATCGCCGCGGCCGACGAAGAGCGCAAAGAAGAGGAACGCGACGATAAAAAGCGGAAGCTCGATCAGGATCTGAAGCCGCTCGCTCCACGCCTGAATCAGGCCCTTCGTGACCTCGTTGACGACCGCTGTGACGACGGCCCGCGGTCCCAGGCTGCGGTTGCAGGGATGAAGTGTCGAGGGCGTGAGCAAGCTCATCTCGGTCGCAGCCTCCCCTCACGCAGCGCTCGCCGGATGTTCCACTGGTAGACGGCACCTCCCACCACCAGCATCGCGGCGCTATGGACCAGAAGCCAGACAAGGATGTGATCCGACCAGAGCGTGGCCAGGGACTGGCCCTGCACCAGGATGCTGCGCGTGACCTCCACCCCGAGCGTGGTCGGCGAAAGCCTCGCCACGACCTGCAGCCAGCCGGGGTACAGGCTGACCGGGACGATCGAGCCGTTGAGAAGGAAGACGACGCTCTGGATCACATGAAGGATTGCGCCTATGCTGGCTACCCGAAGGGCAAGGCCTCCGAGGAGAAGCCCAAAGCCGGCGACGTCCAGAATCGTCAGCGCAACCGGCAGGAGCGCATCCCAGCGATACGCGAGGTGGATCGCGAGAGCCAGGATCAGACCCGCACCGACGACAGCGGTCAGGCCGGCCGCTTCGATCATGGCCGCGCCGAGCCGGCCGAGGGAGAGCATCCACGCGGGCAGTGGGCTCAGGTGCGCCTGCTCCAGCGTCCCCGCGTTCATCTCTTCGAGCGTGCCCGCGACCATCTTGAGGGTCACGATGTAGGCGAGAGCGTAGGAGGCGAAGCCGAGCAGGGTGGGGGCGAAAAGGGCCTGCACCAGGCGCCCGCCGCCGATCAGGAACTGCACCAGGATGTAGTAGGCGACGAGCACCGCGAGCTCCGGCACCAGCGTGGTCCGGTTGCCCCAGAGGCTGAGCAAGCCCTTGGCGACCTCGTTACCGAGCATCCTGGCCAGCCCCGGTCCCGGCCTGGCGAGCGTCCGACGGACCCGGGCCGCGATTACGGCGCCCTCAACCATCGGTCGTCCCCGCGCGCACCAGCTCCAGGAAGGCATCTTCCAGGTCGGGCTCGACCGGGCTCACCGAGCGAAGAGGCAGGCCGAGCTGGTTGAGCTGGCTCATCAGGCTGTAGAGCCCAGGGCTGTCAAGGTTCGACGCTGTGAGGATGGTGGCACCGTCCTCGTGGCTGGTAGTGAGGCCCTCCGGCAGTGGCACGCCCGTGAGGTCTGTCCAGGTGCCGAGAGCGATCCGATAGCGGTCTTGCCGGAACCGCCTCAACAGGTCCTGTACCGGCATGTCGGCGGCCACACAGCCCGCACGCATGATGGCGACCCGATCGCAGAGCTCCTGGGCCATGTCCAGCTGATGGGTGGTCAGCACCACGGTCTTGCCCTGTTCGCGAGCCAGGCGCACGATCCAGTCCTTGACCGTTCGCGCCGCCTCCACGTCGAGGCCGATGGTGGGTTCGTCGAGGAGCAGGATCGGCGGGTCGGCGATCAACGCCGCGGCCACGGCGACCTTCTGCTGCATACCGCGAGAGAAGCCACCCACGTGGCCCTGCGCACGCCCCACAAACCGAGGTCTCGAAGCAGCCGCTCCGCTCTCGGCCTGATCTCACCGCCGCGCAAGCCTTTCAGCCGGCCGAAGTAGAAGAGGTTCTGCCAGGCCGAGAGCGACCAGTAGACGTTGCGCCCACCTTCAAGGACGGCGCCGAGCTGAAGCACGGCCCCGCTGCGCTCGCGGCGGACGTCATAACCGTTGAGGCGAACGGACCCCACGGTCGGGGTGACCAGCCCGCACATGAGCTTGATCGTGGTGGTCTTGCCCGCGCCGTTCGGGCCCAGCAGGCCGAAGACCTGGCCCGGTGGAACGCTGAGGCTGACGGCGTCCACGGCTCTGACGCCGGCGGCTACAATGACTAAGTACGTCAGCGGCCTACATATTAGAACTACATTGTAGGTAAAGCAATAAGCGCGGACGCGGCTCGAGATGCAAGGTTCAGAGGTGCCAATGACGGCTTCAATTCCGGTCAGACGAAGAGGTCAGCTGTCGCGGGCACGCATCCTGGCCACGGCCCTCGAGCTGGTCGACCAGGATGGGCTGGAGGCGCTCACGATGCGCAGGCTGGCCGACCAGCTTCGGGTCGATCCGATGTCCATCTACAACCACGTCGACGGCAAGGACGCCCTGCTCGACGGCCTTGCCGATGCGCTCTGGGACCAGGTGGAGGCGCCCGGCAGGGACTCGGACTGGAAGGAAGCGTTTCGGTTGCTGGCTACCTCGCTCCGCAACCTGGCCCATGCCCACCCCCACGCGTACAGCCTGCTGTTCAGTCGCGGAGTCCTACCCGAACCGGCGCTGCGCGCCTTCGACGCCAGCCTGGGGGCGCTCGAGCGGGCGGGCCTCGATCGGCAGGCAGCCGCCGAGATGCTCCGAACGTTGCTCTCCTACGCTGTCGGCTATGGGATGCTGGAGCTCCCGGCCGCTTCGGTGTCTGGCTCGACCGAGCTCGAGCGGCTCGTCAGCATTACGCGAGCGGTTCCGCGCGACGCCCCGGCCAACCTCGTCGAGGTGGCTCGCTTGATGGCCGACTGCGACATGGACTTTCAGTTCAACCTTGGTCTGGAACTGATCATCACCGGCCTCGAGGTCCGGCTCCAGGGAGAGATTCGAACGTGAGCCGGCTGGTCCCGAAGACCCGGGCCGGCTGGCTGACGGCAGCTCTGCTGGTAGTCCTTCTTCTGGTTGCCGTCTATCAGATCGGCAACCCACACAGCTACGTATCCGAGGCGGTCGCTCGCCTCCGCGAGGCCAACTCCGGGCCGAGCGCCTCACTCACCGATCTCAGCCGCGTCGATCAGCTCAAGGACGCCTTCAACCGGGATGCCGGGCACCCGCGCGTGATCCTGCTCCTGTCGCCGACTTGACCCACCTGTGCCGCAGGCGCTCGTTGGGTGCGAAGCGACGTCCTCGAGAAGTACCCGTCATCGCCTGTGCGCGTGTACGTGGTCTGGTTCGACATGCTGCCCGGCGATTCTCGCCAGCTGGTCGACACCAGGGTTCTCAACGATCCCCGAGTGACCAACTTCTACGATCCGAAGAAAACAGTCGGGTCCTGGTTCTCCCAGCACGTGGATGGCGAGAGCGGGATCGTCTGGGACGCCTACTACCTCTACGGGCCCGATGCCAGCTGGGCGGCAGAGCCGGGTCCCATGCTCAGCTCTGGGCGGACTGTGATCGGATCCACTGAAGACTTCGCTGCAGCCTTCCGCAAGTTTGGATAGGCGTGGGAAGCCAGCGCACCGCTCCCGAAGGGCTACGGCGAGGACATGCTGCCCGGCGAGTCCGAGCCCGGTTGGATCAGGGTGGCCCAGGCGGCCGCGCCTCGCCGTGACGCTGCCGCGATGGGCACGACCTCGGCCACCTGCCCCTTCGAGCGCAGCCAGGATCGAGCGGTCTGCTCGTCCTCGACGAAGTTCACGTGGGGGCACCACTCCTCGACCACGTTGTCGCAGCCAGATCGATCCGGCATGACGATCACGATCGAGTCGGTCTCCGGCGAGCCCAGCCGGAAGGTCACCTCGAGCGGTCGGCCCGTCGCCACGCTGACGGACCGTACGGTTCCGTCAGCGCGCAGCGCACCGAGGATGCCCGCGGCGTCGTAGGCGCACCAGGTCCAGAAACGCCGGCCGCCGGTCTGCAGCTCATGGCGGGACGGCACCACGCTCAGCCCGCACGATCCGACCACCCGTCCCTCACCGTCCAGGCGCAGCTGACCGCGCCGGTCCAGCTCCTCCAGCTCAGCCTGCACCTGGGCGGCGGACGTGCCCAGGCCTGCGGCCAGGCCGGCGGCCGAGACCGGGCGCCCGGTGGCGAGCAGCGCGCGAAAGGCGGCAGCCCGAGCACCTTCATGCGACCAGTTCACGTCGTCTTTCATGAGCCAATCGTTGTCCTCGCCATCGTTAAGGCAGGCGTCCGATGAGGCCACCCAGCGTCAGCCAGTAGTAGGCGACGTAAGCCCCCGTCACGAGCAGCAGTATTGCGCTCGCCGGGTTGGCGTAGCGCGTGAAGGGGCGGACCGGCCCCAGCGCACTGACCCTGAACACGGCCGCGGCAAGGGTCAGAACCCCAAGCAGAAACCCCATCCCCAGGCCGTAGAGCAGGAATTCCAGCAGGCCCGCAAGGAAGCCGCGGACGACGAGCGCGCTCCCAACCACGGTGAGGAAGATGGGCAGCGTGCACCCGAGCGAGGCGAGCCCGTAGGCCAGACCGTAGGCCGCGTAGCCCCACAGCCCGTCGCGGCGGGTGGCCGCTCCCATCCGATCCGCGAGCCGATTGCTGAAGCTGCCATACAGAGGACGTCCGGCAAGCATGCGGCCGCCGGCGAACACTAGAAGCACGCCGACAACAAGGCCAGCCCACGGGAAGTAGCTGGCAACAGCCGAGGTCGCCGCGCTCAGAACCAGGCCGACCGTTCCGAAGAGCAGGACAAAGCTGAGCGCGACCACGCTGCTCACGGCCAGGGCGCGAGGGATCGCCCCCCAACCTCCCGGTCTTCCCTCGGTGCCCAGGTACAGGCCGAGATAGGCCGGCAGCAGCGCGAAGCCGCACGGGTTCACCGCCGCGACCATGCCGGCGCTGAACGCATAGCCGGCGGGAAGACCTGTGGCGATGCCCTGGAGCACGGTCGTGGAGGCGCCCGAGAGACGCTCGACAAAGACCACAGGCCCGCCAGCAGAAGTGCCGGTTGCGAGCGCCGCGCTCACGGCGAGGGCGAGGGCGGCCAGACACAGGAGTGCTCCGAGCCAGGCCCTTGCCCCGCCGAGTGGGTGCGCACCTGAGCGCCGAGCAGCGGGTGAGGGCGCGCTGGCCGGGATCGGGTTGCTCATCGGCCGCTGATCTCGTTCGGCTCCGACGGAGCCTGGCTGAGATCTGCGCTCACTGTGCCGCGCTGGTCCGCGGCGCACACGGCGCTTGCCTGTCGGCGGCGATAGACGGCGATAAGGGCACCTCCGGCCAGCAGCACCGCGAGCCCGCCGAGCAGCCAGAGGCCGTGCGCGGCCAGCCAGGCACCGACGCCCAGGCTCGCCGCCCCGACCACCACCAGCGGGCCGGCGCAGCAGAGGATGGCAAGACCGGCGATCGCCACCGTGCTTATCCAGCCGCTTCTATGACTTCTTGGGGACAGTGGTTGACGAACTTCGCCTGGCTGGGATGCCCACGGTTGCTTCGGCACGAGCCTCTCTTTCTCAGACCCAATCAGGCCCGATGCGTGTGCAGGTGACCAGTCGCTCCGTGAGCGGTGACATCACCTCGGCCGCACCCTCCAGGATCTCGTCGAGGCCCGGCAGCGCGAGCCGGTAGATCACCTCCTTGCCCCGGCGCTCGGCTGTGACGAACCCGCAGTGCCGCAGGCAGGCCAGGTGGGTGCTGACCCGCGGCTGAGGCTGGCCCACCGCGGCCACGAGCTGGCCGACCGACCGCTCGCTGTCCTGGAGCAGCTCGAGGATGCGGAGACGGGTGGGGTCTCCCAGCACCCGGAAGAAGCGGGCGGCGGCGTTAAGGTCAGTTCGGGTGGCGCGCGTCGCTATCATATCCGGTAACCAGGATATCACGAGGCAATCTCCGAGGAGATCAGATGGCAGACAAGCTGATGCGCACCGGGGGCATGACCTGCGACCACTGCGAGAAGACGGTCGCCGAGGCGCTGACAGGCGCCGGCGCCCGCGACGTAACAGCCGACTGGAGGGCTGGTCAGGCCCGGTTTGACGCAGCATCGGGAGACGAGCAGCTCGCCGCGGCGGTTGAGAGGCATCATCCGTTCACCGGCCTCCGAACGTCTGCCGACGGCTTTGGGTGGCCGAAGGCGCCCTCGACGTCATCCAGGCGGCGATCTACGCCGTCGAGTTTGGACTGACGACCGAACAGGTGGCGAGCACCTGGGCTCCCTACCTGACCTTCGCCGAGGGCTTCAAGCTCGCCGCCCAGACATTCAAGCGGGACGTCAGCAAGCTCAGCTGCTGCGCGGCATAGTGGCGCGGAGGTCCTTCCGCATCAACCAGCAGGGGTGTGCCACCGGCGCGAGGCCGCCGTCCGCCATCGGCTCAGGCCAGACCAGGTCCTCGTCGCCGAACGTGACATAGCCCAGCCTCTCGTACAGCCGGCGAGCTCCTGTGTTGACCTTCTCCACGCCCAGCTGCGACCAGCGCAAGCCCCGCTCCACGATCTCCTCCTCAGCCGCCAGTATGAGTCGCGTCCCGATGCCGACTCCCTGCAGGGGATCCCACACGGCGACATGCCATATCGTGGCGATCTGCTCTTGGGCGCGCGTGCTCAGGTCACAGAGCAGGTGCCCGCACGGGAAGGTCTTCAGCAGGGCGAGCAGGACGGCCACATCGCCGCTTGCCTGGCGCTGAAACGCGGGTCGGACGACCCGATTCGTGGCTCTGTTCCAGATCGCAAGCTGCGGGAGATCATCCTGGACCGCGCGCCGGATCTCGATGTCGAGCTCCACATGAAGGATCCGGGTCCCCATGCGCGCATTCTGCTGAAAGCCGATCAAGCCACCGGCTTAAGGACTACCGGTTCGCCCTACTCGACGACGAACTCCAGCAGCGACGGCCAGGTACTTCCCATCACGCTGCGCAGCGACAGACCGGCCTGCCTGCCCAGTGCCGTGTACTCGTCCAGGGTTCGTTCGCGTCCTCCGCAGCAGATCAGCATGAACAGGTCGAACGCGCTCATCCCAGCAAGCTCCTGGGTGGGGTCCAGCAACGACTCGGCGACCAGCACCCTGCCCGACCGGCCAGCCGCCTCCACACAGCGGTGCAGTATCGTCACCGCGTCGGCGTCACCCCAGTCGTGAATGATCGCCGACAGCCAGTAGACGTCCGCGCCGGCCGGCAGCGTGTCGAAGAAGCTGCCCGTCACCACGGTGGCGCGGGCGGACAACCCTTCGTCCTCGAACTTCTGGCGTGCCCGCTGGGCGGGGCCGGGCAGCTCGACAAGCGTGCCGCGCATGTTCGGATTGGTGCGTAGGAGGAAGCCGAGCGTCGTTCCCTTCCCTCCGCCGACGTCCACGACGTGGCGGACCCGGGTCCAGTCATAGAGCCCGACCACAGCGCCGGGATCGCCGTCGGAGCCCATGAGTTCGTCGAATCCGGCGCCCAGCTCGGCATCCAGGCTGAGGTCGTCCCAGAATCCGCGGCCGTGCACCAGCGGATAAGCCGGCCCTCCGGTCCGAACACTCTCGAGCAGCCGCACGGCGGCGAGGTGGGCCCGGCCGACGGCGCTGGTGAGGTCCAGCATCAGCGGGCCCCGGTTGCCGGCGTGGCCTTCGCGCATGGCCTCTCCGACTCCGGTGAGAGAGTAGCGCTCGCCGGTCTGTGAGTAGACGCCGATTGCCACCAGGTGGCGCATCAGCCGGCCCAGCGTCCCCGGGTGGCTGGCTGTGCGCTCCGCCAGGTCCGGCAGGGTGGTAGCGCCCGCGGCGATGTGGTCGGACAGCCTCAAGGTGGCGGCGACCCGAACTGCCATCGGTGACACGAGGTCGCCGAGGCGCCACAGCCGCTCAATGTCGGACGTCTCGGACATGGCGTGATTGAAGCGCAGCCGGCCGGTCCCGGTAAACGTCACCGCGCCGGTTCGGAGCGTCTCAGGTCCGCTCGAGCACCACCACCGGTATCTCGCGAGTTGTCCTCTTCTGATACCGGTTGTAGTCCGGCCACTGAGCCACCATGGTGCGCCACAGCTCCGGCTTCTCCTCGGGGGTGGCCGTGCGGGCTCGAGCGGCAAAGCGATCGCCCTTGACCTGGACCTGGACCGCAGGCTTCGCTTCGAGGTTCAGGTACCAGGCAGGATGATGGTCGGCGCCGCCCAGGGACGCCACCACGAGGTAGTCGTCGCCATGGCGGCCGTAGATGAGAGGCGTGCTGTGCTGCTCGCCTGTCTTCCGGCCGGTAGTGGTGAGGATCAGGACGGCGGTGCCATTCCAGTCGTGGCCCTCCTCGCCACTGGTCTTGACATATCGGCTGACATGTTCCTTTCCGAACAGCATGTCGTCCTCCAGAACGAGCGCCGGTGTCGCCCGAGCGCCTTGGGGTGAGTATGTCCTCTTCAGCGAGTGGTGGCGCGGCCGTAGGCGTAGACAGCGATCGGGGCGAAGGCCGCCACGATGGCAAGGGACCATGCCGCCGCAAGCCAGGCCCCTGGACCCACAGGATAGGCCAGGACCAGCGCGCGCACCGCGTCGACGACCTGCGTCATAGGCTGGTGGGCGACGAAGATCCGCAGCAGCCCGGGCATCGTCTGTGTGGGGACGAACGCGCTGCTGAGGAAGGTGAGCGGGAAGATCAGTGTCATGGTGACGTTCTGGACCGCCTCCAGGTTGCGGACCAGGAGGCCCACAGTGACACCGACCCAGGAGATGGCGAATCCGAACAGCAGGAGGAGTCCCAGCGCGGCAACCCAGGCGCCCGCGCCACCCTCGGGCCGGAAGCCAACGACCACGCCCACCGCCGCCACGATCACCAGCGTGAAGACGTTGCGGACGAGGGTGGCGACCACCCGGCCGCTGATTACCGCGGAACGGGCAATCGGCAGCGAGCGAAAGCGATCGATCAGCCCGGAGTGGAGGTCCTGAGCCACGCCCGTGCCGGCCGCCAGCGAGGTGATGGCGACGGTCTGGACGAAGATTCCGGCCATCAGATAGTTGGCATAGCCGGTGTGCCCCACGTTGATGGCGCCGCCGAAGACATAGCGGAAGAGCAACACGAAAATGATCGGCGTACTGGTCGACGCGGCCAGCTCCTCAGGGCTCCGGAATATGCGGACGAGGATGCGCCTGGCAATCGCGAGCGAGTCGGTGACGGTCCAGGCGAATCGTCTTCCGCGCAGCCAGGCCGAGCTGGCTGGTGGATGCAGACCGAGGGTGTTCATCATGCGGCCTCCTCGCCGGTGTGATCTGTGGTGGCCTGGCCTGTCAGGGCCAGGAAGACGTCGTCGAGAGTCGGCTGACGCACGGCCAGGTCGGCCAGGTGCACGCCCGCGGCGTCGAGCCCGCGGACGATCGACGGCAGGAGGGCTGCTCCGCCGGCGATGGGCAGAGTGAGGCGGCCGGCGTCTTTGTCAATCTGGGCGGGACCCCGGCCGAAAGGTTGGGCGGCGCGGAGGGCGGGCTGGAGGTCAGAGCCCGGCGCGATGCTTAGCTCGAGGCGTTCTCCACCGACTCTCGCCTTCAGGGCCTCGGCGGTGCCACTGGCGATCACCTGCCCGCCGTCCATGACTGCGATCCGGTCCGCCAGCCGGTCGGCCTCCTCCAGGTACTGAGTTGTGAGCAGGACTGTTGTCCCCTCCGCAACCAGCTCCCGAATCACCTCCCACATGGCCAGCCGGCTGCGTGGGTCCAGCCCGGTCGTCGGCTCGTCAAGGAAAAGGATCGAGGGTGCAGCGACCAGGCTGGCGGCCAGGTCGAGGCGCCGTCGCATGCCGCCGGAGTAGGTCCCGGCCGGCTGCGAGGTCGCCTCGACGAGATCGAACCGCTCTAGCAGCTGGGTGGCCCGGCGGCGCGCCTGGGCTCGGGCCAGATGCGAGAGTTTCGCAACCAGCTCGAGGTTCTCCCTACCGGTCAGGAGCTCGTCGACGGCGGCGTACTGGCCGGTGAGCCCGATGCGTGTTCGCACCTGATCGGGCTGGGCGACGACGTCGAAGCCCGCCACCTCGGCCCGGCCGGCGTCCGGTCGGAGCAGGGTGGCCAGGATGCGCACCATGGTGGTCTTGCCGGCGCCGTTGGGGCCGAGAACGCCCACGATGGTGCCCTCGTCGACGGTCAGGTCGAGGCCGCGGAGTGCCCTGGTCTTGCCGTAGGTCTTCTCCAGGGCCTCGACTCGGATGGCCGGTCTCGAGTCAGTCATCTCCATGCCTCCCGTTCTCCCCGATTCCTTTTCCTTTATCGAGGAGTTGACGTTGTCGAATTGCATGGATAGACTATAAATCAAATGAATTGCGAAGTCAAGGCTTTGGCGCAAGCTTTTTCACGATGAGCCCCCGTCCATACCGACTCGGGCTCCGGGAGGCCGCCAGAGAGGCCACCCGCAGCCGGATCATCGAGGTCGCCTGCCAGCTCCTGGCTTCAGGTGGCTTTGGCGCCTTCACCATCGACACCGTCGCCGCGGCCGCCGACGTCTCCCGGATGACCGTCTACAACCAGTTCGGGTCCAAGGCAGGGCTGCTGGAGGCGATCTTCGACTGGGTAGCGCAGCGGGGCGACGTGCAGCGGATGGGCGATGCAGCGGGCCACCCGGACCCCGCGGAGGGCCTGGCCCTGTTCGTTCGCGCGTGCTGCGCCCTCTGGGCATCGAACCGGAAGGTCCACCGGCGCCTGGTCGGGCTCGCCGCAATCGACCCGGATTTCGAGTCCGCCCTGTTGAGACGCGAGGAGCGGCGAGCTGGCCCCGCTCGAGCGCTGCTCACCCTCATGTCCGAGGGAGACGGCCGGCCGGAGTCAGGGCAGCTGGAGACGACGTTGCAGCGAGTGATGGCGCTCACCAGCTTCGCCACCGTGGACGCGCTGGCAGGCCCTGACGGCGACCCTCGGGCCGTGGCAGAACCACTCATTGCGCTGGTCCGCTGCACCCTGGAACTTGACGACGTCACCGAATCGCATTGACCTCCGGCAAGGGGCGCTATCTCTCCCCCGCGCAGCCGGGGGGTACCCGGCGAAGCCGGGGGATGGGGTGCCCACGCCCGGCGATAGGCCCCTTGCTCTACGCCGCAAACTCTCACCCGAGGTCCGGACGACGCAGACGGAAGACCGGCTCACTCGCATGATGCTCGGCGACCAGGAAGGAGGCAACCGCCGCTGCGCACCCCCCGCCCAGCGCGATGATCTGCCACGAGCTCCAGTCGTACCTGGTACCGCCTCAACCGGCCATCCGGGTCCGAGCCGGGGCCGAGCATGGTCTGTCCGCGCTTGACCCTGCAGCGCGCTTGAAGGTCTAGCGTCACGTCATGGCGCTCCGCATCGGCGAGTTGGCGCGGCGCGCCGGTGTTACGCCGGCGACCCTCCGCTACTACGAGGCGGTCGGTCTCCTGGCCCCTGCCTGCCGCACAGAGGGTGGCTACCGCGTCTACGATGCAGGCGCGCTGGGCCGGATCGAGTTCATTCACCACGCGAAGCAGCTGGGCCTCTCGATCGGCGAGATCAGGCGCTTGCTTTCCAGCTCAGCTGCTGACGCGAAAGAGGATGCCGCGACGCTTCGGCGGTTGGTCGCTGGCAAGCTCAAACAGATCCGAGAGCGCACCGTCGAACTGCGTGCCCGTGAGGCACGCCTGGAGGCCCTGCGTGCGCGGTTGGCGACCGCCAACGCCGAGTGGGGGCGCATGGGTGACTCTGCGAAATGGCTCTGGATCGACGAGGAGGTACTGACGATGGGCACCGGTGTGAAAGGCTGGATGATGGCCGGAAGCCACCCGGGCGACTACGAGGCCGGAGTCGACACGGGCGAACGCTTCGACGGACATCCCGTCGCGTACCTTCGTTCGTGTCGCACACCAGCGTCCGGCTTCGGCACGCTCATGCAGACGATCTCACCGGAAGAGTTCTCGGGCAAGCGCGTCAAGTTCTCCGGCGCGGTGCGGTCCGAGAGTCTGACGGGCTGGGCCGGCTTGTGGATGCGGGTCGATAGCCCGGTCTCCGCTCGGCACCTCGCCTTCGACAACATGCAGGACCGTCCCATCAAGGGCATCACCGACTGGACGCGCTACGCCGTCGTGCTCGACGTTGACGAGAGCGCGGCCGCCATCGCCTTTGGAGTCCTGGCCAGCGGAGAGGGCAAGCTCTGGCTGTCCGACTTCAGCTTCGACGTTGTGACGGAGGACGAACCGGTGACCGGTGCAGCCACGCGATCCCGTCCGGAGAACCTGGACTTCTCTTCATCAGACGGCTGACTGGCTCGGGGCCAAGCCCCGCTCACACGTTCGGAGCGAACGTGTAGGGCCGAAAGGGCACATCGGTGCCCACGTCCAGCTGGATCACCGTGTGCGCGCCCAGCGGTATCGTGCGCGGATCGCCGTCGAAGCGCTTCCCGTCGACGTAGGCGATCACCTGCCCGGTATCACCGCCGGCCCGCGAAGCGCTGAGCGGCTGGCCCCAGATGTCGTAGAGATTGCCAAGCGTGAACGTCCGCTGGGCGGGCGCCTCGATATGGATGATCCCGTCCGTCGCGTGCGTGTGCAGCCAGTAGAAGCACGAACCGCTAGCGACGAATGGCCCTCCCTGGGTTTGCTGAACCTGGGGATCGGGGATTCCGATCCCGGGCGGCACCTGCTCTTCCTGCCCGTTGACGAAGATGGCCAGGTGGGCATGGATGTGGAACAGCACCTGTTCGTGGGTCTCGCACTGGATCCCGTCGACGGTCTGTCCCGTGGCGGCCGTGGGGCTCGGCCGGGATGATGACGTGCTGCCGCCCTGCGACACAGCAACCACGACGACCGCGATGACGGCCAGGACGACAACGACCGCCGCCGGCAGCAGCCAACCGGGAATGCCCGTGTTCCGCCGTGATCGCTTTTGCTGGCGTGGTGAGCCGGTCGCCGGAGGCCGGCCGCGCTTTTTCGTCATGAACGTTCCATCATGCACCTGGGATGGCTGACGCTACCGAGCTCTGTTTCACCCCAGCCACCGAGCTGGCCGGGCGGATCCGCACCAAGGAGCTGTCGCCCGTCGAGCTTCTGACTGCTGTGCTCGCCCGCATGGAGGCGCTGGACCCGGCGATTCATGCGTTCATCACAGTCGACGCGGAGCGGGCTATGGTGGCGGCCAGGGAGGCGGAGGCCACGCTGATGCATGGCGGCCCGCTGGGGCCACTCCATGGCATCCCGGTGTCGATCAAGGACCTGGAGCCGGTTGCAGGGCTGCGCCTGACCTATGGTTCGAAGTTCTTCGAGGACCACGTGCCCCACTTCGACGGCGTCGCCGTGGGGCGGCTCCGGAGGGCCGGGGCCGTTGTGATCGGCAAGACCAACACGCCCGCGTTCGGCCACAAGGACATGTGCGACAACCTTCTCATGCCGGCCACGCGCAACCCCTGGAACCTGGAGCGCACCTCGGGGGCGTCTAGCGGTGGGGCCGCAGCAGCCGTGGCAGCCGGCTTCGGGCCGCTGGCCCACGGCTCGGACGGCGCGGGCTCCATCCGCATCCCGTCAGCGCTCTGCGGCGTCTTCGGTCTGAAGCCGTCTTACGGCCGCGTGCCGCACTGGCCCGCGGCCGACCTCTGGGGAGCGCGTTCCCACCCCGGTCCGCTGGCACGCACGGTGCGAGATGCGGCCTTGATGCTGGGCGTCATGGCGGGGCCTGATCCCAGGGACCCTCTGTCGATCGACGGCCCGCCCGAAGACTATCTGGCGGCGTGCGACGGTGGGGTGCGCGGCCTCCACGTGGCCTGGAGCCCCGATCTCGGCTACGCGCCGGTCGACACTGAGGTTCGCCGACGGACAGCGGTGGCTGCGCACTGCTTCGAGGAGCTCGGCTGCGAGGTCGAAGAAGCCAACCCGGGCTGGGACCACCCGGGCCCGTGGCACGCCGTGATCTACCGGGCCAGCATCGCCGGCCGGCTGGGGCCACTTGCGGACCAGCGGCCCGAGTGGATCGACCACTCGCTCGCTCAGGTCATCGAGCTGGGTCGCGCGGTGACGGCTCGTGAGCTGCTCGATGCGCAAGCCTCGCGCACCCGTTTCTACGAGCAAGCGATGACCTTCATGGCCGGCTACGACCTGCTGCTGACCCCAGCCATGCCCTGCCCCGCCTGGTCGTACCAGCAGCCGCCGGCCGAGATCGACGGCACGCCTGTACAGCAGGTGGCGGGTGGTCGCTGGCCGCTGATGTATCCGTTCAACCTGACCGGCTGGCCGGCCGCCTCAGTGCCCTGCGGCTTCACGGCGAAAGGGCTGCCGGTCGGCCTGCAGATCGTGGCGCCCTGGCACCAGGATGCGCGCTGCTTACGCGCGGCCGCGGCGTTCGAGGCAGTACGGCCGTGGGCTCTGCGCCGGCCACCCCTGTAGGCCTGCTAGGCTGCGGCTCGTGGCGCCTGGGGCGGAGACGTTCTTCGGCTGGACCGCGGGTGCCGCGGCCACGCTTCTTGGGCTGCTCTTCGTCGCCGTCCAGGTTGGCTTTGGACGCTTCAGCTACGACCCCGGCAACCGCCTCCACGCGATGGCCCGCTCCACGTTCAGCCTCTTCGTCACCGTCTTCATCGTCTCGCTTCTCTTCCTCTACCCAGGACTGGACCGCAGAGGCTTGAGCACTGGCATAGCCATCATGGCCGGCTTCGGGGCGTACAGCGTGACGCGATGCTGGCTGCCGGTGTGGGGAGGGATGATCCGTGAGCACCGCCTCGAGCGAACCTGGCAGACGGCGTGGCTGCTCCTCGCACCACTTGTATGTTTCGCGTTCCTCGTTTACGACAGCTACGACCAGCTCATGAGTCCGCAGAGGAGGATCATCGAGCTGGCCGTACCAGCGGTCATCCTGGCCCTGTTGGGGATCGCGCTCCGCAATGCCTGGAACCTGCTCGTCCAGCAGGCCGGCCGGGTGGAAGCCCCGACGACGAACCGAGACTGATTCCGAGGGGTGCGGTCGGAAACCCGGCCGAGAGATTTGATGCTCAGGTGGCCCAGATCCAAGGAGCCGCCGAGCACCGGACTGAGCGTATTTGACATACGCGCAGGGAGGAGCGCAGAAGGCGACGCCGGAGATGGGCCGCCTGAGCGGCAAAGATCCGGACGGGCGTTTCGGCCGCACCTCCTAGGCCGTGGCTCACGCCACCACGCCCTGTTTTCGCAGCTCCTCCACCAGCTCGTCCGAGAGCTCGATGCCCTCCCTCAGGCGGTGGGCGCGCTCGCTGTGGCGCCGATCGCCCGGAACGCGTCCGCCGAGGCGGCGGATGTCTGCGGTCAGGCGGTCCATGCGTTCGGCGAACCCCGGCACCAGCGCAGCTGGGTCGATTGCAACGAAGCAGTGGCCAACGTTGCTCTCCCGGTCTGACTCCTCGAACGTGCCGCCGACCTCAGGACCCACTGCGGCTGCGGACAGCACGCCGCTCAGCACCTCGACCAGCAGGGCCAGCGCGAAGCCCTTGTGGCCGCCCAGAGGCAGCAGGCTGCCTTCGATCGCCGCCTCGGGATCGGTGGTCGGCTGGCCCTCGGCGTCCACCGCCCAGCCCTCCGGAATCGGCTCCCCGACTCGCGCCGCCTTGAGGATTCGCCCTCGCGCGACCTGGCTGGTGGCAAGGTCCACGATCACCGGCTCCACTGAGGTCGGGAAGCCGGCGGCGATCGGGTTGGTACCGAGGTAGGGCGTATGGCCACCCGGTGGCGGCATCGCCGGGGGCGTGTTGGTGAAGGCCAGCCCGATGACGCGCGAAGCGGTGAACCGGCGCAGGTAGAAGCTCAGTGACCCCAGGTGGTTGCTTCGCCGCACCGCGACCACGCCCGCCCCCGCCGCCAGAGCCCGCTCTGTGGCAGCCTCGACTGCTCGCATGCCGGCGACGGGGCCCAGGCAGTTGTCGGCGTCGAGCACCGCCACGGCCGGCCTGACGCTCGTCAGACTCATCGAGGGCCGTGCGTTGATCAGCCCTCTGCGCAGGCGGTCCAGCACAAAAGGGAAGCGAATGAAGCCGTGCGAGGCCTGGCCCTCCAGCTCGGAGTCGACCAGGCTGTCCGCCACGAGTGCCGCCTCTGCGCTCGGGACGTCGAGCGCACGCAGGGCGTCTGCAGCCAGCCGTCGAAGGCTCCGGGCGGCGAATTGAGGCATCTCTGAACTCGGCACATCATGCCCGATGACAGCAGAGCTCGGTGAGCGCCACACTTAGAGGTGTATGGCGCCTGATGAGTCAGGCCAGATCAGCTCACGCGACCTGAACCCTGCTACGCAGTTTCCCTTGCTGTTCGAGCAGGAGTACTTCAACGTGTTCCGGACCATCCGGGCCATGGTGCTCAACGACCAGGAGGCGGAGGACCTGACCCAGGACTGTTTCACCCGCGCCTACCGGGCCCGACTGCGCTACCAGCCGACGGCACCACCCGGGGCCTGGCTGCACCGCATCGCCGTGAACACGACGATCTCCCACCTGCGCCGGCAGAAGCTGGCGCGGATCCTGCCCATGCGTCTTTACCAGGCGCCGGACGACGGTGGCTATTCCCGGAGCGAGGCGCGCACGATGGTCGAGGCCGCTCTCGCCGAGCTGAGCCCGAAGCTGCGAGCCGCCGTCTATCTGCACTTCTACCTCGGCTATTCGCGTGAAGAAGTGGCTCACGCTCTTGGCATCCCGAGCGGCACCGTGGCGTCCCGCATCGCCAAGGCGATGGTGGTGATGCGGCGGAAGCTCGCTCCCCATCAGCGTGCGGAAGGGCTGGACAAAGGCTGTTCGGCGATGGAGACTGAACAAAACCCGGCCTCCGGCCGTTCGTAGAGGTAACCGTGGATCGAGAGCTCAGTGACAGCGAGGTGATCGCGGCCTTTCGAGCAGAGGTCGCCGGCTGGACGCCGACGCACGTGCCGAACCTCCTCGAGCTGAGCCATCCTGGGGAGCATCACTGGCGGCGCCCGGTTGCGTTCGCATCCGCCATGGGATCGCTGGCGCTGGCTCTGGTCCTCGTCCTATCACTGCTTGTGGTCGTGGTGGTGCCCGGGAACGTGCCCGGGATCGAGTACGTCAAGGACCACCTGGCCACTCGCCCCGGGCCCTGATCGGCCCCTTGTTCACGGACACCGCCGATCTCTACGACCTGGTCTACTCATGGAAGGACTATGCCGGCGAGGCCGAACGGCTGTACGAGCTGATCGGACGGGAGGGTGGCACGCTGCTCGACATCGCATGTGGCACCGGCAAGCACCTCGAGCAGCTCGCGGCCCACTACCGCTGCGAGGGAGTGGACATCGATCCGAAGATGGTGGAGATCGCCCGGGCTCGAGGCTTCGCCGTCCACGAGGGCGACCTGACCACCCTCGACCTCGGCCGCCGCTTCGAGGTCGTGACCTGCCTCTTCAGCTCGATCGGCTATGTCCAGGACCTCGATGCCGCGATTGTCAATCTCGCCCGTCACGTCGCGCCCGGTGGAGTCCTCGTGGTCGAGCCATGGCTCAGCCCGGACCAGGTCATTTCCGGCCACGTGGGCATGCACACGGCCGATACCGGGTCCGTGAAGGTGGCGCGGATGGGCTCGACCGAGGTGGACGGGCGTGCTTCGGTGCTGCGGTTCCACTATCTCATCGGCCGAGAAGGCGCGGTCGAACATGTGACCGAGCGCCACGTCCTCTGGCTCTGGACGCGCGAGGAATACGCGGCCGCGTTTGCCAGGGCTGGCCTGGAGGCAACCTACGACGAGGCCGGACTGATGGGACGAGGTTTGTGGCTGGCCGTCAGAAAAGCCTGATCTCCTCGCCGACGCCCTGCGCCCGCGCGGCCTCCAGCAGCACCTTGCCGGCCGCCAGATCCCACAGCGCCAGGCCGTGCGACTCGAAGAGCAGCGGTGCTTCACCGTCGGGCACCGCAGCCTTGCCCGCCAGCACGGTGCCCAACTCAACCGCACGATCGACGTCGTAGCCGGCGTAGAGCATGTCGCCGCTCTCCAGACGGGCGGCTTCGAGCTGGTCGACGACCACCGCTCGAGCGCCATGCACCAGCTCGGCCGGCACCTCGGCCCGCGTAGGGAAGTTGGAGCCTGCGCCGACCACCAGCGCGCCAGGCCTGACCCAGGCCGATTCGAACACCGGCGTGGCGCTGTTCGTGATCGTCACCACGACGTCCGCACCCCGCACCGCAGCCTCGGGCGACTCGGCCGCGACTCCACCGACCTCGGCTGCGAACCGATGGCGGCGTTCAGACGTCCGGCTGAACACGCGCAGCTCGGCGATGTCCAGCGCGAGCTGGAGCGCCGCCACCTGGGTACGCGCCTGCCAGCCTGCGCCGATCACCGCGACCGTCTTGGGACCCGGAGGCGCCAGCCTCCGCACCGCGACGCCGGTTGCCGCGCCGGTGCGGAACGCGCCCAGCCGGTCGGCCTCGATCAGCGCGATCGGTTCGCCCCCCAGGTCGTACAGCACCACCAGAAAACGAGCCTTACCACCTCCTACCGTGTATGACTTCAGGCCGGATACTCCGCCGGCCGGCCAGCTGGCGAACATCACGTTCAATACGCCGCCTGGCGGAAAGACCCGACGGCGCGGCTGGTTCTGCGCCTCACCCTTGCCCAGGTCGGTCATGGCCGCCTCGACGGCGTCCATCACGCTGCCGATGTCGCCGAGGCGCTCGACGTCGGCCTCACGCAGGAGGAGTGCCATGGCCAGGACAATAGCTACTGGATGCAGGACGCTGCTCTTCACATCGGACTGATCGGCATGGGCACGGTCGGCACGCAGGTCGCCGACCGGCTCCTCAATCGCCGCGACACGCTCCGGCGCCGCGCCGGCGTCGAGCTGCTGCTGAAGCGGGCCCTGGTCCGCGACGTCGACCGCCAGCGGGGCATCGAGGTGCCCGCCGGCGTCCTCACCACGGATCCCTCGGCCCTCCTCGACAACCCCGAGATCGACGTCGTGGTGGAGGTGGCCGGCGGCGACGAACCCGCCCGCTCATACCTGGAGCGCGCAATCCGCAGCGGCAAGCACGTCGTTACCGCCAACAAGGTCGTCATGGCGAAGCACGGTCCTGAGCTGCTCGAGCTTGCCGGCGAGATGAACGTCGACGTCTATTTCGAGGCAGCGGTGGGCGGTGGTATCCCGCTCATCAGCACGTTCAAAGTCGACCTGCTGGCCAACGAGATCCAGCGCATCATGGCGGTGATCAACGGCACCACGAACTACGTCCTGGGCCGGATGGCAAACCAGGGCCTGGATCTGCGTGAGGCGGTGCTCGAGGCCCAGACGGCCGGATATGCCGAGGCCGACCCCACCGAGGACGTGGGCGGCTTCGACGCCGCTTACAAGCTGGCCATTATGGCCTCGATCGGCTTCGGCGCGCGCGTTCACCCGGACCAGGTCTACCGCGAGGGCATCGAGGGCATCGAGCCGGTCGACTTCCGCTACGCGAGGGAACTCGGCTACGACGTCAAGCTGCTCGCCTACGCCGCCCGGGACGGTGAGGGACAGATCGAGGCCCGGGTCCACCCTGTGCTGTTGCCACATGGCCACCCGCTGGCGGCCGTCGAGGGGCCCGCGAACGCCGTTTACATCGAGGGTGACCTGGTCGGCCCGGTGCTGCTCCAGGGCCTGGGAGCGGGCGGCCGGCCGACCGCCTCCAGCGTGGTGGGGGACATCATCGACCTTGCCCGCTCCATCCACCGCCAGGTGCAGAACCGGGCGGCGTTCGAGTTCGACCCGGACGTGAGGGTGATGTCGATGGACGAAGTTCGCTCGCGCGCCTACTTCCGCTGCCACGTGGCGGACCGGCCGGGTGTGCTGGCCAAGATCTGTACCGTCTTCGGGGAAGAGGGGGTCAGCATCGCCAGCGCAATCCAGAAGGAGTCGGACGACGTGTCGGCCGAGTTCGTCGTGACCACGCACCCCGCGGCGGACGCGGCGCTGCGCCGGACCCGGGCCCGGATCGCCAGGCTGGACGTCGTCGACGCGGTCGACTCCTTCCTGCGGGTGCTCTGACCAGCGTGTCGAAACGGGAGGGGGTAGACATGGCCGAGCCAACCCACCCAACGAAGCAGGATTCGCGGGGACCCCGGACGGCTTCAGGTTCGGCTTCGAGACACATGCGGCCGTTTGACTCAGCGCCGAAGGCCGAGCTGCACGTCCACATGTTCGGCGCCATCCCGCCCGCCATCCTTCTGGAGCTGGCACAACGCAATCGCGTTGACCTGCCGGCCGACATCCTGGCGGGATTCCGCGCGGGGTTCCAGTTCCGCGACTTCGACCGCTTCAGCGAGGTCCTGCGAACCCTGCGCCCATGCGTGCAGACGGCGGAGGATCTCGAGCTCATCACCTACGAGCTCGGCCGCGAGCTCGCCCGCCAGCACGTCCGCTACGCCGAGCTCATGGTCACCCCGATGGGCCTCGAGCTTCGTGGCATTCGCTTCCCGGCGTCGCTCGAGACCATGAACCGAGCGCGGGCACGTGTGCGCACAGACTTCGGCCTCGAGCTGCGCTGGATCTTCGACTTCAACCGCAGTGTGCCGGACGAGGCCGAGTGCCGCTACTGGGCCGACTATTCGACCGAGGTGGCGATTGCAGGCCTGGACGCAGGTGTCGTCGCCCTGGGCCTGTCAGGGGCCGAAGACGGCAATCCCCCCGAACAGTTCGCACCCTGGTTCGAACGCGCCCGGGCGGCGGGCCTGCACAGCGTTCCCCACGCCGGAGAGCACGCCGGGCCGGAGAGCGTGTGGGGTGCCATCAGCGCACTCGGCGCTGAGCGCATCGCTCACGGGGTGCGTGCCGGCGAAGACCCGGCGCTGGTGGCGCACCTGGCCGAGCACCGGATCCCGCTGGACGTCTGTCCGACGAGCAACGTCTGCCTTGGCGTGTACCAGTCCCCGGCTGCGCACCCGCTGCCCAGGTTGCATCGGGCGGGCGTGCCCGTGACCGTAAACTCCGACAATCCCACGATGTTCGGAGTCACCCTGAACGACGAGATCGCCGGGCTGAGCACCGAGCTGGGGCTGGACGAGGCCGCGGTCTCCGAGATCATCGCCAACGGCTTTCGGTTCGGCTTCGAGGCGGAGGCGGTGTGCGCATCGGCGTGATCGACCGCTACCGCGACTGGCTGCCGGTCACCGGCGCCACGCCTGCGGTCAGCCTGCTGGAGGGATCGACGCCGCTGGTTCCCAGCCGCACCATCGGCCCTTCTCTCGGCCTGGCTCGCCTCTTCTTCAAGCACGAGGGCCTCAACCCGACCGGCTCCTTCAAGGACCGTGGCATGGTGCTCGCCGTCGCCAAGGCGATGGAGGGGGGCGCGCGGGTGCTGGTCTGCGCCTCGACGGGCAACACGTCAGCTTCCGCCGCCGCCTACGCCGCCAGCCAGCGGCTTCGCGCGATCGTGGTGGTGCCCGCCGGCGAGATAGCGATGAACAAGCTCTCGCAGGCGCTGCTGTACGGGGCCAAGGTGGTCGCCCTGCGCGGCAACTTCGACGACGCCCTGCAAACCGTCCTCGATCTGGCCGAACACTACCCGGTGGCGCTGGTCAACTCGGTCAATCCATACAGGCTGCAGGGTCAGAAGACCGGAGCCTTCGAGGTCGTCGACACGCTGGGCGACGCCCCCGACTACCTGGTGCTGCCGGTCGGCAACGCCGGCAACATCACGGCCTACTGGATGGGCTTCAAGGAGTACCACGCCGCCGGTCGCTGCGGGCTCCGGCCGCGGATGGTGGGCGCGCAGGCGGAGGGCGCCGCCCCCATCGTGACCGGCAGGCCCATCAAGCGGCCCAGGACCGTGGCTTCAGCGATCAAGATCGGCAACCCTGCGAACTGGGAGGGGGCGTCAACGGCCCGCGACGAGTCTGGCGGCGTGATCGACGCGGTCAGCGACACCGAGATCCTGCAGGCCCAGATCTGGCTCGCTTCGTCGGAGGGGCTGTTCGCTGAGCCCGCTTCCTGCGCGCCGCTGGCGTTGCTCGTCCGCCTCGTTCGCGAAGGGCGGATCGACAAGGACTCAACCACCGTGGTCGTCCTGACCGGCTCCGGTCTCAAGGATCCGGAGGCGGCACTCGGCAACGTCGAGCCACCCATCGAGCTGGACGGGGACGCCCGGGCGCTGGCTAAAGTGCTGAAGCTATGACCACCGCTGAGATCACTGTCCGAGCACGCCGGCCTGGCGACGGCGAAGAGCTGGCCCGGTCGTGGCTGGATGCCGGCCGCTACTACGCCGAGCTGGCCCCGGAGACCTTTCAGATTCCGGAGACTGACGGGTTGGCGGAACATCTGGAGCGCGGCTCGCCGCCCGGAGACGAGCCGGACACGCTGCGGGTAGTCGCCGAGGTCGGTGGCAGGGTCGTCGGCGCGGCCACGGGTCGTATCGAGCGGCCCATAGATTCGGCCAGGTACCAGCTACAGCGCCAGTTCAGCGAGACACGGCTGATGGTCGACATGGTTGTCGTCGAGGAGGACTTCCGGCGCCAGGGCGTGGGTGCCCAGCTCATGGCCGCGCTGGAGGAGTGGGGACGTGAGCGTGGAGCAACCGTCGCGCTGCTCGACACATATCCCGAGAGCGCGCTTTCGCTCCCCTTCTTCCAGGAGAGGATGGGCTACAGGCGCCGCTCGGTCCGACTCATCAAGGCCCTGTGAGAGTTCGCGTACCCGCCTCCATCGCCAATCTGGGGCCCGGCTTCGACGTCCTCGCCATGGCGGTCGACCTGTGGCTGGAGGTCGAAGCCGAAGAGTGGGACCGGCCGGAATGGGAGTTCGAAGGCGAGGGAGCCGACTTCCTCGCCATCAATCCCAACCCGCTGTCCGTGCTGCCGCTCCGAGGCTGGGTCACGAATGACATCCCCCTCGGCGTCGGTCTGGGCAGCAGCGCCGCCGCCCGGGTGGCAGCCGCGGCCCTCTGCCGCTCCGAGGATCCAATCGGAGACGCCGGCCGCGAGGAGGGTCATTACGACAACGTGGCCGCAGCCGTGATGGGTGGTGTCGTCGCGGTCGTCGGCGAGGAGGTCCACGGTCTGCCGCTGCCGGACCTGGAGATTGCGCTCTTCGTCGCGCCCCAGCCGCTGCTCACCGACCAGGCGCGCGCGGTGCTGCCCAGCCAGGTCGACCGGGCCGATGCGGTGTTCAACGCCGCGCGGCTGGCCTCTCTAGTGCAGATCCTGCATACGCGGCAGTGGCCCATGCTGGACCTGGCCCTGGAGGACCGGCTGCACCAGCCCTACCGAATCCCGCTCTATCCCTGGGCCCAGGACGTCATCGAAGCGGCTCGCGAAGCCGGTGCCTACGGCGCGGCCATCGCCGGTGCCGGTCCCAGCGTCTTCGCCTTCTGTGAGCGCCGGCTGGGCGAGGACGTGGCGGCTGCGATGGAGGAGGCCGGTCCTGAAGGGGGTTACGGGCTGGTCACCAAGGCCACCCGCCACGGCCTGGACGTGCAGGGATGATCGTCCAGAAATACGGTGGCACGTCCGTCGCCAACGCCGTCCGCATCAAGCGCGTTTGCCGCCGGATCGCAGAGACCATTCGGGCCGGCCATCAGGTGGTGGCGGTGGTGTCCGCCATGGGCCACACGACCGACCGCCTCATCGAGCTCGCCGGCCGGGTCAGCGGCGATCCCCCGCTGCGAGAGCTGGACATGCTGGTAGCCAACGGCGAGACGATCACTGCGCCCCTGGTGGCGATGTGTCTGCAGGACCAGGGCCTGCCGGCGATCTCACTCACCGGCCCCCAGGCAGGCGTCCGGACCAGCGACCATCACTCGAAGGCGCGCATCAAAGAGATTCGTCCGACCCGCGTTCTGGAGGCGCTAGAGCGCGGCCTGGTGCCGGTGGTGGCGGGCTTCCAGGGCGCCACGGAGGATTTCGAGATCACGACCCTGGGCCGCGGCGGCTCGGACACGACAGCCGTGGCGCTGGCGGCGGCGCTGGGCGCCGAGGTTTGCGAGATCTATACCGACGTGGACGGCATCCTGACCGCGGACCCGCGAGTGGTGCCCTCGGCTCGCCTGCTGCACCACATCGCCTACGAGGAAATCCTGGAGCTGGCGGCGGTGGGCGCTCGCGTGATGCATCCACGTGCGGTCGAGATCGGGGAGCTCTACGGCGTGCGCATCCACGTGCGGTCGAGCTTCCACAAGCGGCCCGGTACCATGATCGTCTCCGCAGTACCTATGGAAGATCGCAACCGCGTCCGTGGTGTGGCGACCGAGCTCGGCGTCGCCAAGCTGACCGTCCTGGGCGTCCCCGACCGGCCGGGCGTGGCGGCCGCGATCTTCGAGCCGCTAAGTGGGGCAGGTATCTCCGTGGACGTCATCGTCCAGAACGTGTCTACGCATGGGCACACCGACCTTACGTTCACGGTCAACGAGGCTGAGGCGTCGAAGTCGCTGAAGCTGGTCGAGCCGGTGGCCGAAGAGGTGGGCGCCGGCGGTGTCAGCCATGCCGGCAGCCTGGCCAAGGTCTCGCTGGTGGGGACCGGCATGCTGGGCACGCCCGGCATCGCCGCCCGCATGTTCCGGACACTGGCAGAGTCCGGGATCAACATCGAGATGATCAGCACCTCCGAGATCCGCATTACCTGCATCGTCAAGCGTGAGCACGCCGAGCCGGCGGCGCGTGCCCTGCACGCGGCTTTCCAGCTGGACCAGGTCCCGGCGACCGCGCCGGCCTAGAGGTGCGGCCGGAAACCGGGCGAGAGATTTGGTGCACAGGTGGTCCAGATCCAAGGAGCCGCCGAGCACCGGAGTGAGCGTATTCAACATACGCGCAGCGAGGAGCGCAGAAGGCGACGCGGGAGATGGGCCGCGTGAGCGCCAAAGATCCGGCCGGGCTTTCCGGCCGCACCTCTAGCCCATG
>Ga0126378_10000325_pt1 | contig 35920 bp, 28 predicted proteins | sample PanSoiMetPlot_23_FD_92587 | JGI IMG/M metagenome (GOLD analysis project Ga0126378, IMG submission 92587) | Tropical forest soil microbial communities from Panama - MetaG Plot_23 | ecosystem: Environmental > Terrestrial > Soil > Tropical forest > Bulk soil | place: Panama | collected 2016-02-17
CCGTTGCGAGTCAGCATCAGCATGTACCGTGCGCTCGGGTCGTCGGACTCGGGGCGGACGAAGACCGCCGTGACGCGCTCGTCCTTGGCGACGTCGATCAGATTGTTGATCGGCTGGCCCTTGGCATGGCGGTCGCGCTCGGGGATCTCGTGTACGCGCAGCTGGAAGACTCGGCCTCTCTGCGTGAAAAAGAGCATGGACGCGTGCGTGTGCGTGCTGAGCAGGTGCTCGGTGTAGTCCTCCTCACGGGTGCCGCTGGGCGCATCAGCCCCCGCGGTCGGCCGCGCGCCGCGCAGGCCTACCCCGCCTCGCTGCTGTGCCCGGAAGGTTCGCGAAGGCTGCCTCTTGGCGTAGCCACGGTGGGTGAGTGTGACCACCACCTCTTCTTTCGGGATCAGGTCTTCAGCCGTCAGGTCGGTCGCGTCCTGGTCGGAAATCTCGGTCCGGCGATCATCGCCGTACTTCTTGGAGATGTCGGCCATCTCCTCGGCGATCAGCATCCGCACCTTCTGGTCGGAGGCGAGGATCGACTCCAGGTAGGCGATCGTTCGGATCACCTCCTCGTATTCCTGGTCGACCTTCTCCCGCTCCAGCCTGGTCAGCCTCGACAGCGTCAGGGCGAGGATCGCCTTCGCCTGACGCTCGGTCAGGCCGAACTTCGACTGCAGCTGCACGCTGGCGGTGTCGGCATCTGCCGCCGCCCGGATGGTGGCGATCACCTCGTCAAGGTGGTCGAGGCAGATCTTCAGGCCCTCGAGGATGTGCGCGCGCTCCTTCGCCCGCTCCAGATCGAACCGTGTCCTGCGCAGGATCACCTGGCGGCGGTGGTCGATGAAGATCTGCAGCACCTGCTTCAGCCCCAGAACCACGGGGCGCTGGTCGACGATGGCCAGCATGATGACCCCGAACGTCTGCTGCAGCTGCGTGTGCTTGTAGAGGTTGTTCAGGACCGTGTAGGGCCGCGCCTCCCGCTTGAGCTCGACGACGATGCGCATGCCCTGGCGGTCGGACTCGTCTCGCAGGTCGGCGATTCCCTCGAGCTTGCGCTCCTGAGCCAGCTCGGCGACCTTGGCCACCAGGTTGGCCTTGTTCACCGTGTACGGGAGTTCATCGATGATGATCCGCTCGCGGCCGTTTGGCGCCTCCTCAAAAGTGTGTCGAGCGCGCACGATGATCTTGCCGTGTCCGGTGGCGTACGCCTGCTTGATGCCGGCACGACTCATGATCATGCCGCCGGTGGGGAAGTCTGGGCCCTGGACGAAGCGCAGCAGGTCCTCGCTGGTCGGGTCCGGGTTTTCCAGCATGTACGTGACCGCGGCCGCCACCTCCCGCAGGTTGTGAGGCGGGATGTTGGTCGTCATGCCGACCGCGATCCCGGAGGCGCCGTTGATCAGCAGGTTCGGGATTCGCGCCGGCATCCACACCGGCTCCTGCTTCTCGGCGGTGTAGTTCTCCTTGAAGTCGACGGTGTCCTTGTCGATGTCGGCCACCATCTCGGCCGCGATGGGGGACATCCGGGCTTCGGTGTTGTGGCTCACGAAGCCGTTTGTCAGGAACGCGTGATCCTCGCTATCAACCTTGAGCGAGTAAACGGGCTGCATACCCGCGTCCTCGACTGTGGCGATGGTGGCGTAGTAGTAGCCCGCCTGAACCAGCGGTTCTATGACCGACCGAACTTCAGCGGAGTCGATTCGCGTTAGAATCCGGTCGGGATCTCGCTCCCACCGCTCGACCCGATCGAGGTTGTGCCGCGTCAGCCAATCTTGGTCAGTCCATCGTCCACCTGCTTCGGCACGAATGTAGGCAGCGATGTGGGGAATGTGGTCGCGGCTGAGTGCGCGGCTCGTGTGCGGGATGGAGGCCAGGTCGCGCTCAAGCTTGGCCTGCTTCTGGCCAATAAAGCCGACTCCGGCCGCGAACAGGCGCGCGTCGCGCCGGTTGGTAATGACGACCTTGACCTCACCATTTGCGTAGGTGCAGAGCCGCGAGACGACGCCGAACTCGAGCAGGATGCTCTGGACATCACGCGCGAGCCCAATGCTTCGGGTCGAATAAGAGACCTGGATCGTCTTGCGCGGTAGCAGCGATGAGGAGCCGTTACCTGTGAACAAGGCTTGCAAGAACCTGCGCTTGACTGCCAGACTGCCACGCCAAACAAACTCGGGAATGCGCTTATCGGCGCTCCGCTGGCCACGGAACTCGGCCAGAGGGGATCTCAAGAGCACGTCCATCTGCTGTACATCGAGCTCGTAGAGGATGCTGCCTGAGGCGATCACGCGAACGGACGCATAACGCGGTCCGCCGACCACCGCGTCGTACGCTTTGAGGACGGCATCAAAGAAGTCGGCATCGATGTTGTTGAAGCCAGCGCGGCCGTCTCCAACCCAGCCTTCTGAAACGAACGCACCGGCAAGCAGCGCTAGCTGCAGTTCTTTGGGCGAGCCGCCACCGACGCCGGGGTCCAGTGGCATGCGCGCCAGCGCGACCCTGTCACCGACCTCAAGCTCGGACAGGAGCTTCCACATGAGCATAGGCACGCCAAGCACATCGACCGGGCAGAGCACCGGGTGGTTGCACGTTCCTGTCAGCTCGTAGCCCTCGGACGTCCTGATGCGCAGCGTTGGGTGAGAGCCTGAGTGGAACACCTTGGACGCGTGGACCGGCCGACCGTGGCGGTCTAGTACCTCAAGATCGATGTCCGACTCAGAATTCGGCTGCGGACCAGGCACGATCGAGTCGATGCGAACCGTGCCTGCCGGTGTAGCAATTCGTGAGCCTCCCGATATGCAATACCGCATGGCGGCCGGCGGATCGCCGTCGACGCTGCCGAAGTTGCCCTGGCCGTCGATCAGCGGGTAGCGCAGCGAGAACGGCTGCGCCATTCGCACGAGCGCGTCGTAGACCGCGACGTCGCTGTGGGGGTGGTAGTCCTTCAACACCTCGCCGACGAAGGCGGCACACTTCTTGTAGCGGGAGCTCGCGGTGGCCCCCACCTGCTGCATCGCGTAGAGGATCCGCCGCTGGACCGGTTTCAGCCCGTCCCGCGCGTCTGGCAGCGCGCGGCTGATGATGACGGACATGGCGTAGTCCATGTAGGAGGTCTGCATCTCCTCCAGCAGAGACTTGGGCATGACGATGCCCACGGATGGATCGGTCGGCGGCCTTTCGTCAGCCACAGGTCATTCCTCGAATCGCTTGAGCACGATGGTGCAGTTCTGGCCCCCGAACCCGAAGCCGTTCGAGATTGCGATGCGGACGTCGGCCCGCCGGGCCTGATTCGGCACGTAGTCGAGGTCACAGGCAGGATCGGGGTTCTGGTAGTTGATCGTGGGGTGGATCACGCCGCGGTTGATGGACAGCAGGGTGGCGATCGCCTCCACTGCACCGGCCGCACCCAGCAGGTGGCCGATCATCGACTTGGTGCTGCTGATCGGCACCTTGTAGGCATAGTCACCCAGCACCATCTTCATGGCTCTCGTCTCGGCTGCGTCGTTCAGCGGCGTCGACGTGCCGTGCGCGTTGACGTAGTCCACTTCTTCCGGCCGGACGCCGGCGTCGATCAGCGCGTTGTGCATGCACCGCGCGGGCGCGGCGCCGGTCTCGTCGGGAGCGACCGCATGAAAGGCATCGTTCGTGATGCCAAACCCGATCACCTCGCCATAGACGCGTGCGCCCCGTCGTTGAGCGTGCTCGAGCGACTCCAGAACCAGGGTCCCGGCTCCCTCACCCGGCACGAACCCGTCGCGATCTCTGTCGAACGGCCGGCTCGCGGTCTCGGGTGACTCGTTCCGCGTCGACAGCGCTTTGATCGCGTTGAACGATGCGATGCCGACCTCGCACATCGAGGCCTCCGTGCCGGCGGCCAGCATCACGTCGGCGTCGCCGCGCTGGATGATGCGCAGCGCGTTTCCGATCGCGTGGGTCGAGGCCGCACAAGCCGTGACGGTGGTCGAGTTAGGGCCCCTCAGACCGTAGCTCATCGCGACCTGGGCGGCCGCGATGTTGGGGATGACCATGGTCGCGTAGAGCGGTTGAAGGCGTCCCCCATTCAAGTAGGCGGCGGCGTCCCTGGTCATGATCTCGAAGCCGCCGATGCCCGTCCCCATTTCCACGCCGACGCGGTAGCGGTCCTCGCTGGCCAGGTCCAGCTCGGCGTCGCCGATAGCCTGCCCGGAGGAAGCGATCGCCAGATGGGTGAACCGAGCCGAGCGCTGGACCAGTTTGCGGTCCATGTAGTCGACGGGGTCGAAGCCACGCACCTCGCAGGCGAATTTGGTCGTCAGCCGCGTGGCATCGAACCCCTCGATGGGCCCGGCGCCGCTGCGGCCCTCTACGAGTCCGTCCCAGTACTCCTCCACCGTCTTGCCCAGCGGGTTCAGTGTTCCCATGCCGGTGACGACGACCCGCCTTCCGTCCCGACTCATGGCGGGCACCAACCTTCCCATCTCTCGTCCAGCATCACTTTCCCAACGCCCCCCGAATCTTACCGACGAGGTTCGCCTCGACCGCCTGCTTGGCGACGCGGATCGCGTTCTTCATGGCGCGGGCGTCAGAGCGACCATGTGCGACCACTGCGACCCCCTCGATGCCGAGGAGCGGGGCACCGCCGAATTCGCGCCAGTCCATGCGCGCACGGATGCGTCCGACTTCGCTCCGAATCAGGAGACCCCCGGCCTTGCCCGTCAGCGTTCGGGGGATCTCGTCGCGCATCGTCCGGAAGATCAGGTCGGCGGTGGCCTCGGCCATCTTGATGGCGATGTTGCCCACGAACCCGTCGGCGACCACCACGTCTGCCCGGCCGGACAGGACCTCTTTGGGCTCCACGTTGCCGATGAACTTGACCTGGCTGTTGCCACGCCTGAGCCGAGTAGACGTCTCGCGCACCCGCTCGTCCCCCTTGCCCTCCTCCTCACCGTTGCTCAGCAAGGCAACCGAGGGGTTGGCCCTGCCGAGCACTTCCTCCGCGTAGATGGCGCCCATTTGAGCAAACTGCACGAGGAACTCGGGGCGGGAATCGACGTTGGCGCCCACATCGAGCAAGTAGGCCGGCTCCGCAGCCGTGGGCAGGATGGTGCCGAGGGCTGGACGGTCGACGCCTCGAACCCGGCCCTGTATGAGGAGCGCGGCCGCCATGATGGCTCCGGAATTGCCTGCCGACACCCAGGCCGACGCTTCACCGTTCTTGCACAGGCGTGCGCAGACGCTCATAGACGAGTCGGTCTTGGAGCGGACCGCCTGTGCGGGATGGTCGTGCATCTCGACCACCTGGCTGGCTGGGACGAAGCGCAGGCGCGGATGGGAGTCGAGCAGGCGCTGGACGGGGTCCGGCTGGCCGACCACGACGACCTCGACACCGAGGTCCTGCACGGCCTCCGCGGCGCCGACCACCACCTGTTCGGGAGCGAAGTCACCCCCCATGCCGTCGACCGCGATGCGTAGAGCCTGCGCGTTCAGATGTCGAGATTCCGCACGGCCTTGGCGTGCGCGGTGATGAACTTCTTGCGAGGCTCTACGTCACTGCCCATCAGCTTCTCAAAGACCTCGTTGACGGCGGCGGCGTCCTCGATCTCGACCTGCAGCAGGGTACGTGTGGCCGGATTCATGGTCGTCTCCCAGAGCTGGTCGGCGTTCATCTCACCGAGGCCCTTGAAGCGGCTGACCTCTACTTTTCCTCCCATCCGCTTGAGCTCCCTGTCGCGCTCGTCGTCGCTGTAGACCCACCTGGTCTGCTTGCCTTTTGTCAGCTTGTAGAGCGGCGGCTGCGCCATATAGACGTGGCCCTTCTCGATCAGGTCGGGGAAGTGCCGATAGAAGAAGGTAAGCAGGAGCGTACGGATGTGCGATCCATCAACGTCGGCGTCGGTCATCGTGATCACTCGGTGGTACCGGAGCCGGTCGTAGTCGAAGCGCTCGCCGACGCCGGTGCCGAGTGCTGTGATCAGATTCCGGATCTCCTCCGAAGTCAACACCTTGTCAAGTCGTGCTTTCTCCACGTTCAGGATCTTGCCTCGCAGGGGCAGGATCGCCTGGGTACGGCGATCGCGGCCTGACTTGGCAGTGCCACCCGCGGAGTCGCCCTCCACGATGTACAGCTCGCAGTTGTGCGGGTCACGGTCAGAACAGTCGGCCAGCTTGCCAGGCAGGGTCGAGCTCTCCAGCAGCGACTTTCGCTGGACCAGGTCGCGTGCCTTGCGAGCCGCCTCACGAGCGCGCGCCGCCGTGAGCGACTTCTCGATGATCCGCCGACCCTCGGAAGGATTCTCGTCCAGATACTGGCCGAGTGCGTCCGACAATACGGCCGACACCTGACCCTGCACCTCGGCGCTGCCCAGCTTGCTCTTGGTCTGACCTTCGAACTGAGGATCCAGCAGCTTGACGCTGATGACCGCTGTCAGACCCTCACGCACGTCGTCGCCCGTCAGGTTGGGGTCAGAATCCTTGAGCAGCCCCGCTTTGCGCGCGTACCGGTTCAGCACGTTGGTGAGCGCCGCCCGGAAGCCGGTCAGGTGCGTGCCGCCTTCGGCGGTGTGGATGGTGTTCGCGAAGGAGAGGACGTTCTCGACGAATGTCTGGTTGTACTGCAGCGCAATCTCGATCTGAGTCGAGTCGGCCTGCCGGTCGACGTAGAACGGGATCTGGTTGACCAGACCCTTGCCGTGGTTCAGGTGCCTGACATAGGCAAGTATCCCGCCCTCGAAGTAGAAGGTGTAGGCGAAGCCCTCCCGCTCGTCGTCGAGCACGAGGGCGAGCCGCTTGTTCAGGTACGCCATCTCCCGGAGGCGGTGGAGAATTGTCTGGCGGTCGAAGCGCGTGTCCGGAAAAATCTGCGGGTCGGGCCAGAAGCGGACGACGGTGCCTCGACTGTCGCTCTTGCCCAGCGCTTTCACGGGAGCCAGCGGCACCCCTCGCCGGTACTCCTGGAAGTGCTCCTTGCCGTCGCGGTGCACCCAGACCTGGAGCTTTTCCGAGAGCGCGTTGACCACCGAAACTCCAACGCCATGGAGACCCCCGGAGACCTTGTAGCCTCCGCCGCCGAACTTGCTGCCGGCGTGGAGAACCGTCAGAACGACCTCCAGCGAGTCGCGCCCCTCCGTCGGGTGGATGCCGACCGGGATGCCACGGCCGTTGTCGGCCACCGACACGCTCCCATCTGCGTGGAGCGTCACGACGATCCGGTCAGACTCGCCGGCCAGCGCCTCATCGACCGAGTTGTCGACGAGCTCGGTGATCAGATGATGCAGGCCTCGGACATCGGTGGTGCCGATGTACATGCCTGGACGCCGGCGGACAGGCTGCAGGCCTTCGAGAACCTGGATCTGCTCGACGTCGTACGCCACGTCGGCGCCGAGAGGGCGAGGCCTGGCCAAAGGCCCGCTGGGCGGCGGCATACCGCGGTCGGCGGGTTTCATGCCTGCCTCCGGACGCCTGACGAGCCCTCTCGTCGGGCGGGCCGGTGCCCTCCCAGCCGGGTGGGACTTCTGCGATGACTACTGGGATGCTGGATAGCTGAATTGTACCGGAATTGCACGTTCGCAATAGGGATCGCGCGCACGCGCGCGCGAGGCTACCAGGGTTGGCTGGGTGGGCTCCAGCGCAGCACCGGGTTGCGAGCCGCTGAGACCTCGTCCAGACGACCGACCGGCAGGCTGCGCGGCTCCGCATGCAGCTCTTCGGGGTTTGTGGCGGCCAGCTCGACGATCTCGCCGACCGCGCCGATGAAGGCATCCAGAGTCGCCTTGCTCTCGGTCTCGGTGGGCTCGATCATCACGGCCTCGGGCACAATCAGCGGAAAGTAGACGGTCGGCGCATAGAAGCCACGCTCGAGCAAGCCCTTGGCGACATCGAGCGCCCTGACTCCGTTGGCGCCCAGATTCCGGGCCGATGCCACGAACTCGTGCATGCAGGGACCGCGATGCGGCATCTCGAGCAACCCGTCCAGGGACTCGCGGACGTAATTGGCCGCCAGCACCGCGTCTCTGGACGCCTGGGTCAGGCCGTCGCCGCCCATCGCCAGGATGTAGGTATAGGCACGCACCAGCATGCCGAAGTTGCCGTAGAAGCTGCGTACCCGGCCGATGGACCGCGGCCGCTCATGGTCCAGCCGGAAGCGGCCATTCTCACGCTCCACCGTCGGCCGGGGCAGGAACGGGACCAGGTCGGCCTTGACGCCGACCGGGCCTGCCCCCGGACCGCCTCCGCCATGTGGTGTGGTGAAAGTCTTGTGCAGATTGAGGTGGACGGCGTCGAAACCCATGTCCCCTGGGCGGCAGATTCCCATGAGCGCGTTCAGATTGGCGCCGTCGTAGTAGAGCTTGGCTCCGGTGGCGTGGACCATCTCGGCCACCTCCAGGATTTGGCCCTCGAAGAGGCCGAGCGTGTTCGGGTTGGTGAGCATGAGCGCGGCCACCCGGGTGGAGAGCTTGGCCTCGAGGTCGGCGACGTCGACCCTCCCGTCGGCTCCCGAGCGGACTTCCACGACGTTGAATCCGGAGAGCGCCGCGCTGGCCGGGTTGGTGCCGTGGGCGGAGTCAGGCACGATGACCTCGGTCCGTTCCTCACCCCGCGAACGGTGATAGGCCTGGATCATGCGTAGCGCGGTCCACTCGCCATGGGCGCCCGCGGCCGGCTGCAGGGTGATCCTGTTCACGCCGACGATCTCGCAGAGGGCCTGCTCCAGCCTCCACATCAGCTCCAGAGCACCCTGGATGGTGTCTTCGTCCTGATACGGGTGCAGAGCCGCGAATCCCTCCAGCCGGGCGGCCTCTTCATTGGCGACCGGGTTGTACTTCATGGTGCAGCTGCCGAGCGGGTAGAACTGCTCGCTGATGGAGTAGTTCAGCGAAGCCATGCGACTGTAGTGGCGCAGGATCTCGGGCTCGCTGAGACGGGGAAGCGCCGGTGGGCGGCCCCGGCGAAGCTCGGGCGGGAGCTGAGCATTCGTCCGCACGCCTGCCTCTGGAAGTCGGGGCGCGGGCAGCGAGCCCCGGCTCAGCTCGAAGCTCAGCGGTTCCGTCACCCTCCCACCTCAGCGGTCGGGGTCTCAACCGCAGTCCTGCTCAGGACCTCGACGACGGTCGCAATGGCTTCCGGGTCGTTCACCTCGGTGCAGCAAAAGACGACGACTCCGCGGAGCTCGGGATACCACTGTCCCACCGGGAGCCCGCCCAGGATGCCGGCGTCGCGAAGATTCGCCAGCGATTGTTCCACGTGGAACATCCGCACAGGGAACTCGTTCAGGAAGTGCCGATCGGGAAAGGCGAGCTCGATACCCGGAATCGCCGTCAGGCGCTCGGCCAGCGCGTGCGCTCGCTGATAGCTGACGTCCGCGATGTGCCGGAGACCTTCCGGTCCCATGTAGGTCAGATAGACGCTCGCTGCCAGCGCGCAGAGCGAGTGATTGGTGCAGATGTTCGAGGTGGCCTTCGCCCGCCTGATGTGCTGCTCGCGCGCCGTTAGCGTGAGCACGAAGCCCCGGCGGCCCCTCGCGTCGACAGCGGAGCCCACCAACCGGCCCGGCAACCTGCGTATCAGGTCGCGGCGGCAAGCAATGAAGCCGACGTGCGGCCCACCGAAGCTCGGCGGCAGCCCAAGCTGCTGACCCTCGCCAACAGCGATGTCGGCCCCGTAGTCACCGGGAGGGGCGATGAGGCCGAGGCTGATCGGGTCGACAGAGGCGACGCTCAGGGCACCGTGCCGATGGGCCAGCTGCGTAATGGCAGGGGCATCTTCGAAGAGGCCGAGGAAGTTGGGCTGCTGGAACAGCACCGCCGCCGTGTCCTCGCCGACCCGGTCGAGGCCCAGCTGCACCTCAAAGCCGCGGCCTTCACCGTAGCAGCGCAGCACCTCGACGTATTCGGGATGCATGTAGCCGGCCACGACCAGCTTCTCACGCCCCGTTTGGACCACGGCCATCACCGCCGCCTCGGCCAGGGCCGTCGCGCCGTCGTAGAGCGAGGCGTTGGCCACGTCCATCCCCGTGAGCTCGGCAATCAGTGTCTGGAACTCGAAGATGGCTTGCAAGGTGCCCTGGCTGGCTTCCGGCTGGTAGGGAGTGTAGGCCGTGTAGAACTCCGGCTTGGAGGTGACCGCAGAGACTGCGGCCGGTATGAAGCGGCGGTACACGCCGCCGCCGCGAAAGCAGAGGCGGTCCTCGAAGACCTGGTTGCGGCCTGCCAGCTCGCGCACTCGGGTCATCGTCTCTTGCTCAGACAGTCCGTCGGGCATGTCGAGCAATCGGGTTCGAATGCTCGCTGGGATGTCGACCAGGAGGTCATCGACCGACCTGACGCCAACGGCATCCAGCATCTGCTGCCGATCATCGGCGGCGTGAACCAGGTAGGGCATCTACGACGAGTGGCCTTCTGTGAGCGATTGGTACCCCGCTTCGTCCAGCAGTCCCTGGCCGAGGTCTCCGTTCAGATTGACTTTGATCAGCCAGCCTTCCCCGTAAGGGTCGCGGTTCACAAGCTCCGGACTTGCGTTCAGGACTTCGTTGACCTCAGCTACGGTGCCCGCCACCGGTGAGTACAGGTCAGACGCCGCCTTGACAGACTCGACCACGCCGAAGGAGTCACCGGCCTCCAGCAGCTTTCCCACCCGCGGCAGCTCCAGGAACACGACGTCACCGAGCTGGGCCTGAGCGTAATCGGTGATCCCGATGGTTGCCAAGCTGTCGTCGACGGTAACCCACTCGTGGGTCTCGGTGTAGTAGCGCTCCACCACGCAATTTCCCCTCCTACCCTATGTGGCCCGTGCAGCCCGGCGAGCCGAGCCCTTATAAAACGGCATCGTCACCACCTCGGCTCGCCCTGTCCCGGTCCGGGCTTCGACCGCGAGCGTCGTGCCCACTGGCGCCGAGCCGGCGTCGATCATCGCCATGGCAATCCCCCTCCGGAGCCAGAACGAATACGTGCCGCTGGTCACTGTACCGATCACCGCCCCATCGCGACTGACCCTCGATCCGTGTCGTGGGATCGTCCGATCGCTGCAGCCCAGCCCGATCAGCCGTCGCCGCGGGCCTTCCGCCTTGACTCGCTGAAGAGCGGGGCGGCCCACGAAGTCGCCCTTGTCGAGCTTCACCGTCCAGCCCAGGCCGGCCTCGTACGGGTTCGTGCCCTGGTCCATGTCGCTGCCATAAAGACGCAGACCTGCCTCCAGCCGGCAGACATCGCGAGCAGCAAGCCCGCAGGGAGTCGCTCCCGCCTCGACGAGCCCGTCCCAAACGTTCGCGACCTGCGTTGTGGGCACGAACAGCTCGAAGCCGTCCTCGCCGGTGTACCCGGTCCGGGAGATGACCGATGCCACGCCGGCGACCCGTCCGCTGCCGATTCCGAAGTACGGGAGAGCCCCGAGGTCGATGCCCTCGACGGGCAGGATGTCGGCGGCTTTCGGGCCCTGCAAAGCCAGGAGGCTCACGTCGCTGCTGCGGTCGACGATTTCGATTCCAGTGGTCGCGTGCTGGCGAAGCCATGCCATGTCCTTTTCCCGGTTGCCGGCGTTGACGACGACCCACCAGCGGTCCGGACGGCGGTAGACGACCAGGTCGTCGACGATCCCTCCATCGGGCAGGCACAGCAGGTTGTACTGAGCCTGGTCGGGCCCCAGGCGATCGAGGTTGTTGGTCACCAGGCCTTGCAGGAACTCGCCCGCAGCCGGGCCGCGAATCTCGTAGCGGCCCATGTGGCTCACGTCGAACAGGCCTGCGGCGGTGCGAACCGATTCCTGCTCGCCTTTCACGCTCACGTATTGCTGCGGCATCTCCCAACCGGCAAAGTCGACCAGACGAGCCCGGGTAGCGACGTGCTTCTCGTAGAGAGGGGTCCGCCTACCGCCCATCGCCGGTCGGCGCATCTCCTGCCGGTCGGTCCTCCATCAGCGGGTCGAGGTCCAGATCCTCCGGTTCGAGATATTCGAGAAGCTCCTCGTCATGGCGGCGCCGCGCGTCCGCAACGATCTGTCCGACCTCCTTCGTGCGACTAACCGACCATTTCAACTTCTCGGCGAGCTCTGCGTCGGACCCTGTTCGGCCGAGCTCGTTTCGGACACTGATCTCGGCACCCACGTAGTCCTCAGCCGCCTGGACGAGCATCCGACCCTCGTTCACCACCCTTTCCTCGTCGCCCAGGGCGTGATCCATCCGTCCAGCCACCCGCTCGCGGGCGAACGCCTCAAAGTCGTCCCGATCGACGGACGGAAACTGATCGATCGCTTCCAGCAGGCCGATGGTGCCTTCCTGGAACAGATCTGCCACGCTGAGGCCGCGGTCAGCGCGTTCCCTGGCAGCGCCCATCACCCAGTCGAGATGCGCCTGGGTCAGAGCTTCACGCGCTCGAGCGTCGCCAAGACCCGACGCCCTCAGGAGACCGCTGAGCTCTGCGCCGCGGGGGTGCTTGGCGCGACCGGCCGCCGCAGCAAGGTCCTGCACAAGTCGTTCGTCGGACCCCTGCTTGCCGGCATCCGGCCTTGGTAGGGGTGACATCGCGCGTAATTCTAGCCCCAGGGCAGGTCCGCACCCAGAGGGTCCGTATACTCCGCGCGGGGGCCTGGCGGCGGCGGACGCGGCCGGCCGGAGTCAGCTAAGGAAGAGACGTTGGCGGCAAGTTTGTCCAGCCGTGAGCGGCTGAATGTTCCACGTTTTACATGCAGGCTGGCGATGGTGGGGTTCGCGCTCTGCAGCGCACGGCTGCTCCTCCTCTCGTCGCTACGAGACGCCTCGACGGACGCCCCCAGGGTCCACGTCGTCAATCTGGACGGCGAGATCAACGCTGTCACCGCCGGCTACGTCTCGGCCGCCGTCACACGGGCCGGCTCTGACCATGCGGGTGCGCTCGTGATCATGATCAACACGCCTGGTGGGGTGTCGACCTCAATGGACGAGATCGTGACCACGCTCCTCAACGCGCCCGTGCCGGTGGTCGTGTACGTGGCTCCGACGGGTGCGCGGGCGGCGTCCGCCGGCCTCTTCGTCGCCCGGGCCGCCGACTTCGTGGCCATGGCACCGGGCACGAACGTCGGCTCGGCTCACCCGGTGACCGGAAGCGGCGGTGTGATCGGCGGTGACCTCGGTCGGAAGGTGCTCAACGACGCCGTCGCGAGGATCCGTAACCTGGCCACGCTGCACAATCGCAACGCGGACTGGTGTGAGCAGGCGGTGCGAGCGAGCGCCAGCATAGGTGCCGACCAGGCGACCCGGATCGGTGTCGCCGACCTCGAGCCGGCCACCCTGCCGGACTTGCTCGCCTCACTCGACGGGCGCAGTGCATCGAGACCGTCAGGTCACTACCTCACGTACCTGTTGATGCTCGTTGCAGTTTTTGGCCTCATCGCTGAGGTAAGCACCCCGGGCGCGATCCTCCCCGACGTGGTCGGTGGAATCAGTGCGATCCTGGCCCTGGTCGGCCTCGCTACGCTGCCGGTCAACGTCGGCGGGATTCTGCTGGTCGGCCTCGCGTTCCTTCTCTTCCTGGCCGACGTCAAGGCTCCTACCCACGGCGTCCTGACCGTGGGCGGCCTGATCTCTCTGCTGCTGGGCTCCGCATTTCTCTTGAACACAGGCGCTGTAGATCTCGCTATCGACTGGCGGTTGATCGTGGCCGCCGCCGCGGCCGTTGGCATCGGCGTAGCCTTCGTCGTGAGGAAGGCGGTTCGAGTGCGGAGCACCCTGACCTCCTCTTCAGGCCTCAATCTGATCGGCGCCGTCGGCGAGGCCCGCGGGCCTCTGAGCCCGGACGGCCAGGTTTTTGTGGCTGGTGCGACCTGGCGAGCTGTCAGCGTCTCCGGACCCATTGCATCCGGCGACACGATCCGCGTGACCGCTCAGACGGGCGATGCTCTCACGGTCGAGACCGCCGCGCACCCAGCTCCTGGGCCAGGTTCGACTCCTACCCCAACGCTCCCCTTCCCCGGGCTCCCGACGGAACATGGTTCGCAGGGTGGGAAGGAGGGACCGGGCAGAAGCGCGACGGAACGCGACTTGTAAAACGTGGAACATCCACTGGTGGCTTGGGACCAGGTCGGCGTCCTGCTGCTCCCGCTGCCGCTGATCGCCGCCGCCAACCTGCCTCTGCGGCCGCCAGCAGGCTTGACCCCGGCAGCGGTGGCCAGGCTTCGGAGCTCGTTCTGGCTGCTGCTTGGCGTCGTCCCCGCGTCCTGCGTGGTATTCGGGCTCCTGAGCCTGCGCCGTCCATCAGCGGCCTTCATCCTGGTCGTAACGGGGCTCCTCGCCGCCTCGCTCCTCAGGTATCCAACCCGTGCTGGCATCGCGCGAGTCCTGCCGATCGACCCGGCCAGCGCGATGGATGCGACGGCGCTGGTACTGTCGCTTGTCCTGTTCGGCAGCCAGCTCGCCAGCCAGGCCTCCACTGACCTGCTCGCGCAAGAGGCGGGCACGGGCGTGGCACTGGGACCTATCGACCTGGTCGTGCAAGAGGTCCCCTTCCTGCTTGCCGCGGTGCTCGGAATCGGCCTCTTCCTGCGCCGCTCGCCCCAGGCGGCCGTGGCACGCCTGGGCTTGACCCGGCCAACCGGCTGGCAGGTCCTCCTCGCCCTCGCTGCAGCGGGCGTCTTCTACGCCTTCGGCAACGGTGTGGACGTGCTCAGCCACCTGCTCACGCCCGGCCTCGCCGGCAAGGTGGATGCGGCCAATCAGCGGCTCTTCGGCCAGCTCGGAGACCCGCTGGGGATCGCCACCATTGCCCTCTCCGCAGGAATCTGCGAGGAGGTCCTCTTCCGGGGCGCCATGCAGCCGCGCCTGGGCGTGTTGTGGACTTCGCTCGTCTTCGCAGCCATCCACACCCAGTACGGCCTCTCACTCGACTCGGTCGCCGTATTCATCCTCGCGATCGGCCTCGGGATGCTCCGCCGGATCGCCAACACCACCACGTCTACCATCTGTCATGTTGTCTACAACGCCCTCGTCGGAGTCACCGTGAGCGGCGCCTGGCTGGTTCCCGCAGTGGGTCTCGAGATCGCGCTCGTGCTGGCCGGTCTGATGGCCTTCTTTACAGGCAAGCTAGGCAAACTGCGTACCGCACCATAGAATCGGGAGCCGAGCCATGACACCACATGTGGTCGAGTTTCCCCAGGTTAGCCCCAATATGTTGATATCTAAGCACCGGATCATCGCGGTGGCGAACCAGAAGGGAGGCGTCGGCAAGACGACGACGGTCATGAACCTCGGCGCAGCACTGGCCGAGCGAGGCGCACAGGTGCTTGTGATCGACCTCGACCCCCAGTCGAACAGCACAAGCGGGCTTGGGATCGATCCTTCGCGCGCGCGTCTCACCGTGTACCACCTGCTTTCGGGCGAGGCCAGCATCGACGAGGTGGCGACCACGACCTCCGTTCCGGGTCTTCACGTGGTGCCCTCGCAGGTGGCGCTGGCCGGTGCTGAGATCGAGCTCGTCACCGAAGAGGAGCGTGAGGGCCGGCTGCGACGCGCATTGAGCGCGCTGACCGGTGGCTTCGGCTACGTCCTGATCGACTGCCCCCCATCTCTCGGCCTGCTGACGCTCAACGCGTTGACCGCGGCCGATCAAGCGCTGGTGCCTCTCCAGGCCGAATACTTTGCGCTGGAAGGGCTCGCGCACTTGATGTATACGCTGCAGCTGGTGCGGATGAACCTCAACCCCAACCTCGAGATCGCAGGCATCGTCGTGACTCAGTTCGACGCCCGCACGACTCTATCGTGGGATGTGCTGAACGAGGTACGTCGCGCCTACCCGGACAAGCTCTACCAGACGCTGATCCCACGCAACGTTCGAGTGAGCGAGGCCTCCAGCCACGGCCAACCCGTCACCGTCTACGACCCCACCTGCCGGGGCGCCCAGGCCTTTCGACAACTGGCTGAGGAGGTCATGAACCAATGAGCCCGCAGCGGGCCCGAGGCCTCGGGCGTGGCCTGCAATCCCTGATCCCGATCGCACCCGGTTCGGAGGGCCAGGATGCCGGTCTGCCCCAGTACATCGACGTCGACCAGATCAAGCCCTCGCCGGAGCAGACGCGACGGCAGTTTCCTGCCGAGCCGCTGCGTGAGCTCGCCGACTCGATTCGTCTTCACGGCCTGCTCCAGCCGGTCCTCGTCCGCCGGCTGACCGACGGCTACGAACTGATCGCCGGTGAGCGTCGCTGGCGGGCCGCCCGCCTGGCCGGTGTGGAGCGCATCCCCGCGATCGTGCGCCGCGAAGCAGAGCCCCAGGAAAGCCTGCTGCTGGGCTTGATCGAGAACCTCCAGCGCGAAGACCTCGACCCGATCGAGGAGGCCAGGGGCATCAAGCGCCTCATCGAACAGTTCGGCCTGACGCACGAGGACGCGGCGGCACGCCTGGGCAAGCACCGGGTGGCCGTGACCCAGGCGCTCCGCCTGCTGACCGCCTGCCCGGCCGTCATCTCGGCCACGTCGGCAGGTGCTATCACGGCCGGGCACGCCAGAGCCCTGGTCAGCCTCCCCTCACCCGAGGCCCAGGAACACGGGCTCAAGGTCGTTCTGGGCCGCAACCTGTCCGTGCGAGAGACCGAGCGCTGGGTGCGGGATTACCAGCCTTCCCAGCCCAGGCGCCGGCCGGCTCGCTCGGCTCAAGGCGACGAGGAGCTCGACCCGGACACGGCACACCTCCTGGCCCGGCTGCGGCAGCGCTATGGGAGCGCGGTGGGCATGGCCGGCAGTCTCAACCAGGGTCAGATCACGCTCCGCTACGCCGACGCTCAGGCGCTGGACGAGCTTGTGAGAGTGCTGCTACCAGGCCCTCCGGTACGCTGAGCCAGGCGATCGTCTCGCGTGTAACATCGCCTCACCAGCTGTGCAAATCTCCAAGCAGCCCTCACAGGTGCAAGCGAAGGCGCAAAAAAAGGAACGGGGTCTCCTGATGGAGGTGGCCGAGGTGGCAGTGTTGGCCTTCGGTCTCTACCTGGTCATCAACTTCATCCTGCAGACCGTGCACGTCATCGGGTCGTCCATGTACCCGACGCTGAAGGATCAGGACTACCTGATCGCGACCAGGATCGACTACCGGCTGCACCCACCCGAGCGCGGTGACATCATCATCATGCGCGACCCCTTCAACTCCCACATGGACTTCATCAAGCGTGTGATCGCGGTCCCCGGCGACCGGCTCCTGATCCGCGGAGGCGAGGTTTTCGTCAACGGCCGTCTGCTCCAGGAGCCTTACATCAGCCCCGAAGCATGGACTGAGAACGCGGACTACCCGCCGGGTAACGATCCAGCCGGCGTCCTACTCAGACCTGACGATTACTTTGTCCTGGGCGACAACCGCAATCATTCCAGCGACTCGCGCGTCTTCGGCGTGGTCCACCGCGATCAAATCGAGGCGCGGGCCTGGATCCGGGTTCTTCCCCTGTCGAGGCTCGGCCCGGTCGACGGCATCAAGCCCACGCTCGGAGGCTCCGCTCCCTCCGCCTCGTCGACAACCGGGAAGAGGCCGGCTGGAGATCGCCGTCAGGCGCCCACGGCCGCGCGAAACGGGGCGTCCGAGGCGAACGGGCCTATCACCGCCAGCTGCAGCGGCTGCCGCAGCACATGACGGGCCAACCTCTGTAGGTCCGCAGCCGTGACCGCCTGGTAAAGCGCGATCACCTCGTCGACCGTCTTCACCTCGTTGATCAGCAGCTCCTGCTGACAGAGCCAGCTCGCGAGCGAGTTGGTACTTTCCAGACCCAGGCGCAGGCGCCCCTTCGTGAACTCGAACGCCTTGGTCAATTCCTCCTCAGGAACCGGATGGTCGACAACCTTTTGCAGCTCATCGAGCACCGCGTGCACCGCCTCTTCGGCCTTCTTTGGATCGACGCCCACGTAGACGGCGAAGTAGCCGCCGTCGCTGTGTTTGCTGGAGTAGCTGTGCACGTCGTAGGCCAGACCTCTCTTCTCGCGGATCTCAAGAAACAGACGTGAGCTCATGCCCTCTCCGAGCACGGTGTTGAGCAGGTCGAGAGCGTAGCGATCCGGGTCCAGGTAGGACAGGGCACGGGCGCCGAGGCAGATGTGCGCCTGCTCGGTGTCCTTCTGCAGGAGCAGCGCCGCTGGCCGCTCGAGAGCGGGCGGAGCCGGCACATATCCGGAACCGTTCCGAGCCGAGGGCAGAAGAAGCCGTTGCTCCACCACATTGCGGGCCTGCTCCTGATCGATCGCTCCGGCCGCGCCGATCACGAGATTGGGCAGGCGGTAGTGCGCGCGGACATATGACAGGAGGTCGTCGCGCGTGGTGCTCGACACCGACTCGATCGTGCCGATGATGTCCCTTCCCAGGGGGTGTTCCGGCCACATGATCCGTTCGAACAGGCTGTGCACGTAGTCCTGTGGCTGGTCCATGTACATCTTCAGCTCTTCGAGGATCACCATCCGCTCGCGCTCGATGTCCGCTGGAGCGAGCTGCGAGTCGGACACGATATCGAAGAGCACGTCGACTCCGAGCTCCAGCCGGTCTGCAGGCACTCGCGTCCAGTAGACGGTGACCTCCTTGTCGGTCGAGGCGTTCATGGAGCCGCCCACGCCCTCGATCGACTCGGCGATCTCCTTTGCTGTCGGCCGCCGCTTGGTGCCCTTGAAAAAGAGATGCTCGATGAAGTGCGAGACCCCGCCAATTCGGTCCTCTTCGAAACGGGAGCCGACGCCCAGCATCACAACCAGACTGGCCGACGCCCTGTCGGGCAGCTCGGCGGTGAGGAGCCTTGCCCCTCCTTTCAGCTCATAGCGGCAGTGCGTCGGGGCCGGGCCCATTTTCGGCCAGTATAGCCAGACTCACTGTCCTCCCCAGCAAGACCGGCTCCGGCCGCACCTCTCGTTATCTATCCCTCGCGCAGGCGGCCCAGCGCCGAGTACAGGATCATGGCCGTGTAGTCGGGGGGCATCCCGTCCGACACCGCGTCAAGCGCCTCCTGCAGGTACTTGACGACCTGGCGGTCTCGAACCAGCTCCGGCGACTCCAGCGCATCCCTGATGACCTCAGCCAGCTCGCTGGGCGTGACCTCCTCGTCGCCCGCGCCATCGGCGGCCGCGTTTGCCAGAGCGATGGCACGCCGGATCAGGTCGATGCCTGAAGCTGCCGTCAGCCCTCCTGCTGGTTGCGCCGAGGGCCCACCACGACACGTCGCTCCGGTTCCTCGCCGATGCTGACCGTCATCACGTCTGGATCGGCCTCGAGCGCAAGGTGAATGGCGCGCCGCTCGAAGGGCTGCATGGCGTCGAGCGTGATTGGATCGCCGGTCACCTTGACCTGGCGGGCTGCGCGGTACGCAATTTCGCGGACCGTGTTTTCACGGCGCTGTCGATATCGCTCGACGTCGACGATGACCCGCTGGTCAGGTGCCAGGCGCCTGCTCGCAAGCAGGTTGGTCATCGTCTGCAGTGCCCGCAGAGTCTCGCCGCGCCACCCGATCAGCACCCCGAGGTCACGGCCGCTAACGTCGACCACGATCGCTTCGGATGTCGTTCGCGAGCTGACCTGGCATCGGATGCCCATCCTTGCCAGCAGCTGGCCCACGATCTCCTTGGCCGCATCGGCGTCGCCGGCGGTGCGCCCGGTCCCGCTCCCGGCGGCCGCGTCGATTACCGTTACCTCTACGTGAGTCTCCTCGGAGCTCTCGCTGAGGATCTTGACGTCTACATTGCGCCGGCTCTCGCCGAGCGTGATGAGCGCCACGTCGACGGCTTCATCGAGGGTACGGCCTCGACCTTCGGCAGATTTCATGTGGTAGCCCTCCTCGTCCCCTTCTGCGGGCGCAAGCCACCCCAGCCGGTCACGAAGTACTGCTGGATGATAGATACGCAATTCGATATGAGCCAATAGAGGCCCAGGCCGGCAGGGGTGATGAACGCAAAGTACGCGATCATCACCGGCATCATCACCTGCATGGTCCGGGTCATCTGCAGCTGCTGCTTTTCCTGCTCTGTCGCGGACGGGCCGGGAGCCTGCTGCATCATGCGCGACTGGGCGAAAGTCGTCACGGCGGCCAGAAGCGGGATTATGAGGTAGACCAGGGTGGGAATCGGCAGCCCTGGCAAAAACGGATGCGCAATGGGGCTCTGATTCAGGTGCGGCACGAAGAGGAAGTGGTCCACGATCGTGCCGTTCGTGGTGTTACCCAGGAACACCCAGTAAAGGGCCGTCAGTATCGGGAACTGCAGCAGCGCCGGCAAGCACCCGCCCAGACCACCCAGCGGGTTGATACCGTTTTCCCTGTAAAGCTGCATGGTCGCCGCCTGGAGCTTCTGAGGATCATTCCTGTACTTCTTTCGTATCTCGGTCAGCTCAGGCGCCAGCCTGCGCTGGTTCTCCATCGAGCGCCTGCCCAGGCTGAGCCGGAGCTGGAACAAGGGCGCGAGGACGAGCCGAACCAGCAGCGTCACTGCGATGATGGCCAGCCCATAGGCGCCGACGGCGGCCAGCATGGGGTTGGCGGCGAACAGGTGATACGTGCTGGACAGGGCCAGACTGAGGGTCTGCCCGAAGACGGCCCACCAGGCAGTGTGCAGGGGCAGGAAGACGTCGAGCAAGCTGCGCAAATTTATGTCAGGGACTCCTAAAGGCGATCACGGCACCGGGTCGTATCCACCCTTGGCGAACGGATGGCAGCGGCCAATTCGCTTGATCCCCATCCAGGACCCACGGGCCCAGCCATACCTAGTGACCGCCTCGTAAGTGTACTGAGAGCAGGAAGGGAAATACCGGCAGCCTCCGCCAAGTACCTGGAGCGCAGGCGAGAGAAGCCGCTGGTAGACGCGGATCGAGGCCAGGAACAGGTTGGTCACGCGTTGCCACCTCGAAGCCGGCTGCGGACGCGCGCCACCTCCTCCTCAAGCACTGGATGCGGCACCTCGAGGCCAGCCGGCCTGCCTATCAACACCATGTCATAAGCCTTTCCCGAAGTGACCACATCCGAATCCTGAGGCAGCAAATTTACGCGTGCAGCCTCGCGGAGCCGGCGCCGGAGGCGATTGCGCGCAGCGGCTCCACGCAGCTGCCGGCTGATGGCTACTCCGACCCGCCAACGGCCATCCGGGTTGGGAAGTGCAAACGCAACCAGCGTGCGCCCGGCGAAGACGCGGCGGCCGCCCATAACGCGGTCAAAGTCCTGTCTTCGCTTCAGGCGGAAGCGCTGCTTCATGGCTCCGGCGGCGAACCCTCAGGGGTGCGACGGAAAGCGGATGTCTCCTGCCTACCGCGGCGTGAGCTGACGGCGGCCCTTGCGGCGCTTGTTCTGGAGGATCCGGCGACCACCCGGCGAATGCATCCGCCGAAGAAAGCCGTGAACGCGACGCCGGTAACGCTTCTTGGGCTGGTACGTGCGCTTGATGGCTGACCTCTGGAAACCGATGCTGGGGGCGGCGACGCCCCCGCGAGAAGAAACGCGGCGAGTATACCGCAGGCCTCAACTCACCAATGCGCCTATCAAGAAACACGCCGGGTCGGGTGGATTGCAGGGCCACCGGCCGTCTGCTACTCTTTGCCTGCCTAGCGGGCTATGGACACCTTGCCGCAGCCATAGATCGCCGCCGCCTGCAGGCTTCCTCAGGAGTCGAGCATGGCCAACCGAACGCTGCGGTCCCGCTTCCACAACCAGGGAAACGGCGAAAGGAGGACCTGTGCACGAGAGAGGAGGATCTGTGCACGATAAGGTCTTCGCTATGTTTTCCACATAGTCTCAACAGGAGAGCCAGCGCTTGCGGTCCAGGCAGGATATCTGCGCCGCGGCCCCCGCTACCAGCTTGGCGGGTGCGAGGGGGCTGCGGTTCCCGGAGAAGCCCAGGACCAGGTGTCACAGCGTTATCCACAGGCTTTCCAGAAGCCCGACCGCTGATTTACCCGAGCTGGCAACCGACTTTCCACACGTTCTCCTCAAATCGCCCGTTTCTACGATCGATCGTCCCCAGCCCGGCTGCGTCCGCGATCCCCGTCTCCCCGACCCTCATCCTGTAGGAAGAAGGGAAGCGATGGCGCCCACGGCGGCGGCCGGGTAACCACCCATGTCCCCCCTTTCCCACAGGCGCGACGCCGAGGAGACGCAGCCGTGAGCCCAGAACAGATCTGGAGCGCCGTCCAGGAGGAGCTCCGCTTTCAGCTGGCCAAACCGAGCTACGAGACCTGGCTCAAAAACACATCGCTGCTGTCGGCAGAAGCCGGCATCTTCCGAATCGGCGTGCCCAGCAAGCTGGCCAAGGATTGGTTGGAAGATCGCTTCGCGGGCCTGATCCAGGAGACCCTCCAGGCGGTGACCGGCAACGAGGTCGAAGTCGACTTCGTCGTCTCACACGCCGATCATCGAAATGGGCATGAATCCGACGAGGTCCTCCTGGCGGTCGAGCAAGGGGAGGCACCGGCCGTAGCGGTCGTCACAACCGACCTGAACGAAAGGTTCAAGTTCAGCAGCTTCGTAGTCGGCAACAATTCGCGCTTTGCTCACGCGGCGGCCAAGGCTGTCGCGGACGCGCCCGGTGAAACCTACAATCCCCTCTTCCTTTATGGAGGTGTGGGCCTGGGCAAGACCCACCTCATGCACGCCATCGGCCACGAAGTGCGTAGCCGTTTTCCCACCAAGCGGGTTCTCTACCTCACTTCCGAGCAGTTCATGAACGAGGTGATCGCATCGATCCAGAACGCGCGCCAGAGCGAGCTCCGCATGAAGTACCGGACCGTGGACGTACTGCTCATCGACGACATCCAGTTCCTCGCCGGCAAGGACAGGACCAAAGAGGAGTTCTTCCACACTTTCAACGCGCTGCATGAGATCAACAAGCAGATCGTGATCTCGTCCGACCGGCCTCCCAAGGAGATCCCCACACTGGAGGACCGGCTGCGCTCCCGCTTCGAGCAGGGGCTGCTGGCCGATATCCAGCCGCCCGACTTCGAGACACGCCTCGCCATCCTTAAGTCCAAGCTGGGAACCAAGAATGGGCTGGTCAGCGAGGAGGTGCTGAGCTTCATCGCCCACAAGGTCCAGAAAAACATTCGTGAGCTGGAGGGCGCCCTCACCCGCATTCTGGCGTTCTCTGCCATCCATCAGCGGCAGATCGGGGAGGCCGAGGCGGCCGACCTGCTCACCGACATCATTCCGGCCGGGACACGACGCCCGTTGACGATAGCCCGGATCCAGGACGTCGTCGCCGACTACTACCAGATGACGGTCGAGGACATGAAGAGCAAGCGCCGCGACAAGCACATCGTCTTCCCGCGCCAGGTGGCCATGTACCTGGTCCGCGAGGAGACCCCGTCGTCGCTGCCAGCCATCGGTCAGGCCTTCGGTGGCCGCGACCACACCACCGCGCTGCACTCGATCGAGAAGATCATGAACGAGCTCAAGGAAGACGAGCGGCTCCGGTACGAGATTCAGTCGATCCGTGAGCGGCTGTACGTCGACCAGTGATCATGCCGGCATCGGAGGTCTGTCCACAGGCGGCTGTGCGCAGGCTGCCCGTCATGCTCGCACAGGCGGCCGGCCGCGCAGGTTGCCAACAACTTGGTCCACGGCAAGTCGATGTTTGCCAGAAATTGACCTATGCTTTTCCCCCACGCCGCTGAAGCCGGCGTCAGTTCGATTTTCACAGTGTCCACAGCCCCTACGGAAACTACGGCGGGTTCAGGAACAAGAATCAGCAGGTATCAAGTGGGGACAAGGAGCCAGTATTGAGACTCACCTGCCAGCCGAACACTCTGGGTCAGGCCCTGCAGACCGTGTCACGGGCAATTTCAACCCGGACCACGCTTCCGATCCTCAACAACATCCTGCTCGAGACGACGAACCAGGGCCTGTCACTCACGGCGACCAACCTGGAGATCGGCATCCGCACGGTCGTCGCAGCCGAGATCTCCGACGAAGGCAGCACCACCGCTCCTGCACGTCTCCTGACCGACTTTGTGAGCAGTCTGCCGGACGAAGAGCTGGAGATGGAGCTCGACGCCGGCACCCAGACGCTGGCTCTTCGGTGCGGTCGGTTCGACACCCACATCAAGTGCATCGAGGCGGACGAGTTCCCGCCTGCCCCACGTCCCGACGACGGGGACCGCCTCACGATTCCGCTCGAGGGGCTGCTCCGGGCCGTCGAGCAGACGCAGATGGCGGCCTCGACAGATGAAGCCAGGCCGGTACTGACCGGAGAACTTCTGCACATTCAGGGATCGAGCCTGCTCCTGGTCGCAACCGACGGTCATCGCCTGGCAGAGCGCCGGCTCACAGCGTCCGCCGCTGACGACCTCGAGGCTCGCCTCATCGTGCCGGCTCGAGCTCTAGTCGAGCTGCCGCGCGCCTTCCGCGGTGGGTCCGGCCAGGTCGAGGTGCTGGTCTCGAGCGCTCGCAACCAGGTCTTCTTCCGTGCTGGCCCTGCCGAGGTCAACTCGCGATTGATCGACGGCACATATCCCAACTATTCACAGGTAATCCCCAGCAAGAGCTCGACGCTTGTCAAGGTGTCGACGGCGGCACTCACGCAGACGGTGCGAGCGGTCTCTCTGTTCGCCCGTGACAGCGCCAACGTGATCCGGGTTCGTGCGCAGACCGGATCGCTCCTGCTCTCGGCCACCACCAACGAGGTGGGCGACAGCCGGGCGGAGCTCGACGCGGCCGTCGAAGGCCCTGAGGTTCAGATCGCGTTCAACGCGCGATACGTGCTCGATGCGCTGTCGGTGATCGACTGCGACCAGGTCGAGCTCCGGTTCGACGGGCCGCTGAGCCCGGGACTGATCAGCCAGCCTTCGTCCGAGGATTACCTGTACGTCATCATGCCAGTGCGGGTGGCCATGTGAGGGGCCGTGCAGTTGTTGTCACTGGAGCTCCGCAACTACCGCAACTACGCGCGCCTTCACCTCGAGCCCGGTCCCAGACTCAACGTCTTCTTCGGCGCCAACGGCCAGGGCAAGACCAACCTGCTGGAATCGGTTGCACTCCTCGCGCTTTCCACATCACCGCGTGCGCGCAAGGAGTCTGAGCTGGTCGGCCCGGAGGCGGCTGAGACCCGGATCGGGGCGCTCGTCGAGGGTGGCGGGCGTCGCTCGGAGATCAGGATCTCGATCCGGGTCGAGGGCGACCGTGCGCGGCGCCGGATCGAGGTCGACGGCCGGCCACGCCGGGCGGTCGATCTGCCGGGTCTCTTCCGGGTCACGCTCTTCTGGCCGGACGATCTGAACCTGGTCAAAGCCGGGCCCGAGCACCGCCGCCGACTGCTCAACGAGATGCTGGTCCAGGTCCGGCCGGGCTATGCAAGGACTCTGAGCCGGTACCAGCGGGTGCTCCTGCAGCGAAATGCCCTGCTCAAGCAGGTGTCGCTTGGCGAGCAGCAAGTCTCCCTCCTCGACACCTGGGACCCCGAGCTGGCTCGGCTTGGCGGTGAGCTGGCCGAAGCCCGGCGCCACGCGGTGGCGGCGCTCAGCCTCATCGCTCCCGGTGGCCACGCAGCCCTCTCAGGCGGGGAGACGCTCGAGCTGGATTATGCCGGTCCTGCTGACGACCTGTTGCAGGCCCTTTATGCGGCCAGACGGGACGACGTGCGCCGGGGCTCGACCAGCGTAGGTCCCCACCGAGACGACGTCCCTATCCGCATCGACGGGCGGGAGGCCAGAGCCTTCGCCTCACAGGGCCAGCAGCGCACGGCGGTGGTCAGCATCAAGCTGGCCGAGGCGGCGGTGGTTGCGGAGATGACCGGCGAGCAGCCGGTTCTGCTGCTCGACGACGTGCTCTCAGAGCTGGACGCAGGCCGGCGCAGGGCACTCCTGGAAAGGGTCGGAGGCGGGGGTCAGGTCATCATCACCTCGGTCGAGGCCGACCCGTTTCCTGCCGGCGTGATAGGCAGCTCCCAGGTGATGTGCATCGAGCGCGGGTCGGTGAAGAGCTGTGGACAGGCTGAGTAAAGTCCTGCCGCGGGTCCTTGCCAGGCAGCATCGAGCCGGTCTGCTGGCGCAGTATCGGGTCCGCCAGGCACTGCGCGAAGTGCTTGGCGAGAGCCTGGCTTCCGAGTGCGAGACGATACATGTCAGCGGCTCGAGCGTCTGGGTCACCACCGCCAACCCGGCGCTGGCCCACCAGCTCCGACTGGACGCCGAGACGCTGATCGCACGGGTCAACGCCGTGACCAGGCTGCCCCGTCCGGTTCGGACGTTGAACATCCGGGTGGGCGGCGGTCGCGTCGGCCGCTCTGCGTAGCACCGTGGCCTGCGCCAATCCCCACCGTGAGGGGAAAGGTCCCCCACGCGCGCCACGCAATGGAGGAGGCCGGCGGTGAGCCCGGTTCATCGCGGCCGGGGGTTGGCGGAAGGCCCCCCAAGAACGAGCGGCCCCTTCCAGCTCAGCCGGGACCAGCTGGAGGCCGCCCACCTGCTGGCCGGGGCGGTACGCGTGGTCGCGGGGGCGGGGACCGGCAAGACGGCGGTGATCGCTGCCCGGTTCGTGCGCCTGGTCGAAGCCGGCGTCAGCCCGGCTGCGATCCTGGTGATGACCTTCACGGAGCGGGCAGCCGCCGAGATGCTGGAGCGCATCCTGGCCAGCTCCGGCGTCCAGGAGGCGCCATGGGTCGGCACATTCCACTCACTTGCGATGCGCTGGCTCAGGGAGGACGGCCGGCGGCTGGGCTTGAACCCCGCCTTCCGCATCCTCGCCGGCCCCGAGCGCTGGATCGTGATGCGGGAGCTCATGTGGGATCTGGCCGACCCTGCGTTGATCGGGGTTGAGCGACCTGACGACATGATCTCGCCGCTGCTGAAGCTGCTCGAGCGTGTGAAGCAGGAGCTGGTGCCTCTCGGCCGGTTGGCGAGGTGGGTGAGCAAAGTCGAGGACTCGGAGCGGAGGGAGGTGCTGGCCGCAGCGGTCAGGCTCTTCCGAGCCTACGGCGCGCGCTGCCGCAAAGACGGCGTCATGGACTTCGACGACCTGCTCTGGCACTCCGTCCGGCTGCTGCAGGAGCACCGGGACGTGCGTGAGCGTCTGGCTGACCGCCTTCGATGGGTGCTCGTCGACGAGTACCAGGACACCAACCTGGCCCAGGAGCGTCTGGTTGAGCTGATCGCCGGCGGGGGCGGGAACGTGTGCGTGGTCGGCGACGACGACCAGAGCATCTATCGCTTCCGAGGAGCTTCCCGCGCCAACATGGACCGCTTCCTCGCCAGCTTCCCAGCCGCCGTCACGGTCACTCTTGGCCGCAACCGGCGAAGCACTCGCCGCATAGTGACAGCCGCCTGCAGGCTGGTCGAGCACAACCCGGAGCGGCTTGCGAAGCCGCTGGGACCAGACCCCGATCAGGAGCTGGGGCAGCCGGTCGAGGTCTGGCGCTGCGCAACCGCCGAGCAGGAGGCGGCGCAGATCGCCGCCGAAGCGGCTCTGGCACACGCCGCTGGTGTCCCGCTGCATTCAGTCGCAGTACTGGCCCGGACACACGCCATCGCACGGCCGGTGGCAACGGCGCTGGCGGCGGCAGGTGTGCCCTACCAGCAGTGGTCCGGGCAGGGGCTCTTCCGACGACCGGAGATTCGCGACCTCATCGCATACCTGCGGCTGCTGCACGACCCTGCCGACCTGCTTGCGCTGGCCAGGCTCGTCGCGCGACCGCCTATGAGCGTCGACCTGGAGGAGGCCCTGCGCCACGCGCGCGAGGGTGACGTGGCTCAGCCGCCCTTGAATGGCCTGAAGCGATGGCAACCGACCGCCCGGTGGGCGGAGCAGGTGCTGGAGCTGTCGGCAATGAAAGCGACCCATGGGGTCGACGAGCTGCTGTTCGAGCTGCTGAGCCGCACCCGCTACCTGGATCTGGTGCTGCCCCTGATGCAGGATGACCTGGAAGCGCGCAGGGTCATGGCCAACGTGAGCCGCTTCGCTGACTTTGTCTCCGAGTACTGCGAGCGGCGCAGGGACCACTCACTCGGCCTTTTCGTCGAGCACATCGACCTGGTGCTGCGCTCAGGGCTTGATGAAGACGTGGCAGACGTCGACGGCACGCAGGATGCGGTCCAGCTCATGACCATCCACCAGGCCAAGGGGCTGCAGTTCGACCTCGTGTTCGTGCCTGCGCTGGTCGACGGCAGACTGCCGCAGAGCAGGCGGCGGGACGAACTGACGGCGATCGCCAGCCTCGAGATGCCCGCCCATCTGCTGGAGCCGGCCGTTCGAGGTGGGGAGGACCACCTGGCCGAGGAGCGGCGGCTGTGCTATGTCGCAATGACGCGTGCCCGACGCCGGCTGGTGCTTTCCTGGGCCGAGCGCTACGACGGCGGGCGGAACTGGCGCCGGTCGCGCTTCCTTACGGAGCTCGGCGAGGGAGTGGTCGAGCGCGATCTGCGCACCCCCCAACCTGTCCTCTCCCTCCAGAGGGAAGGTGGCGAGAAACCGGAGCAGGAGGAGGAACCGCTGCTCTCTTTCAGCGCGATCAGCGCGTACCGGGAGTGCCCACGGCAGCACTGGTACCGCTACCGGCTGCGGCTGCCCGCCACCCCCGGTGTGGAGGCGCAGTTCGGCACGGCCCTCCACCTCGTGCTGATGCGTGCCGGCCGGCTGCGCGCTGAGGGCCGGGAGGTGACGGCCGAGCTGCTCCGAGAGCTGCACGAGGAGGCCTGGGACACGATTGTGCTCACCGAGCCCCGGCGGCGCTCAGCTCTGAAGGCGCTGAGCTGGCGGCTCCTGGGGCGCTTTCTCTCGGCCGGCGGGCTGGACGCTCAGCCCCGACTGGTCGAGGCGCCGTTCGCGGTCAGCCAGGACGGATGGACGCTGCGAGGCGTGATCGACCGTGTGGACCCTCCCGTGGACGGATCTCGGGCCTGGCGCATCATCGACTACAAGACCGGCAGTCCGGTGACGGCCAGCAGGCTTCGCCGGGACCTCCAGCTCGCTCTCTACGCGCTCGGCGCCAGTCAGGCCCTGGGAGTTGATCCCGTCGTGCTGGAGATCGTGTACCTCAAGAATGGGCGGCGGGTGGTCGTGCCCGCTACCGACGAGCTGCTGGCGCAGGCGCGCCAGATCGGCACCGAGGCGGCGGAGGGCATCAGGTCCGGCCGCTTCGAGCCACGGCCTGAGCGCCGCCGCTGTTCGCTTTGCGGCTACCGGCTGGCGTGCGATGTGGCCCTGTAAAAAGCAGGGGGAGGCAGGCCTCCCCCTCCCTCGGGGTCCCCGCAAAATCGAAGATTTTGGGGGGTGGGTCCGGACCCCCGCCGTGCTGGCGCGGAAGGTAGCCTCCTTGCCACCGGTAGTGGGTGACGGGCGGCGTCTTGTAGCGTTCGGTGACAACTCAATTCCACCCCACGAAATCCCGGATTTCGTGGGGACCCCGGACTCGGCCCGCCGGAGCCGGGCCTACCCGCCACGCCTACCCGCCGCCCCTCACCAGAGTTGACCTGGTCCTGAAGATGCCGGTCGGCTGCTGGGCGTAGGGCCGGACAGGCCGAGGCAGGCCGAGGCGATGTCGAGCGCAGCGTGGGGATGAGCCAGCTCAGCAGCGCGCGCGGCCATCTGGCGAAGGACCGAGCCGCCTCCCCCTAGGAGCTCGCTTGCAGCCTCCAGGAGCCGCTTTGAGCTGGGCGCGTACCGACCGACTCCGGAGTCGACAACGAAGCGCACGTTCGATCGTTCCTGCCCCGGCAGGTAGCTGGTCAGCACCAGCGGTACGCCGGTCGCCAGGGCCTCAGCAATCGCTCCCGGGCCCGCCTTGCCCACGGCCAGGTCAGATGCCCGCATCATGTCGGGCATGTCCTCGACGAAGCCGAGGACCACGGTGGGCGTTTGCAGGCGGACGCGGAGCAGACGGCCCCGAAGCCGCTCGTTGCGGCCGCAGACCGCGATTACCTGCCAGGGATGGGGGTCGAGAGACAGAGCGAGCACCTGGTCCCAGAGGCCGCCAGACCCCTCTCCGCCTCCCGACACCAGCACTGTCGGGCGGTCGGCGTCGAGGCCCAGCCGGCAGCGCACCGCGCCTCGCTCGCCTGGCATGGGGCGCCGGAAGCGAACGTCGATGGGCAGACCGAGCAGCTCCAGCCGGTCTGCCCTTACCCCCCACCGCAGCGCCGCCTGGCGCGCCGGCTCGGTCGGCACCACGATCAGGTCGGCGCTGCGGCAGGCCCAACCACGATGCACGTCGATCAGGTCGGTCACGACGGTCATGAGGGCGCACTGGCGGCCGTTACGCCGCAGGACGGCCGCAGTGACGTGATTGAGCAGTGGGTGGACCGAGAGTACGACGTCGGGGTTGGCCAGCCTCAGCTGCTGGCTGAGGACACCACCCAGCTGGTTCCGCAGCGCGGCGTGCAGGGCCGCGAAGGACGGCGCCGTGTTGGAGGCATGGTAGATCGCTCCCCAGGTTGGCGGCGAGCGCTTGATGATCGTCGGGTAGAGCGAGGTGATCCGGCGGGCGAGTGCGGTGCCCTGGCCGATCAGTGGATCGAACCAGACGACGTGGGCGCCAGGCTGGAGGGCTCGCAGCGCGTCGTCGAGTGCCCTGGCCGCCGCGCGGTGGCCACCGCCGGTGTCTGAGAAAAGGATCAGGATCGACGGCGAGCGGGCTGGGTCGCGGCATGGTCCCAGCTCTGCCCCCGCTAGCGCCTCCGTTCTCTCTCCCGGCGCTCTGCGGCGCGCCTGTCGATCCAGCGCATGTTGTAGCGGGCCAGCAGGTACGTGACCATGACCAGCAGGAAGATTGAGATCGTGACCCAGAAAACGTTGCTCCGAGCCAGCGCGACGGGGTCCAGTGCGGCGCCGCCCTTGCTGTTCTGGTCGAGTATGTATGCGGTCAGGTCCCGTATCTGCTGCTCGCTCAGCGCTGGGCAGTACGCGGCCATCGTGCCCGAGTAAGCAGGGTCCTTCGGCCGGCCGTTGCAGATCGTGTTCTCGATGAAGGTCGGGTCCTTGGGATTGGGCACACCGGCCAGCTGGGTGATGGGGTTCAGCCTCGGCGCGAGGCCTGAACCCTCCAGGTTGGCTCCGTGGCAGGTGCCGCAGCCCTGGGCGGTGAAGAGCTGCTGGCCCTTGACAGGATCACCTGGCAGCGGCGCCGGACTGCCGCCGGCCGTAGGTGAAGGCGACTGCGCGAACACCGCTGTCACGGTCCAGCCGGCCAGGATCACCGGGATCAGGACTGCGATGACGGCGGTGAGGCGCCGGCGACCTCGCATGATGGGTGAAGATAGCAAACCGTGGCTGGCGGGCAGCGGAATAAGGAGGCCGCCCGCCGCGCTTGCTGTTCTCCAGGTATGTGCTCCGTAGCGGCGGTCTCCGCGTCGATGATGACCCTCGGCTCACGACGGTGGCTCGATGGGAGACCGTCCTATCGTGGCTGAGGCCGGCTCCAGCTGGAGAGCGGATGAGCGTCGCGTCGGGCGCGTCGCGATGATCTCCCTGCACACTTCTCCGACGGCCAGCCTTGGCCGCAACGCGAACGGCGGTCTCAACGTCTACGTTCGCGAGGTCTGCAACGAGTTCAGCCGGCGCGGCATCGCTACCGACGTATTCACGCGCCGAGCGGACGGCGGCTGCACCCTCGAGGAGCTGGCGCCGCGGAGCCGCGTCGTGTACCTGCCTGCGGGGGATCCGGCCCTCGACAAGTACCGGCTGCTGGGCGAGGTCGGCGCCTTCACCGACCACGTTCAGAGCTTCATCGCAGACGAGGGCCTGGCGTATGACCTGATCTACTCGCACTACTGGCTGTCGGGTGTCTCGGCGTGCACGCTCCGCAGCCGCCTGCGGCTGCCCTGGGCCCATACCGCGCACACACTCGCGGTGGTCAAGAACCGCCAGCTGGCGACCGGCGCTGCCCCCGAGCCCGAGATCAGAGTCGACCTGGAGGGTGAGATCGCACGCTGCGCAGACCTGCTGGTCGTCAGCACCGAAGCGGAGGCAGACGCGCTGCGTGGCGCATACCACGTGCCGCAAGATCGCCTCGCCGTTGTTACACCTGGCGTCGACCTGGACGTCTTTCGACCCCAGTCCAAGCAGCAGGCCAGGCTGCTGCTCGGCCACGCCGGCCACCAGCTGTTCGTCTTCGCCGGGCGCCTGGAGCCGCTGAAGGGCGTGGACGTCATCCTGCGTGCCTTCGCATGTCTGACCTCAGACGGCGAGCACCCCACGGCGCGGCTCCTCGTGCTCGGAGAAGAAAGCGGAGCCGGCGAGTGCGCGCGGCTCCGGCGGCTGGTGACCAGGCTGGGCCTGACCGAGCGAGTCGAGTTCCGGGGGTCCATCCCGCAGAGCCGGCTGCCCATGTATTACGCGGCCGCCGAGGCGTGCCTGATACCGTCCTACAGCGAGTCTTTCGGCCTGGTGGGCCTCGAGGCGCAGGCCTGCGGCACCACGGTCATCGCCAGCAACGTGGCCGGTCTGGCCTCCATCGTGCGGGACGGCGTGACCGGATTCCTCGTCGACGGTCCGGACCCGGCCGCCTACGCCGAGCGGATGCGAAGGATCCTCGAGGAGCCTGGATTGGGCGACCGGCTGGGCTGGCGTGGGCAGCGCCGCGCCCAGGGGTTCTCATGGGGGCGGACGGCGGATCAGTTGCTGGAGCGGTTCGCCGACCTCACCGCCACGTCGGCGCGACTCAGACCTCCCCTCGGAAGGGGGCGCGACGCCACTGACTGGATGGGGCTGGATCAGACTGGCGTCCAGGCCACGGCTCGGCACGAGTAGGGAAAGCTCTCGGCTTCGTACTCCGTCAGTGGAGTAAGGCCGCTGCCGTCCGCGTTCATCATCCACACCGCGGTGGGGCCACCTGACCTCGATACGAACGCCAGCTGATGCCCGTCGGCCGAGGGGCGCAGCGCGTCTACCTGCGTGGATCGGTCTGCCGGCATTCCCTGGGCCAGGGTCAGCTGTTTCGGCGGCGTGTCGCCGACCCCAAGCCTGAACGCCTTTTCCCTCGGGCCGTCTGGAGACGCGACCACCGCGGTGAAGAGAACGTGCCGCCGATCCGCCTGCCAGGTCGGCACCGAAACCTGGCCGGTGGCGACGGTGACAACGCCGCCGTCCTTCAAGGAGCGGACCTTGATCTCGCGTCGCTGCGGGTCTGCCGTCGCGACTCGATAGGCCAGGCTCAACCCGTCGGGCGACCACGCCAGCCCGTCGATCGCGGCCGGTTCGACCTGGAGGCGGTACCGCGTACGCAGGTTGGGGTCATATCCGTCGATCTCAGAACCCGAGCCGGAGGGATCGGCAACCACGTAGGCCAGACGACCGCCGCCCGGCGCCACGGCGGCAACCTTCACGCCCGTTGAGACGGCGAACACGCTCCCGTCCGGCTTGAGAACCTGGAGGCTGCCTCTGTCAAGGAAGGTGTAGCCGAGGCCGGGTGCCAGGAAGTCCGCCCACTCGCCGACAATGGGCAACGTCTTTGCCGTGCCTGCAAGCGGCCGGTCGGACCAGCTCCCGCTGGGGCTGCGGAGCAGCAACCGGCTGCCGTCGGCCGACCAGGTGAATGCCGTGACCGGCACGCTCACCAGCCGCCGCGGAAACCGGCTCTCGTTCACTATCCAGACGCCGTCCGACCCGGCCTGGGTCCCCGGCCATGGCTCTGCGATGAAGCTGACCCAGTGCCTCAGTGCCCGAAAGTCGCCGGTGGTGAATGTGACCAGGCTGCCGCCGGCGACGTGATTGCCATCGACGTCAAGCGCCTCCTGGTTGACCGCGACCGAGTACGTCGCACGCGGCTCCAGCAGCGAGTCGGGCGCCAGAATCACGCGCCGGTGGTCGGTGGCGTCCTGGCGGACATGAAAGGGCGCGGAGGGTGACAGGGTGAGGGCACGGCGGAGGCTGGTTGGGTCCATGTCGCGGTTGAACGTAAGCGTGATGTACGAAGCAGGGTCCACGTCCCGGTCGCCGTTGCCCGGGCTGGTCGTGGTAAGGGCGGGCGGCCCCTCGGTCTTGAAGGTCCAGCTGTGCCGCAGCCCGTTGGTGAGGCCCTGGGCGTCCTGATAGCCGGGGTCGAGGATTGCCTGATAACGCGTCAACGGGGTGAAAGGGTCGTGCTCGAACGTCAGCTCGCTGTCGCTGAGCCAGCGTACTGTGCCGGGCACCGTCGGCGCGACGTGGAAGCGGGCCTGGACGGATGCGCGGTCCATCGGGCGGTCGAATTTGACCCGCACCACTTCACTGCTGCGTACATCTGCGGCGCCGCGCTGGGGCGAGATCTCGACGACCTGGGGCGGACTGCTGCAGCCGGCCGCAAGCGCGATGGCGGCAGCGCCGACCAGGAGGGCCAGCGCCAGTCGTCTGACGGTTGGACGACGTGTAGGGTCTCTAGACCGAGTAGCCTTCGAGCCTGACCTTGAGATCGGTGGCCAGTCCCTCGAGCCGAGAGGCGTCCACGAAGAGGATCGAGATAGTCGGGATCTGGTCAATGGCGCTCTGGATTCCCGGGCGGGACCGCTCGGCAGCGCCGAGCAGATCCTTGACCTTCCGAGCACGGTTGCCAAGCTGCTCTTCTGTGATCTGCTGAAGATCCGCAACAACCGCCTCCCAGTCGACGGCCACCGCAGCAGCCGGCGGTGGGCTGGGCGCGTAGGCGGTTGCGACCGACTGTGCCGGCGGTGGTCCCGCAGAGGGCATGGCGTACGCCGGCGCCGCAGCCACCGCGGCAGCGTAGACCGGGGCCTGCGGGCGAGCTCCAGCGGACGCAGTCGCGGTCGGCGGCTGGGCAGCGACCGGGGCCGCGGCCATCGCAGCGCCGGGAACGCCGTATGCAGGACGCCGGTTGGCCACGATGTCGGCCACGTCGAGCGGCTCGTGCCGGGCCTCGATTCGTGCCTTGACCTCGATCATTGCGCCAGGGTCTCGGCACAACGCCAGCACCGCGTCTGCGCGCTCAGCGACCTCGCGGGACTCGCTTGTGTAGGCGCCGGCCAGCTTACCTTCCTTGAGGATGATCACGCCAGTACCGCTGGCGCCCCGAACGGTGACGGTACCGCTCAGCCGGCGCTCTTCGAGGAAGCGGAGCAGGGCGGGCACGTCAACCCAGGACGCGTACAGCTCGGTATAGACGGGGTGCGCGACTGTGAGCTCGAAGAGCCCGTCGACGAGCTCGGGAGTCAGTCCGACGACGTCCAGGACCCCCAGGCCCCGGTTTACCTCCTCGTTGAAGTGGATCAGGGCGATCTTGCCCAGTTCCGGAGTCGGGTCGTCGCCGGCGTCGTAGACGCATTCGAGGACTGTGCCCTCACGGAAGTAGATCAGGCCGTTCGCATTCTCGGTCAGCAGCCGGACGTATCCAGTGTGCCCCTCTCGCTCCAGAGTCGTGATGAGGCGCGGGAAGTCCACGAAAGATGTCTTCAGCGACTCGTACATGGTCTGGCCGGCCGGGACCGGTATCGATTCGCGACCATGCCGCGGCTTGGGCCGCTGCTTGAAGAAGCGGCGCCAGCCGGCCGGTGTCATCTGTGCCCGACCCCCCGCCTGCTGAGCGGGCTGGCCGGCTGGTCCGTCAGCTGGTGCAGCCGACGCCTGCCCCGCGACGTCCGCAGGCGCCGGCGCCGACGCCGGCGGCGTTGGCGGCACCCAGGCCTCCTCGGGCGGAGCCTCAGGGGCAGGGGGCGGCGGAGCAGGGGTGGCAGCCGGCTGCGACCGGCGCTTCGTGGGGGTGGTCGGGATCGACGCCGCCGGCCTGGCGCTGCCGTTCACGGAGGACCGTTCGATGAGCTCCGGGATCGACGAACGCACGGTTTCGTCGGCTGGCAGCTTGGCTTTGGCGTCGAAGTCGAACTCGCCCTCCGACCAGCTCAATGCGGTGACGACTGCGTCATCACCGGCGGCCCCATCTCCCACAGCGTGGAAGAGGTGGCCGAACAGAAAGTACAGGGTGGTGGCGCCGCTGCTGTTCTGGCGCAGCGTCAGGGTACCGGTTGCTCGCTCAGCTTGCGCTGCTTCAAGCAAGGACTTGACGTTCGTTTCGGCTAGCGACCCTCTGGTCTGCAACGGCTTCTCCGTTCGGGCTCAGCGCGGGGTGCTCCGCGCCAGGTGGAACCAAATA
>Ga0126378_10000327_pt1 | contig 35834 bp, 32 predicted proteins | sample PanSoiMetPlot_23_FD_92587 | JGI IMG/M metagenome (GOLD analysis project Ga0126378, IMG submission 92587) | Tropical forest soil microbial communities from Panama - MetaG Plot_23 | ecosystem: Environmental > Terrestrial > Soil > Tropical forest > Bulk soil | place: Panama | collected 2016-02-17
CTAGCGCTTTTCCAAGGGAATGTAATCGCGGCGCTTGGGGCCAATGAAGATTTGGCGGGGACGCGCGATCTTCTGCTCGGGGTCTTCGACCATCTCCTCCCACTGCGTCACCCAACCGACGGTGCGGGGAATGGCGAAGAGGACCGGAAACATGTCCACCGGGAAACCCATCGCCTCGTAGATGATGCCTGAGTAGAAGTCGACGTTGGGATACAACTTTCGGGTGACGAAATAATCATCCTGGAGGGCGATCCGCTCGAGCTCGAGCGCAATGTCGAGAAGAGGATTTTTGCCGGTGACCTCGAAAACCTCGTCGGCGGCACGCTTGATGATCTTCGCCCGCGGATCGTAGCTCTTGTACACGCGGTGGCCGAATCCCATCAGCTTGGTTCCCTCGTCGTCCTTCACTCGCTTGATGAACTCGGGAACCTTGGAGACGTGGCCGATTTCTCGCAGCATGCGCAGCACGGCCTCGTTCGCTCCGCCGTGGAGCGGTCCGTACAACGCCTCGATCCCCGCTGCCACCGCAGAAAACGGATCGACTTCCGAGGAGCCCACCAGGCGGGTGGCGGTGGTGCTGCAGTTTTGCTCGTGGTCCGCGTGAAGGATGAAGAGGATGTTCAGCGCGCGCTCGAGGACGGGGTTTACCTTGTAGTTGGCCTCGGCCATCTTCTTGACCATCGCCAAAAAGTTCCCGCAGTAGCTCAGGTCGTTGTTCGGATAAACGTAGGGCAGCCCGCAGCTGTGGCGATAGGAGAACGCAGCGATCGTCGGCATCTTCGCGATCATCCGGATCATTTGAATGCGGCGCTTGGTCTTGTTCTTGGTATCCCGCGCGTCGGGGTAGAAGCCAGAAAGGCCGGCGACGGTCGATGCCAGAATGGACATCGGGTGCGCGTCGTACCGAAATCCGTCCATGAACGTCTTGATGTTTTCGTGAACGTAGGTGTGGTGCGTCACCAGGTAGATGAATTCGTCGAGCTGCCGCTTGTTGGGCAGCTCACCATTCATCAGAAGATAGGCGACCTCCAAGTAGGACGATCGCTCGGCAAGTTGCTCGATGGGATACCCTCGATACTCGAGAATCCCCTTATCGCCATCGATGAACGTGATCTTGCTTCTGCAGTAAGCGGTGTTGAGGAAGGCTGGATCGTACCCCATCAAGCCGAAGTCATTCGGGCTGGTTTTGATTTGCCGGAGATCCATCGTCCGGATGCATCCATCCTCGATCTTCAGCTCGTAGGTCTTACCGGTGCGATTGTCGGTAATGCTCAGAGTGTCCTTAGGCATGGCTCGGGAATGTCAGTCGCATGGGTTCGTTTCAACAAAAAAGGATCGGCGGGATCTCCGCATCGTAGCCGAGGCCAGCAGCTCTCGCGAGCAGAGACCGGATCACCACGCGAAAATTGCTACCTTTTGCCCACGTAGACGTACGCCGTACCGAGCGTGAGGGGTCTGGCGTAGCATTCAGTGAAGGCGCCGGCGTCGCGCATCATCGACAAGAAGCGCTCACCGGACGGGAATGCCGCCGCCGTCCTCGGCAAGTACTCGTACGCAGCGCGTTCACCCGTCAGCAGCCCCCCGAGCCAGGGCATGATTCTCCGGCTGTAGAACCGGAACAGCGCGCCGAAGGCTCCGCGCGGTTGGCCAAACTCCAGCACCACCACCCGCCCGTCGCGCTTGGTGACGCGGGCCATCTCCCTGAGGCATCGCAGAGGTTCGTCGACATTTCGGATGCCAAAGGCGATCGCGGCAACATCGAAGGATTCGTCAGCGTACGGCAGCGAGGTCGCATCTGCAGCCTCGAACTGGACGTCCAATCCCGCTTTGCCCGCTTTTTGCGGCGCAAGCGCCAACATCTCGGCGCAAAAATCGGTGCCGATCACCTTGCCCGCCGCCCCAACGCATCGCTTGAACTCGAGCGCCAAATCGCCCGTGCCTGTCGCGCAATCCAGCACGCTTTGGCCCGAGTGGGCGCCGCTTTCGCGCACGGCAGTCCGCCTCCATGAGCGGTGGATACCGAGCGACAAGACCTCGTTGGCAAGGTCGTAGCGAGGAGCAATTTGCGCGAACATCTGCCGGACCTGTGCGCTCATCGCGACTATACCGAAGCCCTGGAAAGGGACGGAGCTCCAAGAAAACGTCCCACGGATTCTAGGACTTTGGGAAGCTTCTCCATCAGTGTCTGGAATTCATCCGGCGCGAGGGCTTGGGGGCCATCGCAGAGCGCCCGGTCCGGATCGGGATGGACTTCGAGCAACAGGCCGTCCGCTCCGCACGCGGCCGCTGCCAGCGACATTGGAATCACCAAGTCGCGGTTGCCGGTAGCATGGGAGGGATCGACGATCACCGGCAGGCGGTTGTGCAACTTCGCGTAGGCCACCGCGGACAAGTCGAGCGTGTTGCGCAGGGCCGTCTCAAACGTCCGGATTCCACGCTCGCAGAGAATCACTTGCTCATTGCCTCCGTCGAGGAGGTACTCGGCGGCGAGAAACCACTCCCGTACGGTGGAGCAGAAACCGCGCTTGAGGAGCACAGGTCGACGCAGGCGCGCCAGGGCGCGCAGGAGTGAGAAATTCTGCATGTTGCGCGCGCCCACCTGAAGCACGTCCACGCGCTCTAACATCCCGGGGATCTGCGAAGCGTCCATCACTTCGGCAATCACCGGCAGACCGTGCCTGCGCCCGGCTTCCGACAGGATGCGAATCCCCGGTTCGCCCATCCCTTGAAATGCATAGGGACTCGTTCTCGGCTTGAAGGCCCCCCCGCGCAGCATCAGCGCTCCCGCTCTTCGGACGGCGGAGGCCGCAAGCTCCATCTGCTCGGCGCCTTCGACTGCGCAGGGTCCGGCGATCACCACGAAGCCGGGTCCGCCGAACTCAATCCCCTTCACCGCGATCCGAGAGGTCTCCAAGCCGGCGCCTCGGCGGATCTTCCTCGGGCCGTTGTCCCATTCGCCTCGAGGAGGTGATCTCGGCGCAGTCGATTGGTCGGCCGGTTGGCGTCTCAAACCCGTCCCCAAGTTCACAGAGTTCAAGAAGTTTTGAACTCTGTGATGCATGTATAGCGCGGATGGCTTAGAAGACAACTGCAACTGCGGAGCGACGGCGGGGTTTGCGGCGGATGATTCAGTCGAGCTTTGCTGAAGGGCCGGCCTGGGTGGCGATGACGTCGCCGGCAGCCGACGTGATGCCGCTCGATGCTTACGCGGCCCTCGGGGACGCGGCGGTATTTTGGGAAAAGCCCCTGAGCGGCGAATCGCTCGCCGGTTTCGGCGCCGCCGACTGCAGAGAGGTTTCCCGAACCGGGCAGCCGTTCCAGATCATCGACGAGCTTGCTGAGCTTTCATGTCCCGGACGAATCACCTGGCTCGCCAACTCGGGTGCCCCCCGTCCGCCCGGGCCGTGGTTTGGCGGATTCGCGTTCGATCAACATCGGCGGTCCACTGCGCGCTGGAGCGGTTTCCCTGCAGCGAAATGGATTCTCCCCGAGCTTCTGATCTGGAGGCGCGGAGGGAGCTCCTTCGCAACGGCCTTCTGCAGTGCTTCTCGCGGCCTTAGGGAAGCGGACGCTGTCGTCCGGAATCGAGTCGCGGCCTTTCAAAAGAAATTGCCGCGGCGATTCCAAAGAGAGGACAATCGTCGCGGTCGCCTCGCGGCCACTTCGGACCGGAGCGCTTGGGACCGATTGATCCACGCAGCTCTGCGCTCGATCGACGAAGGGTCAATCACCAAGGTCGTGCTGGCGCGAAGCATCGCCGTCGAATCCGATCGACCGTTCGATTTACCCAGAATCCTCGCCTGGCTGCGCCGGAGCGTCCCCGGGTGCACCGTGTTTTCTATGCGCGGCAACGAAGGCGCAACCTTTCTCGGAGCAACCCCCGAGACGCTTTGCCGAGTCGACGGGCGGCTGCTCGAAACCGAAGCGATCGCCGGGTCAGCTCCCGAACCGGGCGAGCCGCCGCTGACGCCGACGGACAAGGAGGCGCGGGAGCACCGGGCGGTGATCGACGGCATCGAGCAAGCGCTGCAGCCCTTGTGCGAACGACTGCAGATCGACGCCTCGCCCGGCGTGATGGGCCTGCCGCACTTGAGGCATCTTCGGACAGAAATTCGCGGACGGCTGCGCGCCGATGTCGCGCTATCGAAGATCGTCGCGGCATTGCATCCAACGCCGGCCGTCGGGGGAGCTCCGCGCGATCGCGCGCTGCGATTTATCGCCGAGCGCGAGAACCTCGACCGCGGTTGGTACGCCGGCCCGATCGGCTGGATCGGCGATGGCGCTGCAGAGCTGGCGGTAGCCATCCGTTCGGCGATTATCCGCCCAAGCGAAGCAAACCTGTTCGTGGGTGCCGGGGTCGTGGCCGGGTCGACCGCGGAGGGCGAGTGGCTGGAGACGGAAGCCAAGAGCCTCACGCTCCTTGAGGCAATCGGAGGCGGGATTGGCGTACGCTAACCTCAATCAACTTTGGGCGCATGCCCTCGTTGCCGAGCTGCAGGCGGGCGGCATCAGCGGCGCCGTGATTTGTCCCGGATCTCGTTCCGCGCCGCTCGCTCTGGCCTGCGCCGGCCAACCCGCGCTGAAGACGTGGTCTGTGCTCGATGAGCGCAGCGCGGCCTTCTTCGCGCTGGGAATGGCCAAGCAATCAGGATCGCCCGCGGTGGTGCTTGCAACTTCGGGGACTGCCGCAGCCAACTTCCTCCCCGCGGTAGTGGAAGCAGCGATGGCTCACGTTCCTTTGATCGCGATCACTGCTGATCGCCCGGTTGAGCTGCACGGCTGGGGCGCGCTCCAGACGATTCCTCAGCAGAACCTCTATGGGCAGTTTCCCCGGTGGTCGGTGGACCTCGGTCTGCCGGAAGCATCGCCGGCTGCCCTGGCCCACCTTCGCGCGACCGCCGCTCGGGCCGTGGCGACTGCGCGGCGATCCCCTCGGGGACCCGTTCACCTCAACGCGCCTTTCCGAGAGCCTCTCGCGCCGACACCCGTCGCCTCGCCGGTGCCGCTGGAGAATCTGGACGCGATCATGGCGATGCCGGCCAAGCGTTTCATTCCGCCGCTGCAAGAGCCGCGTCCGGAAGCTCTCGACGCGCTGCGAAGGAGGCTGGAGGTCACCCCACGAGGTGTGATCGTCTGCGGACCGCGAGACCTGGATGAAGGGTTGCGCGGAGCAGTGATCGCCTTGGGTCGCGGCCTTGCTTACCCCGTTCTCGCGGAAGCAACCTCGCAGGTCCGATTTGGCGCAAATGGCGCGGAGGTCCTCACGCACTACGACTTGTTCCTTCGGCATGGCGCATTCGCCGCCGCGCACCGGCCGCAGATCGTGCTCCGCTTCGGTGGACCGCTCATCTCGAAGGTCCTGCAGGCTTGGCTGGACGAAAGCGGCGGCGAGATTGTGTCGTTCGTCGATGAGGGATCGCCGATCGATCCTGCGCATTCAGCCGCAACCTTCATCGAGGGCTCTCCGGTCGCAGCATGCGACCGACTTTCAATCGCCCGAGTGAAAAATGGATTCGAGTGGCCGCGAAGTTTCCAGGCCGCCGAAAAGCGGGTCCGAGCGGCCCTCGAGGACGCGTTCGCCTCAGACCAGGCTCTGACGGAACCGCGCGCTTGCCGCGAAGTGATCGCCGCCGCACCGCCCGGCGGAACTCTGTTCGTTTCGAGCAGCATGCCGATTCGAGACGTGGATGCATTCGGTTCTGCCTCGACGATCCCAATCAGGATGCTGGCCAATCGCGGCACCAACGGCATCGACGGAACTCTCTCGACCGCGCTCGGCGTAGCCGCCAGCTCGAGCAGGCCAACATTGCTGCTCACTGGGGATCTCGCCCTGATCCACGACCTGGGCGGGCTGCTTACCGCCGCGCGACACAAGCTGTCCTTGACGATCGTCGTGATCAACAACAACGGCGGAGGAATCTTCTCCTTTCTTCCCATCGCCGGATTTCGGGAACACTTTGAGGCATTGTTCGCCACTCCGCACGATCTCCAGCTGTCGCGCCTGGCGGAGCTGTTCGGTGCTCGCTACTGCGCGCCAACCACCGCGAGCGAGCTGCGGGCGCTCCTAAAGACCTGCATCGAGGGTGGCTTGCACCTGTTGGAGGTCCGAACGGACCGCGAGGACAATCAAGCGCAGCATCGCGCGCTCTACGAGCGCGCCTGCGAAAGTCTAGGGAGCGGGCCTTGGGCATGAAGCTCGCGTACGGACGCTGGGGCAAGGGAAGCATGCCGCTCATGCTCATCCATGGGTTCACCGGCAGCCGCGCATCTTGGGACCATCTCCGTCCCCTGATGGGCTCGGAGGTGAGAGCGCTCGCCGTCGATTTGCCCGGCCACGGCGAATCCGAGCCGTGCAGCCTTTCGGGCGAGAAGGGCTTGGCTCAGACCATCGCTGCGCTGCGGCGCGCGATGGACGAATTCGACGCGGCTCCAATAAGCATTCTCGGCTACTCACAAGGCGCGCGCCTGGCCTTGGCGCTGGCGATCCAATCGCCGGACCGCGTGCGCCGCTTGATCCTGGAGAGCGGAACCGCCGGGCTGATCCGCAGCCGCGATCGAACGATGCGACGCGCCAGCGATGAAGCCTTGGCCAGGCAGATCGAGGTCGATGGGATTGCGTCGTTCGTCGAACGGTGGAAATCGCTTCCGCTCTTCGCGGGCGTGCGAAAGCTTCCGGCCGAGCTGGCAGAGTCCGTCAACGCAGGCCGGCTGGCGTGCTCGCCGCGGGGGTTGGCAAGCTCTCTGCGATCCGTCGGTCTTGGAATTCAGCCCAATTACTGGCCCATGCTGCCGGCGCTTCGCGTCCCCACCTTGCTCTTAACCGGCCGGCGCGATGCGAAGTTCACCGGGATCGCGCGTGCGATGGTGCGGGAGATTCCCATGGCTTGGTTGCGCAGTTTCGACAACGCGTGGCACGCCCCTCACCTGGAAGCGGCGTCGCTGTTCGCCAGCGAGGTGTTGTCGTTCGTCGGCGCCTCGTTGCTGGAGGCGCCGTTGTTCGATTCGGAGGCGACTGCATGAAGCCGGAGTGGAAGACTGCCAAAGAGTACCAGGACATTCGGTACCAGAAATGGGAAGGCATCGCGAAGATCACCATCAATCGGCCCGAGGTCCGCAACGCGTTTCGCCCCAAAACTCTGTTTGAGATGCGCGAGGCTTTCGAAGACGCGAGGGAGGATCCGGAGATCGGCGTCGTTATCCTCGCCGGGGAGGGTGAAAAGGCATTCTGCTCCGGCGGAGACCAGCGCATCAGGGGAAGCGAGGGGTATGTCGGCGCGGATGGCGTGCCTCGGCTGAACGTCCTCGATCTGCAGAAGCAGATTCGTTCCCTGCCGAAACCGGTGATTGCAATGGTCGCTGGCTACGCGATCGGCGGCGGCCACGTGCTGCACGTGGTCTGCGATCTCACCATCGCCGCGGACAATGCGCGCTTTGGGCAAACCGGACCGAAGGTAGGAAGCTTCGACGGCGGTTTCGGCGCGTCGTACCTCGCCTCGATCATCGGCCAGAAGAAGGCCCGCGAAATCTGGTATCTCTGCCGTCAATACGATGCCAAGCAGGCGCTGGAGATGGGCCTGGTGAACGCCGTCGTACCGTTGGCCGAGCTAGAGACGGAGACGATTCAGTGGTGCCGCGAGATACTCGAGAAGAGTCCGCTCGCGCTGCGGTTGCTCAAGTCCGGCTTCAATGCGGCGCTCGACGGGCAGGCGGGGGTGCAGGAGCTGGCGGGCAACGCCACCTTGCTGTTCTACATGACGCCCGAGGCGCAAGAGGGTCGCGACGCATTCATCGAAAGGCGAAGGCCGAACTTCAAAAAGTTCCCTCGACGACCGTGAGCCCTGCCACACATACCCTGCAGCAAACGGCGCCTGCCCGCTTCGGCTTCGCGGTTTGGCTGCAGGCCATTCGACCCAAGACGCTCAGCGCCGGAGCAGTTCCCGTATTCATTGGCACCGGGCTCGCCTATGGGCGCGGCGCGGGGAAGTTGTTGCCCGCGCTCGCCGCGCTTTTCGGAGCGCTGCTCATCCAGATTGGGACCAATCTCGCGAACGACTACTACGACTTCAAACGCGGCGCGGACACATCGGAACGACTGGGGCCAGTTCGCGTCACCCAGAGCGGTCTGATCGCGCCGTCGACGGTGCTCGCGGGAGCGTCGCTGGCTTTCGCGGCGGCATTCATCGTCGGCCTTTACCTCGTCGCTGCCGGCGGCTGGCCGATCGCGGCGCTGGGCGTTCTCTCGCTGCTTTCAGGTTTCGCCTATACCGGCGGGCCGGCTCCGCTGGCGTACCTCGGCCTCGGCGATCTCTTCGTTTTGCTGTTCTTCGGATTCGGCGCTGTGGGCGGGACGTACTTTGTCCAGGCGGGGAATCTGATCCCGGCGGTGGCGCTGGCGGCGGTTCCGGCCGGCGCTCTGGGCACCGCAATTCTCGTCGTCAACAACCTGCGCGACGAAGCGACCGACGCAAAAGCGGGCAAGCGCACTCTCGTCGTGCGGTGGGGAGCGCGCGCCGGCCAGATCGAATATTGCGTGATGCTCGCAACCGCGTTTGCCGCGCCGCTGGTGCTGTGGACCATGGGCATGGCGCGTGGATCGGTGCTTCTCTCCTGGCTGAGCGCTCCTCTGGTCCTGCCCCCGCTGTCCCGCGTGCTCAATCAAAAGGGTGCGGCGCTCAACCCAGCGCTCGGCGCGACCGCCCGCCTTCAGCTGGCGTTCGGCCTGCTCTTCGCAGCGGGCTTGTACTTGAGCGGAGGCGAGGGGCCATGAACCTTCGCGAGCTTCGACTTCGTCCCTTTCGCCTTACCATGCGTGCACCGCTGCAACGGGCCGGCAGTGCGCACCGCGACCGCAGCGGCGTGATGATCACGATTCTTGATGACGAAAGCCACCTGGGCCGCGGCGAAGCCACGCCTTTGGTGGAATTCGGTACAGAGGATTTGGCGGTGACCGCCTCCTTGCTGAACGATCTCGCCGGCAAGCTCTCCGGGCTGTCCCTTCCGGCGACGTGTCAGCACGTCGAGGGATTTATCAACAGCATTCCCGAGCTCAGCGGCGCGCCGGCGGCCCGCTGCGGGCTGGAGTCGGCGCTGCTGGATCTGGCCGCGCAGTCCGCCGGGCTTCCGCTCGCAAAATTCCTAAACGCTTCGGCGCGGGCGTTCGTTCCTGTCAGCGCGTTGCTGAGCGCGTCCCAACCGGAGCAACTGGCCAAAGAGGCCTCCGCCGCCGTGCGCCGGGGATTTCGCGTGATCAAGGTCAAGGTTGCAGGCCGAGCGCTGTCGGATGATGCCAAGCGGTTGCTCGCCGTCCGGCGCTCGGTGGGAGAAGATGTGAAGATCCGCATCGATGCGAACGGGGCATGGACGGAGGCCGAAGCAGCCACGGCGCTCCGCGGACTTTCGCCCTTGAAGCTGGAGTTGTGCGAGCAACCTGTTTCGGCCGCAAATCATGCAGCGCTGAGGCGGTTGAGGTGGCAGGTCCGCTGCCCAATCGCCGCCGACGAATCCGTCTCGCAGCCGGACGCCAAGGACATGCTTCTGGACGGCGAGGATGGGCCGGCGGCGGACGTAGTGGTGCTCAAGCCGATGGTGCTCGGCGGTCTTTTGCCCTCCCTGCGGCTGGCGCGCCGGGCGGAAGAGCTGGGCGTGGGCTACTACGTGACCAGCTCCCTCGACGGGGTTGTCGCTCGCGTCGGCGCCGCGCATCTGGCCGCCGCCGTCCCGAAGGCCGATTGGGCATCCGGACTCGCAGTCGGCGAGCTCTTCCAGTCCGACACTGGAGTCGATCCCTGCCCGCCCTGCCGGGGCGAGATCCACCTGCCGATACAGCCCGGCCTGGGTTTGGCTGTGAGTTGGAGCAGAGCGTGAGGCTGCATTGCCCGGTTCACCACTGGGCCCGCGCGGCAGGGCGAAGAGCCGCGCTCAAATTCGATCGGCGTTGGTGGACGTATGGGGAGCTCGATCGAGAGGTTGGGCGGTGGGCCGCGCTTCTGCGCTCAAGAGAGATCGGGGACGCCTCGCGAGTCGTGCTTCTGACGGGGAACTGTCCCGAGTTTGTTTTTTTGGCACACGCGGTTGCGCGCATCGGAGCGGCGCTTGCCCCGCTCAACGCTCGGTTGACCGCCGCAGAGTTGAAGCCCCTCGTTGAACGGCTTTCGCCTGCGCTCATTGTTGCGGAGGAACGGCTCCGCGATCGCATCCCAGGAGCGCTGTCGTTGGAAAGTCTGGCCGAGAAGGCCGCCGACGCGCGCGGCTTGGAAGGCTCCACGGGCCGCGGTTTCCTCTCCGCGGACCGCCTCTTCGCGATCCTCTTCACTTCCGGAACCACTGGAACGCCCAAAGGGGTAGAGCTGACGCTGGGAAATTTCGCCGCCAGCGCGCGAGCGTCGGCGGAGAACCTCCGCGGTGGCGCCGATCAGCGCTGGCTCGCATGTTTGCCTTTCTTCCACGTGGGAGGATTGGCAATGCTCAACCGGGCCGCTTGGTACGGAGCAGCGCTCGTGGTCCATTCGCGGTTCGAGCCAGACGCCGTGATCGCCTCCATGCGCGCGGATGAAATCACTCACCTCAGCCTGGTGGAGAATGCGCTCGAGCAAACGCTGAGCGCCGCCGCGCAGAAGCGGTTCCCCCCAACGCTGCGGGCGGTCCTGATCGGCGGCGGACCGGTTTCTGCGGGCGTGCTCCAGCGCGCGCGAGAGGCGGGACTGCCAGCTCTGCAGACATACGGCTTGACCGAGGCAACCTCGCAGGTAACCACGGAACGAATTGGCCAGGCGGATGGTGAAACAGCAGGACGTCCTCTGCAAGGCGTGAGCGTTCAACTTGCCGATCGCACTGGGATAGTGCGTGCCCCCGGGCAAGTCGGCGGGATCGAAGTGAGAGGTCCCACCGTGATGCGCGGCTACTGGTCGGATGCCGACAGCACTGCGCTGGCGCTGCGAGGTGGATGGCTGCACACCGGCGACGTGGGCGCGCTCGATGAACGCGGGCGGTTGACCGTCCTCGCGCGGCGAACCGACTTGATCATCAGCGGCGGCGAGAACGTTTATCCCGCCGAAGTCGAACGTGTGCTCGCTGAGCATCCCAACGTTGCCGACATTGCGGTCGTCTCCCGCGGTGATTCGCGGTGGGGACAAGTGCCGGTGGCCGCCGTCGTTCCTCGCGGGGAGCGACCGATGACTGCCGAGTTGGCACGATGGTCTCGGTCCAGGCTTGCTCCTTACAAAGTGCCGACGCGATGGCTCGTCTTCCAAGCGCTGCCGCGCAGCGCCACGGGAAAAATCGATCGACTGGCCGTGCGAGAAATGATCGAGCGCTTACTCGAAGAGGAAATCGCAACCGAGCCTTGATGCCACTGCGCGCCTTTACCTAGTATCCACTCACGACCAAAGGAGATGGCGATGGCGTCCCCGCCGGGCGAGAAAATCACTTTGAAAGCCGGAAAACTTTCGGTACCGGATCAGCCAATCATCCCTTTCATCGAGGGAGATGGAACCGGTCGCGATATTTGGCGCGCCTCACAAGAGGTGTTCGATGCGGCGGTTCAGAAGGCTTACGCCAATAAACGGAAGATCGCCTGGCATGAAGTCCTCGCCGGCGAAAAGGCGTTCAAGGCGGTCAACACCTGGCTGCCCGAGGCCACCGTTGAGGCCTTCAGCACTTATCTGGTCGGCATCAAGGGGCCGCTGACCACGCCGATCGGCGGCGGGATTCGGTCCCTCAACGTGGCGCTTCGGCAGATGCTCGACCTGTACGTTTGCCTTCGGCCCGTGCGCTACTTCAAAGGAGTTCCCTCCCCGGTCAGGGCACCCGAGAAGGTGAACATGGTCATCTTCCGCGAGAACACCGAAGACATCTATGCGGGAATCGAATTCGAGTCCGGCTCAGATCGCGCGCGCACTCTGATCGGCCTGCTCAAACAGCATTTCCCGAAGGACTACGAGAAAATCCGTTTCCCCGAAACGAGCGCGATCGGCGTCAAACCGGTTTCCAAGGATGGAACGGAGCGGCTCGTGCGCGCTGCGATCAACTACGCGCTTCAAAATCATCGCAAGAGCGTCTCCTTGGTGCACAAGGGCAACATCATGAAGTTCACCGAGGGGGCGTTCCGCAAGTGGGGTTACGAGCTGGCCGCTCGCGAGTTCAAAGACAAGGTCTACACCTGGGAGCAATGGGAAGCCACCAAGGCGAAGGCCGGCGAGGAGGCTGCGAACGCCGAGCAGAAGGGCGCGTTGGCGGCGGGAAGGGTGCTGATCAAGGATTCGATCGCCGACATCACGCTCCAGCAGGTGCTCACGCGGCCCGATGAATTCGACGTCATCGCCACGCTGAATCTGAACGGCGACTATCTGTCGGATGCCCTGGCTGCGCAGGTCGGCGGAATTGGAATCGCCCCGGGGGGAAATATCAACTACCTCACCGGGCACGCTATTTTCGAAGCGACCCACGGCACTGCGCCCAAGTACGCCGACCAGGACAAGGTCAACCCCGGCTCGGTGATCTTGTCCGGCGAGATGATGTTTCGGCACCTGGGCTGGGGCGAGGCGGCGGACTTGATCTTGAACGGGATGGAGCGCGCGATCGCGGCGAAGACGGTCACCTACGATTTCGCTCGATTGATGAAGCAGGAGGGACAGACCGGAGTGACCGAGGTGAAGTGCTCTGAGTTCGGTCGGGCGATCATCAAGCACATGCAATAGCAGAGGGGGAAGCATGATTCGGGAGAACCCCGCGGTCAGCGCCGCCGCGGCGATTATTGCTGCCGGCGTGGTCGTGGCAGGCTGCGGTAAAGGCGAGTCTCCGCCGCAGAAGCTGATTATCCTGCACACGAACGATCTCCACTCGTATTTGATGGGGCACGACCCGGAGGCGGATTACTCGCCGCTCGACGTCAACGACGACAGTACCATTGGAGGAATTGCGCGGCTCGCTGCCCAAGTTGCCAAGGAGCGGACTGCCGCAGGAATTACGCCCGTGCTGTTGCTCGACTCCGGCGACTTCATGATGGGCACTCCTTTCGAGGTGCTCGGCCTCTCCAAATCCGCCGAGCTGGTCGAGATGGGGTGGATGGGCTACGACGCGATAGATCTCGGCAATCACGAGTTCGACTGGTCGCCCCGCGGCTTGGCCGGAATCATCGCCGCGGCGCGGAGCAGCGGCTTCGGCGTCCCGCTGCTTGCCTCGAACATGATGTACGATCCGATTTCTCCCGATGACGATGACCTGCAGAGGCTCGAGTACGCCGGCGCCATTCAGCGAAAGACGATCAAAACGCTTTCGAACGGTTTGAGAGTCGGCATTTTCGGGCTGCTCGGAAAGGGCGCCGCTCTGGTGACCCCGCAGGCGAAGCCGCTCACGTTTGCAGACCAAGCCGCCACGGCCCGAGCAATCGTCGACGAGCTTCGCAACACCGACAAGGTGGATCTGGTGATCTGCCTTTCGCACTCCGGCACGGATGAATCAGGGAAGGGCGAAGACGCAGATCTGGCGCAGGCGGTCGCGGGAATCGACATCATCATCAGCGGCCACACCCACGTCGCCCTCGCCACTCCAGTGCAGGTGAACAATACGCTCATCGTGCAGACGGGCGCTTACGGCACGTCTCTAGGCCGGATGGAGCTGCAGCTGAGCCACCCTCCGACCTCTGCGCTCTCCCTCACCAACTACAAACTGATTCCGATCGACGACACCATTGGTGGCGACGCCGCGACGCAGGCGCGAGTCGACGGGTACATCGCAGCCGTTGATGCGCTCCTTCCGGCGCCATTCAGCTACCGCAGGGTGATCGCCACCACGAGCTCCGATCTTCCGCGCCCGGTTTTCGCCGAATCCGGCCTCGGAGACCTCGTCGCCGATGCCTATCAAGCCATCGTCGGCATGATCGAAGGACCGGTTGATCTCGCCGTGGAGTCCTCCGGCAACATTCGCACCGACGTCCGAATGGGAAAGACCGGCAAGGAGTGGTTCGCGGACATTTTCCGCGTCTTGCCGCTGGGAATCGGCCCAGACACGCGGCCCGGTTATCCACTGGTGTCTTTTTACCTGAACGGGAAAGAGCTGAAGGCCGGAATGGAAGTCACCGCGGCGTCAATCGACGTCTTGCAGAGCAACGACTACTTCCTGCAGATCTCAGCCGGCGCGACGATGACCTACGCGTCGAGCGGCCCACCGTTCAATCGGGTGAGGAGCTTGACCTTGCCGGGCGGTCGAAACGTCGATTTTACAGACACGACGCGTTGCTACAAAGTCGTCGCGACTCTGTACCTGGGGAGCCTGCTGGGGCTGGTGAGCCAATTCACCGGCGGCCAGCTATCGGCGACGCCCAAGCTCGCGGATTGTCAGACGCCGGTGACCGACCTCACCACGCGAATTGTGAAGTTTCCGGGGCCGAGTGGTCCGCAAGAGATGAAGGCGTGGCTGGCGTTGATCCAGTTTCTCTCGGCGCAGCCGCCGGCGGGTATGCCGGCAGTTCCGTCGAGATACTTCAGTCCCGGTGGTCGAATCATCCGCCAGTGACGAGCCGCACCGAAGGTCCCTGCTCAGGTCGCATCACGGAGAATCGCGGCAGGGCTGCGAACGGAGCGAAATAGGGCAGGGCGGAAGGTCAGGCGGAACGGGCGCGTCCGGAACGACGCCCAGCACGAGACTCGATGGATGTCCGCTCGAGTGCGCGACCCAGTTCAAAGTGTCTTTGGGAAGCGTCAGCGTATTGAAGGTCCACAACGGCCGGTTGCCACCCGGCGTCTCCACGCTGATCCGCAGGCGCGATCCTGCGCGAAAAACATGGGCCACCGGAAGCAGCTCCACGCGGGCGAGCACGAACTGTCCTTTGGGCAGCGGTTCCGCATCGGCCTCCAAATGCGTATGCCTCGGCCGCAGTTCCGTCGATCGTTTTTCATCCAGCTTCCGATGGCTCGCGCGAAGCCATCCATTCTGGACGTAGCGCTCATGGCCGTCGGCGCGCAGCTCCGTCAGCGTCACCTCGAGATCGGTGTCGGCGGCGGTTGACTGAATCCAAAGGTCGACGCTGGCCGAACCAAGAACGGTCATGTCCGCCGACAATGGATCCGAAGCAAAGGCCAGCGCCTTTCCCTCGGGCAGCGGACGCCAATCGTAAACGGCGTCCGCCTTCCAAATCGCGTCGCGGCATTGGTTGGGATCCGGCTGGCCGCCGGGACATTGGAAATCGCCGCGCGGCTTGGCCGAGGGATCATAAATGTACGAGTCGGCCGCGCTGGGATCGTCATCGGGGATCTTCGGCGGAGGGCCGGCGAGCCCACCGCCGGGTTGGAAATACCAGCGGCTCACTGCCGTCTCGCTCGGCGGCCACTGGCGATACGACGTTTCAGCGGCTGCCTCGGGTGCGCCGAGCGTCTGCTCTCCAGGACGAGCTCCGCTCTCCCAGTAAATGCGGACGCGATCCTCGGCATCGTAGAGCGCGCGGGCGTCGTCGTAGCTGTAACCCTCGAAGCGATCGGGCGGGAGCATCACGCCGTCCGCAGCAAAGATGTCCGAGTAGAGAATCGGAGCGAGAAACCGAACCACCATCGGAATCGACGGCACTCGTTGCGCGACCTGGAAGTCGAGAAACTCCATCAGGCCGCGCAGTGGCAGCGGTGCCAAGGCATCGGCGTGGGCGCCGTTGTAGCCGGTGACCCGCAGGTAGGCATCGGGCGAGAATTGATCGAGCATGACCGGCCAGTGGCCGCCCGTCTGGTCGTCCTGCCAGGCGCCGGCGATGAACGTGGGCGCGGTGATTCGATTCGCGAAGGCATAAGGCGAGAGGACGTCGCCGCCCTGCGGATAGTCGGGATTCCCCTTCGCCGGGTAATAGGGATTTCGCTCGATCTTGTCGAGCAAGCTGGGGTTCTGCTGCCGCAGAAGCTGATTTGCCAAGCACTGCGTATCGCCGCGGTTGATCCGGTCAACCACCCAATCGGCGCCGATCGGATCGGGCCATTGATTTTGCCTTTGTCGCTCCATTGCCCAGCTCAGAGCAAAGCCGTCGTTGAAGATTCCCCCCGGGTAGAGGGTGCCGCGAAACGTATCGTCGATCACGGACAACGCTCCGATTGCTGCCAGATGAGGAGGTCGCGTTTGCGCGACGAAGAGCTGGCTGATTCCTGCATACGAGATGCCGAACATCCCGACCCGCTGCGCCCAGGGCTGAGCGGCAACCGTTTCGATCACGTCGTAGCCGTCGAGTGACTGCAGCTGCTCAAAATAGTCGAATGCTCCCCCGGAGCAACCGGTGCCGCGGATGTTCACCCCCACGTACGCATAGCCGAACAGATAGGCGATCAGACGAGTTGGCTGCACCTGGCCCTGAATCAAGTCGTCGGGCGTCGGGTCCGAAGGTGAGTAGCCCGAGTACTCGAAGAGCGTCGGAAACGGCCCGGGACCTGCGGGCAATTGAATCTGCGTGCTCAAAAGTGTTCCGTCGCGCGCCTGGATGTAGCCGTAGGCCGCTTGGCCCGGCGGAGCCACTGGGAGGACCTGCGAGTCGTAGAAGGACTGAGGTGGCACATAGTCGTCGGCGAAAACGGTGACCTGGTCCGTTACAGTCGTCTTTCCTTCGAAGCTGATGATCGCGTAGTAGCCGTCGCCCGGGGCGAGGTAGCGAAATACCAGTCCACCGAGCGAATCCGTGACGCCCGTCTGAACGACTGACCCCGTGGCGTCGAACAGCGCCACGGTGGCGTCGGCGGGCGCGGCGATCACGTAAAACTGCCCGACGCTGCCGCGAACATGAGGGTCGAACTCTGAAGACCCGCGGGGCTTCTCGGCAGCGGCCAGCGAGCTCGCCATCGCCAGCAGCAATGGAGCAAGTCGCTGGATACCGTCGCGTCGGAGGACGGCCGGGTGTCCGATTCTCCAGCTGAGCGGCACCATGGTGATCCCCTCCTCCGATGCGGATTGAAAGTCGATACCTCTCTTCAGCCAACCGGTGCCCACGTTCACCACAAGGCGCGCGCTTGGGTCAAGCGCCCTGCCGAAGGCGGCCGAGTGCTCTACTGCTGGGCCCGTCGGCGGCCAGCGCAGAAAATGCAAGACGGTGCGGGCAGCCCCTGATAGACGGAGCAATGGCTGTGAGGCACCGAGTCGCGCGCATAATCCGAGCCTCGTGCATGCTCCTCCTCGCGTTTAGGGCGAATGCCGATGCCGCTCGCGCCGCGGATTTCGGCAATTTGAGGGACCAATACGTCAAGACGTTTTTGCGCCGTTTCCCGGTCGTTGCGACGTACCTCGGCGCTGAGGGTCTGGACCCACTGCTCATCTCGGTCAACGGAACGTTGCGCGACTATTCGCCCTCTGGCCTGGAAAACGAACGAAAGGAATGGGTGCGATTCCAGCGCGAGCTGTCGAGCTTCGATCGAAAGGCGCTGTCGGTCGAAGACCGAATCGACGTCGAAGTGATGGCCGCACAACTCGCCTTCATGCTTCACAACCTCGATCGCAAGCTGCACCAGCGCGCGATCGACGTGTACCTGGAGGAGCCCCTTCGCGGCGTCGAGTGGCTTCTTCAGGGAATGACTGCCAGGACGAAGACGACTTCGGGCACACATGAGGAGTGGGAAGCGTTGGTGCAGCGCGTTCAAGCAGTGCCGGCGTATTTGAGAGTGGCGCTCGCCAACCTCCAGCAGGGCTTCCCGGATCGGCGGATGATCCAGGTTTCCACCAAAGGTGCCGCATCGACTGCCGAGTACTTCGAGAAAGCGCTGCCCGAAAAAGTCAAAAATAGCGTCCCAGCCGGAGAGCAGGCGGCCTTCAATCAGCTGGGCGAGGCCTCGCGCGCATCCGGGGCGGCCTTTCGCAATTTTCAAAAGGGCTTGCTCGAGCTCTATTTTCAAAAGGACGGCAGCACACTCAAGCCCGAGTTCGACAAGGATCGCTACGCGATCGGCGCCGCCGAGTACCAGTGGGCACTCAAGAACAACCTGCGCGTCTCGCGCACGCCGAAGGAGTTGTTCGAGGACGGCAAGAAGTGGGTCGAAGAGACGCTCGCTCAAATGAACGCGCTGGTGCAGCATCTCGCCCCTGAAAAGAGTTGGCTCGATGCATCCCTGCAAAACGCATTCGCCGCGCTGAGCGAAGAAGTGCCCAAGAGCGACGCGGAAATGCTCGGTTGGTATCGGGATGCGGTCCAGCGGCTGGTGGCCTACTCGCGCAATACGAAGATGTTCGACGTGGCGGACGACTACAAAGTCGACGTCGTTTTCACCCCGCCGCCCTTGCGCGACACGATCGATGCTGCCTACTACCCGGCGCCGCCGTTCAAGGCATCCGGCGTCGGCCAGTTTTACGTCACGCCCACTGGAGACGATCCTGCGAAGCTCAGCCACCACGCGCGCGCGAGCATCGCCGACCTTTCAGCCCACGAAGGTTTTCCCGGGCACGATTGGCAGTACCAGTTCCTCCGCTCGCGGGCGAAGTCGATTTCCGCGGTTCGCTGGCTCACGCCCGGCGGCGTCGAGGATTCGGGATCGATGTGGGAGGACTCGATGTCCAGTGAAGGGTGGGCGCTCTATGCGGAGCAGCTCGTGGGCGAGCCGCGGCCGGACCATCCCAACGGCATCTACGCGCCTGAAGAGCGCCTCTACCAACTGAGGGCGCAGCTTCTTCGAAATGCGCGAGTGGTGGTGGACACGGCAATTCACTGCGGCTACATGACGTTCGATGCCGCGGTAGAGTACTTCGCGCGAACGGTGCACTTCGTGAAGGGCCCGATTTCGGCTGATCCAGCGGTGAACAAGTCACTCGGCGAGCGCACGTCGATCGAATCCTCTCGCAAGGCGATGTATCGCTACTCCAAGTGGCCTACTCAGGCGATCACGTATCAGCTCGGCAAGGCGCAAATTCTGCAGCTGCGGGACGAGATCCGGAAGATCCAAGGCTCGTCATTCAACGAGCGTCGCTTTCACGAGGCGTTCCTTTCCGAGGGAATCATCCCCCCCGGATACTTCAAAGCGTTGCTACTGGAGCAGGCAAGGAGCGGCGCACCGAGGTAGATACCTCGCGCTTGACTCTGCGCCGGGTGTTCGCGAAACCGTTTAGAAGTCTCTCAAGCGAGGCAAGCAATGAAAAAGAGAATCGGACTGATCGGGGCGGGGCAGATCGGCGGCAACTTGGCGCTCATCGCAGTACAGAAGCAGCTCGGCGACGTCGTCCTGTTCGACATTCCGCAGGTCGAGGGATTGGTCAAGGGCAAGGCGCTGGACATCAACCAGCTCACCGCAGTGGACGGATACGATTGCCGGATCACCGGAACGACCGACTGGAAGGACGTGGCCGGTTGCGACGTGCTCATCATCACCGCGGGCGTGCCCCGCAAGCCGGGGATGAGCCGCGAGGACCTTCTCGACATTAATCTAAAAATCATGCGCGACGTTGCCGGCAACATCAAAGCTCACTGTCCGGACGCGTTCGTGATCAACATCGCCAATCCCCTCGACGCGATGGTGTACGCGCTGTACCGGATCACCGGATTCAAGAAGAACCGGGTGGTTGGAATGGCCGGCGTGCTGGACACTTCGCGCTTTAAGTTCTTCATCGCCGAGGCGCTCAACTGCTCGATTCGCGACGTGGAAGCGCTGGTCCTCGGCGGTCATGGCGATGACATGGTCCCGCTGACCCGCAGCGCGACCGTAGGGGGTATTCCGCTGACGGATGTTCTGCCGAAGGAAAAGTTGGATGCGATCATCAAGCGCACGCGCGAGGGTGGGGCGGAGCTGGTCGCCCTCTACAAGACGGGATCGGCTTACTTCGCGCCCGCTGCTTCCGCGATAGCGATGGCCGAAAGCTACTTGCTCGATCGCAAGCGAATTCTGCCCTGCGCCGCTTATCTGGAAGGGGAGTACGGCATCCGCGGCTATTTCATGGGGGTGCCGACGCAGATCGGAGCTGGCGGGGTGGAGAAGGTGATCGAGATCCCGCTCAGCTCCGAAGAGAAGGCGCAGATGGAGAAGTCATTTCAGTCGGTCAAGCGCACCGTCGACGGCGTAAAGCTCTAGCGCGACTTCGACGGAAGCTGGGGCCGCGAGCAGCCCGGTGCGGCGGCTGGACACTTATGCCGCAAATGGTAGCCCCTAATCCCCAGGCCAAGAACGTTCTTTCCGTCTGCTCGCGGACCAATTATTAGACGGAAAGCATTCCTTGAGTCAGGAAGGCGTTCGATGGCGACGGTTGCAGACGCGAGCGGGGTAACTGAGTCCGCGAAGGTCGATTCGTCGTTTATCTGGCGCCGGCTGCACTCGCTGTCCGGGCTCGTGCCAATTGGAGCCTATCTCTGCTTCCATATCTACGAGAATCTGGGCGCCCTGCTCGGCCCTGAGGCTTACAACGAGACGATCCATCACGTGAACACGATGCTTCCGCGGGGGTATTTCTACCTGGTGGAGCTGGCGGTGGTGATTGGTCCGCTTCTCTTCCACTCTCTCTACGGCTTCTACATCGCGGCGACCGGGCGTTCGAACGCCTCAACCTATCCTTACACCACCAACTGGTCATACTGGGCGCAGCGGGTGAGCGGTTACGTCGCCTTCGTCTATCTTCTATTCCATGTCGGCGTGCTGCGAGTTTGGGTAACGCTTTTGGGCAACCATCTTGCGCGCGTTCCCCCGCCGGCGCCGGGACAGCTCGATCTGGTCACCTATGCGGATGTCGCGGCCCATCTGGGCAACCCGGAAATGATGGCGGTTCGGTCCTGGATGGCCGGAACGCACATGTTCGTCATCTACGTGGTCGGTACCCTGCTCACGATCTTTCACTTCACCAACGGTCTCAATGGCTTCGCTTGGACGTGGGGCATCGCGGTCGGACGGGTGGCGCAAATGCGAGTGAGGTTGCTCGGCTGGGCTCTCTTTGTCGTCCTCAGCACCGCCACTTTGAACATTCTCTTCAAGATGCGGTTCGGCGCCGCCTAAATCGTCGGGGAGAATCGCCATGGCATCGGCTCGTTTTACGGTGGTCGGCGGCGGGTTGGCAGGTCTGATGACGGCGATCAAGCTCGCCGAAGCCGGTCAGAACGTGGACATACTGTCGATCGTTCCGGTGAAGCGTTCGCACTCCGTCTGCGCGCAGGGCGGGATCAACGGAGCGGTGAACACCAAGGGCGAGGGAGACAGCCCGGACATCCACGTCAGGGATACGCTGCGCGGCGGAGACTTCCTCGCCGAGCAGACCTCGGTGAAGGGAATGTGCTACGCCGCGCCGGGAATCATTTATCTGTTGGATCGCATGGGAGTGACGTTCAACCGCACTCCCGAAGGTCTGCTCGACTTCCGCCGCTTCGGGGGCACGCTCTATCATCGCACCGCGTTCGCCGGCGCCACGACCGGCCAGCAGCTGCTGTACGCGCTCGACGAGCAGGTGCGCCGCTACGAGTCACAGGGCCTGGTCAGCAAGTACGAATACTGGGAATGGTTGGGAATGGTGAAGGACGACGCGGGCCGGTGCATCGGCAGCGTGGCAATGGATCTGCGCACGATGGAGATCCGCACCTTCCCCGCCGAGGCGGTGATGCTCGCCACGGGTGGTCCGGGCATTGTGTTTGGTCGTTCCACGAACTCGCTGATCAACACCGGCACCGCCGCGGGCCGCGCATTCATGGAAGGGGCGATCTACGCCAACGGCGAATTCATCCAGGTGCACCCGACCTCCATTCCCGGCGAGGACAAGCTGCGGTTGATCAGCGAGTCGATCCGCGGCGAAGGCGGACGCATCTGGGTGCCGAAGCGAAAGGGGGACACTCGCCCGCCCATGGAGATCCCCGAATCAGAGCGCTGGTATTTCCTCGAGGAGAAATATCCGAAGTATGGGAACCTGGTTCCTCGCGACATCGGTGCGCGGGAGATCTTTCACGTCTGTCGGGACCTTGGAATGGGCGTGGGCGGCGAAGATGCGGTCTACCTCGACATCACGCACATCCCGGCGCGTGTGCTCGACGCGAAATGCAAAGGCGTCCTCGAAATTTACGAGAAGTTCGTCGGCGAGGATCCTCGCCACCTGCCGATGTTGATTTTTCCAGGGATGCATTACTCGATGGGCGGCCTTTACGTGACCTTTGACCCGGGACCGAACAATGAGCCCATCGCCGGCAGCCCGAAGAACCAGGCCACCAACGTGCCGGGGTTGTACGCCAGCGGCGAAGTGGACTACGCGTACCATGGCGCCAATCGGCTCGGCGCCAACTCCTTGCTCTCCTGCATCTATGCCGGTCAGATCGGCGGGCCGGCGATGATCGCCTACGCCAAAAACGCCCCGAAGAGCGCCGCCTCCTCGCCGGCGAAGTTCTTCGACTCGGCCAAGAAGCAGTGGATCGAGCGCTTCGAAACGATTCGACAGATGTCCGGCCCCGAGAATCCGTATCAAATCAATCGAGAGCTGGGCGACATCATGACTCGCAACGTGACCGTGATCCGCCACAACGATCAACTCAAGGAAACCCTTGCGAAGATCCAGGAGTTCAAGGGCCGCTGGTCCCGCCTCAACGCGCTCGATACCAGCAACAATGCAAATCGCTCACTGTCCTACGTCAACCAGCTCTGGAACATGCTCGAGCTCGCGCAGGTGATGACCGGTGGTGCGCTGCTGCGCGATGAATGCCGAGGAGCTCATTACAAGCCCGAGTTCCAGCTCCCCGAGCCGAAGACGCGCGACCCTCGCGAGGATGCCAATTGGATGGCGGCCTGGCGAGCGCAAACGGATAGGTGGCGCAAGACGACGATTGCCAAGTACAACAAAGATGCGCCGGAAATCAGCTATGAACCCATTCCGACGCCGGTTCTACCGCCGGAGCCTCGATACTACGGATGAGAAATCTGTCATCGCACAAACTCTTCGCCTGGGATTACGATGGATAGCGCCCAGACCAACGGAACGCGAACGCACGTCAGATTGAGGATCTGGCGACAGGAATCGCCCGACCACGAGGGTCGCTTCGAAGACTTCAAGGTGCCGTACCACAAGGGCGCGAACGTCATTTCATGCCTGATGCAAATCCAGCGGCACCCGGTCAACGCCGAGGGAGCCGGCACCACTCCGGTGATCTGGGACTCAAGCTGCCTCGAGGAGGTCTGCGGCAGCTGCACGATGAACATCAATGGACGCGTGAGGATGGCGTGCTCCAGCCTGGTTGAAAAGCTTCAGGAGCCGATCGTCCTCGAGCCGCTCCACAAATTCCCGCTGGTGCGAGACCTGATGGTCGACCGCCAGCGGATGTTCGAGGCCTTGAAGCAGGTGAAGGCCTGGATCAACATCGATGGCACCTACGATCTCGGACCAGGGCCGCGAATCTCGCCCAAGGACCAGCAGGCGATGTACGTGTTGTCCACTTGCATGACCTGCGCCTGCTGTCTGGAGGCCTGTCCCCAGATAACGCCGGACAACAAATTCATTGGTGCGGCGGCAATCAGTCAGGTGCGGCTTTTCAATATGAACCCCACCGGGAAGCTGAACGCCGAGGAAAGAATCCGTGGCCTGATGCAGGAGGGCGGGATACAGGATTGCGGCAAAGCGCAGAACTGTGTTCAGGTTTGTCCGAAGGAGATACCGCTCACCACCTCCATTGCGGCGATGAACCGTGGCGTCACCAAGCAGCTGTTCAAGGATGTCTTCTCCGCGGACAAGGAGACCAAAGCCGCCTCCGGTCCAGCGTAGGTCTGTGAGGGTGGGCGACAGCTTGCGCTTTTCGCGGTCAGGCCCGTCATGAAAATTCACGAGTACCAGGCCAAGGAAATCTTCGCGAAATACGGCGTGCCGGTGCCGCGTGGCTTTCTCGCTCATACTCCCGAAGAGGCGGAGAGCGCTGCGGTCAGGCTGGGCTCGCCGGTGCTGGTGGTCAAAGCGCAAATCCATGCTGGCGGGCGGGGCAAGGGCGGCGGGGTGAAGGTGGTGAAGTCTCCTGGGGAAGCCAGGGAAGCGGCGTCCCAGATGCTGGGAATGATGCTCAAGACTCATCAAACAGGGCCCGGCGGACAGAAGGTTCGCAAGGTCTACGTCGAGGAGGGCTTGCCGATCGCGCGCGAGCTTTACCTCGCAGCGACGCTCGACCGGGCAACTTCCCGCATCACCTTCATCGCATCCAGCGAAGGCGGCGTCGAAATCGAGGAGACCGCGGCCAAGCACCCTGAGAAGATCCTCCGGCAGTCGGTGGATCCCGCCGTTGGCTTCCTCGATTTCCAGGGGCGCGCGCTCGCCTTTGGGCTCGGATTGCCCAGCGAGGTGGCGAACAAATTCGTCGGTTTCTGTCGGGCGCTCTATCGCGCGTACGTGGAGACCGATGCCTCCCTCGCTGAGGTGAACCCCCTCGTTCTCCTCAAGGACGGCGGAATCGTTGCGCTCGATGCGAAGATGAATTTCGACGACAACGCGCTCTATCGTCAAAAGGAGATCGTCGGCTATCGAGACATCGACGAGGAAGATCCGATCGAGGCAAAAGCGAAGGAGTTCGACCTCTCGTACATCGCGCTCGATGGGAACATTGGGTGCATGGTGAATGGCGCTGGCCTGGCGATGGCGACGATGGACACGATCAAGCTCGTGGGTGGCTCGCCGGCCAATTTCCTCGACGTGGGTGGAGGTGCATCGCAGGAGAAGGTGACCGCCGCGTTCAAGCTCATTCTCGCCGACAAGAAGGTGAGGGCAATCTTGGTCAACATTTTTGGCGGGATCATGAAATGCGACGTCATCGCCGCAGGCGTGGTCGCGGCAGCCAAGGATGTTCGGCTCAAGGTTCCGCTGATCGTCCGGCTCGAGGGGACGAACGTCGATCTGGGCAAGGAAATCCTCCGGACCTCCGGTTTGCCGATCATCGCCGCAGACAATTTGCGCCAGGCGGCGGAAAAGGCAGTGGCCGCAGCGAGTGGTCGATTATGAGCATTCTCGTCGACAGCAGCACTCGCGTACTTATCCAGGGCATCACTGGGGCAACCGGCTCGTTCCACGCCTTGCAAATGATGGAGTACGGAACTCAGCTGGTCGCCGGTGTTACGCCGGGCAAAGGCGGGGGCTTGTTTGCCGATCGAGTACCGTTGTTCAACACCGTTGCCGAAGCCGTGAAGGCGACCGGAGCGAACGCCAGCGCGGTGTACGTTCCACCTCCGTTCGCCGCGGACGCGATCATGGAGGCCGCGGACGCTGGCGTGTCGCTGATCGTCGCGATCACCGAAGGGATTGCCGTCCTCGACATGGTTCGTGCGAAGCGCTTCCTTCAGGACAAACCCGGTGTTCGCCTGGTCGGGCCCAACTGTCCAGGCGTGATCACCCCTGGAGCGCGCTGCAAGATCGGCATCATGCCGGGCCATATTCACCGCCCCGGCCGCGTGGGGGTGGTGTCGCGTTCGGGTACCTTGACCTATGAAGCCGTGTTCCAGCTCACCCAGCTCGGGCTGGGACAATCCACCGCAGTGGGCATCGGCGGAGATCCCGTCAATGGAACGGACTTCGTCGACTGCCTGCAGATGTTCAACCGCGACCCGGAAACCGACGGCGTGATTATGATTGGCGAGATCGGCGGAAGCGCCGAAGAGGCGGCCGCGGACTACATCGCTCGGGAGTTTACCAAGCCGATCGCCGGATTCGTCGCGGGCGTGTCCGCTCCCCCGGGCAAGCGCATGGGCCACGCCGGCGCAATCATCGCCGGGGGCAAGGGCACCGCGGCCGAGAAAATCAGGGCGCTGGAAAAGGCGGGCGTGTTGATCGCTGCTTCCCCGACCGAGCTCGGCACTACCCTGCAGGAAGCGCTGCGGCGCGGACCGCGGAAATCGTGACCGGATACTCACACTATTTGTCTGAGGAGCAAAAATGGCGGTTGAGCGAACGCTGTCGATCATCAAGCCGGACGCCGTCGAGAAGGGCTTGATCGGAAAGATCATCGACCGGTTCGAGGAGGAAGGTCTCAAACCGGTAGCGGTGCGAATGGAATGGCTCTCTCGCCGCGAGGCGGAAGGTTTCTACGCGGTCCATCAGGAACGGCCGTTCTTCAACGATTTGGTGAAGTTCATGACCTCGGGTCCCGTGCTGCTGATGGTGCTGGAGGGCGAGTACGCAATCGCGCGGAACCGCGAGATCATGGGCGCTACCGATCCGAAAAAGGCGGAAGAGGGCACGATTCGCCGCGAGTTCGGCACCAATGTCGAGCGGAACGCGGTGCATGGCTCCGACAGCAAGGAAAACGCCGAGATCGAGATCTCCTATTTTTTCAGCGAGACTGAAATCCAGTACTTCGACTGGAAGCGATAGGCGCGCTACCGACGCGGGGAGCCGTCCCGGAAGCGCCCGGGCCCCGTTGCAGATCTTCCAGAATCGGGGCAGCTTGTTCGAATTGTGACAGCGAGCAGACCATCCCTGGCCGAGGCGAGCGACCGCACACCCACCGCCGAGCGTCGCGCCAACGCCTCGGCAATGCGGTCGCCAACCGACGGCTACTCTCCAGGATTCGTTCGCTGGTTCGCGCGCATCTTTTGGCCGTTTGCTCGGATTTGGTTTCGCCCGCGCGTGGAAGGTTTCGAGGGGATTCCGCGCGCTCCTTGCATGTTCGTGGGCAACCACAGCGCCTACGGGGTGATGGAGATCTTCGTGCTTCTCTGCATCTGGACCCGCCGCTTTGGAACGCGCCGTCCAGCGGTGGGCCTCTCTCACGACGTGGGCATGAAGTGGCCGCTCCGGTGGGGCGTTGCTCGAATCGGCGGCGTTCGAGCGTCGCAGGAAGCGGCGGGCAAAGCATTGTCAAAAGGATTCGATGTGCTGGTATTCCCCGGCGGCGACGTAGACGCCCTTCGGCCCTTCGGGGCGCGCTACGAAGTGCACTGGAAAGGGCGAGCGGGCTTCGTCCGCACCGCCGCCGAAGCAGGCGTGCCGATCGTCATGCTGGCGAACTGCGGGAGCCACGCACAATACACGTTGCTTCCGGGCGGGCCGACGATTGCCCGGCGGATCGGCCTTACTCGATTTCGGATCTACACGTGGCCGCTACCCTTAGGCACCTTCGCTCTCCTGGGCGCGATCTTAGGCTGGGCTCTAGGAGCGCTCGGCCCGTGGTGGATCCTCGGCGGATTTCTCTGTGCCTTCTTCCCCAATCCCACGCGCATGAAAGTTAGATTCTCAGAGCCGATCCAAGCGGCGGAGCTCCTCGCGAAGCACCGCGGGGACGCGAAAACTGCTGCCGAGGCCATCCGAGCCCGGTTGGAATCCTCGCTTCGCGCGCTGGCAGCGGAGCGAAAGACTCCCTGGGGTTGATGGTGGATACTCCACTTCGAGAGCCGGCCAAGACGAGCGAACGGATCGATCTTTCCGGTCTTTCGCTCGACGAGCTCACCCGATTCGTCGAGACCGAGCTCGGAGAGCGGGCGTTCCGCGCGCGGCAGATCTACAAGTGGATCCACCAAGTCGCCGCGGCCGATTTCGAGCAGATGACCGACCTTTCGAAGCAATTGCGACGCCGACTGAGCGAACGCGCAGCGATCGTCACTCTAGCCAAGGACCTGGAGCAGCGGTCGGTCGATCAAACGATCAAATATCGATTTCGAACCTGGGACGCAAAGTTGATCGAAGCGGTGTACATGCCGAGCGAAGAGCGGCGGACGCTTTGTGTCTCGACTCAGGCTGGCTGCGCGATGGGCTGCACCTTCTGCATGACGGCGACGCTTGGCCTTCAGCGCAATCTGAGCGCGGGCGAGATCGTCTCGCAGGTCAATTGGGTGAACGGCGAAATAATTCACCGCAACGGCGCGTCGCACCGGCCGCTGACGAACCTGGTGTTCATGGGAATGGGCGAGCCGCTCCACAATTTCGACAATCTCAAGAAGGCGCTGCAAATCCTTCAATCGCCAGAGGGGGCGAACTTTTCACATCGGCACATCACGGTATCGACCGTAGGGCTGGTGCCGATGATCGAGCGTTTCGGTCGCGAGACGGACGTGAAGCTTGCCATTTCGCTGAACGCCACCTCGGATCAGCAGCGATCCCAGATCATGCCGATCAATCGCAAGTGGAACATCGCATCGCTCATGGAGGTATGTCGGGCGTTTCCCCTGCGGCAGGGACGCCGCATCACGTTCGAGTATGTCCTGATGAAGGGCGTCAACGATTCCGACGAGGATGCCCACCGCCTGGTCGAGTTGCTTCGAGGCGTTCCAGCCAAGGTCAACCTGATCCCCTACAACGAGAATCCGGGCCTGGGTTATCTGAGCACCGCCGAAGACCGCGCCGAGGCTTTTCGAGAAATCCTCGCCAAGGCCCACCTTGCCGCCTTTGTGCGGCAAAACCGCGGTCGAGACATCGCCGCCGCGTGCGGCCAACTCGCGAATCGCCCGGGCCCGAGTGGCGTCAGCCCTCAAAGCGAGGTATGAGCTGTTGTGCAGTCGTGGGTGGGGCGGGATTCTTGACAGCTTCGGTTGTCGAACTGTAAAAGCCGGCCCTTCCAAATTCGATCTTCGGAGTGCCGAATGGCCGTCGTCCTTCGCCTTTCTAGAGCGGGCGCCAAAAAGATGCCCTTTTATCACGTGGTCGCTACCGACTCGCGAAACCCGAGGGACGGCAAGTTCATTGAGGCCATCGGCTCCTATGACCCGAACCAAGAGCCCCCCAAGCTCGAGCTGAATCGCGAACGATTGGAGCACTGGCTCAAGGTCGGCGCGACGCCGTCCGAAACAGTGGCCGGCCTGATCAAGAGGGCGGCTGATCAAGCGTCCAAGGCGTGACCTTGTCCGAGTCTGCGCAACTCGAGTCGCTGATCGCCTATCTCGCGAAGGCTCTCGTGGATCGGCCGGAGCAAGTCGCCCTCCGCCTCGCCAGCGCGGACGGCGGCTTCACCTACGAGCTTCAGGTGGCGCCCGAGGATGTGGGAAAGGTGATCGGACGCGATGGACGGACCGTCAACGCGATCCGCACGCTCCTTGCGGCGGCGGCTCAGAAGCTCGGGCACAAAGCGCGCCTGGAAATCCTCGACGATCGCAAGGCTGCGGCGGCTGGGCCCTCGTCCAATGAGCGGCCGGTCGAACCCGCGGGCCAGTGAATCGTCCCGTCCAGTTCGGCATTGGATACGTGGCGCGAGCACGGGGGCTGAATGGGCAGGTCGTCGTTCGCACGTTCGATCCGGCCTCGCGGGCGCTCGAGGAAGTAGACAGAGTCCTGCTGCGCCTTAAAGACGGCAGCGTTCGCAAGCTGCGCATCGGGGCGCGTTCGTCCAGGTCGAGCGAGTGGGTTCTCTCGCTCGAGGGCGTCGCCGATCGCACTGCGGCCGAAGGATTGGTCGGCGCAAGCGTGAGCGTCTTTCGAGAGGACTTGAAGCCTCCGGTGGAGGGCGAGTACTTCCAGGGAGATCTTGTCGGTCTCGAAGCGGTGGATGAGTCCGGGCGCATTTTGGGGAAGGTCGAAGAGGTATGGAACACCGGTCCGGTTCCGAACCTGGTCATCCGCAGCGTCGAGTTGGGTGAGCTGCTGGTGCCGTTCGCCGACGACTTCGTTCGAAGCGTTGACCTCGCCGCCGGAAGGGTCGTATTGCGCCCGCCCGAGATCATCGAGTAGGCGTGTCGGATGCTGCGGGCGGAGATCCTGACGCTGTTCCCCGGGATTGTGCACAGCTACGTGTCCGAGAGCATCCTCGGAAAGGCGGCGGAGAAGGGCTTGGTTGCTATCCGCGCGGTGGACATCCGCCAATATGCGACGGGGAAGCACCGGCAGACGGACGACGTCCCCTACGGTGGCGGCGGCGGGATGGTGATGAAAGTCGAGCCGCTTGTGGCGGCGATCGAAGAAGCCCGTACGCGTTTGCCCGCCGCTAAGGCGTTCTTGATGAGCCCGCGCGGAATGCCGCTCACCCAGCGCCGCGCCGTCGAGCTGGCGCGGGAAAGCGGCGGCTTGATTCTCGTGTGCGGAAGGTATGAAGGCGTGGACGAGCGCGTCAGGCGATACGTCGACGGCGAGCTGTCGGTGGGCGACTTCGTAATCACCGGGGGCGAGCTCGCTGCGTTGATGGTGGTGGACGCGGTCGCGCGGTTGCATCCGGGCGTTCTCGGCAACGAGAGCTCTCCCAAGAGCGAGAGCTTCGCGTCCGGGGTCCTGGAGCATCCGCAGTACACGCGTCCGAGCGAGTTCCGCGGAGACCGCATTCCCGCTGTCCTCCAGTCCGGGAACCACCGGCGCATCGCGCGCTGGCGGCGTTGGCACGAGCTGCACCTGACGAAGCGACGGCGACCCGACTTATTCGCGTCGCTCGTTTTGACGGATGAAGATCGCGAACTGCTTTCCCTGCTGGAGGACGAGCTTTAGGCGCATCCGCCGCGGCGGGGCGGTCCCATGCGAAACGCTACCCAGGCCTTCCCGGCGACAAACTGCCTCGGTGCAGCAACCTCGATAGGCCTTCCCGAACGTAGACTTGTTCGTGAACGGCGCCTTTGATAACTAGGACTGTTCCTTTCATCGAAGCATGGAGTCTGCGTCATGCGTCGCAGCATCATCGACCGCGTTGAGTCTAAGCACGTCCGCAAGGACATCACCGACTTTCGCACTGGAGACACGGTTCGCGTCCATTGGAAAGTGAAGGAGGGGGACAAGGAGCGAGTTCAGCCATTCGAAGGGATCGTCATCCGCAAGACGAAGGGCTACAACCGCGCCACCTTCACCGTGCGAAAGGTGTCCTACGGCGTCGGAGTCGAGCGAATTTTTCCCCTTCACAGCCCGCGCTACGAAAAGATCGAGGTGGTGACACACGGGAACGTTCACCGCAGCCGGCTGTTTTTCCTTCGCAAGCTAAAGGGGAAAGCCTCGCGCGTTGAAGCACAGGCCGAGCAGCTCGAGGAAGGATCGGCCGGGCCTTCAACCCAGCCCGAAGCTCCGGAGGTCGCGGCCGACGCTGCGTCAGAACCGGGCGCTGATGCGGCCACCGCGGAAGCCGCCTCGCCGGAGAAGAAAAAGAAGTCGAAGAAGTCTCGAGCTGCGCCCGCGGCTGAAAAGTAGAGCTGGACCTTTTTTCACGAGGGGTGCGCCGAGCTTAGCCGGCGCGGGGGCGCTTCAGCAGATCTCCGCTACATCGGCGCATAGCTGAGCGGGGTGTGCGAGGCGCGGGCGGGCCATTCACTGGATCTTCCGCCGCGCCGGCTAGAATAAGCGCGCATGCAAATTCTCGAGCTGGCCGTGCAGGGTGTGCGCGGATTCTCGCCTTCTGCTCGAGCGGAGCTGCCGGCGGGTTACGCGGTACTGACTCCTCCCTCCAACGAAGCGGTTGCACTCGCCAGATTGCTCAGCGCGCTGCTGTTCCCGGATGGGCGCGGAAGCGAAGCCGCCTTTCTCGCCCCGGGTTGTGAGCTTGGCAATGCCTCGCTGATGTTTCGCGGAAACGATCAGTCGATTTACTACCTCGCGCGCGAGCTCGGCGGCGCGGGCGCGATCCACCGCGCCAATCAGGCTTCCGGTCAGTGGGACCTGCTCACCGACGAGGCAACGGAGCTTGCCGAGTATCTCAAAGCCCACGTGGGGCTGCCGCCAAAGAGGCACTTCGAGCAAGCGTTCAGCCTGATCCCCGAGCACTTTCCGAGCAAAAGACCCAAAGCGCGGGCGACCGCCCACATCGAATCAGCGGCTTCCAAGCTCTCCGACTTCCAACCGGTGCCGAAGGCGACGGATGTCCACGCCGCGCGCGCGAAGCTCTTCGAGCTGACGAAGGAGCTGGATCTCTCCAAGGAGATCGAGCACTGGCAGTTCAAGCTGGACGGGATCGTCACTCAGCTTTCGGACGTCGAAAGCCGGCTTGCTCGGGGGGCGCAGGTCAAAGCAGCGCTGCAGGAAGCGGAGGCGGCGTATGCCAGCGCGCCGAGCCTCGATTCGTTGAAGCTCCCAAAAGACATTGCGGAGCGCGCGAAGCGCTTTCCGCAGCTTGTCGCAAAACGCGACGAGGCATTTGCAAAGCTCGAGACCGAGGGGCCCGGAGACGTTCTCTTGGCGCTCCGATCGATCAAGCCGCTCAAGCGCAACCCGTGGTTCTGGGCCGCCGTGGCGGTCGGAGCGGCGTTTCTCATCGCGGGTATCGCTCTACCGGGCGCCGCGCGGTACCTCGCTCTGCTGGACATCCCGGCATTCGGGTTCGCCGCCATGGTCGCACTGCGGTACGTCGATGATCTACAGCGCGCGCAAAGGAACAGCCGAAAAGGCGAGCGGCGAGCGGCCCGCGAGAAGAAAATCGCCGACGATTTCGAGGCTGAAACCCAATGGGTCAAGAAGGCGATGGCCGCCCTGAAAGTAGAATCGCCCGCCGAGATTCCGGAGATCCTCGCGCGCCGGTCGCAGCTCGCCCAAAACGTAGAAGAGCTTCGCGCCCGGGTCGCCGCTCTGGACCGCGATCCTCAGTATTCCGCCGCTGTGTCGGAGGAACAGCAGCTCAAGCGCGAAAAGGATGCGATCGAGGCGAAGATGGCGGAAAAGGGCGGCTACGTGCGCGACGCAGGCGAGGTGCAGCGAGACATCGATCGGGTGAAACGCTCCATCGAGGCTGGCGACGGAGGCACCTCGGCGGCTCGGCCGCCGCCGGGGCCGAGCATCGCCGCCCCGACCTCCGGAAACGAGGACCCTTTCCCGGCGCTGCTCGCTCTGGCGTCGGACGTGCTTATGGTGGACGCGGCCACCGCTGGGAACCTAATTCGCGACCGGTGCATTCAATACTTCTTGACTCTGACCGATCGACGCTACAGCGGCCTCGAGCTGGAACGGGGCGGCAAGGCATACGCCCTTTCCGGCGGGCAGAGGACCTCCGCCCGCGAGCTTTCCGCCAAGGACGTGGACATCCTCTACCTGGCAGGGCGCCTCGCGCTGTTTGAGCAGGCCGCCAGCCGGGGCCAGTTGCCGCTCGTGGTGGACGATCTCACCTCCGTTCTCGACGCGGGCAGGCTCGCGACCCTGACTCGAATCTTCAAGCAGCTGGGCACCAGGACGCAGGTGCTGCAGGTCAGCTCGGCGCCCGATACCCCAACCATGGCAGACGCGGCTGTTAGTCTTTAGCGGAAGTGAGGGGGAGGGAAGGCTTGGACGCAACGCCGCACGATCGACGCGGTTTTGGCTGTGAAGGCGAGGACGCGACTGCCCAAATGCTGGAAGCGCAAGGTTACGCGATCAGGTCGCGAAATTTTCGCTGCCGCTACGGGGAGCTGGACCTGGTGGCGGAGAAGGACGGCACGCTCTGCTTCGTCGAGGTGCGGATGCGATCGACCGCGATCTGGGGCGATCCCTCCAACAGCATTTCGTGGAGTAAGCAGCGCCGAGTGGTGAAGGCCGCGCTCCACTACCTGCTCGCCTACGGCCTTCACGACAAGATGATCCGCTTCGACGTCGTCTCGGTGATCGGCCGCGGGCGGCACGCCGTGTTGGAGCACTTGCCAAACGCATTCGACGCGGGAATGTAGAGCCCGGATGCCGGGCACCCTGTTCGTCGTCGCAACGCCGATTGGGAATCTCGCCGACGTCAGCGGGCGAGGCTTGGATACGCTTCGGAAAGCGTCCTTCATCGCTTGCGAAGATACGCGGCGCTCGCGGGCATTGCTGTCGCACTACGGCATTTCGAAGGAAACGGTGAGCCTGCCGGCGTTCGCCGAGCGGCAGCGGGCAGCTGGAATTTTGGAACGCCTACGGGCGGGCGAGGACTGCGCGTTGATTACCGACGCGGGCAGCCCCGGAGTCAGCGATCCGGGCGAAGCCCTGATTTCTGCCGCGATCGAAAGCGGAATCCGCGTCACGCCCATTCCGGGAGCGAGCGCTGCGATCGCCGCGCTGACCGTCTCCGGCCTGCCCAGTGGCCGATTCCATTTCCTCGGGTTCCTTCCCCGGAAGAAGTCCGATCGGGCGAAGCTGCTCGCCGAAGTGGAGCCGCTTCCCTCGACTCTCGTTCTGTACGAAGCACCGCAGCGGCTCGTCGATTGCCTAAAAGATCTGCTGGCCGCGCTCGGTCCTAGGCGCTCCTGCGTCGCCAGAGAGCTGACCAAGGTGCATGAGGAATTTGTCCGCGGCACCCTTGCCGAGCTTGTCGAGAGGTACGAGGGAGCGAAGGTGCTGGGCGAGATCGTCGTCGTCTTGGAGGGGCGGACGGGTTCTGCTCGCTGGTCGGAGGAGGAGGTTCGTTCCGCGCTCGAAGAGGGACTCGGCCGAGGCGAGCCTTTGAAGGCGCTGTCCAAGGAGCTCGCCCGGCGCTCGGGATGGTCGGCGCAAGCGCTCTATCGGCTCGGGCTCTCGCCGTCTCGCCGCTGAGGGTGGCCAGCGCACTGAATCTGGACCCGATGAAATGGAGATTTAGAAATTCAGGCGCGCGCTGGCGTCGACTTGGAAAATGAATGCGTCGGTGACGCGAAATCGGCGGGAGACGACGTCCGTGCGGAAATCGAAATTTGGGTTCACCTCTCGCGGACTCCCGGTGACGTCGACCTTCCCATCGTTGTCGAGATCCTTGCCGATGGTCTCACTGGTGAGGAAGTGGGGCGTGTTGTAGACGAGAGTGCTGCGCAGTTGCAGCGTCAGGACCGCGCCGACCTGAGCGGTAAGTCCCAGCGCCCCGCCGTACTGTAAATATTGCTCGGTATAGAGGAGCTTGCCCAGCAAGTCGCTCAGCTCGTTGTAGTACCGCCCTTGCGAAAAATAAGTGGCGGTTCCTCGGAGATCCACGGCGAGCCGGTAGTGGTGTTGACGATCGTCGATGAAGTTGAATTCCGATCCGAAGATGACTCCGGCGGTTTGTGGCGGTTGAATTCCCGTGTCGGCACGGCTCCAGGCCGGGTCGGCGCAATTCTCGGGGTGAGCCATGTTCTCAGGACTGGGATGGTCGCAGTTGGAATACCAACCCGGTCCGCGCGCCGGCACGGTGTAGTGCATTTGAAAGTAGGGGTCGAATGCGCCGATCCGGCGCGACAGGGAGGTATAGAACTTGTAACGGTGAACGCGCTCGCCGATGTTTCCACGAGAGTCGGAGGTGGTGGGCACCGTTGGATCGAGAGCGGCGGCGGTCGGGGCAGTGTAATCCAGGCCGACGATCCACATTGGTTTGGTGTCGTCCCTCCGCTGATTGAAGATGGCGTACGCGAGGCCGAAGGTCATATCGCCCACGCCTCCTCGATAGCTGTTTGAATTCGAATTGAAGATGGGCTGGCGGCCCTCGCCCGTCGTCGGGCAATTCGGATCGAACAGTTCGCCGTTTGCTCGAAGGCAGTTGTTCGCCACGGTCGAGTTCGAATCGTCCGTTCCTCCGGCATATCGCCAGCTGCGGTCCTGCGCGAAAACGAACGGCACCGCGAACTTGAATTCTAAATCCCTCCACAGGCCGATTCGGGCTTCCACGACCAGCCGGTGGTCGATGGCCACGTGGATCAGCTCCGGCATGTCCACCACCTGGCCTCCCTGGTGTACCTCGCGGACGATCTTCGAGCGCTCTTGAGTGAACTGATACAGCGCCTCGAGCGAGAACCCGAAGGGATGGCCTTCATCGAATGAAGAGACGATCCGCGTCAGCTCAGCGGCTGGCAATGAGGACGGCGCCGCAGCGATCAACGCGGCGAGGATGACGCCGCGGCGCTTCGTCCGGCGCTTGATCATTTGCCCGCCAGGGCCACCGCCATCAGTCCATCGAAGCGGCCGATCTCACTTTCCAGCGGTGGTTTGTCTTCCGCGTTGATCGAGCGGCGATAGGCCTCGTGGCTGGCGAAGGGATCGAGGACGCGCTCGCCGCTCATCAGCTGATAGTGCAAGTGAGGGGCGAAAGAATGACCGCTGTTGCCGCTGGAGGCGATCACCTGCCCCTTTGCCACTCGATTGCCAACCTGGACCGCTTTGGGGAGCTCGGACAGATGGAGGAACAGCGCTTTGCGATA
>Ga0126378_10000328_pt1 | contig 35742 bp, 30 predicted proteins | sample PanSoiMetPlot_23_FD_92587 | JGI IMG/M metagenome (GOLD analysis project Ga0126378, IMG submission 92587) | Tropical forest soil microbial communities from Panama - MetaG Plot_23 | ecosystem: Environmental > Terrestrial > Soil > Tropical forest > Bulk soil | place: Panama | collected 2016-02-17
GGCCGTGCCGCACTGGCCCGTGGGGTCGGCGCACCGGGCGCCGCGGCCAGGTCGCCCGGACGCAGCCGGAATGCCTGGAGCCGCAGGCCGTGGTACTTCTCCGTCTCGCCGACCCACTCCATGCCGATCCGCCTCACCATGGCCAGAGCCCGCGTGTTGGCCGGCCGCACGAGGGCGATGACCTGCTCTATTCCCTGCTCGAACGCCCACCGCGCCAGTGCGAGCCCGGTCTCGGTGGCGTAGCCATGCCCCCACGCCTGCTGGCGAAGCTGCCAGCCCACCTCGTACTCGTCGTCGGGCGGCAGCGGCAGCAGGGTCGCCCCGCCGATCACCGTCCCGTCCTGGCGAAGCTCGATCGCCCAGCGGCCCGCCGGGGTGAGCATCCGCGCGTCCTCGGCGACCCACTGCTGGAGCACCACGCGCATGGCGGCCGGATCATGGATCCTGTCCATCGCGGGGGCCAGCCACCGCGCGACCTCGGCGTCGCCGTAGGCACCCAGCGCCGCCTCGGCGTCATCGACGCTCCATCCGCGCAGGACAAGCCGCTCGGTAACCAGTCTGCGGGCCATGGGCTCCTCACCACCCGTAGATCCGCACCGGGAGCTGGTGCAGCGGCACCTGATCCGGGCCGGGATAAGTGATCACCACCATGATGTCGTCGGGGTCGCGTCCCTCGACCACCGAGACTCCCTCGCAGCCCCGGCTGTCGCGGTGGACCGCGCGGCTCTTGAGCACCTGTTCGCACCGGTCGAGGTCGTCCTTCCCGGCCGCTGTCCAGACCACGTACTGGACGCCCACGCCGCCGAGCGCGTGGTTGGCGTGGTGGCCCATGGACCGCAGGATCAGTTGTGTTCCGGTCGCGCTGATCAGCAGCGCCGCGGTCGGGCTGCGGTCGGCGACCTCAAGCGCAAGCAGTTCGGTATAGAAGCTCACCGATCTGTCCAGGTCCTGCACGAACATGACGGCTGAGCCGAGCCGGGCACCGTCTGCCATCTGCCGACCCTCCAATTCGGGTAGGTGCGCGCCGCCGGCCCTGGCGGGCCACCACCGTACACACAGAGCAAGTTACTCCGGGCACGAGAGTGCCGGTGCGCCGGTGTATCGGTGGCTGGCCGCGCGGCCCTGTCGGCACGGCGAAGCCGCCGGTCCGGTGAGAATGTGAGGCATGGACACGCGCAGCCGCATCCTGGACGCCGCGCTTGCCTGCTTCGTTGACGCGGGCTACGCGCAGACCACGATCGCGCGGATCCGGGAGCGCAGCGGCGTCTCCAACGGTGCCCTGTTCCACCAGTTCCCCACAAAGGAGGCGATCGCCGATGCGCTGTACGTCGAGGCGATCGCCTCGTTCCAGCGGGGCCTCTGGGAACTCCTGGAACGCCGCCCTCGCTCCCTGCGCGAGGCAGTCCGCGGGGTGATCGCCCACCAGGTCGGCTGGATCGAGGCAAACCCCGATCGCGCCCGTTTCCTCTATACGCGCGGGGACCTGGACTGGGACTCTCCCGCCGGCGCCCAGCTCGATCAGCTCAACCGCAAGCTCGCGGACGCATACCGGCAGTGGATGGCTCCATTCGTGGAGGCCGGCCAGATCCGCCCGATGCCGATGCTGGTGCTCGCCGCCGTCGTGACCGGGCCAACGCACGCGATCGCGCGCCGGTGGCTCGCCGGGCAGGCCCGCAAGCCGCTCCACTCCTACATCGACCAGCTCACCGACGCCGCGACCGCGGCGCTCAGCGGCACCCCCGCGGCCGCCCGCAGGCAGCGGAACGCTACAGCGGACCACGGTCGCATGCGGCTCCAGCTCGTTTCCGGCGACGGCCGCATCATCGCCGAAGGCGAGGCCACCGTCGACCTCCTCCCACTCCCGGCAGACACCGAATGAAGCCCTCTCGCCGTTGCCCGTCCGTGATCTTCCTCTGCTCGTGATCATGGAGGTCTGGCCGGGGGCGTGCCGCGCCAATCCGAAACCACCCTGCCCCCCGCCCACCGTGAGGATCGCGCGGGGGTTTTCGGTCACTACGCCTGAAAATCCCGCGTGATCATGGTGATGGCGGAGGTCGGAGCGGTGCCGCGGGGTACCGCCCGGCGGGCGGTATCAGGCTTCTGTTTGCACGGCCCGGCGCTCCGGGGTGGTCGGCAGGTCTGGGGCCTGGCCCGCCAGTTGCAGACGGACCAGGTTCCAGTCGGTGGCGTAGAAGTGCCAGTTGATCCGGCCGTCCGCGCCCACCCGGTAGAGGTCCGCGAACTCCCACCAGACCCGCTTGCCGGTCGGCCCGATGCCGAGGAAGCTGCCCCGGTGCGTTCCTTCGGCCCGTCCCCGGATCGCGAGGGAGTCGGTGCTCTCGATGTGCTCGTACTCCTGCGTGGTGAGATCGGGGAACGCGGCGCCGATCCCGGCCGCGAAGTTGGCGGAGGCGATGTCCAGGCCCCGCGTCCAGCCGGTAAGGCCAACGCAGTTCTCGACGAAATCCTCGTCGACCACGTCGGTCAGATGCCCGAAATCACCACTAAGGACCAGTTCGCGGTAGCGCTGGTATGCGTCAAGGACCGTGCCCATAACTCCTGCCTGCCCAACCGGCTAGCCTGGCCGGAGCCCCAGCGAGGCTAAGTACGTTGAAGGACTAATGATTCGGATGTCAACATATCAGGGGTGGGCCGCCGCTCGTCAACCCTTGCCGCCAGCCGCGCTGGCCCGGCGGCTGACCTACCTCCTCGGCCGGACCGCCGCCGTGGCGGGCAGGCGGGCCAGCCAGAAGCTGGCCGCGCTCGGCTTCGACACCCGTCACTACGCGGTGCTGGCCGCCATCGGCGAGAGCGCCGGGCCCTCCCAGCAGGAAGTGGCCGGCATGCTGGGCATCGACCGCGCCACGCTGGTGGCGCTCGCCGATGATCTCGAGGGCCAGGGCCTCATCGAGCGCACCCGCAGCGGCCAGGACCGGCGCGCCTACTCCCTGCGCCTCACCGACGCCGGGACAGCGGCCATGAACCAGGCAGACGCCCTCATGGACGAGTGTGACGACGAGGTCACCCGGGTGCTGACCGCCGCTGAGCGGGCCCAGCTCGCCGGCATGCTGGCGCGCATGTTCGCCGCCGCATCCTGACCCGTCCGGCCCAGTCCCGCGTCGTTCAGGCCGGCGCGTGCCTGCCGGGGCGAACAGGGAAGAGGGCATCGCGGGTGACTATGGTCCCATGACAGGAAGCAGGTGAGGCTCGCGATGGGTGAGGGGCCGGATGGCCAGCTCGGGCCGGCTGGAGAGCCGGGCTGCACCGTGGAGATCTTCACCGACGGTGCGTGCACGCCCAATCCAGGCCCCGGCGGGTGGGGCGCCATCCTCCGGTACGGGCGCCACCGGAGAGAGATCCATGGCGGCGAGGCAGCCACCACGAACAACCGCATGGAGATCATGGCCGCGATCCAGGGGCTTGAGAGCCTGACCAGGCCGTCGCGCGTGCACCTGTTCACCGACAGCGTGTACCTGCGGAAAGGCATCACGGAGTGGGTACCGGGCTGGAAGCGCAACGGCTGGCGGACCAGGGAGAAGAAGCCGGTCAAGAACGTCGACCTGTGGGTGCGGCTGGACGCGGCCGCCCAGAAACACACGGTGCGGTGGTTCTGGGTCAAGGGCCACGCGGGCCACCCCGAGAACGAGCGCGCAGACGAGCTTGCCTGCCAGGGTGCCGAAGAGGCCCGCCGGTCGGGCAGCGGGCAGCGAACGGGAGGCCGCGAGCGCCCTGCATGATGCCCGTCACGCGGCCAGCGCGGCAGGGAGCCGGGCACTGCCGGCGCGGCTAGTGCGGTGGCCACATACCTTTGCCGGGCCGCCCCAGTGCACCGGCCACGCGTGGTGCCATCGGCCGACCCGGTGGATGTTGGTGGACAGCCCACTAGCCGGTTTTGAGGGTGGTGATGCTGGCCATCCACTGGCCGCCGATGGTGCCGGTGGCGGCGTAGCTGCCGGTGGTGGTGACGAGCCGGTAGGCGGTATCGAGGTAGTCGCCCGAGAGCGACAGGGTAGGCAGCGCGGTCCAGCCCGCGCTCCAGGTGGGCGCTGACCCGGACTCGGTGCCGACCGCGCCGATGAGCAGTTCGCTGGCCTGGCTGGTGGCCGGCGCCGTGCCGGAGGAGAACGCGCTGGTGGTCGCGCTGGCACCGGCGGAAGTGTCGATCCCGGTGACGCCGGAGAACTCATCGACGCTGACATGGGTCTCCGCGGAGGAGGGGTAGGTCAGCGTGATGCTCGCGCCGGCCGCCAGCGCCGTGACCCCGACCCCGGTGAAGACCAGGGTGCGGTCGCCGGCCGAGCCGTCGTTGACATCCCGGGCCACCGCGTAGCTATTGCCCGCGGTGTCCTTGGCCGAGACCGCGCCGGTGATCGATGACGTGGAGGACAGCAGCAGGCTCACCACCAGCGTGTCGCCGGCGGTGACGCCCGGCGAGCCCACCGGCACCGAGATCGTTGTCCTGTTCCCCGAAACGGCCGATGAGCCTACCCGCTGGACGAACCCCGCCGCCGCTGGCGCCTGCGGGGTCGCCGACACCTCAGCCGACTGCGGGGAGGTGCCCACCGCGTTCACGGCCGCCACCTTGTAGAAGTACGTGGTCCCGTTCACCGCGCTGGTGTCGGTGAAGCTCGTCCCGCTGACGTTGCTTGCCACCGGGGTCGCCGGCTCACCGCCCGCGCTGGTGCCCCGGTAGACGTTGTACCCGGTGATCGGCGAACCGCCGTCGGAGGCCGGCACGCTCCAGGCCAGGCTGACCGAGCCGTTGCCCGCTCCCGCGGTCACCGCCAGCGGGGCCGTCGGGGCGGTCGGCTGCGGGGTCGCCGACACCTCGGCCGACTGTGGTGAGACCCCGACCGCGTTCACCGCGGCCACCGTGTAGAAGTACGTGGTCCCGTTCACCAGGCCGGTGTCGGTGAAGCTGGTCCCGCTGACGTTGCTTGCCACCGGGGTCGCCGGCTCACCGCCCGCGCTGGTCCCCCGGTACACGTTGTACCCGGTGATCGCCGAACCGCCGTTGGAGGCCGGCGCCGACCATGACAGCTGTACCGACCCGTTGCCCCCGGCCGCCGTCGGCGACTGCGGCGCCGCCGGCACCGTGGCAGCCGGGTGCGGGGTCGCCGGCGCCTCGTTCGACTGTGGTGAGACCCCGACCGCGTTCACGGCCGCCACCCGGTAGAAGTACGTGGTCCCATTGACCGCGGTGGTGTCGGTGAAACTCGTCGCGGTCACGCCCGACGCCAGCGGCGTGGCCGACTCACCCCCGGCGCTGGTTCCCCGGTACACGTTGTAGCCGGTCACCGGCGAGCCACCGTCGGAGGCCGGCGCGGACCACGACAGGCTTACCGACCCATCGCCACCCGAGGCCACCAGCCCGGAGGGGGCGGACGGCGCGGTCGCCTGCGGGGTCGCCGGCGCCTCGTTCGACTGTGGTGAGACTCCGGCCGCGTTCACGGCCGCCACCGTGTAGAAGTACGTGTTCCCGTTCGCCGCGGTGGTGTCGGTGAAGTTCCGCGCCGAGACGTTGGTTGCCAGCGGCGTCGCGGACTCGCCACCGGCGCTGGTTCCCCGGTACACGTTGTACCCGGTGACCGGCGAGCCACCATCGGAGGCCGGTGCCGACCACGACAGGCTCACCGATGCGTTGCCGGCGGCCGCGGCCAGCGACTGAGGTGCCGACGGCACCGTCGCCTGCACGGCCACGGGCGTGGCGCTGGCCTCGTTGGATTGCGGGGAGATTCCGGCGGAGTTCACCGCGGCCACCGTGTAGTAGTAGGTGGTCCCGTTCGTCAGGCCGGTGTCGGTAAAGCTCGTGGCCGTTACGTTCGTCGCTACCGGAGTCGCCGATTCGCCCCCCGCGCTGGTGCCGCGGTAAACGTTGTATCCCGTGATGGCAGCGCCGCCGTTGGACGCCGGCGCTGCCCAGGACAGGCTCACCGATCCGCTGCCCGCCGTCGCGGCGAGGGACTGCGGCGCCGTTGGCACCGTGGGCGCACTGGACCCGATCTGTGCCCACGGGTGTGATTCGTCCATGCGCCCCGACACGAATTTTCCGTTGAGGCAGTGGCCGCTGTCGACGCCGCCCCCGTTGAGCACCTGCCCGGAGTCCAGGTACGTGGTCGTCGCGCCCGAGATGGTGATCTTGACGGCCGGGATCGCGCCCGAATTGACGCACGATGCGGTGTTTCCGCCGTTATACGCGTTCGGCGGGAAGTCCGAGCCGTCGAAGTTGGCGGAGTTCTTCTGGCTGCCGGTCTCGGTAAGCACCAGCATGCCGTGTGCTTTGACGGTCAGGCTGGAGGGCCAAAGGTTGTAGGTCTTCGAGCCGATAACGACCACGACATGCACCCCGGTGACATCGGTACTGCCGGGGTTGTCAAGGCGGACCGCGCTAGCGTCCCAGCAGGTCGTGTTGTTGGGATAATTAGGGCAGGGTGTGCCGACGAAACTCGATGGGTCCGTGTAGGGCCACGGGTTAGGCTGTTTCGAGCTGAACCCCACCGTGTGCGTGTCCATGTACCCGGCGAAGACATTCAGCGGCGTGTCGGCCAGGGCGTGCCCCGCCGGCGCGGCGAGCTGAACAAGGGACAGGGTCAAGGCCGCGGCCGCGGTCAGGACCAATTTCCGCCGGGCCGGAGCCCGCCGCCGGCGGCCAGCCCGGCCGGCCCGATTTGATTCCGGCCGTCTTCTGGTGATTCCGAAACCCCGCATTGCCGACCACCCCCCTGGCAGGCAACGAACGACGTCGGTGCCTAAAACGGTGGTATCACCGAAATGCCCCCCGGTCCACCCATCAATTTCGTGGCGCCGTAACTACCGAACGTGAGCCAGCCATCACGGCCATTCTCAAACTGCGTCAGCAGGCCAGCGGCTGAACGGGCCCCGGGGCGGGCTCCTCGCGGCGGCTACTCAAGCTCGGTGACGGGCAGCGGCAGGAGCCCGCCGCCGGTTTCTATTTCACCTTCGGCCGGGCTGGCGATCGCCTGGGCCACGTTTTGCAGCAGGGTGCGGATCGTCGCGGTGGCCACCTGGCCGAGAAACACCCGGTCGAGGGCGGCTCCGGTGCGCCCGAATGGCGGCCGGTAGGAGCCGGCCAGCGCCAGGCGGGCCGACCGCTCGCCGGCCGGGGTGACGCTGAGGTCGGCGTCAAGCACCGGAAACAGCCCGCCGGAGACCCCGGTCGCCTCCCATCGCAGCCCCACCGTCATCGTGTCCTCCCTGTACACCGGGTCTAGGTAACTGACGTGTACGAGCTTGGACACGCCGGGAACGCTCCCGAAGGGGCCGACCCGGATGGTGTCCGCCAGCCCGCGCTCAAAGGCGGCCTGTGACGCGCCGCTCAGGCCGTTCCGCCGAACCAGGTTCGCCAGCCGCGCCTGGGCGGCCCGGAAGCTGACGTCGAGCACAACCTCGTGGCCGATGAACATGTCATCGAGTTAGCCGCACGGCCGGCGGTCCGGGCAGGGGCGAAGGTCACGTGGCGAAGACCTTTGGGCCCTCGCCAGTGCGCGCTCGTCCCGCCCGGGCCAGCCGGGCGTGGTCAGTCGGCGCAGCGCTCGTCCCGGGTCCCGGCCTCGCGCACGCGCAGGAGGGCCCGGTGCATGGCCGTCGGCGTGGGCGGCGGGGGCAACGGGGCGGTATTGCAGGCGCTGAAGGCCTGGATCATGTAGGCGGCGAACCGCCGCCATGTGCGGGGGGCGGCCTCCGCGGTGCCCGCGATCACGCCTGCGTTGGCCATCAGCATCATCACGAGGTCCTCGGGGACGAAGTCCCTTCGCAGCTTGCCAGCGGCCTGTGCACGCCCAACCAGTTCTGCGACCCTGCGGTGGGCACGCTTGCGTTCGGTCTCGAACCGCTTGTCGGTCGGGAACGTCATGATCAGCACGTTCGCGAAACCGCGGTCCCCGGCCTGCATGGCGCACACGCGCTCGATGTAGCCGCAGAATCCGTCCCAGGGGTCCGGCTCGGCAACGGCCCGGGCGACCGCATCGGCGTAGGCGCACATCTTCGACTCGAACGCGCCCGCGACGAGGTGTGCCCGGGTGGGGAACCGGCGGTAGAGGGTGGCGACACCGACCCCGGCGTGCCTGGCGATGTCCTCCATCGGCACGTGCAGGCCACGCTCGGCGAAGACCTCGCGGGCGGCAGCGATGAGCCGCTGCCTGTTGCGTTCGGCGTCGGCGCGCAAGGACAGGTGGGCGGGCTTGGCCCGGCCTGGGTTGCCGCGTGCTGGCGTGCCGCGACCCAGCTCTGCGCGGCCTGGTTCTGCCCGGCCTGCTTCTGCCCGGCCTCGCGGTGCGCCGCCCGGCGTGGCCCGGCCGGAGGTGGCCCGGTCAGGGGTGGCCCGGTCAGGGGTGGCCCGGCCCGCGTCCGAGGCGGCGGGGCGGGCATCCGTGACCATGATCGCAGCTTACCGGCCAGCCGGAATAGATCGTCCGGATGTGCTTTGGGCCCCCAGTAACTGGAATGCATCCTCCAGTTCAGAGCCTTGGGCCACTTGCACGGCGCAGGCTAGGGACGGGCCGGGAAGGAGACAGGACGGAGAGCCAGCCAAGCGCGGCGTACTCGGCCACCGCAAGCGCCGCGAGGCCCGGCGTGTGCAAGCACGGTGAGCGCGAGCGGCAGCCAGCACGGCCCGGCAGATCCCTGCGCGAAGCCGGTTATCCGCTGAACGCTGGCACGGCGTCTCGGCCGCGCCAGCCGTTCTGCTGCACGTGCCTTGGGCGCCAACCCTGCCGGCCCTAAATTCGGTGGGCCCCGCGGCCTCGCGAGGGGTACGCTCCTAGCATTAATAACGACGCCAGGGTAGTACTACGCTTGGATAGCGGGATCTGGGCGGACGCGGGAGGTGAGGGGCCTGGTGGCGGATCAGGGCGTGGCGGGCGGCAAGCTCGGGCCGCTTGAGGCCGAGGTCATGCGCGTGCTGTGGGGCGCGCGCCGCCCGATGCCGGTGCGGGAGGTGGCCGGTGAGCTCAACGCCGGGCGCCGGGCGCCGCTGGCCTACACAACGGTGCTGACCGTGATGTCACGGCTGGCGCGCAAGAACATCCTGTCCCGGGCCCGCGCCGGGCGCGGGTTCGTCTACACGCCGGTGGTCGCCGACACCGCGGAGATCGCGGTCCGGGGTGTGCTTGATGAGTTCGGCGACGCGGCGCTCGCCCGGTTCGTGGAGCGGGTGGAGCTTGACCCGGGGCTGCGCGGGCGGCTGCGGCGGCTGATGGAGGAGGGGCGGTGACCGCGCTGCGGCGGGCCGCCGGCGGGTCGTGCTGGCTGCTGCTCGCGCTTGCAGTGCTTGCGCACGCCGGCCTCGCGGCGCTTGCGGTGGCCGAGTACGCCGCGCTTGGCTGGCTCTTCGGCACCGGGCTGGACCTGATTATGGTGACGCTGGTGCTGGCCAGCGCGCTGGCCGGGCTTGCGGCCTGCGGGTGGGTGGCGGCGCGCGCGGCCGCCGGCTCGGCGAAGCTGCGGCGCCTGGTCTCATCGGGCCGGCGGCCGCTGCCGCCGCCGGTGCGGAACGCGGCCGAGGGGCTTGGGCTCACTGGCCGGGTCGACGCGATCCACGCCAGCGAGGCGTTCGCGGTTACCTACGGCCTGGCCCGCCCGCGGATCCTGGTCAGCGACGGCCTGGCGGCGGCGCTTGACCGGTCCGAGCTGACGGCGGTGCTGGCCCACGAGCGGTGCCATCTCCGGCGCCGGGACCCGCTGCGGCTGCTGGCCGCCCGGCTGCTTGCCGCCTATGCCTGCTACCTGCCGGCGGCGGCGCTGCTCGCGGAACGGGCGGCGCTGCGCCGGGAGCTGGCCGCCGACCGGGCCGCTGCCGCGTCCGCGGGGCGCGGGGTGCTTGCCGCCGCGCTGCTGAAGCTCGCCACCCTCCCGGCGTCCCCCGCGCTGGCGGCGGCGAGCCCGGCGGACGATGCGGAGGAGTCACTGGAGGCCCGGGTCGCCCAGCTCGAGCACGGGTCGCCACCACGGCCCCGGCCGGCGCTGGGCCGCATCCTCGCCAGCGCCGGGTGCCTGGCGCTGCTCACGGCGGCGGGGACCTGCTGCGTGGGCCTGTCCCAGGCCCTGCCGGGGGGAGTGCTGTGAACCGGCCGGGAGGTGTTGCGTGAACCGGTACTGCGTGGGCCCGGCGATGGCGGTGGACTGGGGGGAGCAGGAGCTGACCGCCGCCGACCGGCGGCGGATGACCGGGCGGGTCCTGTCCTATTTCCGGCCCTACCGGCGGCCCGGGCTGCTTGTCGTCTTGTGCATCGCGGTGCAAGCCCTGCTCGGGCTGGCGCCGGCGGTCGTGTTCAAGTCGCTCATCGACACCCTCGCCCACCCGCATCCCTCGTTCGCGCGGGTGGGCCTGCTGGTCGCCGCGGGAATCGGCGCCGCGGTCGCGGCCGGGCTGACCGGGGTGGGCGAGGCCTACGTGTCCACGATGATCAGCCAGGGCATCGTCGCGACGCTGCGCCGCCAGCTTTTCGGCCGGCTGCTCGACCAGCCGGTGGCGTTCTTCACCGACCGCAGGGCCGGCGACCTGCTGTCGCGGATCAACACCGACATCGACGGGGTCGAGGACGTGGTCACCGACACGGTGTTCGGGCTGGTGTCGAGCGCGCTGGTGACGGTGGCGACGCTCGCGCTGATGCTGCGGTTCTCCTGGCCGCTGACCCTCGCCGTGCTCGTGATGATCCCCACCGTCGCGCTGCCCGCGCGCCGTGCGGGGCGGGCCACCTACAGTGCCAGGGGGCGCACCCAGTCGCTGCGCGGGCAGATGACCGGCTACCTGCAAGAGATCCTGGGCATCTCCGGCATCATGCTGGTCAAGGCGTTCGGCACCGAGCGGCGCGAGCGCCAGCGGTTCTCCGGCATGAACGACAAGCTGCGGTCCCTCGAGATCCGCCAGAACCTGATCGCCCAGTGGTTCCAGATGATGATGTCCACCCTGCAGACCGCCGGGCCCGCGCTGATGATCCTGTTCGGCGGGTGGCTGGTGGTCACCGGCCGCGCGACGGTCGGCACCGTCTTCGTGTTCGCGACCGTGCTCGGCCAGCGGCTCGCGGGGGCGGTGACCTCGCTGGCCGGGATGCACGTCAACGTCACGGGGTCGCTGGCGCTGTTCGGGCGGCTGTTCTCCTACATCGACCGCGTGCCGGAGATCGCCGACGACCCCGCCGCCCGCGACCTCGGGCAGGTCCACGGCGGCGTCCGGCTGGAGGATGTCAGCTTCACCTACCCCGGTGGCGCGCGCCCCGCCGTCCACGAGGTCACCGCCGCCATCGAGCCAGGCCAGCTGGTCGCCCTGGTCGGGCCCAGCGGCGCAGGGAAGACAACGGTCACCGGCCTGGTCGCCCGCTTCTTCGACCCGGATCGGGGCCGGATCCTGATCGACGGCACCGACGTGCGCGAGGTGACAAGGGCGTCGCTGGCCGCCCAGCTGGGCATCGTGTTCCAGGACACGTTCCTGTTCCACGCCTCGATCGCCGACAACCTGCGGTACGCCCGGCCGGACGCCAGCGACGCCGGCCTGGCCGCCGCGGCCAGGGCGGCTCACCTGCACGACTTCATCTGCGCCCTGCCCGACGGCTACGACACGATCGTCGGGGAGCGCGGCCACCGGCTGTCCGGCGGGGAGAAGCAGCGAATGGCCATCGCGCGGGTGATCCTGCGGGATCCCAGGATCGTCGTCCTGGACGAGGCCACCTCGCACCTGGACAGCGTCTCCGAGCAGCACATCCAGGCGGCCCTGCGGCCGTTGCTGCACGGCCGGACCTCGCTGGTGATCGCCCACCGGCTGTCCACCGTGCTGGCCGCCGACAAGATCCTGGTCCTGGACCACGGCCGCCTGGCCGCCCAGGGCACCCACGCCGAGCTGCTGGCCCGGGGAGGCCTGTACGCCGATCTGTACCAAAGGCAGTTCCGCGCCCCTCCCGCCTCTGTCCCGTCTGTTCTTCCTGCCCCGGCAGCGGCCGGCGAAGGGCAAGAGCTGCACGCCAACCCGGGCCTCCCGGCGGCCGCCCCCGCCGCGATCTAGCGACCCGGGGCCTGCGCGGGGCGGTCATGCCGGCGCGGCGCGCCGGCCGCTGCGGCCAGCGGCGTTCTTTGAGCCGGCCGGCGGCCTCGGGCGGGAACCGGCCGTCTACGATCACGCGTGATGTCCGCGCACATGAACGATCACCGGCCCGGGCCGGCCGCGCACCGCCGGGGGTGCTGGCCGCGCGGCTGACAGGGAGGACATGGCTCTCGCGGTGGCCGGGCCGTTACTATCGATATCGATGTCGAGTAATGAACCCGGCCGCGAGCCCTCCGGCCGGCGCGAGGCTTCCGGGCCGCGCGAGCCCTGTGGCCGGCGCGAGGCTTCCGGGCCGCGAGAGGCTTCCCGGCGGCGTGAGACCCCTGGGCGCCACGGCGGCCGGCAGCCTGGTGCCCCCGGCCGGAGCGGCACGCCTGGAGAGGGTGAGCGACCAGCCCCGGAGCGGACCAGGGGCGGCTGGGCGCCGGCCGGTACGGCGGCCGCCCGCCGGGCCGCGCACGGGGAGCGGGTGACCGCCAAGGGGCTGCGGACCAGGAATGAGCTGGTGGCCGCCGCCCGCCGGGTGTTCGAGCGGGACGGCTACTCCGGCACCAGGGTCGCCGACATCGCGGCGGAGGCCGGGGTCGCGCATGGCAGCTTCTATACCTATTTCGCCTCCAAGCGGGACGTGTTCCTGGCGGTGATGCGGGACGTGGGGGAGCGGTTCCGGGAAGCGGTGGCGGTATCGCCCGGCGAACCACGGGCCGATGCCTTCCAGACGCTGGACCGCGCCAACCGCCGCTATCTGGCGGCCTACCGGGCCAATAGCGTGATCTGGGCGCTGGCGGAGCACGTGGCCACGATCGACCCGGAGATCCACCGGATCCGGCTGCGCGGCCGCCGCGAGCACGTCGACCGGGTGGCGAAGACGATCCGCCGCTGGCAGGAGCGCGGGCTAGCTGATCCGGGAATTGACCCGGAGACCACCGCCGGGGCACTGGTCTCTATGCTGTCCAACTTCGCCTACTGGTGGCTGGCTGGGGGCGACAGCTACGATCCCGAGGCTGCGGCGGCAACGCTGACCACGATCTGGGCCCGCGCGGTCGGCCTGCGCAACACGCCCGGTGGGGAGCGCCTGGTGGGCGGCTGACCCATGATCACAGGCTGAAAGCGGACGCTGGTGATCGCGATTTCGTGCTGCGGGGGCCAGCGTGGTGCGGAGATGAGGCAGCGCCACCGTTCAGCAGCTTGTCTATCGACATTTATGCCGAATACGCTGGCACGATGCGGCGCGACGAGGTCCGGCGGCGGGGAGCACGGTGAGGAAGACCTTCGGCGACGTGACCGTCACCGTGGACGGTGACCTGGTGGCGACCGCAGAGATCCACCGCCCGCCGGACAACTTCTTCGACACCGCGCTGATCGCCTCGCTCGCCGACGCATACGCCTGGCTGGACGAACGGCCGGATGCCTGGGCGATCGTGTTGTGCTCGGAGGGCAAGCACTTCTGCGCGGGCGCGGACCTCACCGGGCGCTCGGGGCGGGCCCGCCCGGTCGGCGCCGGCGGAGCCAAGGGGCTGTACGCCGAGGCGGTGCGGCTGTTCGAAACGCAGACCCCGGTGGTCGCGGCGGTGCAGGGGGCGGCGGTCGGTGGCGGGCTCGGCCTGGCCTGCTCGGCCGACTTCCGGGTGGCCAGCCCGCAGGCCCGGTTTTGCGCGAACTTCGCCCGGCTCGGGTTCCACCACGGCTTCGGGCTGAGCGTGACGCTGCCCGCGATCGTCGGCCAGCAGCGGGCGCTTGAGCTGCTTTACACGGGCCGCCGAATGGGCGGCGAGGAAGCCGCCCGGATCGGCCTCGCCGACCGGCTCGCCGGCCAGGACGAGCTGCGGGCCGCCGCGCACCAACTTGCCAGCGAGATCGCCGGGTCGGCGCCGCTTGCCGTGCGCTCGATCCGGGCGGCCATGCGGGAGGGGCTGGCCGACCGGGCCCGAGACGCCATGAGCCGGGAGCTGGCGGAACAGGAGCGGCTGCGGCAGACCACGGACTTCGCGGAGGGGGTCCGCGCGTCGGCGGAGCGGCGGACGCCGCGGTTCGAGGGCCGATGAACAGGCCCCCGGGTGACGCGGCCAAGGTCGGCGAGCGGATCCTCGGCCTGCCGAGGGAACCCGGCCCGAGCCGGGGCCTGCCGTTCCGCCGCGTGCAGGCCGGCGGCACCTGACGGCGGGCGCGGGCGAGGGAAGGCGATGGCGTACACCGAACGCGACGGAACCCGCATTCGCTACCAGATAACCGGCATGCATAACGCTGGCGTCCCCCTGATGCTCAGCCACGGGTACGCGGCCTCGTCCGCGATGTGGGACCCCAACATCGCGGTGCTCGCCGCCGCCCGGCCGGTCATCACCTGGGACCTGCGCGGACACGGCCGCAGCGGCTGCCCGGGCGACCCGGGCGAGTACACGCACGCGGCCTGCGTGGCGGACATGGCCGCCGTGCTGGACGCGGCCGGGATATCACGGGCCGTGATCGGCGGGCTCTCGCTCGGCGGGTACCTGTCGCTGGCGTTCTGTCTCTCACATCCGCGGCGGGTGGCGGCGCTGCTGCTGTGCGATACCGGCCCAGGGTTCCGCAGCGACGTGGCGCGGCGGCGGTGGAACGACCGCGCGCTCGCGCTGGCCGACCGCCTGGAGCGGAACGGGCTGGCGGCGCTCGGGGACAGCCCCGAGGTCCGGGCAGCGGAGCATCACTCGGCGCGGGGCCTCGCGCTCGCCGCGCGCGGCATGCTCACCCAACAGGACGCACGGGTGATCGAGGCGCTGCCATCGATCACGGTCCCAACGTTGATACTGGCCGGTGCGGATGACCGCGCGTACCTTGCCGCCGCGGACTACCTGGCGGCGAAGATCACCGGTGCGGTGCGGGCGGTGATCCCAGGCGCCGGCCACGCGTGCAACCTCGACCAGCCTGAACCGTTCAATCGGCAGGTACTCGCGTTCCTGGAGCAGCTCGACCGGCGCTGACCCCGGGCACTGAGGCCACGGGGGCTAGGCCTCCTGCTCGGACGCGGTTCCTGCGGCCGGGCCGACGGGGTCGAGCTGCTTGTCCGCGGCCCAGGCGGCGATCTGGGCGCGCGAGGAGAACCCCAGCTTGGCCATGATGTTGGCAACGTGCCTGGCGGCGGTGGCCGGGCTGATGAACAGCTCCTCGGCGATGGCCTTGTTGCTGCCGCCCCGGGCGATCAGCGCGACGACCTCGCGCTCCCGCGGTGTCAGCGTGCTGTGCGGTGCGCCCGCGACATCGTAGGCGCCGACCGCGGTCAGGGTCACGGTGTCGCGGCCGCGCGGCGCCGTCTCCGGCTCATCCAGCGCCAGCGCGACCGCTGCGTCGCTGCTCATGGCGAGGCCCTGCGCCCACAGCCGGGCGATGACCGCCTCCCCGAGCGGGCGCGCGGAAGCCAGGTACCGCTCGGTGCGGGCGCCCGACAGCGCGGGCAGGCCTGCCGTCTCGCGCAACGTGGTCGCCGCCGCGGTCAGCAGCACCGCCAGCTCCGGCTGGTCCTCCCTGACGGCCAATGCCACGAAGGCCTCAAGGCCCCGCGCCACGCCGATGCGGGCACCGGTGGAATGACTGAGCCGCAGGCTCTCGGCAAGGTGCTGCCTGGCCATCCCGACCGCGCCCAGCTCCAGGGCCACCTTACCGAGGCCGGCCAGGCAGCGGGCGATCTCCGGGCGGGCGTCGATCTCCCGCAGGATGGCAAGCGCCTCCAGGTACCTGCTGTGCGCGTCGCCGGGATCGCCGCGGAGCCGGGCCAGGTCACCGAGCCCGAGCAGGGCCCGGGCGGCGCCCCATTGCTGGTCGATGCGGCGCATCACGCTGATCGACGCCTTCGCGAGCTGCTGCGCCTCCCGCAGCTTGCCCAGCAGCCCGGCGATCGCCGCCTTGGTCCCGAGCGCGTAGCCCTCGTTCCACCCATCACCGGCCGCCTGGGCGATCGACAGCGCCTCGTCGGCGCAGGAGGCCGCCGCGTCTGACCGCCCGGTGTGCAGGGCTATCTCGGCGAGCAGGTTGAGTGCGGACGCGGTCCAGAACCCGTCTTCGGCGGCGCGGCACAGCTCCAGCCCTTGTTCAGCGAGGGACTCGGCCAGCGCCGGATCGCTGGACAGGGCGAGCTGTGCGCGCCCGACCAGGGCGGCGCCCCGGAACTGCGCGGCGACGCCGGGCGTATCGAGGGCCAGGAACGAGTCCAGCCGTTCGCCGCCCTCGGCGAAGTTGCCCCGCACGATCCAGCACGGGCGGACCGCGGTGCAGATCCGCAGCCCGGTTTCCACCTCGGCATCGGCCAGGCAGCGGCTCAGCACCTGCCAAACGTTGCCGGCGTCAACATCCCACCGCCGGAACACGTCCACCCGCGCCGACCACGGGGCCGGGATCTGCGCCATCCCGATCGCCAGATTATCCTCGGCCAGCCGCAGGACGTAGTCGCGCAGCCTGCGCTGGAACGTTGCCGACTCACCGGAATCGGCAAGGCGCGCCGCCGCGTACTCGCGGATGGTGTCGAGCAGCCGGTAACGCGCCTGGCCGAGCGCGTCGGGCTCGCGTACCACCAGCGACTTGTCCACCAGCGCGGCGATCAGATCGAGCATGTCCCCGGCCGGGATCTCCTCGTCGGAGCACACCTGCTCCGCCATCTCAAGGGACCAGCCGGCGAAGACCGAGAGCCGGCGCAGCAGCACCCGCTCGGGGGTGGTGAGGAGGTCGTGGCTCCAGTCGATCGTGCCGCGCAGGGTCCGGTGGCGAGTCGGGGCGGTCCGGCTGCCGCTGGTGAGCAGCCCGAAGCGATCAGCAAGGCGGGTGGCGATCTGCTCCACCGACAGCGCCCGGACCCGGGCGGCCGCCAGTTCGATCGCCAGCGGAATGCCATCAAGCGCCCGGCAGAGCGCCGCCACGGCCGCCACGTTGGCCGGGCCGATGACGAAGCCGGGAAGTGATGCTGCCGCCCGCTCGGCGAACAGGTGGATCGACTCGTACGTATCGGCATCCCCGGGAGCCGTCGGCGCGCCATCTGGCGCGACGGACAGCGGAGGCACCTGCCACACCGTCTCGGCCGCGACCCGCAGCGGCTCACGGCTTGTCGCGATCACGCGCAGCCCCGGCGAGCAGGCCAGCAGCCGCTGGCAAACCCGGGCACACGCATCGATGAGGTGCTCGCAGTTGTCGAGCGCGAGCAGCAGCCGGCGGGGGCGCAAGGCGTCCGCGAGCGTTTCAAGGAGCGGGCGCCCGGGCTCCTCGCTCACGCCGATGGCCGACGCCACCCGCGAAACAACCAGGTCGGGCTGCCGCAGGTCGGCCAGCTCGACAAACCATGCCCCATCCGGAAACTGGTCAGCCAGCACGGCAAGGACCCGCTGAACCAGCCGCGTCTTCCCGATTCCCCCGGCTCCGCACAGCGTCAGCGCCCGCGTCACGGCCACGAGCTCATGCAACTCGACTAGCTCGCGCTCACGGCCGACGAAGCTATTCGGTTCCTGGGGCAAATTCGTCGGAATTCCTTCTACCTCAATCCGTATAGCCGGCTATGTCCGACGGCACCCTTCGGCGGTGCCGACATGCTGATCCTGCCCAAGGCACTCAACCCACAATAACGTTGGCCTCATCCCAGGAATTGGCACACCAGGGGGATGAGCGCGAAACGTCGTGCCCCGACCCCGGCCGCCCAGCGGCCCGGCACCGGTCGCTGACCCGGGCCAGCGGGCCGCCAGGCGTTCAGCAGGAAGCCGTCGGATGTTCAGCGGGGGAGACTGCGGGGAAGCGCATTCATGGGGATGCCGGCCGGTGCCCGGGGCCTCGCACCGCTGCCAATGCCCGCCGGGCGAATACATAGCTGGCTACATAGTTCTGGGGATGCGGGATCAAGGGCCCGCCGCGTACCGTCCTAGCATCAGCTGACCAAGTGTCTTACCAGGAAAGACGCCGACGCCGCAGCCGGCTTCGCTGGGCGGGGGAAGCCGCACCCAGCGGGCTGATCCAGTCGGCGGGCTGGAAGAGCAGTTGGCCGGCTGGCCAGGTAGCCGGGACCGGGAACGGGCAGTAGCTCGGGAACGAACGGGCAGTAGCCCAGGAACCGGGAACGGCTGACGGGGTGGCTCCGGCCGCCGGGACCGTGCCAGGGGGGCGCGGCGAGCTGCGAAGGCTTATAGCTACGCTCAGCTCGCCCGAGGGTGCGGGCCACGGCGGCCGGCCTGGTCTTTGGCCCTCGCCTACCCCGCACCCGGGAGCCCGCCGTGCGGCTGAGCCGTGTTCCCCGCCGGTGCCCGGGTGCGGAACGCGGGCTCGTCCTGTCTAATGCCGCCACTCTGCGCTATCGCTGCCCTGCTCATCGCGGGTAGGTGATGCCCTCCAAGGAGCGAAGATGTAGTCCTTCACCGCTGGCCGCGGGGTCGATCAGGATGATCTGGCCGTCAGGGGTGATGGCCACGCCGGCGCAGGCGCCGGCAAAGGTATGCACGATTATGTACACGTCTATGTACACGTCGTCGTTGGGTGGGCGGCGACCGGCAAAGCGCCAATAAGGTTGGCGCCGCGGCCGTGATGGGCAGCGGTACGAATCCACTGCCGGCCGGTTCAATCCGTTGCATTTGCCAGCCCGCCGGAATGCGCGGCCGGCCCGAGAGTCAGCCGAACGCCGTGGCTACCGGGGCCAAGCGCAGCACATCCTCGGGGCCGGCCAGATCGGGCAGGGACACGTAGACCGTTCGCACGCCGCGCTCGGCCAGCAGCCGGTAGCGGCCGATGTGATCGTCGGTGGTGCCTGCGTGATGACGCTGCGCGAAGGCCGCGGCGCTGGTCCTGCCGCGCAGCTTCTCCACGATCGATCCGGCGTGCTCGCGATCGCGGCCGATGACCGGGGTATCGAGCACCGTGATCTCGACCTGCGCGGGATCGCGGCCGGCCTCGAGGCAGTGCTTGCGCAGGATGGCGAGCTTGCGATCGAGCGGACCGGCCTCGGACGGGAGGTTGCAGCCATCGCCAAGCCTGGCGGCGATGCGCAGCGTGCGCCGCTCGCCGCCCCCGCCCACGATGATCGGGATCGGTGACACCGGGCGCGGGTAGCAGGTCGTCTCCGGCAGGCAGACCCGCTCACCCTGGTACCCCTTGGTGCCCGGCTGCCAGAGCGCGCGCAGCGTCTCGATCGCCGTCTCAAGCTCATTCAGCCTGGCAGCCGCCGGCGGAAACGGCAGGCCGAACGCTGCGTGCTCGCGGCCCCACCAGCCAGCGCCGATGCCGCAGAACGCTCTTCCGCCGCTGAGCGCGTCCAGGGTGGCCGCCGTCTTGGCCAGAATCCCCGGCGCCCGGAACGTCACCGGCGTCACCAGCGTGCCCAGCCGAAGGCCGGGCTGAAGGCCCGCCAGCATCCCGAGCGTCACCCAGGGCTCGGGTATCGGCTCCCAGGCGCGGCCCACCTGCGGGATCTGGATCAGGTGATCCATCAGCGCGATTCCGTGCAGGCCGGCCTCGGCCGCCGCGCTGGCCACGGACGCGAGCCAGTGCGCCGGGCCGGACGGGTCTTCGCCCCACGGAAACCGTGAGATCTGGAGCACGAAGCCCAGCTGGACCGGCCGCTGCCGCTGCTCGCTGGCCGCGCTCCATGCCCCGGGGGTGTGCGAGGGTTCGGGCGCGGCCGCCCCGGCGGTCAGCACCAGGTCCCATCCCTCGCCGGGGACCTGTTCGGCGGCCGCCCGCATCCGCCGGAACTGGCCGTCAAGCACGGGCGCCGGCACCACCCGGTCGCGGGCGCGGTTGCGGCGGCGGCACTCGGCCGGATCGGTGTCGGCGAGCACGGCGATCGCGGGCATTCGGTTGCGCCTGGCGAGTTCCAGGTAGCCGAGGCGCCGCGCCGGGTCCAGGCCCAGCGTGTCCACCACCGCGGTCAGGCCCCGGCGAAGCCGGGCGGCGACTATCTGGTCGAGCAGCGCGAAGGCGTCGGCGGACGCGTCCAGGTCGTGCTCGCCGCTGCCGACCACGGCCCGCAGCCGGTCGGACGAGACCACTTCCTGCGGGCGGTACCGCTGCTGTGCCCACACCGACTTCCCCGACCCCGACGGCCCGACCAGCACGACCAGCGCGGGGTCCGGCAGCGCCGCGCCCGGCCGCAGGTCCGCACGGTTCACGCCCACCAGCATGGCAGAGCCATGATCGCGGTCCACCGCGCCGTCGTCGGCCGCGCCCGGCCAAGCGGGCGCGCCCGGCCCTGCCCACCACTGGCTCACGACCCAGCGGGCAGCCCCCGGGCCGCGCGGCCCGGGGGCTGCCCGCACAAGGTGCTACGCCTTCATCAGGCCGATGCGGTTCCCGGCCGGATCGCTGAAGTAGGCGATCGTCGGGCCGCCGGGAACCTCCATCGGAGGTGACACCGTCTTGCCCCCCAGCTGGCCGGCCGTGTCCAGCGCGGCTTGCAGGTCAGGCACTGCCACGTAGAACGTGACCTGCGCGGATCCATCCTGGCTCGCGGCGATCCCGCCGCCGATGCCGCCCTCTGGAGCCTGCACCATCCCGTAGTTCATCGGATTGCTGGCATCAACCTGCCAGCCGAACAGCTCACCGTAGAAACGCTGAAGCACACCGCCGTCGGGTCCCGTGACTTCGAACCACGAAACGGGATTAGCCATGACCGCTCCCTTCCATCTCGCCGGCGCCGAGCGGACCAAGCTGAAAAGCGCTAATCCGGACCAGGCACGTTGCAAGGCCCTACGCCGGCCGTAGATTCCGACCGTACACCCGCTCCCTGCGGCGGGATCTGGGTGCGGCCCGGCCTGGGTCTCGTACCCACGTGCGCGCATGACGAAAGCTGTTCCGGCGCGCCCGGCCGCCGGGCGCTTGCGCGGGGATCCGAGGCCGTAGCGTCTGCTTGTGATCCGCTATCGGGTGCTGATCTCCGGCCAGGTCCAGGGCGTCTTCTTCCGCGACACCTGCTGGCGGCTGGCCATCGAGCACGGCGTGAGCGGGTGGGTGCGCAACCTTACGGACGGCCGGGTCGAAGCGGTCTTCGAAGGACCGGCCGATGGCGTGCACCGCCTGGTGGACTGGGCTCACCACGGGCCCAGCCTGGCCGTCGTGACGGACGTTGCGATGCGGGCCGAGCAGCCGGAGGGTCTAGCCACGTTCCAAATCAGGTAACGACCACCCGCCGGTCATGAAGACCGGCCTGCCACAGCTGGGGACCTCTCACTCACATCGCCATGATCACGATGGCGTGGCCGGGGCGGCCGGGCCCGGCACCCCTGGGAGCGTCATTGGGTCCTGCCTGGCGCGGCGGGTCACGGCCCCGTGATGAGCCGTCCGAAGGAGGCAGCCCCCGGAGCGCGGGCATTGTTGACAGAATCCTGGTTAACGGCCCGCCATAAGTAGCAGCTTTCGCAAATTCCCGCTGGCGGCTATGCAGATCTCTTCGCGGACGGCACCGCCCTCACCGGGGTAACCGCAGCTCCATCTCGCGGCCGGTTCTCCGCCAGCTTCGGATCCGCGCCCGGGGAGGGCCGGCCGCGGGCCGGCGGCCCGCCGCAGGGCCACATACCTGCGATCATGCATGCCGCCTGGCCACCCCTCCCGGCGGCGACGCCGCAGGTGGCGGGCATCTTTTGTCCGCTATTGATCTGCGGAGTGATGGAATAGCCAGTTATTGACGAGTAAAGACATTTGCCTAACACTTATGGCGTTGACGATGACCGCTGGCGGCGCGGCCCGGGCTATGCTGCGCGCCAGCGGTGAGCGGGCGAAGCAAGAGGAGGAGTCAGGTGACCACGATAGGAACCCGGCCAGGGGCGCAGCCGCCGGGTGGCAGCCGGAATCTGTTCGTCCGGAACGCCACCGGCCTGGTCAGGGAACTCAGCGCGTTCGACGCTTTCAACCTGGTCTTCTCCGCGGTGCTGATCCCGGTCGGGATCACCCAGGTGATGGCCTTCACCCCAGTGTTCTGGCCGCACGCGAACATGCTGGTGTCTTTTCTGCTGGCGACCCCGCTGATCGCCACCACCGGCCTTGTCTACCTCTACTACACGGTGATGATGCCGCGATCTGGGGGGGACTACGTCTGGGTCTCGAGGACGCTGAGCCCATTCTTCGGCTTCTTCGCGAACTTCTCGCTGACCTTCGTCTTTCTTACCTGGATCGCCTTCAACTTCACGTACATGCTTTCGGTGATGGGCCCGGCGGCGGCGTACGTGGGCGGCTGGCACTCCTCGGCGCTTACCAGCCCGAGCAACGGCGAAATGATGGTGATCGCGACGGTGCTGACGGCGCTGTTCACGGCCCTGATGATCCTCGGGGTGCGGGTGGTCGCCCGGTACATGCTGATCACTTTCGCGGTGGTGTGGGTCGGCATGATCGCCTGGCTGCTCGCGATGGCCATCGGCAGCCACGCCCATTTCGTCGCCTCCTGGAACGCCCACTCCGGCGCCACCTACGGCGGCATCATCGCAAGTGCCCACCACCTGGGCTTCAGCGCGGCGGGCCCCATCGCCTGGGGAGCCACCCTGTTCGCGATGATCTACGCGTTCCAGGTGTACACGGGCTTCCAGTGGACGGGGTACTTCGCCGGGGAGATCCGCAACGTCCGCCGCACCGCCACCACCTCGATCATCGGCGCGCTACTGGTCTCGGCGCTCATCTACGTCGTGGGCGTGGGCCTGATCTACAAGTACTTCGGCTTCCGCTTCTTCGGCGCGGCGGTGTTCATGGGGCTTGGCGGCGGTTCGGCGCACTGGAACCTGCCGTTCAAGCCGTATCTAGCCGCGATGGCGAACTTCCTGCCGGGACCGCAGTGGCTGCTGGTGTTCATCGCGCTGTGCTTCGTGCTGGCGATCCTGTGGTGGACGCCGACCGGCTTCATGCTCGGCACGAGGAACATGTTCGCCTGGTCGTTCGACCGGCTCGCCCCGGAGAAGCTCACCACCGTGTCCGACCGGTTCCACACCCCGGTGATCGCGACGATCACCATCGGCTGCATCGTCGAACTGCTCAACTACCTCAACATCTACCAGGGGTTGGGCAGTTACCTGCTGAACGTGATCGCGGTGATGGCGCTTGCGTTCATCATCGTCTCGATCTCGGCCGTTGCCGCCCCGTGGCGGCGGCCCAACCTGCACGCGCAGGGCCCCCCGTGGGCCAGGCGTATGGTGGCGGGAGTTCCGCTGATCGCGCTGGTAGCGGGGATATCGGCGATCTCCTGGGGCTTCGTGATCTACGTCGCCTTCCACACCGGTTTCGGCGGGTCGTTCGGGTTCAAGCCGATGGCGGAGGCGTTCACGGCGCCGGCGATCGGGGTGGTCTACTACATCGGCGTCAGGCTGTACCGGCGCATGCAGGGAATGTCGTTCCGCCAGACATTCGCCGAGATCCCGCCGGAGTAGGCGGCAGGGGACCAGCCGAGGCCACGGGCCCAGTCCCAGGGGATGGGCCCGTGGCGCGGCTGGCCGGGACCGTGCCCGGCTGGGCTGTGGCGGGCGCGGCTGGCCGAACGTGCCCGCCTGCGCTGGGCCGGCCTGGCTGGGGCTGGCCGGGCTTGGTTGCCGCGCAGGCGTGAGAGCCCCTCCTCAGCCCTGTGAGACGGCGTGCAGGCTGTCCCGCACCGCCGCGGTCAGCGGGTCGCCGGGTGCCAGCACCCGCTCACAGTCCCTGAGCGTGTCCTGTAGCAGTTTCGCGGCCTCGGTCAGGCGGCCGAGGGCGAAGTAGGCGTGCGCCAGGTTCGCGCGCGCCGCCAGCGTGTCCGGGTGATCGGGTCCCAGCACCCGCTGGCAGTCCGCACGGCTGCGCTCGTAGAGCTCGAGCGCGCTGGCCATCCGGCCGGCGGAATGGTAGGCGGAGGCGAGGTTGCCGCGGGTGCCGATGGTGTCCGGATGGTCGGGTCCCTGGATGCGCTCCCGGTCGCGGAGCGCACGCTCGTACAGGGGGAGGGCGTCCTTGAGCCGCCGAGCCGAATGGTAGGCGGAGGCGAGCGCGCTGAGCGCGGTGATGGTGTCCGGATGGTCGGGGCCAAGGACACGCTCGGCGTCGGCGAGCGTCCGCTTGCAGTGTCCGATGGCATCCCTCATCCGCCCGGCCGCCAGGCAGGCGTCGGCCAGGTTCGCGCGCGTGGCCATCGTGCCGGGATGGTCGGATCCCTGGAGCCGTTCGCGCTCGGCCAGGGTGCGCCGGGCCACCCTGATCGCGTCCGGGTACCGCCCGGCCGCCTGGTAGGCGGCGGTGAGACCGTCCATCATCAGGAGGGTGTCGAGGTCGACCTGGCCCTGCGCCCGGTCGCGCGCGTTCAGCACCGCCTCAAGAACGGCGACCGCGTCCCCCGCGCGCCCGGCCCTGAGCAGCGCGCCGCCGAGATCCGCGCGGGCCGCGACGGTACTGGGATGATCGGGGCCGAGGGCCGCGGCCCTGGTGTTCAGCGTTCGCTGGTAGAGCGCCACGGCCTCGGTGCCAAGCCCGGCCGCCAGCGATGCGCGGGCCAGCCGGTCCGATGCGAGCAGGGTGTCCGGGTGGCTTGGCCCGAGGGCCCGCTCGCTGGCCGAGGCAAGCGCCCGCCAATGGGCGAGCGCCGGGCCGGTCAGCCGTGCGGCGTCCAGGCTCTCCCCGGCGTGGAACAAGACCGCGTGACGCCCGCCCGTCCAGAGCGCGTCGGCCGCCGCCTCCAGCAGGCTGGCGGTGCACGAGCGGAGCGCGTCCGCGAGCGCGGGCTGTGTCCCGTCGGCGGGCCATGCCTGCAGCAGCGCGCTCGCGGCGGCCCGTGCCGCCTGGTCCCGCATGGAGTCGGGCATGGCCGATCTGACCGCCGCCTGCACGGCGGAGTGGACCCACACGGTGCGCGCGTCGCTGGCGGCGTCGATCGTCAGCAGACCGTTGCGCTCAAGCTGGAGCAGCGCGCTGTGGACAAACTTCGGGTCCGGGGTGGCTGCTCCGCGGGGCGGCATGAGGTACCCGCACGCCGCCGGGGTGGTGAACACCACGCCGGGAATCCCGTGGGAGTCGAGGAGCGCGGCCAGCGCGAGGCACGGCTGGGCAAGCCTCCCCGGTGAGAACTGGTCGGCCTGCTCGACCGACAGCGTCCACGTGACCGCCTTGGCCGAGGGCTGCACGCCCAGCGTCTCGGCGATCGCCGCCTTTCTCCGGACGAAAAGCTCGCGGTAATCGCGGCAGGAGAGTTCGGAACTCGCGATCGTCGCGCTGGCCTGCGCGAGGGCGAGCGGTTCGCGGCCGAGATCCTCAAGCAGGTCCACCGCTCCGATCCGCTGGTCCGGGTCGGTGCTCAGCCGCGCCATGACGTAGGTCAGCGCCTCACGCGAACTGAACACCCCTACCGGGAACACCCGCGGATTCCGCGTGTCGGGGACCGCGGCAGCGTTCCGGGCGGTGATCAGGACCCGCCCGGCCGGGCCCTCCGGCCACAGCCCCTTCAGGTCTGCCGCACTGGCCAGGTCGTCAAGGACGACCAGCCACGGCTGGCTGGTCCTGGCGAGCCAGGCGACGAAGCGGGCGGCGGCCGTCTCGGCGTCACCGGCCGGTTCCACCCCTATCATTTCGGCGAACGCCCCGGCGTACCCGGCCAGCACCGAAGCCCGGCTGTCGGCGACCACCCAGCCTAGAACGTCAACCTGGCGGGCTTGCCACGCCGATTCGGCGAGGAACGCCGCGAGTTGCGTTTTGCCCGTGCCGCCCGGCCAGTCATGCGCCGGGTCGGGCGGCATGCCGAGCGCTGTGAGCACCACCGTCTGCCCGGGCGCCAGCATGGCAACCGGGCCCGGCCCGGTTTCGGGCCTGGCGCTGAAGCAGTCGGCCAGTGGCGGCACCGCACCCGACCGGACGCGCGCGCCAGCCTGCCCGCCGGGGGCGCCAGCCACTGCCACCGCCGGGACCTGGCCGCTCACCGCCGCCTCAGCCATGCCTCGCCAGAGGTCTAATCCCGCTCACCGGAACCTCCGGGAACCTTTGCCTTGGCCGCACACCTTGGCCGCCGACGTAACAATACGGCGATTTGATGAAGCTCGATGACAATTGCCGCGCAATGGCCCAAGATGGTGCACCGGCGGTAGCGTCGGTCCAGCAAACGGTGGCGGTATTCCGTCCCTGAATGGGTCCAGGAGTGATCATATGGGCGTATTCAGCTCGCCAGGCCCGGGGGGGCCGCGCGCCGCGCGGCGCTCGATCCGGTTCACGTTCGCGACAATGGTGACGGTGCCGGTGGTGTGCCTGGTGCTGCTGTGGGCGGTGGTCCTGACCGCCGCCCTGTCCGGTTCGCTGCCCGGCCGCGGCTTCACCCTCAAAAGCCACCGGGACGTGGTTGAGCTGGCGCTGTTCGCCGGCGCAAGCCTGGTGATCATCGCCTCGGCCGTGGTCATGGGAAGGTTCGCCCGCCGCCTCTCGCGTGATATCTCCGGCCTGGAGGCCACGGCGCAGCATCTCGCCGAAGAGCAGCTGCCTCAGCTTGTGGCGCGCCTGCGCCGCGGAGAGCAGCCCGCCCCGGCGGCGGGCGAGTCCCTGCCGCGGGCGCACACGAAAACCGCCGAGATTGCCCGCGCGGCGGAGGCCATCGCCAGCCTCCAGCACGCGGCCGTCGCGGCGGCGGCCGGCGAGGCGAGCCTGCGCGGCGGTATCGGGGGGGTGTTCGTCAGCCTCGCGCGACGGAACCAGTCGCTGCTGCAAAGGCAGCTGCGGCTGATCGACGCGCTGGAACAGAAGGCCTCCGATCCGGCGGCGCTGGCGGACCTGTTTCCGCTGGACCACCTCACCACCAGGATGCGCCGCCACGCCGAGGGCCTGATCATTCTGTCCGGCGCCGCGCCCGGGCGCTCCTGGAGCGAGCCGGTCCCTGTCATCGACGTCGTCCGCGGGGCGGTGGCGGAGGTCGAGGACTACAAGCGGGTAAGGGTCCTCACCCGGGCGGAGGACGCGGTGGCAGGGTCGGCCGTCGCGGACATGATCCACCTGCTGGCCGAGCTGATAGAGAACGCGACGCTGTTCTCCCCGTCGGGTACGCCGGTCGAGGTCCGCGCCGAGCGTGTGGCCAACGGCTTCGCGATCGAGATCGACGACCGCGGCCTGGGCATCCAGCCCGATCAGATGGACGCGATCAACCAGCAGCTTGCCAGCCCTCCCGACTTCGACCTTGCCAACGCCGACCGGCTCGGCCTGTTCGTGGTGGGGAAGCTCGCCGTCAGGCACGGGGTCCGGGTCTCGCTGCGCCCCTCTCCGTACGGCGGCACCACCGCGATCGTCTTGATGCCGCACAGCATCGTGGTGCAGACCGCCGACCCCGGCGCCGACCGGCGGTCAGCAGCTCAGCTGGCGATCGGCAGGTCCGCCGGGCCGGGCCTGCGCGCGGGCGAGGCGCTGGCGCTGACCGGGCAGCGCCCGGCCGCGCCGTCGCTCCCGCCGGGCGTGGCGGGTGAGCCGGCCGCCGCTTCGGAGGGCCTCCCCCCCGCGGGCGCGGCGGCCGCCGGGACCTACCGTGGCCTTCCGCGCCGCGTCCGCCAGGCGAGCCTGTCCCCGCATCTGCGGGACAGCCCGCCGGCGGCCTCCCGCCCAGCGGACACCGATCCGTCGCTGGCGCCGCCCGCCGACCGTACCCCGGAACAGGCACGGGACCTCGTGTCCTCGCTCCAGAGCGGGTGGCAGCGCGGCCGGCAGGCCGATGGGGCGGATGAGCGGCCCGCCGCCGGCCCGCCGGAGGCGGGAGAACAGGACTCCGATGCCCCGCAGAACGAGGAGGAGTAAATGGATGAGGGTGATGCCGGGCGGGATTTGTCCTGGCTGCTCGATGACCTCGGTGAGCGGGTAGACCACCTTCGGCAAGCGGTGATCTTGTCTCGCGACGGGCTCGTGGTCGCGGCGTCGGCGAATCTGAGCCGCGAAGACGCCGAGCACCTGTCCGCGCTGGCCGCAGGCATGCAGAGCCTGGCCAGGGGTGCCGGGGAGCACTTCGGGGCGGGCGAGGTCCGGCAGACGATCATCGAGCTGGAACAGGCCCTCCTCTTCATCACCGCCGCCGGCCATGGCAGCTGCCTGGCCGTGCTCTGCTCCGCGAACGCGGACGCGGGCCTCATCGCCTACGAAATGGCCATGCTGGTAAAACGCGCGGGACCGCATCTGGCCGCACACCCACGCTTCCCGGCCGTCCAGGCCACGGCGGAGTGAGCGTGCCATGGGCGCGGGCGACAAGTGGGTCGACAGGGAAGCTGGCCCGGTCGTCCGCCCCTACGCGCTGACCGGCGGGCGGACGGAGCCGGTCGGCGGGGAGGTGCTTGACCTGGTCGCGCTCGTCGTGGCGGCCGGCGGGAACGCCGGGACCGGCGACTCGAGGGACCTGACCCCCGAGCACGCCAGGATCCTCGGCTTGTGCCGCCGGCCGGTCACGCTGGTTGACCTGGCGGCCGCCACCGCACTGCCTGTCGGCGTCGTCCGCGTGCTGCTTGCCGACCTGATCCTGCAGGGCAGGATCGTGGTGCTGCCGCAGCGGCCCATCGATGAACAACACAGCGCCGACCTGCTTAAGGAGGTGCTGCATGGGCTCCGAGCCCTCTGACGGCGCCGCCGATCACCCGATTGCCATATTCAAGATCCTCGTCGCGGGCGGATTCGGGGTGGGCAAGACCACGCTCGTCGGGGCGGTCAGCGAGGTCCAGCCGCTGCGCACCGAGGAATCCCTCACCAGGGCGAGCGTCGCCTTCGACGATCTGTCCGGCGTTGACAGCAAGACAACGACGACCGTCGCGATGGACTTCGGCCGGATTACCTTCGGCGGGCGGCTGGTGCTTTACCTCTTTGGCACGCCAGGCCAGGAGCGTTTCTGGTTCATGTGGGACGAGCTTTCCTATGGGGCGCTCGGCGCTGTGGTGCTGGCCGACACGCGCCGGCTCGGCGACTGCTTTCCCTCGGTCGACTATTTCGAGAAACGCGGGCTTCCGTTCGTCGTCGCCATCAATTGCTTCGACGGCGCTCCCCATTACGATGCGGAGGACGTGCGCATTGCGCTCGACCTTGACCCGCGTGTCCCGGCCGTGCTCTGCGACGCCCGTCAGCCCAGTTCGGTCAAGGAGGTCCTGATCACGCTTGTCGAGCACGTGCTGGCCGGCACATCCCCCGTATCACAGGCCGCTACCCGCGCTTAGAGCCCGTTTGAGCCGCTGCCGCGGCCCGCTGATCGTGATGTCCGGGCTGGCCGCGAAGGGGCTCGCCGTGGGCGGCCAGATAACCGTCACGTTCCCGCCCGCGGCGACCCACCGGATAACCGTCGATGAGGTGGCCGGGGTCACCGTCCCCGCTGAACACTCCGCATCAGGTGGAACGGCTGGCGTGTTCACCTCGGGCGGCACCAGCCCCACCAGCCGGGGTGGCGAATTCGTCTCGGGCCGCGGCCGGCTGGGGCCATGACGGGGTGCGGGCGAACGCGAGGCCGGCTGCAATGCACGCAAGCGGCACGGCGACCAGCAGGTACCGGTATGCGTACCAGGTCAGCATGGGAGGGAGCACGATGCTGATGGCCGCGACGGCCCAGGGCAACGCGCCTGGCCCACCCCACTGCCGTCGCTTGCTGAGCAGGCCGGCCAGCCCGGCGATCACCACGCCCAGGAAAACCAGCCCGGGGAAGTACACCGGCCGCTGGTAACGGAACATCAGGGTGGCGTAGGGCCGGACCGCGTGCGTGTTGGCGGTGGTGTGACCGTAGTCGCGCAGGGCCCTGGCCCAGTACGGCGGGAGCACCGGCACGTCGGGCGCGGCCGTGAAGGCCATGGTGTGCAGGCTAAGCGGGCGGTCGGTTGCCAGGAATGACGCCAGCACGTCCCTGGCGACGGCGTGCACGTACCCCGTTGGCTGAGCCGCGATCGCACGCACCGCGAACTGGGTTGCCAGGGCGTTGTTGGCGGCGTTGACGCCCGGATGCGCATCACGACGGAACCACGCATTAGGAGCCCACAGGTAAGCGGCGGGAGACCGGTCAACACCGTGCAGGTCCGCCTGGCCCGGGCACAGCGGGACCAGGTCGGGCGGCGGCCTGATCACCGCGCAGTTAGCGAAACTGGTGGTGCGCGACCAGAGGAAGAAGCCGTCGCTGTTGGTCAGGTTGAACGTGCCCCAGGTGGCGTAGAACAGCGACATGTAAGTGAGCACCGGGATCGCGGACGCCGCGGTGCCGGCGCTCACTGCCCGCCAGCCCACCCGCCGGATCAGCATGGCGGCCAGGACCGGGACAATCAGCGGCAGGCCGTTTCCTCGCAGCAGCGCCGCGTAGGCGATGAGCAGGCCTGCCAGCACGCACTGCCAGACCCGCGGGGTCCGCTTGGTCAGCAGCAGCGCCACGGCCGCGACAACGACAAACCCGTAGACGAGGTCGGGCAGGATCAATGACTCCAGCGCGATCTGCCGGTAGTCGAACAGGGTCGGTGCCGCGGCAAGGCAGGCGCCCCACCCCGGCAGCCCCCAGTGCCGGAGCATCCCGTACACGATGACGGCGATCCCGATCCCCAGCAGGTGCTGCAGTGAGGTCACAAGCACCAGGCTGTGGAAGGGCCGGAGCAGCCACAGCAGCAGCGGGTACCCGGCGGGCCGCAACTGCCCGAGCGCGAGGTGAACCCCGTCGTGCATGTAGTCGAAGGAGTCGCGGATTGTCAGCGCGGGCCGGAACCCGAGCGACGCCAGCACCCGCGGCACAAGGCTCGCCAACACCAAGATCATGAACAGCCGGTGCCGCGTCCACAAGGCGTCCGGGCGCACCGTGGCGAAGGCAGAGCGCCACCTGCCAATGGTGTGCGGGGAGTCTGGTCGTGGCTTGCGCCCATGCGAGCGATCCAGGAGGTGCTCCGGCTGCTGCTGGGGCGCCTCGGCTGGCTTACTGGGCCCTACCTCGGCCTCGGCCACCGTCCACCTCAATGCCGTGCCCTCGGCCCGGCTGGCCTCCGAGATATCAGGCCGTCACCTTTGGGCTGACCGACGGTCAGATTACTCCCGCGCCGACCGCCTGACCAGGGTCCCTGACCCCGTCACCGCCCGCGTCCTGGGCCGAGGCGCGACCCGGAACTCATCGCTGGGCGAAGGTCACGGTGATCTGCTGGAAGCCGAGCGAGCGGAGCAGGCTGCCGAGCATGTTCTGGGTGTTGCGCTGCGCCTGCGCGATCAGCGAGCTTGCCCTGGCCGCCCCGTTGATCTTCTGGGTGGCGAGGATGTACACCTGCTGCTGGCTGTTCGGGTTGCCGGAGAAGAAGTTGCCGATCCGGTTGAACAGCCCCTGCTGCTGCGCGAAGACGTAGGACTGCCGCACGTCGAGCACGGCAGGCTCGAGCTGGGCATGCGGAAGCCTGATCGTGACCGCGCTGCGGTCCTGCGAGACCCTGACGGCGGAGTTCTTCAGCCCGGAGAAATCGACGAAGGCGATGACGTTGCCCTGGCCGACGAACAGCGTCTCGCTGCCTTCGAGGAACCCCGGCAGGAACGCGGTTCGCCTGGTCAGGTCCACGACGACCTGGAACGTCCCGCTCGCCGCCTCGTACCGGCTCAGCTTCGTGATCGACTTCAGCACGACCGGCTGGCTGCGGTCGGTGGTTGTTTCCGCGAACGGGTTCCGCAGCTGCGGCAGCAGGTGGACGGCGGAGAGCACGAGGGCAAGGACGATCACGGCGGCCACCGTGGCCGCGACCATCGCCAGCCGGCTGACTAACCCTTCGCGCGGCAGGAGGCGTAGCATGCCGCGCCTACTACCCCGGGACGCCTCACCAATGCGGCGCCGCGCCAGCTCCTTGCCCGCCCGGCTCCCGCCCGGTGTGCATGCATCCGCGATACCGGGGAAGAGGGTTGGCCGGAAAGGGCGGCGTGGTCGCCGGGTCAAGGGAGGCACGCATGCGCAGGTGGTTACTGCCTGGCCGGGCGGGGCCGGGGCGGCCGAGAGCCAGGGCCACCGGGTGCCTGCTGTGGCTGCTGGTGCTGATCGCCGTGCTGGTCGTGCTGTCGCTCGCGTTCGGCGGCTTCCAGAAGGGAACCAAGGTCGGCGGCGCCCCTCACCTCCGCGTGACCGTGTCGCCGGCGGCCCTCATCGGGTAGGGGTGGCGGTTTTACCCCCCATAGGGGGCAAAAGGACCACCGCTAAGGGTTATCCACAGCCTTAGCCGAGTTCGCGGGCCATTAGGTCGGCGGTGGTCTCGCGCCTGACCGCCAGCCGCGCGGTGCCCTGGTCGCAGATGATCACGGGCGGCCGGAGCGCCGCGTTGTAGTTGTTGGCCATCGTGAAGCAGTACGCGCCAGTGACCGGAACCGCGATCAGGTCTCCGACGTGCGGGTTCGTCAGCGTGACGTCCGGGGTGATGACATCACCCTCCTCGCAGTGCCGCCCGGCCAGGTCGGCGACCACCGTCCGCTCGTCCCAGCGGCCCACCACGAGCGGCGAGAAGCGCTGCCCGTAGAGCGCGTGCTCCAGGTTGTCGCCCATGCCGCCGTCGACCGCGACGTGCGTCCTGGCCGCCGCCTTCTTGACGGTGACCACCCGGTACAGGGTCAGCCCGGCCGGCGCGGTGACCGACCGGCCCGGCTCGACCAGCAGGTCGATGCCGCTGCCGAGGTGCCGGTGCGCGGCCGCGACCAGCCGTCCCGCGTAGTCGTCGATACCTGGGGCGGCGTCCTCGGGGACGTAGCGGACGCCAAGCCCGCCGCCGAGGTCGTAGACGCCGAACCGTTCCAGGCCGGCGAGCGCGGCGACCGTGGCCTCGAACTGGTCCAGGCCGAGAATCTGCGAGCCGATGTGTGCGTGCAGCCCCCGCAGGTCGGTTTCGGGCACGTCCCGCATCCGGGCGATCGCCTCCGGGACCTGCGCGAGCGGAACCCCGAACTTGGAGGTGGCGGAGCCCGTGGCCATCGCCGCGTGGGTGGCCGAGTCGATCCCGGGGGTCACCCGCAAGAGCACCGGCGTGGGGCCTGCCGCCAGCCGTTCTATGCGGGTGATGTCGTCGAAACCGTCGACGGCGATGTAGCCGATGCGGTTGTCGAGCGCGGCCTGGATGTCGTCGTCGGTCTTGGCGTTGCCGTGCATGACGATGCCGGCCGGGTCGGCCCCGGCGGCCAGCGCGATCCGCAGCTCACCACCGCCGACCACGTCGCAGCCCAGGCCCTCCTGGGCGAGCAGCTTGATGACCGACGCGGAGGGGAACGCCTTCACGGCGAAGCAGACCCGGGTGGCCGAATGCCGGCTCGTGAACGCCGCCAGGTACTCGCGCGCGCGTGCCCGCAGCGCCTGCTCGTCGATGACGAACACCGGCGTCCCGAACCTGGAGGCGATCTCGCTCAGGGGGATGCCCCCGATCAGCAGGTCCTCGCCGTCGACCGTCGCCGACGGCGGGAACAGCGATAGATCGGCCACGAGGCTGCCTCCCCGTCTCCCTGCCCGTCCCGGGGCTGCCATGCTCGGCCTCCGCTTGACCGCCCATGGGGCAGTGCCCCTGCCCGCCAGAAAATCGAACCAGCCCGGGCGGGCAGGCCGCAACACCGCCGCGGTGAAGCATCGGGGAAGATGCGGGGCCACCCGGGCCGGGCAGCCGCGGTCCGCGGCCGCTAACCAGTTCAGCGGCTGCTAGCCAAGCGGGGGAACGACCGCCTCGATGAGGTGCGGCCCCGGTTCGGCCAGCGCCCGCCGCAGCTGGCTGGCGAGCTCGCCGGCGGTGGTCGCCCTGCTGGCCGGGACGCCCATGCCCGCGGCGAGGGCGGTGAAGTCGAGCGCGGGGCGAGACAGGTCGAGCAGGCTTCTGGCCGCGTGCCCGGTCGCCACCACACCGACCCGCTCAAGCTCCATCCCGAGGATCGCGTACGAGCGGTTGCTGAAGATGATCGTGGTGATGTCAAGCTCTTCCCTGGCGTGCGTCCACAGGGCCGAGATGGTGTACATGGCGCTGCCGTCCGCCTCAAGCGCCAGCACCGGCCGCTCCGGGCAGGCAACCGCCGCGCCCGTGGCGAGCGGCAATCCCTGGCCGATCGCGCCGCCGGTCAGCGTGAGCCAGTCGTGTGGCGGCGCCCCGGCGGTCGCGCCGTCGAGCCACAGCCCGGACGTGTTGGCCTCGTCGGACACGATCGCGCCCTCGGGCAGCAGCGCGCCGATAACCGCCGCCGCGCTCTCCCCGGTGAGATCGCCGTCCGGCAGGGCGGGCCGCGCGGGCGGCTGTGGGACCGGTTTGACGCCGGGTGCGACGAGGTCGGCCAGGGCCGCGAGCGCTCCCGGCACGTCGTCGCCGGGCTCGGCGAGCACATGCACCTGGCAGCCCTCGGGCACCAGCGAGCTTGGCCTGCCCGGGTAGGCGAAGAAGGTGACCGGGGCCGCCGCGCCCGCCAGGATCAGGTGGCGGGCGCCGGCGAGCTGCGGGGCGGCGAGCTCGGCCAGGTAGGCAAGGCCGCTGACGGCTGGTATGCCGGCGCCGCGCTCCAGCCTGGCGGGGAACGTCTCGCACAGCAGCCGGGCGCCGGCCGCCTCCGCGATCCGGCTCGCCGCCTCCAGGCCCGCCCGCCGCACCCCCGTCCCGCCGAGCAGGATCACGCAGGGCCCGCCGCCGCGCAGCGCCGCCTCGGCCGCGCCCACCACGTCGTGCGGAACCGGCGCGGGGGCCCGGGGTGGGACCGGGGGGGCGGGTTCGGCCCCGGCGGACCAGGACACGTCGGCCGGCAGGATGAGGGTGGCGACCCCACCGGGCGGCCTGGCCGCGGCGGCGACCGCCGCGGCGGCGTCCGCCGCAAGGTCGGCGCTGCGGGCGGGCCGCCGGACCCAGGCCGAGACGCTGCCCGCCAGCGCGTCGATGTCGGACTCAAGCGGCGCGTCGAAACGCCTGTGGTAGGTGGCGTGATCACCGACAACCGCCAGCAGCGGGGTGTGCGCCCGGCGGGCGTTGTGCAGGTTGGCGAGCCCGTTGGCGAGCCCCGGCCCAAGGTGCAGCAGCGTCGCCGCTGGCCGGCCCGCCATCCGGCCGTACCCGTCGGCGGCGCCGGTCGCCGCGCCCTCGAACAGGCACAGCACCCCGCGCATCCGCGGGACCGCGTCGAGCGCGGCCACGAAATGCATTTCCGAGGTGCCCGGGTTGCTGAAGCACACGTCCAGGCCGGCGCCGGTCAGGGTGCGGATCAGGGCCTGCGCGCCGTTCATGAGGACTCCTGTCGGGTCGCGGCGCACCTGCCACGGTCAGGCCGGCCGCCGGCGGTTTGTGTCAGCGACGAGTGTCCCACCCCGGGCAGGGGCCGGGCAGCGGCAAGGCGGGCGGGATCTGGCCGGGGAACACCCGGCGGCACCGCGGAGCTGGAACCGGCGCCCGGGTCGGCCGGCCACGGGCGCGTGGGTCAGCAGCAGTGCAGGGCGAGGGCCTGGCCGGGGCTACCGTTGCTGAACTCGCCCACGGTCCAGGCGCCGCTGGGCGGGCTTGCCGCCACCGCCCGGCGCCGGCTGGCCGCGGGAGGAGGACCGCCGGTAACGATCCGGCTAGGAGTGGCGCTCGGCCAGGGTGCGGGAGATGCCGTTGGCCGCAAACCGCCTGCCGACGGCGGTGCACGCCGTGGCGGACCGGCAGGACAGGCCGAACAGCAGCGGCACCGCGGTGCTGGCCAGGCTCGGGCTCTGCTGGATGGCCCACGTGGTGCCGTCCCAGTGCAGGGCAAGCAGCCGCTGGACGCCGAACCGGTTCACCGACCCGACCGCCGTGCAGGCCGACCCGGACGTGCACGACACCGCCCGCGGGCTGAAGCTGCGCCGCGCCGAC
>Ga0126378_10000329_pt1 | contig 35547 bp, 32 predicted proteins | sample PanSoiMetPlot_23_FD_92587 | JGI IMG/M metagenome (GOLD analysis project Ga0126378, IMG submission 92587) | Tropical forest soil microbial communities from Panama - MetaG Plot_23 | ecosystem: Environmental > Terrestrial > Soil > Tropical forest > Bulk soil | place: Panama | collected 2016-02-17
ACGGTTGAATGAGGTCGTGACCGGAACGGCCGCTCTCTACGGCGCCAACGCCAAACTTACCTATCGACGCGATTATCCCGTGACTCGTAATCACACGCGCCAGGCCGCATTTGCGGCATCGGTCGCGGCTGAAGTGGTCGGGCGCGAGCGCGTCGACGAGGATGTCGCGCCGGTCATGGGCGCAGAGGATTTTTCTTTCATGCTCGAAGCGCGGCCCGGTGCTTTCATCTTCGTCGGCAACGGCGACGGCGCCGGTCTCCATCATCCAGCCTACGATTTCAATGACGAGGCGATCCCCTACGGGGCTTCCTATTGGATCAAGCTGGTTGAAACGGCATTGACCGGATGACGGCAAGTCAGGAATCGCTAATTAATCAGCGACGGCCGTTCTGGCCCTGCTTCCTGAGTCACCGCTTCTGATTACTGATTACCGATCACCGATTTCTGCTCGGCCGGCGCCTCAGCGATGGCAGTAGGTTGCGGCAACTGGGCCGCCACCTTTGCCTCGACGTTTCGCCAATAGGCAAATTCGTTGAAACGAGAGTCTTCCAACACTGCCATCGCCACCGCGGCAAGGAAGGGCAGACTCTGGACCACGAGCACGGCCGCGAATACGTGGAGCTCGCGAATTTGTTTGTAGTTGGTGGCGAGGACGACTACCGCGCTGATCAGAAGTAGGGTTCCGAGTACTGCCTCCCAGAACGCGGGGAATTCGGTGCCCTTGCGGGTCGCGCCTCCTTTGGCGGTGCGCATGAAGGGCATGGTTTCCTTCCATACGCCGCCGCCGACTGCGCGTGCGACCGTCCATTGCACTGACATAGCAGCTATGACGGCACCGGCCATCTGCGCAGGGGGGATCGAGACTCGCGCACGATAAAGCGCCACAAAATGTCCCAGAGTAATCACGAATGCCGCCAGAATTGGGATAGTGAGGATCTTGTCGGGAATGGCGATGCCGGCAAACGCAACAACAGGCACCCAGACGAGATTGAGAATTGCGACAGCAACCCCGATCGATTCCGCGCCTAGCCAGTTGAGCCAGCCCACTGCAAATTCGCGCTTCTGCTCTCGCGTCAAGCCGTTGGCGCCGGGCAGCAGATAACGCCAATGCTTGCGCAGAATTTGGAAACCGCCATAGGCCCAGCGGTAGCGCTGCTTCTTGTAGGCCTCGAAGGTGTCGGGTAACAGACCGTGTCCGTAGCGCCGGTTTGTGTAATGAATCTGCCAGCCATGCTGGAGCACCAGCAGGCCGAGGTCACAGTCTTCAACAATCGTATCGCTCGGCCAGCCGCCGGCAGATGTCAGCGCAGCGCGCCGGATCAGGCACATGGTTCCATGCACGATGATAGCGTTTGCCTCGTTGCGCTGGACCATGCCGATGTCGAAGAAACCGGCATATTCGCCATTCATCGCGTGATGCATGACCGAACGATCGCCGTCGCGATGGTCCTGCGGTGCCTGTATCATACCGACTTTCGGATCGGCGAAGACCGGTACTAAGTCTTTGAGCCAGTCGGGGTGCACGATATAATCCGCGTCGATGACTCCGATGATCTCGGCATCGGCAGCGGTATGCGTAAGTGCGAGTCGCAACGCGCCGGCCTTATAGCCGCTGACGTTGTCCTCGTTGATGAACTTGAAACGCTCTCCCAGCACGCGGCAATGATCCTCGATCGGCCGCCAAAGCGCAGGATCGGGCGTATTATTGATGACGACAACGCACTCGAAATTCGGATAGTCGAGCCGTGCCACTGCATCAAGCGTGGCCTTGAGCATTTCCGGCGGCTCGCGGTGGGCGGGAACGTGGATCGAGACCTTCGGTGCAAAGCCGGCCGGCGCCGGCAGGGCGGCCGCGATCAGCCGCCGCGGGCCACGCCCGAAGACAACGACCGCGATCTCTTCGATGCGCGCAAGCGCGATCGCGACCAGCGGAGCAAGCAGGATAGTACCGAGCACAAGCGCAAAAGCAGCCCCGAGCACGAAATAATGAGTTTGCCAGAAGGCGAAAACTGTGGCGAGCCAGGCGCCAACTGCATTGGCGGCGACTGCGAGCGCGGCGGCCTCCCCGAATGTGGCAACGCGTCGCGCCAAGATCGGCATCGATACTAGCAGACCGAGCAGCACTGCTAAGGCGCCGATCTTCCAATGGTCTGGATCGCTCACCAGTCCGCTCCAAGCGAACTTGGCGTGGCGCGAGGCATCGAACACGCCCCAATACATACCGACGCCGCCTTCATTGGTCTTCCACGGCTGATCGAATGCCTCGATGATGTTGTAGTCGATGCCGTAAGCTTCGGCGCGGGAAATGAAGTCGCGCAGCACGCTCGCCTGCTCGATGCGGCCTGGATCGGCTTGGCGCATGTTGTAGCCGGCGCTGGGCCAGCCGAATTCGGCAATTACGATACGCTTGCCCGGATGCGCGGCGCGCAGCTTGTCATAGAACTCGATGGTCTTATCAACGGCTTGAGTTGCGCTGAATCCGTCCCAGTAAGGGAGAATGTGGGCTGCGATGAAGTCGACCGCGGAAGCAAGCTCTGGGTGCTCGATCCACACCGTCCAAATTTCGCCCGTGGTGACCGGTACCGGACTTTGTCGCTTTACGCGTTGGATGAGCCGCACCAGATCATCAATCGACTTTTCGGCGCGCAACGTGGTCTCGTTGCCGACCACGATCGCATTGATGTTGCTGTAGCGGCGGGCAAGCGCAATGGCGGCTTGTATCTCCCGCTCGTTGCGAGCTTCGTTTTTGTCGATCCAAATGCCAAGCGTAACCTTGAGACCGAACTCGGCGGCAATCGCGGGCACCAGCTCACCGCCGCCGGTCGAACTGTAGGTGCGGATCGCCTGCGTATAGGGACTCAGGATCTTCAGGTCGGCACGAATCTGCTCCGCAGTCGGGCGGTCGCCATAGTCCGGATGTTGTGATCGCGTGTACGGCGAGTAGGAAATACTGGCGAGCGGGCCATCGACGTTGGAAGCCGCCTGGTGCCGTTGGAGGAGCGTCCATAAACCGGCATGCACGCAGACGACGAGCGCCACCACGGCTGCGACGGTGCGCATAGAACTGGCAACCACGCGGGGCAAAATGCGCAGACCCGAACCCGTCCCCTAGGTCCAACCAAGGTGTTGTTAGCGCACCTTGGCATTAGGCGTCGTTACAAGTAGCGATCAGTCATGGCTGATGCAAGGCAAACAACAGCGCGAACAAAAAAATCGTTCGGCGAAACGCTTCGGCAAACTTTAGCGAAGTCATTCTGAACGTCTGTACAGCTTGGCGGCTCTCTTGCTGAACAGTTGTACAGGTTAGCGGTTGGTCGTCCCGCTCGGCACGGCCGCCGTGCCCTGCGCGTCGGCATTTGGGTTCACCCAGCAGCCATGCACGCGACTGTTAAGCGTGTCAGTCGCCTTCGGATCGATATTGCCCTGACGCACGAGGCAGCGGAAAGTAGCCTGGATGTGACCGGCCGGGCAGCCGAACCGGTCGTAGAGGTCAAGGTGGCGGAAGGCAGTATCGAGATCATCACGCCAGAGTAGGCTTACGACCCGCCGACCCAGCCACAAGCATTCCGGGTTGGCAGCCGGGCCCTCCAAAAGCCGCTCGGCTTCGGCAAATTCGTCAATTTTCTTCTGGGGCTCCTTCGTCTCGCCGGCCTGCGGCTTATCCTTATCCGCCGGCTTTTGCTCACTATTCTGGGCAAATGTCGGATTGGCGACGAACATCATCGCCGCGCCAAGGGCGGCGGCCACAAAACGCATCCGAAAGCGCTGCATGATTGTCCTGAATTTGTTGGCCATGCCGGTCGGTGGTCCACCTCCCATGGAGACCCATTCGGTCAGCATTACGGCAACGGCCACTGGCGCGATCCGATTAAAGCAGCCGGCTGAGGTAACGCCAAGATGGCAAAGGCTGTTCCGGAAAGAAATCGCCGGCGTTGCGGTTTGACGGCGCTTGGCACCACCCTTGGGGCAAGATAAGCGAGATCTCATTCTCGAGCAGGGGTCGGGACCAGTCTCGATGGGTATTACGACCACGCTTTTCGCGATTGCAGCGGCGGCGATCGCCGCGGCATGGGCATGGCTCGGCGCGACGGTCCAGATGCCGCCATCTCCTTTGGCCGCTGGTGAGAAGCTTTATTGCGTCTCGTACGCGCCGTTTCGCGGGAAGCAGAGTCCGCTTGGCCCGGACATTCCTATCGATCCCAGGCAAATCGACGAGGATTTGGCTCAACTCAAGCACATTACGAATTGCGTGCGCACCTACTCGGTCGATCACGGCCTCGACCAGATTGCCGGAATCGCCAAGCGTCACGGCATGAAGGTGTTACAGGGCTTATGGTTGTCGAATCAGCCCGAACTCAGCCGAAAGCAGGTTGTGACCGCGATCGCGCTCGCCAAACAGTTTCCCGACGTGATCATCGCGGTCATCGTCGGCAACGAAGTTCTGCTGCGAGGAGAGATGGCGGCACCTGATCTCGTGCGGACCATCCGCGAAGTGAAGGCACAGGTCGCAATGCCCGTCAGCTACGCCGATGTCTGGGAGTTCTGGCTGCGCTACCGCGACGTGGCAGGCGCGGTCGATTTCGTTACCATCCATATTCTGCCCTATTGGGAGGACTTTCCTATCCCCGCTCGGGAGGCTGCCGCGCACGTCGATGCCATTCGCGCGCAGATGGTCGCTGCATTTCCCGGCAAGGACGTGTTCGTCGGTGAATTCGGCTGGCCGAGCGCCGGCCGTATGCGCGAAGGGGCTTTGCCTTCGCCGGTGAACCAAGCGCGCTCCATGCACGAGGTGCTCGATCATGCCAAACGCGAGAACTATCACGTGAACCTGATCGAGGCGTATGACCAGCCCTGGAAGCGCCGGCTCGAGGGAACCGTCGGCGGCCATTGGGGATTGTTTGATGCTTATCGGCGAGAGGCAAAATTCGCCTGTGGCGGCCGCGTCTCCAATCATCCGCACTGGCCTTGGCAAGCCGCTGGCGGGGTAGGGCTCGTAGCGGTAATTTTTGCAAGCGCGCTGGCCGTTCGCCGCCGGGCTGCTACCGCGGTCGATACTCGCTGCTGGTTACGTATCGCGGTGATTGCGATGGTTGCGGGGATCCTGATCGGCTGGACGCTTGCGAACGTTCCACTCGAAAGCCTGACGGTCGGCGATTGGCTGCGCTCGCTTGCCTGGGCTGCGACGGCGCTGGCATCACCTGTTGTCGCTGCCGTTGCCGTGGCATCGGGCGCCACCGCCCCCAGTTTCGCGCAAATGCTCGGCCGCGCGGCGCAACGCCCGCACGACATTGTGTCGCTTGCGCTTGGCATTCTCCTGATCGCGCTCGCTGTGCTCTCGGTACAGGCGGCGCTGGGTTTGGTGTTCGATCCACGCTACCGGGATTTTCCTTTCGCGCCGCTCACCGCCGCGACAGTTCCGTTCATGCTGCTGATCAAAGCAAAGCCCGTGGTCAAGGGAAGCCTGCTCGCGAGGTTGAAGCAGCGCGTGCAGGCCCCGGCTGCGGAGAGCGCGATCGCGGCGGCACTGACCGCGTCAGCAATTTATATCGCTTGCAACGAAGGCTTTGCTAACTGGCAGGCCGTGTGGTCCTCGGCCGCTTTGCTCGCGCTTGCATTTACTCTGCTGGAGGCGCGGGCCGTGCCAGGCTGAGCATCAGCAGCGCGGCGGCGAGGCCCGCGAGATTGGCGTTGTGCAAGACCAGGCCGAAGGCGCTGGCGGCGAGCGCTACAGCGAGAAGTAGGATCGACGGCCGCAGCAGATTGAGCAGCGCCGCGCCGAGCGCAACCCAGCCGAAGGCGAAGTGGTTGAACAGCACGATGGTGATTCGAAAGGTGGCGCACAACCAGGTATTGAGGCCCGCCTGGCAGGCAAGGGATACCGGCGCGTATTCGATCGCCAGATAGCGGAGATAGAGCGCCTCGCCTAGCGAGAGCAGGGCGATCAGCAAGAGCCCGTTCATCTGGCGGGCAGTAGGCAGAAACAGCGTGGGATGCATGAGACGATGCAGTATGCTGCGCATGTGCTTCCCCTACAACCAGGGTCTACTTGCCCACCATCGGCGTAGGCGGTTGCACACCATGGGCCTTTCGGTCGACTAGGTTCCCGCGCAATCCACTTTTCCGCAGCGGCGCACTCAGATATGACGGCCCCCGGCGGTCACAGCGGCGTGGAGGATGTTCATTGGCGATTCAACGCACCTGCCTGGCGATCGTGCTTGCGGCCGGCGAAGGCACTCGCATGCGCTCGGCGCGGCCGAAGGTGCTGCACGCAATCGCCGGCCGGTCGCTGCTAGCTCACGTGCTCGATGCCGTACGCGAGGCGGGCGGCACCATGACCGCAGTAGTCGTAGGGCCCGCCGCCGGGGCAGTGGCTGCTGAAGCCAAACGCATCCTGCCTGATGCCGAGATCTTTGTGCAAGCTGACCGGCGCGGCACCGCTCATGCCGTGCTAGCCGCAAAAACTGCGATCGCGCGCACACCCGATGACGTGCTTGTCATTTTCGGCGACACACCGCTCATTCGGCCGCGCACGCTCACTCGGATTCGCGAGGCTCTCGCCGAGGGGGCGGCGGTCGTGGTGCTTGGCTTTCGCGCGAAGGACCCCACAGGGTACGGTCGCCTCGTGCTCGAGGACGGCGAGCTCGTCGCCATCCGTGAGGAAACGGATGCGAGCCGGGCCGAGCGCGCGGCCGATCTGTGTAACGGCGGTCTGATGGCATTCGCCGGTCCGACCGCCCTGGCGATCCTGGAGCGGATCGGCAACGATAACCGCAAGGGCGAATATTACCTCACCGATGCCGTGACCGTCGCGCGGGCGATGGGATGCAAGGCAGCCGTGATCGAGACTGAGGAGGACGACGTGCGCGGGATCAATACCAATGCCCAACTCGCCGAGACTGGTGCCGTGCTCCAGCAGCGCCTGCGCCAAGCTGCGATGGAGGGCGGCGTGACACTGATGGCGCCGGAAACGGTTTTCTTGTCGTCGGACACCAAGTTCGGACGCGACGTGGTCGTGGAGCCATTCGTGGTCTTCGGAGCCGGGGTGACGGTGGAGGACAATTCCGTGATCCGCTCCTTCTCCCACCTCGAGGGGGCGCACGTGGGCAAGGGGGCGATGGTTGGACCTTACGCGCGGTTGCGCCCCGGTGCACGCCTGCATGAACACGTTCACGTCGGTAATTTCGTCGAGATCAAGGAGGCGGTGATCGAGGCCGGCGCCAAGGCCAATCATCTGAGCTATATCGGCGATGCGACAGTCGGTGCCGGCGCCAATGTTGGTGCGGGCACGATCACCTGTAACTATGATGGTGTAGCCAAGCATCGCACCGAGATCGGCAAGAACGCGTTCATCGGCTCGAATTCCGCGCTGGTGGCACCGCTAAAGATCGGCGACGGCGCTTACGTGGGATCCGGCTCGGTGATCACCCACGACGTGCCCGCGGCTGCGCTCGCGCTCGCGCGTGGACGGCAGGTCGTAAAGGATGGGTGGGCACGACGCTTGCGCCAACGCGGATCGCTGGGCAAAAGAGGCACGCCTGCAAAGTGACAGGCACGACGAGCATGTTAGGCTTAATTCTGAGAAGTTGCTTCATTGCGCTTTTTCGCCTCGATGCCGAGATATGCTCGTCGCGGTAGATTCTGCGCAATCAGCTGGCGGCCATTCAAATGTGCGGAATCGTAGGTATTCTCGGGCGTGAGCCGGTCGCCGGCTTGCTTGTCGACGCGCTCAAGCGGCTCGAGTACCGGGGCTACGATTCCGCTGGCGTCGCCACGCTGGAAGGCAGCCAGCTCGCCCGGCGTCGCGCCGAAGGCAAGCTGCGCAATCTCGAAGCCAGGCTAGCCCGCGAGCCGCTTACCGGCACGATCGGGATCGGCCACACCCGCTGGGCGACGCACGGCCGGCCGACCGAGGACAACGCCCACCCGCATGCCACCGAGCGTCTCGCGGTTGTCCACAACGGGATCATCGAGAACTTTCGTGAGCTGCGTGAGGAGCTGGAGAGGGCGGGGACGAAGTTCGGCTCCGATACCGACACTGAGGTCGTTGCCCATCTCGTGACGCAAGAGATGAAGAATGGCCGCTCGCCCGCCGAGGCGGTGGCGGCCGCATTGCCGCGGCTGCGCGGCGCCTTCGCACTCGCGTTTTTGTTCGCGGGAGAAAACGATCTCATCATAGGCGCCCGCAAAGGTTCGCCGCTTGCCATCGGCTACGGTGACGGTGAAATGTATCTCGGCTCCGATGCGATCGCACTCGGACCCTTTACCGACGCGATTTCCTACCTCGAGGAGGGCGATTCGGTGGTGCTTACCCGCAAGCGAGTCGAAGTCCGCGACGCCAAGGGCAGCAAGGTCGAACGTGCCGTACTCAGGTCCTCTGCCTCGGCGTTTCTCGTCGACAAAGGCAATTACCGTCACTTCATGGCGAAGGAAATTCACGAGCAGCCGGAGGTGGTGGGCCACACGCTGGCCCATTACATCGACATGGCGGCCGAACGCGTTCGGCTGCCAGCCGAGCTGCCATTCGATTTAAGCACGCTCGAGCGGGTCTCGATCTCCGCCTGCGGCACTGCATATTACGCCGGATTGGTCGCGAAATATTGGTTCGAACGTCTTGCGCGGTTGCCAGTTGAGATCGATGTGGCGTCCGAATTCCGCTATCGCGACGTCTCGCTGGCGCCGGGCGGACTAGCGATTTTCGTGTCGCAGTCAGGGGAGACCGCCGACACGCTCGCGACGCTGCGCTATGCCAAGGAGCATAAGCAGCACGTGCTTGCTGTGGTCAACGTGCCCACCTCGACAATCGCGCGTGAGAGTGAAGTCGTGATGCCGACGCTTGCGGGGCCAGAGATCGGGGTGGCCTCGACCAAGGCCTTCACTTGCCAGCTGGCGGTGCTCGCCTGTCTCGCGATCGCGGCTGGTCGCGCGCGCGGCGTGCTCTCCGAAGCCGAGGAAAGCAAGACGGCGCATGCACTCATCGAGACGCCGCGGCTAATGGCTGAGGCGCTCGCGCTTGAGCCTGAGATCGAGCATTTCGCGCGCGACCTCGCAAAAAGCCGCAACGTCCTCTATCTCGGTCGTGGCACCAGCTTTCCGGTGGCGCTTGAAGGGGCGCTCAAGCTCAAAGAAATCTCCTATATTCACGCCGAAGGCTACGCCGCAGGCGAGCTCAAGCACGGTCCTATTGCGCTGATCGACGAAAACATGCCCGTGATCGTGATCGCACCGCACGACCGAGTATTCGAGAAGACTTTGTCCAATATGCAGGAGGTGGCGGCCCGTCAGGGAAAAATCATTCTGATCACCGATCCTCGAGGGGCCCGTGACGCACATTTGGACTTGCTGTCCAAGCTCACACTGCCAGCGATGCCCGCGACCGTGACTCCCCTCGTCTATGCCATACCAGTGCAGCTGATCGCCTATCATACGGCGGTGGTGATGGGCACCGATGTCGATCAGCCGCGCAACCTGGCCAAGTCGGTCACGGTCGAATGATAGGCCAGCGACATTTGTGCATATCGCCCTGGTGCGCGCAGGCGCAGTAATCTCATCCGATTTGAACGGGATGTACGGTAAGTTTCCAACATGAACCAGATTGATCGAGATGCCGGGATCGCGTCCACGGCGGCACCGGGTCCCCCGCCGCCACCGACTAGGACTGGGCCGTTCCAACACGGCCTCGTCGGCCGGCTGCGTAACTATTTCCTGACCGGCTTGATCCTTGTTGCCCCCGCCTACATCACCATCAGCCTTACCTGGTGGTTCATCAACTGGGTCGATGATCTAGTGCGGCCCTTCATTCCGGTCGCGTACCGGCCCGAGACCTATCTGCCGGTAACAATTCCCGGTACCGGGCTCATCCTTGCTTTCGTCACGCTCACACTGTTTGGCTTCTTGACCGCCAATTTTATCGGTCGCAAGCTCGTCGAGGTGGGCGAGAACATTCTCAACCGCATGCCGGTCGTTCGACCCATCTACAACAGCTTGAAGCAAATCTTTCAGACGCTCTTTGCAAAAGGGGGCTCGAGCTTCCGGCGCGTCGGTCTCATCGAGTTTCCCTCGCCCGGAATGTGGTCGCTGGTATTCCTGTCGAATCCCGCGAGTCCCGAGATAGCAGCACGTTTGCCGGACACCGAGCATGTTGCGGCTTTCATGCCGTGTACGCCCAATCCGACCACCGGCTTTTTCTTCTACGTCGCGCGCCGCGACATTATTGATCTCGACATTACGGTGGAGACGGCGATGACGTTGCTGATGTCGGCCGGAATGGTGCAGCCCGGCGATCAGCAACGCAAGCTCGCGGCACTGGCTGAGACCGCGCGTGCGGCGCGCGCGTCGCAGGCTAACCGTGCCGCCGCCCCGGCAAAATAGCCTGCGTCCATCGCCGCGGCGAACCCTATCACCCCGCGCGGATCAGCCGGATCGCTTCGTCGCGCTCAAATAAGTAGAGCAGGTGTTGCACCGCCTCGCCGCGTGTGGACGCAAGAGTCGGATCGCGGGAGAGCAGCAGCGCCGCGTCATCGCGTGCGGCGCCGATCAGCTTGCCGTGCGTTTCAATCCGGGCAACGCGGAAGCCAGGCATTCCTGATTGCCGCGTGCCTAGGACGTCGCCTTCTCCGCGCAACCTTAAATCCTCTTCGGCAATACGGAATCCGTCTTCGGTCTCGCGCAGGATCTTGAGCCTGGCTTTGGCAGTTTCGCCGAGAGGCGCTTTGTACAGCAGTACGCAACTCGAGTGTTCGGCGCTGCGCCCGATGCGCCCGCGCAATTGGTGGAGCTGTGCCAGTCCGAAGCGCTCCGCGTGCTCGATGATCATCACTGTGGCTTCCGGCACGTCGACACCGACCTCTATGACCGTCGTGGCCACGAGGAGGCGTGTCTCGCCCGCGGCGAAACGCTCCATGGCACGGTCCTTCTCGTCCCCTTTCATGCGGCCATGTACGAGATCAACCATGGCGCCGAAGCGCTCCTTGAGCGCGGCGAAGCGTTCTTCGGCCGCGGCCAAATCGGTTCGCTCTGTGACCTCTACCAATGGACAGACCCAATAGATGCGCCGGCCCTCGGCGAGTGCGCGACCGACCGCGCCGACGACTTCGTCCAGCCGGCTGAGCGGAACCGTCCGCGTGTCGATGGGTCGCCGACCCGCTGGCTTTTCCCGAAGTTCCGAGACGTCCATGTCGCCGAAATAGGTGAGCACAAGCGTACGCGGGATCGGCGTTGCCGTCATCACCAGCACGTCGACCGCCTCGCCCTTTTTGGCGAGCGCCAAGCGCTGATGCACTCCGAAGCGATGCTGTTCGTCGACCACGGCCAGCGCGAGATCGCGAAACTCGATCTGTTCCTGGAACAGGGCATGGGTGCCGATCAGCATGTGGATCTCGCCCATGGCCAGCCTTCCAAGGATGTCGTTGCGCTCGTGTCCGCGCTCGCGACCAGTGAGGATGGCGACGTTTATGTCGGCCGCAGCGGCAAGCGGCGCAATGGTATTGAAATGTTGCCGCGCCAAAATTTCAGTCGGAGCCATCAGCGCTGCCTGCCGGCCTCCTTCAATGACTGCTGCCGTGGCGAGCAACGCCACCACCGTCTTGCCAGAACCCACGTCCCCCTGCAGGAGGCGCAGCATCCGCTCCGACTTCGAGAGATCGGCGACGATCTCGGCGACGGCTCGTTGCTGCGAGGGCGTAAGCGAGTAGGGCAACGCGTCGATCAGTTTCTTCCTAAGCTGTCCAGTTCCCGGCGTAGCCCGGCCTGCCTGCCGCCGCAGATGGGCACGAACGAGGGCGAGCGCTAACTGACCCGCGAGAAACTCGTCATAGGCAAGACGCGACCATGCCAATCCTTCCGGCAGAAGGTCGGCAGGATCAGTGGGTCGGTGGAGCAGGCGCAACGCATCAGCGAAAGAGGGAAATCGCTCGCGCGCGACCCAGCTTGGCTCCTGCCATTCGGGCAAGTTCGGCAGACGCGTGAGGGCTGCGACGGCGGCCTTGCCTACCTGATTGAGGCTCAGTCCATCGGTCAAGGGATAAACCGGTTCGACCAGCGGCAGCTTCGGTAGATCCGCCTCGGCGACAACCCGGTCGGGGTGCACCATCTGCAGCATGTGGTCGTAAAGCTCCACGGTACCCGACACGTAGCGCCGCTCCCCGATGGGCAGCAGCCTCTCCAGGTAATCTCTGCGTGCATTGAAGTAGGTGAGTATGAGGTCGCCCGTCTCGTCGCTGGTATAGATCCGATATGGCGCTCGTGAGCGGTACGGTGGCGGCGGCCGATGACGATCGACGCTGACCGCGACCGTGACGACGGTATCCGGCACGACGTCCCGCAGCTTCGGGCGCGCCCGACGATCGATGGCGCCGCTCGGCAGGTGGAAAAGCAGGTCGATTACCCGCGCCGACTGTTCGCAACCGAACAGTCGGCGATAGAGCTTCTCCAGCCGCGTCCCAACGCCGGGAAGCGTTGTGATCGCAGCGAATAATGGATTGAGCACGCTTGGCCGCATTCACCATCCCAAGCTTTCCGCTGATGGTCGCGCGGACGTGCGGCATAGGCAATGCGGTTGGGCGCTGACATATCCCATGAACATCGCTATATGACCTGCCGCCCGGCTCGTCCGGGCATTTGGCGTTGGGTATCGAATGACCGGCATGGCACGTTCGAGCGAGGGACTGGATTCCCGTCGGCGCAAACTCTTGTTCCGCGCTTGGCATCGGGGCATGCGGGAAATCGATTTGATTATGGGCCGCTTCGCCGACGCTACGATTGAGCGATTGACAGCTGCCGAACTCCGCGACTTCGAGCACCTGATGGAAGTGCCGGACCGCGAAGTCTTGGCCTGGATCATCGGCGAAGCCGAGGTGCCGCTAACCCACGATACTGCGCTGTTTCGCCGGCTGCGCGATTTCAATCGAAACGGCGAGGGTGCCCGTTGAGCGCGCCGCGCGATCCCGCCGAACTTCTCATCCGGGGCCGTCCCCTTACACTCGCAAGTGTGGCCGACGGCGCTCAAGCGCTCGTCGTTGCGGATCTCACCCGCGGCCTGGCGGCGCGGTCCGACGCAACGGCAGCCAGCTTGGTCGTCCTCTGCCGCGATGGAGCGCGCATGGGCGCGCTCGCCCGGGCACTCAAATTTTTTGCACCCGATTTGGCCGTGCAGGAGTTCCCTGCATGGGACTGTCTACCCTACGACCGGGTTTCGCCGCACGCAGCGTTCGTCGCCCAGCGCATGACGGTGCTGTCCCAACTAGTGCCCACACAAGGGCGCGGCTCGATATTGCTCACGACGGTCAATGCTGCCCTGCAACGCGTGCCGCCGGCGGACTACGTCGCCCGGCAATCGCTTTCGCTCGCGCCAGGCCAAGTGCTCGCGATGGATGATATTACCGGATGGCTCGAGGTTAACGGATTCATACGCGCTTCAACGGTCCGTGAGCCGGGCGATTACGCCGTGCGCGGCGGTATCGTCGATCTTTACGGCTCGGGCACGGCCGAACCGGTGCGGCTCGATTTTTTTGGCAACACGCTGGAGACGATCCGCAGCTTCGACCCCGAGACCCAGCGCACGACGGATCAGTTACGTGGGCTGGATCTCCTACCGGTCGCCGAGTTCCAGCTTACGAGTGACACGATTGGACGCTTCCGCCTCGGTTACGTGGAAGCATTTGGTGCCGCAGCGCCCGATGACGTGCTCTACCATGCGGTGAGCGAAGGTCGGCGCCATGCCGGCATGGAGCATTGGCTTCCTCTCTTCCATAGTCGGCTCGATACCCTTTTTGATTACTTGACAGGCTTTTCCATAGTCCTCGAGCCGCTGGTCGAGGATGCTGTACGCGAACGGCTCCATCAGATCGAGGATTATTACGAGGCGCGCCAGCAAGCGTTCGCCCAGCGCGGATCAGGCCCGCCCTATAAGCCGCTGCCGCCTGCACGGCTCTATCTGACGGAGACCGAGTGGCGCGCGCGGCTCGATGCTACGGCGCTGGCGCGGTTGACCCCGTTCAGGGAGCCGGAGGGGCAGGGCCATCTCATCGATGTTGGCACCAAGCAAGGGCGGAATTTTGCCGCCGAGCGCGCCGAACCCGGGCGAAACGTGTTCGAAGCCGTGACCCGGCACGTCTCGAGCCTCAAGGCAGACGTCAAGCGCGTGGTCGTCGCGCTTTGGAGCGAAGGCGCCCGCGAGCGCATGTCTCACGTGCTCGCTGACCATGGGCTCGGTGACCTCGCGTTGGTTGACTCGTGGCCGCAGGTGCTCGCGTTGCCGCAGTCACAGGTCGCACTGGCCGTTCTTGGGCTTGAAAGCGGGTTCGAAACCGCCGAGGTGGCCGTAGTCGGCGAGCAGGACATTCTGGGCGATCGCCTCGTGCGTCCGCGCCGCGCGGCACGCCGTGCAGAGAACTTTATTGCCGAGGTGACAAGCCTCGCCGCGGGCGATCTCGTCGTCCATGTCGATCACGGCATCGGGCGCTTCGCTGGACTGCGCGCGATCGAGGCGGCCGGAGCGCCGCACGACTGCCTCGAGATCCATTACGCCGGCGGTGACAAGCTGTTCCTGCCGGTGGAAAATGTCGAGCTTTTGTCCCGCTACGGCGCGGAAGAGACCCGCGTCGACCTCGACCGGCTCGGCGGCGGTGCCTGGCAGGCGCGCAAGGCCCGCATGAAACGCCGCATCCGCGATATTGCCGACACACTGATCAAGATCGCAGCCGAGCGCCAGTTGCGCGAGGCGCCGCGGTTGACAGTCGAGCCTGGGGCCTACGACGAGTTTTGTGCCGGCTTCCCCTACGAAGAGACCGAGGACCAGCAGGCTGTCATTGACGTCGTGCTGGACGAACTCGCTTCCGGACGGCCCATGGACCGCCTGATCTGCGGTGACGTGGGTTTCGGCAAGACGGAAGTGGCGCTGCGCGCTGCCTTCGTCACCGCCATGAACGGCAGGCAAATCGCGATGGTAGTGCCTACCACGCTGCTTGCGCGCCAGCATGCCCACACTTTTTTGGAACGCTTCCGCGGATTTCCCGTAAATATCGCGCAAGCCTCACGATTGGTCTCGTCATCTGAGTTGGCTCAGGTCAAGAAGCGGATTGCCGACGGCAGCGCCGACATCGTCATCGGCACGCATGCATTGCTCGGCAAGACGATCAAGTTCCGCGACCTCGGCCTCCTAATCATCGACGAGGAACAACACTTCGGGGTCGCTCATAAGGAAAGGCTCAAGCAGCTGCGCACCGAAGTTCATGTGCTCACGCTCACCGCAACACCAATTCCACGTACGCTGCAGCTGGCTCTCTCCGGCGTGCGCGATCTATCAATCATCGCCTCGCCACCGGTCGATCGGCTCGCCGTGCGCACCTTCGTTACGCCTTTTGATCCAGTGATCGTGCGCCAGGCGCTATTGCGCGAGCGCTACCGCGGCGGGCAGTCCTTCTACGTCTGTCCTCGCATTGAGGATCTCGCCGGGGCCAAGGAGTTTCTCGACAAGCACGTGCCGGAGGTGCGCGTCGCTGCCGCTCATGGACAGATGCCCGCTACGGTGCTCGAAGACATTATGGCCGCGTTCTACGACGGCAAGTACGACCTGCTGCTGTCGACCACGATCATCGAATCCGGCCTCGACATTCCGACCGCCAACACGCTGATCGTGCATCGCGCCGATCGTTTCGGGCTCTCCCGGCTGTATCAGCTGCGCGGACGCGTGGGGCGTTCCAAGCTGCGTGCCTACTCGCTGTTTACGTTGCCCGCCGTCGGAAAGATCACGTCCCAGGCCGAACGGCGGCTCAAAGTGCTGCAGTCGCTCGACACGCTCGGCGCGGGTTTCCAGCTTGCCTCCCACGATCTCGACATCCGCGGCGCTGGTAATCTCTTGGGCGAGGAACAGTCAGGGCACATCAAGGAAGTCGGCTTCGAGCTCTATCAGCAGATGCTGGAAGAGGCGGTCACGAGTCTAAAGGCCGGCATCAGCGCGCCTGTCGCGGACAAGTGGTCGCCGCAGATCACGATCGGAACGCCGGTAATGATTCCCGAAGACTACGTCGCCGATTTGCCGGTGCGTCTTGCGCTCTATCGACGGCTCGCCGAAATCGAGGACGAGCGCGAGATCGAGGCGTTCGGCGCCGAGCTGGTCGATCGCTTCGGACCTCTGCCCGAGGAGGTCGAGCACCTCCTCCAGATCGTGGCGATCAAGTCGCTCTGCCGGCAGGCCAATGTGGAAAAGATCGAGACCGGGCCCAAGGGAGCGGTAGTGTCGTTCCGTGATAATACTTTCGCCAATCCTGATCGGCTTGTCGTCTTCATCCGAGATCTCGGCCCAGCCGCTCGGGTGCGGCCCGATATGAAGGTCGTCTTTTTCGACAATTGGGAAAATCCCGACGCGCGCCTGCGTGGAACAAACGCCATTCTGCGCAACCTTGTGGCGCTCGCGCAGCCCGCCAAAGCCGCATGACCACACGTGACGCCGCGATCATCACGAGCGATCGCTGGGCCGCATTGGCGCGCATCGACTGATAACGCGGCCGCAACCGTGGGCGTGCCGCTCAAGGCTTTGTTATCGCCCTATCGCCTGCGGCGTGCCCTGGTACGGGCCGCCTTGCGTGCTGCGGCAGAACGCCGTGCCCCACCTTTCGTGCGCACCGCCTTGCGTGCCGCGGCGGATCGCTGCGAGGCAGTGCGTCGCGATGCGGCGCGTCGAGCTTGCCTCGACAGTGCCGCGCGCGACACGGTGCGCCGCGGTTCGCGCTTGAGCACCCGCGATACCGCGCGAGACACGCGCGGTCGGGGATGGGTCTTGCGCTTATGTTGGCCCGCCGCATAGGCGTAAGCGGCACTCCTGCGGGTGCGTGCCTTGGCTTTTCCTCTCCCTGGTGGACGAAGGCCTGCGCCCGCGCGCCTAGCCTTGGAAAGGCCGATGGCAATGGCCTGTTGCGGCGATCGCGCCCCATGTTCACCGCGACGGATCTTGCGGATTTCCTCGTGGACGAATTCTCCCGCCTGCGTCGTCGGTGCTTTTCCTGCGCGCTTTGCTTTGTGGGCTTTCTCGATTGTTCGCTTCTCCGACATCATCGTTTCTCCTTGCGACCGGTTCCGATGCGGGCTTGCGCCGCGACGGCCGCCTTAGGCTTCGTTCAGCGCGCCGCCCCAATCGCGCATCCTATCAATGCACGTGCCGCCGAATTGATCCCTGACGTGGAACCCGTCAACGTTGGCTGGCAGACGCATCAGCCCGGCAAGAGCCTGGCGCTTTGATGGAGGCTAGTCGGCGGGCTGCCGTTCGGCTCGTTCGTTGGCCGCGCGCGCGATCGCCTGCGCGAGATGTTCGGGTGCCTGTGCGCCCTGCACGGCGAAGCGGCCGGCAAAGATGAAGCAGGGCACACCGTTGATTCCCGCTTCCTTGGCGGAATCGGCTTCCCGCGTGATGCGCTCCACGTCCTCCTCGCTTCCGAGCCGCTCGCGCACCCGCGGCGCATCAAGGCCGCATGTGGCTGCCGCCGTAACGAGTACGTCGCGGTCGGTAAGGTCGGCGCCTTCGGCGAAGTAGAGCTCCATCAGCCGCTGCTTCATGCGCGCGGCCGTGTCGCCCGCCCACAGAATCAGGCGATGGCAATCGAGCGTATTGGGCTGACGCTTAATCTCGTCGAGCTCATAGGTCAGACCCTCCGCTGCCGCAGCCTGGGCGACGCGCTGTGCGATGGCGCAATAGTGCTCAGGTGAGCCGAACTTGATAGTCAGATATTCGTTGCGGCTAATGCCTTCGCGCGGCACCCAGGGATTTAGGAAGTAAGGTCGAAATCGCACTTCGACGGGGATGTCGGGTCGCAGCGCGATTGCTTTTTCCAGCCGCCGCTTACCGATGAAACACCAGGGACATACAACGTCCGACACCATGTCGATCGGCAGGGCTGAAGTCATGGGCTCGCTCCGCATGCAACGGAACCGGAGCCTAATCGCGCCGTTACTCGGCGGCAACCTTTACCGGGGCGCCGAGCCGCGCCACCAATGTGCTGAGGTCATCGTTGGGCTTGAGGGCCGCGAGTGTGATCGTCGGTTTAATCGTGCGGCGGTCATGACCGGGCGAAAGCATGGTGCGCCTGAGCACGCTCGCTATCTGGCGCGCAAGCAGATGGGCGCTGCGGAGGTCGGTTTTGCTGAAAGCCGCGAGGATCGATCCCTCCTGCTCCTGGCAGGCCAAGTCGGCGTCGCGCATGAGCCGAGTGAAGAGTCGAGCGGCATCGAGATGGGCGCGGCGATCGGCAATGCCGTCGAAGGTAAAACGCGCGATGGAGAGGGCGACGTCCGTCTTCTGGTTTTCTTGCACTGCGCGTTCGAGCTTGCGCCAGAAGGCTTGTGGTGCGAGCAGACTGGTATCCGCATCGATGGCCCCTTCGCTTTCGAGCGATTTCAAGGCGCGCGTCAGTTGAGCTTCGAAGGCATGCAGGCGTGCGAGCGGAAGGAGGCACTCGACGAGCCGCATGGGATCGCCTTCGACGTGTACCAGATTCGTGAGGCGCTTGTCGTCCGCTGCAGCGTTGTTCAGCACGCCAACCGGTAGATCGTGCAAGCGAGCGTTGTCGGCGAGCATGGTCAGGAGCGCCTCGACGGCTCCTGGACCCAGCCCCTCGCCGACGATGACCCCGTCCACGTCACGAGCATCGAGATATCGTGCGGCGGTCTCGAGGCTCAGCGCCCCGATGAGTCCCGCGCGTTCGCTGATCGGAGCCGAAAGCGCGGGATAGGAGCCGCCGCGTGCGACGCAGAGCACGGCTGTGTCTTCCAGCAGGTTAGGCGGGATGAATGTCAATATTTTCTTTGAACCCGATGCGCGCGAGCGCCGCAGCACGGTTGCGTGGAGCGTGCGGATTCGCAGCGACCAGCGCAGTCGCGCAATCAACCGATCGGCGGCGTCGTTCATTGCGATCGGCAGTGCGCCCGGAATGGCGGGAACGCTAGTCGCGTCCACCACCGAGATCACCGGCGTCACTGGACCGCCGCGCATTTCGATCGATTCGATCGCCGCGCTTACCTGGCGCGGGGAGGGAGTGACGTGGGGGTCGGCGATGGCGAGGGCGACTGGCTGGGTCTCCGCGATGGCGGCGGGCACATCGGCCCAGCGCGTCTGTGCAATCGGGTAAGCGCCGGCTTTGCCAAGCACATCGGCTAGATCGGCCGCCGAACTCTCGGCAACCACCAGCATTGGACCCAATAACGCCATGACGAGGAGCCGCTGCGCAGGATGGATCGCACATCCTAAGCGAGGGCTGTTAACGGCTCGTCAACGAAATGAGCTGCTTCGAGAATTCCGAGAGGCATTCCCTCATGGTGACTTCGGCTCGCGCCACCATGTTTCGGGAAGGTAGCCGTAGAGCGAAGTCACCGCCGGTCGGCCGACCGTGGTCCAACGCGCGATCCACTGTGCCGGAAGATAAAACAGCGGAATCACATAAAAGCCGGAGATCAGCACCCGATCGAGCGCCCGTACTGCGGAGACGAAATCGCCACGGTCTTCCGCCTTGAGAAGCGAGGCAATCATCGCATCGACAGCGGCGCTCTTGACGCCCATGTAGTTGCGGGTGCCGGGCTGGTCAGCAGCGGCCGACCCCCAATAGAAGGCCTGCTCATTGCCGGGCGACAATGACTGGTCCCAGCGGTTCTCGATCATGTCGAAATCGTAGGTGAGGCGCCGCCCTTCGTATTGTACTGCGTCGACCACGCGTACGCGCGCCACAATGCCGGCGCGCTTGAGGCTTTGCGAGAACAACAGCGCGAGCCGCTCCTCGTCGCGCGCGGTCACCAGAATTTCGAAAGTCAATGGTCGACCGCTCTTGCGTTCGATCAGCTCCGTGCCGCGCAGGTCGTAGCCCGCGGTTGCAAGCAGGTTGAGCGCGCGCTTGAGCGTTGCTCGGTCGCGACCGGACCCGTCGCTGACCGGCGGCGACCAGTTGCCATCAAGTACGTCGGTACGCACCGCCTCGGCAAACGGCGCAAGCAGCGCTCTCTCCCGGTGATCGGCCGGTTGCCCATGCGACGACAGCTCTGAGTCATCGAAAAAGCTCGCGCTTCGCCGGTAGAGATCGAAGAAGTAACCGTGGTTGATCCATTCGAAGTCGAATAACAGCGAGATCGCCTCGCGCACGCGAATATCGGAGAAGACCGCGCGGCGGGTATTGAACACGTAATAGCTGCTCGCCTTCGGCACGCCGGTGGGCAGCGCCTCCTTGACCACGCGGCCGTCACGCACGGCCGGAAAATCATAGGCGGTTTGCCAGCGACCCGGATCGTGCTCGTTGCGCATGTCATAAAGGCCGCGCTTGAATGCCTCGAGATGTGAATTGGCTTCGCGGTAGTAGTCGAAGCGAATCTCGTCGAAGTTCCATAGACCGCGATTGATGGGAAGCTGGCGGCCCCAGTAATGGGGATTACGCTTGAGGGTGAGACTCTTGCCGGGGTCGACATGGCCGACCAGGTAGGGTCCGGTTCCGAGCGGCGCCTGAAACGACGTCTCCTCGAAACGCTCAAGATCGACGGCGTGCTTTGCCAGCACGGGCATCAGTCCAAGGATGAGTGCAAGCTCCCGATCCTCGCTGCCGGAGAGATCGAAGCGCACGGCCCGTTCACCGATTGCTTCGGCTTTGGCGACTTTGGCGTAGTAAGTGCGATGGTTCGGCCGTCCCTTGTCGCGCAGAAGCTGCCACGAGAAGATGACGTCCTCCGGAGTGACCGGCGTTCCGTCGGAGAACTTCGCGGCTGGGTCGAGGTGGAAGGTCACATAACTGCGCTGGGCGTCGGTCTCCACTCCGCGTGCAATCAGCCCGTAAAGCGTGAACGGTTCGTCATAGCCGCGCGCCATGAGACTTTCGACCACGTAGCCGCGAATGGACGGTGGAGCGATCCCTTTCACAATTAAAGGATTGAGGCTGTCGAAGGTGCCGAGCACGCCCTGCACCAAGCGACCGCCCTTGGGCGCGGACGGGTCCGCATACGGCAAGCTGGCAAAACCCTCGGGCCAAGCCGGCGCACCATGCATCGCAATGCCGTGCCGCACCTCGCCAGCGAGCGCCGCGCTCGAGTTGGCCGCACACAGCGCAAGGCCGAGTAGCGCCGCATGCCGTGCGGCAGAGCGACCCGCCCGGCGTGGATGGATGGCACGGATGAAAAGGTTCACGGGGGCCAATGCGATCTTCGGCAATTTTTCCAGCGAACCGCGCCAAGCCGGGAAGCTTGGTCGGCATTTCAACAGTTGGCGGCCTAGGCCGACATTTCGTACCACAAGTCGGCGTGGTTATGGCTGTCACACCAATGAAATGGCCTGGGTGGGGAAGGCAACGTCACGCTCTTGCCGCATTTGGTGCCGACACAGCCTTAATGTGGGGCAACCGTTCCGGCGTGGGGCGCTGGGAGAGCGGTCAGGAAGAGGATCTATCGATGGTTCATCGGTTGGTTTTTGCGCCGGCCCGGCCGGCCGCATGCGCGCTCGCTATGGCAGCGGCGACGACCATGCTCACCGCGTTGATCGGTTCCGCGGCCTTCGCCCAAGCTCCGCCCGCAACCCCGGCGCCCATGGCACCGGCCGCGCCCAAAGCAGCTCCCAAGGCCGCGCCAAAGGCAGCGCCTGCACAGAAGCCGGCCGAGACCCCCGCTCCGCAGGCGCCGCAGCAGCCGCAGGCGCAGGCCGAGCAGCCGCAGCTCATTTTCTCGCCCTGGACCAAGTTCTGCCTGAAAGGTCAAGAGGCGAATGCCAAACAAGTCTGCTTCACCGGCAAGGATGGCCGGGTCGAGTCGGGCATGCCAGTCGTCGCGGCCGTCCTGATCGAGCCGGAAAACGATCCAAAGAAAGTGCTTCGGGTGACCTTGCCACTCGGTATGTCGATTCAGCCCGGCACTCGCGTGATCGTCGATAACGGCCAGCCCATGACCGGCCCCTACGTCATCTGCTTCAACAACGGCTGCATGGCCGACTACGAGGCGAGCGGCGAACTTATCGGCAAGCTGAAGAAAGGGCAGGGCCTCGTCATTCAGGGAATCAACGGGGCCGGCCAGCCGATCAGTCTCGTGCTTCCGCTGCAGGATTTTGCCAAGGCTTATGACGGTCCGCCGACCGACCCGAAAAAGTTCGAGGAGCAACAGAAGCAGTTGCAGGACGAGTTGCAAAAGCGGGCCGAGGAGGCACGCAAGAAGCTCGAGGGGCAGCAGCCCTCGCCGCCGCAGTCAGCCGCTCCAACACGCTAACGTCCGAGGTCAGATCGGAAGAGTAAGAGGCGCGCCCGAGGCGCGCCTCTTTTTGTCAACAAGCGAGTCGTATCCTGGCTTGCATTTAGTTGAGCAGTGAATTGCGCGGCCGGTAGCTGCCCGTCTCGTCCTGCTCGAAGACCTTGGCCACCTGCGGATGGCGCACCGGCTTGCCTGACGTGTCGGGCAACAGATTCTGCTCGGAGACATAGGCGATGTATTCGGTCTCCGCGTTTTCCGCGAACAGGTGATAGAACGGCTGATCCTTGTGCGGGCGGACCTCGGCGGGGATCGACTGATACCATTCTTCGGTGTTGTTGAATTCCGGATCGATGTCGAAGACGACACCGCGAAAGGGAAACACGCGGTGGCGCACCACCTGACCTATTTTGAATTTGGCGTTGCGTGTCTTGCTCATGGCGGCATTGAAATAATCCAGGATTGCGAGCTGCGCCAGAGGCTCAGAGGCCGTACCGCGCCCCTATCTGCGGATCCTTGGCGGCAACCAGGCGGGCAAGGTCGATCAGCACTTTGGCCTGCTTCCAGGTCGCATCGTCCTGCATCTTGCCGTCTATCATCACCGCGCCGGTGCCGTCGGGCATGGCATCGATGATCTTTTTGGCGAAACCGACCTCCGCTGGATCCGGCGAGAATACGCGTTTCGCGATCGGCACCTGGGTTGGATGCAGCGTCCACGCGCCCGCGCAGCCCATGATGAAGGCGTTGCGGAATTGGGCTTCGCACGCTGCTTGATCGTTGAAGTCGCCGAATGGGCCGTAAAATGGCTTGATGCCCGCCGCAGCGCAGGCATCGACCATCTTGGACAATGTGTAGTGCCATAGATCCTGCTGAAACGCAGCGCGCGGTTCACCGCCAGCGGTGGCGTCGGCAAGCACCCTGTATTGTGGGTGGCCGCCGCCAACGCGCGTCGTCTTCATCGCGCGCGAGGCGGCGAGATCGGCCGGGCCGAGGCTGATGCCATGCATGCGGGGCGACGCGACTGCGATATCGGTGACGTTGTCGACTCCCTCGGCCGTCTCCAGAATGGCGTGAATCAGGATCGGTTTCTTGACCGAGTGCTTCGCTTCAAGTTGCGCCAGGAGCTGATCGAGATAATGGATATCCCACGGGCCTTCGACCTTGGGCAACATGACGACGTCGAGCTTCTCTCCCACGGCGCCCACGATCTGGGTCACGTCGTCGAGCACCCACGGTGAGTTGAGCGCGTTGATGCGTGTCCACAGGCCAGTTGCACCGAACTCGTTCGCTTTGGCCAGCGCAATGAAGCCTGCGCGTGCCTCCTGCTTGGCGTCGGCTGGGATAGCGTCTTCGAGATTTCCGAGTATCACGTCGACCTCCGCGATCAACTGCGGCACCTTTGCGCGCAAATTCTCGATGTGGGGAGGCACGAAATGAATCATCCGCTCGAGCCTGATCGGCAGCTCGCGCAGCGGCGTTGGCGCGCCGAGCGCCAGCGGCCTAAAGAAATTGCGCGGGAGCTTCATCCGGTCAAAATTCCCGTTCCAATCACCGCCATCCTGCGACGGTATGGACCTCGCCAAGCTGCTTTTGCAGATAATGCCAGGTGTCGAGTGCGAGGCGAACAGCTCGCTTGCGGACCTATTCGGGCATGGGCGCTACTGCAAAGGGATATTGGCTTGCTTGATCACCTTGCCCCAGAGCTGCGTTTCTTCGACAAAGAACTGCGCTGCTTGCGCGCGGCTCTTAGTCATGGGCTCCATCTGAATGCCGCGCACTTTTTCCGCAGCGTCGGGCCGCGCGAGGATATCGACGACGTCACGATTGATCTTGTCTGCCAAGGCTGCGGGTGTCCGGGGTGGGGCAACCATGGCGTACCAGGTGACCGCGCGATAGCCCGGTAAACCGGATTCGGCAATGGTCGGAATGTCCGGCAGCTCGCGCACGCGCTCAGTCGTTCCGACCGCCACGATTTTGACCTTGCCGTCGCGATGCACTGCAAGCGAAGTCGTGGGCGTGTCGAACATCATGTCCACGTGGCCGGCGATGATGTCATTTATGGCGTGACTCAGGCCCCGATACGGGATCTGCATCGTTTTGATCCCCGCGAGCATTTCAAGCTGTACGGTCGACAGGTGTCCCACGGAGCCAATACCCGGCGTAGCGGACGTGATTTTGCCCGGGTCGGACTTGGCGCGCGAAATCAGGTCCGCAATGGTGGACACTTCCAAGCTCTTGCGCAACACGAGGACGTATGGACCAGTCGCGAGCAGTGCGATGGGAATCCAGCGCGCAGGATCATAGCCCATCTCTTTGTAGAGAAAGCCGTTGGTCGCGATCGGGCCAGGCGAGGCCAGGAGCAGCGTATATCCGTCGGGTTTTGCACGCGCGACTTCGGCCGCACCGATATTACCCGCTGCGCCGCCGACATTCTCGACGATTATCGGCTGACCCCATTGGCGGCTGAGCTGGTCGGCCAGCAACCGCGCGAGCGTATCAGTGCCTCCGCCCGCAGGATAAGGAACGACGACGCGCACCGGTCGGTCAGGGTAAGTCTCCTGCGCGCGGGCGACATCTGATGCCAAGAGCGCGGCCAGCACCACAAGAGCGACGCTCATCAGCCGCAATCCTGCACGCATCTATGCATCCTACGCGAACGAGACCGCGGAAGGCTAATCGAGGGAAAGTTTCGACGCCAGTGCAACCCGCTGCCCTTTTCCTATGCTAGAGACGTGAGCAGATTTCGGGGTGACTTGTTGACCAAGGACACGCACGATTGGCTCGCACGGGCGACGGCCCTTGCGCCATTGATCGAGGCTGCCGGCAGCCGCACCGAGAAGGAGCGGCGGATTCCGGCCGATGTCCTGTCGGCCATGCATGCTGCGCAACTGTTCCATATACTGCTACCGGTCTCGATGGGTGGCGGCGACGTCGATCTCGTCACGTTCAACCAGGTCGTCGAGACGCTCGCGGCGGCTGATGCGAGCCCCGCCTGGTGTCTTGCACAGGCGGCTGTGAGCTCGCATGCCGCCGGTTTCCTGGCCCCGAAAATTGCACGCGAGATCTTTGGCGCCTCCGACGCCCTTCTCGCTTGGGGGCCACCGGCGGGCGTTGCGAAGGCACTCGCTGTCGATGGCGGTTATCGCGTCACCGGCAAATGGCGATTTGCGAGCGGAAGCGCCAACGCTACTTGGATGGGCGCCCATTCGACGGTTTTCGACGCGCCCGATAAGCCGCGCCGCGATGCAGGCGGCAATCCGATCAACCGCACCATGCTCTTCCCGCGCGCGCGAGCGCAGATCCAAGACACCTGGCACGTTCTCGGATTGCGGGGCACGGCCAGCCATGACTACGAGGTCACTGATCTGTTCGTTCCGGAGGAATACACGACGTGGCGCGACTCCGCTGCGGACCGCCGCGAGAGCGGGCCGCTCTATAACATTCCGATGCTCACTCTCTACGGCGTCGGGTTTTCCGGAGTCGCGCTCGGGATCGCTCGCTCGAGCCTCGCGTCATTCATGCAGTTGGCGCAAACCAAGAGGTCAGGTGGAGGCTTGGGCTCGGCGAGCTTGCTGCGCGATAACGCGGTGATCCAATCGGGGCTTGCGCGGGCGACCGGCCAGCTGCGGTCAGCACGAGCTTTTCTCCTGCAGATGCTGCGGGAGGTTTGGGCGAGTTCGGCGACATCGGGCGCCCTTTCGCTCGAGCAGCGCGCGCACCTGCGCGTGGCCATCACTGGAGCGATGGAAGCTGGCCGAAAGGCGGTGAATTTCGCCTACCGCGCCGCCGGCACAACGGCAATTTTTGAAGGCAGCGCTTTTGAACGGCGGTTCCGGGATTTACACACCCTTCTGGCGCAGGGGCAGGCGCATCTGTCGAATTTCGAATCCGCTGGCCAGGCGCTGTTCGGATTAGAACCCAGGCAAAGATTGTAGCCTTACAATTCCTCTCCGCGCATGAGGCGGGGCTGAGAGGCCCATGGCGACACTCCCTCGCGCATGATGCCCCGACGCAGCGGCGCGATCCGCTCGATGAGAAAAAGACCGGCGGCCCGCGCGCCTTGCAGCGGGAGGAAATCCGAAAGCAGGCTGCGATTGAGGAGATCGACTGCCAACATGCGGGTCGCCGTGTCGGCGCGGCGCATGCGATCATAGCGATCGATAGTATCCGCAACGTCCTGCCCCTCGCGATGGGCGGCGACAACAAGCTCGCTGATGGTCGCGGCGTCGCGCAAGCCGAGGTTGAGGCCTTGCGCGCCGATCGGCGCAGCGACGTGCGCGGCTTCGCCGATGAGCGCCACCCGCCGTGTGCCGAACCGGGTCGCCGTCGCGCTGATCAGCGGAAATACGCCGCGACCACGTTCGACTTCAATCGTACCGAGGATCGAGTGCGAACGGCGTTCGATCTCGGCCGCCAGCTTAGCGTCGGAAAGCCCAGAGAGGACTGAGACCTCCGCGGGATCGACCACGAAGACGAGGCTCGAACGTCGCTGCGGCAACGGCACGAGCGTGAAGGGGCCGCGCTCGGCGTGGAATTCCGTCGATGTGTCATGATGCTCGCGGCTATGGCGGAGATTGAAAGTCAGGGCGGTCTGGGCGTAGGTGCGGCTGCGGATGTCGATGCCGACCGCGGTGCGACACAATGAGTGGCGGCCGTCGGCGCCAATGGCCAAACGCGCCGACGTCGCCGCACTGCCTCGGCAGCGTACCGTCACTTGCGCGTCCGCGAGGCTCACCGCGACGGCCTGGTCGTCGATGCGAGTGAGCGCGGATAACTCTTGCCCACGCGCCTCGAGAGCCGCCATGAGGAAACGATTCTCGATGTTGTACCCAAAAGCGTCGAGCCCGATCTCACTAGCGGCGAAGCAGACTTCCGGAGCCCGTAGGAGCCGCCCCGTGTCATCGACGATGCGCATCAGGCGCAGAGGCGCCGCGTGGTTTCGGCAGTGCTGCCAGACACCGAGCATCTCGAGCGCCTTGACCGAGCCTTGGAGCAGGGCGCTGGTGCGGTGATCCGGTAGGGCCGGGGGTTTGGCAACCAGCGCCGTTTCAAGACCGGCAGACGCAAGCGCGATGGCCGCGGTCAAGCCGGCCGGACCGCCACCGACAATCACCACCTCTGCCGCCGCACGGCTCATGTCACAATCAGCTTAAATTTCGCCCTCGCCGGCCGGTGTTTGGGCTTGGCCCGGCCGGGCATGACAACGACTAGCAAGACCGTTCACACGGCTAGATATTGCAAGGGCTTAGGTGCCCAATTGCTACCCAACTGCTACCCAACGCCATTTAGAGCCTTCGTCATCGCCGCGTCCACGCGCGCAACCGCATCCTCCTGCAAACCCTCGACCATGTGCGAGTAGAGATCGAGCGTGATTCCGACGCGGGAATGCCCGAGCCGCTCGGATGCGATCTTCGGATGCACGCCGCTCGCCAACATGTGGCTGGCGTGAGTGTGGCGCAGATCATGGAAGCGCACGCGGGGCAGGCCGTTGAGCGGAACACGTCTCCACTCATTCGAGATCGTGTTCGGCGCGTACGGCGCACCGTCCATGCGAGCCACGACGAAGCTCTCCGCGTTCATGCGCAGGCCAAGGCGCAGGTGCGTCTCGGCTTGCCGAACGCGGTGTGCGCGGAGTTCGGTCACGACGGCGGGGGAGAGGGCGATCGCGCGAGCCTGCCCGGACTTCGGCTCCTTGTAGCGCACTCCTGCGCGGGTCTGCTCGGCGCTCTGGATGACCATCAACCGGCCCTTGTCGAGATCGACGGCACCCCAACGCAGCGCCGCCACCTCGCCGCGCCGCATGCCGCACATCAAGCCGAGCAGGACGGGGACGTGCAGCCATGACCCGCGGAGCGCCTCCAGCACGGCGGCGGCTTGCGCGAAGCTGTAAGTCGTGAGTTTGTGCCGCTCAAGCTTCGGGGGCTTCACGTCCGCGGCCGGATTATAGGGCAAGAGGCGCCAGCGGACGGCCTGCCGCAAGGCCGTGCTGAGAACCCGATGGCAATTTCCGATCACACGCGGGGACAGATCACTCGGTCCTTTCTGGCGGCTCGCCCTGATTCGGTCATACGCGGCACTAATCGCCATTGGCTGTAGCTTCGTCAGCACCACGTTGCCCAACTCGCGCGCTAGGTGTCGGGTGATTATTGCCTGATAGTCCTCTGCAGTGCGCGGCGAGACGGACGCGCGGATGTGGCCTAGCCATTGTTCGAGATATTTTGCGAGCGTCGTCTTGTTCGGCTCGATTGCGGTGCCCTGGTTGATGGCGGCGAGGAGGCGGATACGCTCCTGCGCCGCTTCGCGCTTGGTGCCTAGGAAGCTGTGCCATTGGCGCCGACGCTTGCCTGTGGTCGCGTCCTTGACCGAGAGCACGATTGACCACCTACCCGGCGAGCGCTCGACCATGTGACCGGTCTCACGATGCTTAGTCATTGTCCTTCTCTCTTGTTTTTGATGGTGCGCCGGGTTCGCGGTCTGGCGGAAGCCTCTGCGTCATCCTCGCTCGCGCTCCCTCCCGCACGCTCCCGCTCTTGCTGTACGGCCAAGCCGCGGGAGAGCGTAGTCGCCAACTCGATCGGCGCCCGCGGTATGATGACCCTTTCGATGAACCGGTCCGTTAGTTTCTTTATCACCTGCTGCGTGCCCTCCATGACGGCGATCGGCTCTGAAAGCCGGTAGACGATCTCGCCGTTAAGCGTGCGGTCGTTCTTGGCTGCCTCCCGCTCGAGAGCGCGGCGCAGCTTCACCGGAAGCCGGATTTTGATCTGCGCCAGACCGGGCTTTTTACGCGCCATAGCGCTCCCTCCCTGTGACTGCTCGGGACTAGATAACACCAAAACAACGGTCCCACAAGTGGGACTTGTTTGGTGTTATTGGATATGGTAGCCAGGCATGAAGTCCCAAAATCGGGACCCATAAGGAAGGCGCCATGAGCAAGCTTCAAAATAAGTTACGGGAAAACGTGGTTCTCCCGCTTTGGCCAGACGTCGGCCAAGCGCTGGGCCTGGGTCGGAATTCGACTTACAGCGCGGCGGAACGCGGGGACATCGAGACGATCCACTTCGGCAGGCTCAAGCGCGTGCCCACATCATGGCTGCGCAAGAAGCTCGGCATCCGCGAGCGCGACACCGGCGCCTAAGCAAAACGCCGCCCGGTAATCGGGCGGCGCTCGCATCTTTCAGGGCTGCAACAATCTCCTGGCGGAGTTGTGTGTAGCCCCAACGCGGGCCAGCCCGCAAGAGGAGCTGCACACATGACCACACCCCTCCCGAAAAATTCTTTTAAACGCAAACGCGGTGCGCCGGCCCATTCAAGCCGGGCTGTTAGGGACACGCGCAGCGTCACCTGCCCGCAATTCAGCGTCTACGATGGCCGCGATCGGCTCGGCAGCTTCCGGCGCGACGGCGACCGCTTCGCCGCGTTCAATCGCCTCGGGCGCTGCTTGGGCACATTCACGACGCAGGGCGAGGCCATCGCCGTGGTTGGGCGCGAGGCGGCGTCGTGACCACGCGCTGTCGCCTGCCCGATCGGCGCGTAGCCGAAACGTTCGAGCTCGAGATTGCCGGGCTACGATACACGGTAACGATCGGCCGATTTCCTGATGGACGGGTCGGCGAACTCTTCCTGAGCAATCACAAGTCGAACAGCGCGGCCGACGTGAACGCGCGGGACTCCGCGATCGCTGCGTCTCTCGCGCTTCAATACGGCGCCGACATTGAAACCATCCGCAAGGCGCTCTGTCGGGATACCCGTGGCCACCCTAGCTCACCGCTCGGCTGCGCGCTCGATCGCATCGCCGAGCATGAGGCGCAGCCATGATGCGCCGCGCCCGGCCCGAGCAAGCATTGCAGAAAGCCGTCGTCGGCCATCTGCAATGGCGCGCGCGGCCCGATGTGTGGTTCTGCGCCATTCCAAATGGCGGCGCGCGGTCGCCGATCGAGGGCGCGATTTTCAAGGGTCTCGGCGTCGTCGCGGGCGCACCGGATCTACTCATCGTCCGCGACGGACGCGCGTCTTTCCTCGAGCTCAAAGCGCAAGGCGGTCGCCTGAGCGAAGCGCAGCGCGAATGCCATGAGCGATTGCGCCGCGCTGGCGCGGTTGTCGCAACTGCCACTGGCCTCGATGCGGCACTGGATCAGCTCGAGGATTGGCAACTGCTCCGGCCTGGCCACTACAGACCCGCGTCGTTAACGGGCCGGCCCGCGGAAATCGCTAGTGAGATTGCGGCCGCGCCAGATCGGCAGACTGCAGAGCAACTGATCGCCGTTCACGACGACGCCATCGCCGCGCTATCGCCTGCCGTGCGCGAGCAACTGCTCGCTACGCTACACGACACCCTGCAAGAACTCGAGTTTCGCCATCCGTGCGAAAGCGCGACGGCCGCATTGCCGCCTGACCCTGAAAAGGAAATGACATGAAACGCGATGACGTTTTTCCGAGCAAGTACCTGAAGGTTGCGGATCTCGGCGGCAAGCCGGTCGTGGTCACGATTGAGCGTGCAGTCCTCGAAACCCTCAAAAGCACCGAGGGAAAGGAGCAGGACAAGATCGTGCTTTACCTCAAGGGCACGAAAAAAAGCTTCCCGCTCAACCTCACAAATTGGGACGCCGTCGCCGACATCGCCGGCGACGACACCGACGATTGGCCGGGACATCGGATCGAACTTTATCCGACCACAACGCAAATGGGCGGCAAAACGGTGGATTGCATTCGCGTGCAGCCGCCGTCGCAGCGCCCGCTGCCTATGAAGCAACCCAAGAAGCAACCCAAGGAGCAGCCGGAAGCGCCGCCGGCTGACGAGTTCGGCGACGAAATTCCGTTCTGAGCAATACACATGCTGCGCACCGCCCTGGCGCTCGCATCACGCGATATGGCGATTTTCCCCTGCCGGCAACGTTCCAAGTTGCCGGCAACGGAACGCGGGTTCCTTGACGCTAGCAAGGACCCCGCAATTGTTGAGCAATGGTGGCGCAGCGATCCAAATTACAACATTGGCGTCGCGACGGGCGCAGCCTCCACCGGCCTGGTTGCTGTGGACATAGATGGCCTCGACGCTGAGCTCGAATTGCGCAAGCTCGAGGCCGAGTACAGCGAGTTGCCCCCGAGCGTCGAAGTGATCACCGGCAAAGGCCGGCACATTTGGCTGCGTGTGCCCGATGGAACGGACCTGCGCTGCTCTGCCGGCAAATTGGCACCTGGTTGTGACATCCGAGCTAACGGCGGATATGTCCTGGCGCCACCGAGCGTGCACCCGACCGGCCGCCGCTACGCATGGAGCGTGGACAGCGCCGACACTATCGCGGCCGCGCCGGATTGGCTGCTTGCCAAACTTAACCCTTCCCGTACTGACGCCGGCGGCCGTAGCACGCCACCCCCCGAGTGGCGCGAATTAATCAAAGGCGTCGCCGAAGGGGCGCGCAACACAAGCGCGACCAAGCTCGCCGGCTATCTGCTTCGCCGCCAAGTTGATGCTTTAGTCGCGCTCGAGCTCGTGCAGCTGTGGAACGAAATGCGCTGCACGCCGCCGCTGCCGGCAGACGACATCTACAGGATCGTGAATTCAATTGCCGGCAAGGAATTGAAGCGAAGGGGCGCAAGCAATGACCATCGATAACATCATCCGACTGGCCGAGCTTCAGGACCGTGGGGACCTCGATCCGGCCACCGAGGAAGCGATCGCGCTCGCTTACGCTGATCGGCACGCGGCAGACAGCCGCTATGTGGCTGCATGGGCGCGATGGCTCCATCACGACGGTGCCCGCTGGAACCTTGACAGCACCCTACATGCGTTCAACCGCGCTCGTGCGTTATGCCGGGAAGCAGCGCTGCAATGCAACGGCTCGCGGACCGTCGCGGCGGTCGCTTCTGCTAAAGCGGTTGCCGCCGTTGTGCGGCTCGCAATGTCCGACCGCCGCCTGGCGGCAACGGTGGAGCAGTGGGACGCTAACCCTCACCTGCTCACCACCACGGAGGTCGACGGCATAGCCGCCGCCACCTATGATCTCACCACCGGCATCGGCCGTGCGCCGGATCCACTCGATTACATCACCAAGGCAACCGCTTGCAGCGCCGCCTCGCCCGGCACAGCACATCCAAAATGGAGCGCATTTCTCGCCCGCATCACGGCGAGTAACGAAGAGCTACAAGACTTCTTGCAACGTTATATCGGCTACTGCTGCACCGGTTACGTTACCGAGCACGCTTTCGTTTTCGCCTACGGCACCGGTGCCAATGGCAAGAGCACATTCATCAACACGATCGTCCGCGTCTTAGGCAGCTACGCGACCGTGGCCGACATGAATACGTTCATCGCCAGCAAGAGCGAGCGCCACCCCACCGATCTCGCCAAGCTGTGCGGTGCCCGCTTGGTCGTCGCGCAGGAAACCCAGAGGGGCAGACGTTGGGACGAAATTAAGATCAAGGCGCTAACCGGCGGTGACAAGCTCACCGCTCGGTTCATGCGGCAGGACTTTTTCGACTTCACGCCGACCTTCAAGCTATTCATTACCGGCAATCACAAGCCTCGGATCAGCAGCGTCGATGAAGCAATGCGCCGGCGCCTGCTGCTAGCCCCCTTCACCGAAAAAATTCCTCGCGCCGAGCGCGATGCCGGCCTGCTCGAAAAGCTGTGGGGCGAGCGCGCGGCAATTCTGCGCTGGTGCCTCGACGGTACCTTCCAATGGCGGCAGATGGGCCTTGCACCGCCCAAGATCGTGCGCGAGGCCACCGACGAGTATTTCCGGCAGCAGGACACAGTCGGATTGTGGATCGAGGAGTGCACCGAGCCGAGCGTCGGGCAGTTTACGCTCCTGTCCAATCTCTTTGCTTCGTGGAAATCCTGGTGCGAGGACCGCAACCTTGCACCGGGAAGCGCCCTCTCGCTGTCCGGCACCCTCGAGGACCAAGGCTACGAAAGAGCCCGCGAGGGGCATACGGGCCAGCGCGGCTTCAGCGGTATTACCATCAAACGGAGATAGTCGGGTGACAGAGGTGACAGCTACTCCCATTATCACCGTTACACGCGCGCGCCTGTACGCCGATAATGGAGTTAGCTGTCACCCCTGTCACCTGTTGCGGCTGAAGACGGGCGATCGCGCGTAACCAGAGAAAGGGAAATCATGTCTGGTGATAAATACTACACGGTTAACCCGCTGCTGATCCTGTTCAAGGATGGCGAGCGAGTCGCTTGCCACATCCATCCGGCCAAGGGCTATACCCACGAGCACTATGGGATGCTGGTTTGCGACATCGTGCGCAATGTCGCCCACGCCTTCGAGGTGCCCGAGGCGCGGGTGTGGGAATGGGTTGATAAGGAGCGCGCCCATCCGACCACGCCAATAGATTTTAGCGAGAGGGCAATGCGGGACCTCCCCCACCTCTATAAGAGGCCGTCGTACGCATTTGAAAAAAGCGGGACCTCGTCACGTTTTGTCGCCCAAAGACAGGCGAATTAACCCCGCCGTTGGCAATGGCTGGGTTCAGCGCCAGTGTAAGCGTGCCTTAGCGGTTCACGGGACGGTCACGACGCCGCTGGCGTGTAAGTGGGCTTATCGGCAGCTAACGTGGGGCGCGCGAAGCCGGCACTTCAATCGGGCCGTTACTCGCGCGCTGACATCGATTGGTGCAGTGCGAATTGGTAGGGCTAAGACGCGTGGCAGGCCGATTTTATGGCGGCTCAAGCCGGAATAGAGTATGCAACTAATGGGAGGGGCAAATTCGCTAATGATTTCAATGGGGCAAAAACCACATTGCGTAGTCAAAGTCGCAGGTTTGGGAATTTGGGTTCAACTGTCCACCACTGGGCAGTTAACGAGCGAGTTATGCTCCGCCACGCCTTCGGCTTCACCCTCGCCAACGGCTCCAGCCAGTGGTGAGTTACTCTGCAGGCTGCGATATCCCCGTCGAGTCCGAGTCGGCCACCACGGGGACCAAGTTCGACATCGCGGCGACCGACCACATCAGGCCAATCGCGACCACGACGGCGATTATCCATGCAAGCATTTGCATCCCCTCTGCGTCGCGTTGAGCTTAGCGATAGAGGGTCCGGCCCGAATGTGAAGTAGTTCACAGACGCCCAAGATTTGAAGCAATTCGGATCGGTTCAAGGATTTCTGGCGATGACGGCGGCGCGCCGCCGGGACGCCGGGAGGGGGGATGGCCCCCCTATTTCTTCCTGCGGCGAACCCCCCGTAATGGCCACGGCCTATCGACGAAGATGCCGCAGTCCGTTTTCAAGACCAATTGGCTACTCTCGATCTGCAAATGAGAGGAATCCGTATGAGCAGTCACGTGCAAAACTGGCGATAGCTGGCAGCTTCGGGATCTCGCTCCTTGGGCTGTATTTCATATTCACTTCGACAAGCACCCCAATGAGCCTCTCCGCTAACGCCATGTTCGTCGTGGGTGCAGTTGTGGGCGTAATATTATCGTGGTCCGCTAACGCGTGAGTGGCGCGCACGACCGGGTTCCATCTTGCACGGTAGAACTTCATCCTCGACTGAGATCGTGTACTGGGTCTCGTGTCCGTGGCGATGACGGCGGCGCGTCGTTGGCCCGCGCGGGCGGATGCGCCGGAAGGAGGGTACCCCTCCCTTTTTCGCCAGAAACGCACCCCCCGTAATGGCCACGGCCTGTGCGAGAGGCGTGTCGTTCTGGAATTTTTGGATTTTTTTTGGAGCATGGACGCCCGCGGCGGCAATGATCTGTTAAATAGCTTTCTGAACGCAACGAAGGAATAGAACTTTGAAGTTTCAGCCTGGGAACCAGCTCGGCGCTGCCGGCCGCGCAAAGGGCGCGCGCAACAAGCTTGCGGGTACCGTTTATGTCGAAGTCTTGGAATTTCTAACCGAGCCCTCCGTTGTCCAAGCGAGCGAGCCGACGAAGTTGCAGGCGCTTTTGCTGACTTTGTTTCGTGAAGCTCCCCGCGATCTCGCGAGGTTCATCGCCTCCATCTTGCCCAAAGAGCTTTCGATTGAGACGAGCAGTGTGAACGAGCTCAGCGACGAGGAATTGGATCGCATGATCGAACTGCTTCGCGCGAGAGCATTGGCGGCCCAGCAGCAATCGCTTGACGATGTGAAAGTAATCGAACATGCCGCTAACTGACAAAGAGGCACTTACACGGCTCGAGCTCGAGCGTGAGCGACGCATCAACGAGAAGATTGAAAGCGGCGCGGCCGTGCGCCTACCACTACTCATCGTTGCCGCCGCGCCCGCATCTGTCGATGCCGAGAGCGCCCGCAAGCGCAAGTTGGAGGAGCTCCGGCGCAATGGCGAGGCCCGCGAAATTTTTTTCGAAGAGATTACGATTATTACGGGTGTGCCCCGGCCGGGACGCGACAACTATACGCCGCCCAACGC
>Ga0126378_10000330_pt1 | contig 35518 bp, 30 predicted proteins | sample PanSoiMetPlot_23_FD_92587 | JGI IMG/M metagenome (GOLD analysis project Ga0126378, IMG submission 92587) | Tropical forest soil microbial communities from Panama - MetaG Plot_23 | ecosystem: Environmental > Terrestrial > Soil > Tropical forest > Bulk soil | place: Panama | collected 2016-02-17
CGACGGTCGTCGCCGCAGCCGGAGCCTTCGCCGCGATCAGCACGCTGCTCGGCTCTCCGATCGTCAGCGCGTTCCTGCTCATGGAAATGATCGGGCTCGGCGGTGCCTCGCTCGAACTCGTGCTGCTGCCCGGCCTGCTCGCGGCGGGGATCGGCGCACTGATCTTCGTCGGCCTCGGCACCTGGTCCGGGCTCGGCACGTTCTCGTTGGCGATCCCGAGTCTGCCCCACTTCGCCCACCCGGACGTGGCCGAGTTCGGCTGGGCAATCGTGATCGGCCTCGCTGCCGCGGTAGCGGGAGTGGCGATCCGCCGATTCGCCCTCGTGGTCCGGCCTCATGTCGAGTCTCGCCTGGTGCTGGCGACGCCAATCATCGGCCTGGCCGTCGCGGGCCTGGCCATCGCCTACACCGAAGGGACCGGCAAAGCCAGCTCGGACGTGCTGTTCTCCGGTCAGGATGCGCTCGGCCCGCTGATCAGGCACGCGTCGGCCTACACGATTCCAGCCCTGCTGCTACTCCTGGCGTGCAAGGGCCTCGGCTACAGCCTGTCGATGAGCGCGTTCCGCGGCGGGCCGGTGTTCCCGTCCCTGTTCCTCGGCGCGGCCGGCGGAATCGCCATGTCGCACCTGCCGGGACTGCCCCTCGTGCCGGCGGTCGCGATGGGCATCGGGGCGACGGCAGCGGTCATGCTCCGGCTGCCGCTGACCGCGGTGCTGCTCGCCACCTTGCTGTTGTTTTCCGACGGGGTGGCGGTGATGCCGGTAGCGATCCTCGCGGTCGTGGTCGCCTACATCGCCAGCTTGTGGATTGCACCCACATCCTGGCCACTTCCCGGTACGGCCACCGCCGCCACCCCGGCAGAAGGCCCGCGCGACGCGAGCCGCTGAGTCAGGCTCGGACGCGCCCGGCCGGCGCGCGCACGCCGTTGTGCTGCTGCCAGGCGGTCGCCGTGGCGGCGGCCGCCGCCTTGCCCTGGTCCAGCCGGTGCCGGATCATCTCGGCAGGAGTCATCTCCGACTCCTGCAGATAGTGCCGGATCGCGGCGAACACCGCGGTCCCGCCAGTGATCACGCCGCACAGGCCGATGATGCAGGCTGCGCCGATCATCGTGGCCCCCGCGATCATCGACGGCGTGTGGTGCTCGATCGCGATCGCGCTCGCTGATTTCTGGTTGCTTCTCATCTTGTCCTTCCTCGGCGCCTTGTGCGTCCTTGCCGACATGCGTTCCCGCACTAGGGCGTAGCCCGATCACCCGCAGCGGGTGACGTGGCCGTTCTGCGGGGGCGGAAGGATGATGCTCACCCGGGCACAAACCGGAAGGGGAACGGGTGGCTTGTGACGGCGGTGGCCTCCCAGCCGGCGGTCGGGCCCGGCTGATCACCGACCTCGGTATCGGCGCGGCGATAGCCAGCCGGCCGAGCGCGTGAGCGGCCGGGACCATGCTGGCACAGGCGGCCGGGTATGCCCTGCTCGGCGCGATCTCCCCCACCGCGCTCGTTCTTGTTGCCGTCTTCCTAGGGTCAGCTAACCCCCGCCGGGCGGCGCTATTCTTTCTGTCCGGCGCGGCGCTGATCACCGTCGTGATGGCCGTGGCCCTGTTCCTGGTGCTGCGAGCCGGCGGCCTGAGCCATCCGAGCGAGCACCAGGCCCGGTACGGCCTGCGCCTCGGACTCGGCGTCCTCGCCCTCGGCGTCAGCCTCCTGCTGACCCGCAGAAAGCCGCGGCCTCCCGACCCGGATAAAAAGCCCAGCCTGGTGATGAGAATGGCGTCCTCGCCAGCGCCGCGAGCCGCGTTCGCGGTCGGTGTACTCGTCTTCACCCCCTCCATCACGTACGTCGCGGCCGTGCAGGTCATCGCCACCTCTCAGGCCGGCCCCGGAATGGTCGTCCTCGGACTCGCGCTCGTGGCGGCGATCGACGCCGTATGTGCGTGGCTGCCGCTGCTGCTCTTCATGGCCGCTCCCGAGACGACCACCCGGCGCCTCAAAGCTCTCGACGCCTGGCTCCACTCGCATGGGTACCAGGTTCTCGTGGTAGGTACCGCCATTGCCGGGCTCGCGCTGGTGGCCGACGGCATTGCCGGCCTGGTCGGCTAGCGAGCCGCCTCGGCGGGTGCGGTTCGGTTGCTGGGCATGCCGTCACCCGCGCCGCGCCCAACGGCCGCGCGCATCACCCGACTGGAGTGATGCCCGGTCAGCGGTAGCCGGGCAGTCTCTGTCCATGAGATGCCGAGCCGTGGCACGTCAGGCATGACCGAGTTGTCTGGACCCGCCAGCGAACGGGCAGGCGGTAACGTTCTGCCGCTCGCGCTGGCGCAGTTCGTGGCCAGCTACGCGGCGACCAACATGAACGTCGCTATCAGCGCGATCGCGGGCGACCTCAACACGACGGTCCTCGGCGTGCAGACGGCGATCACACTGTTCACGCTCACGATGGCAGCGCTGATGATCCCCGGCAGCAAGCTGACTGACATCTGGGGCCGTAAGCGCTGCTTCCTTCTTGGCCTGGCGATCTACGGCGTCGGAGCGCTGCTGGCCCTCGCCTCGCAGGGCCTCACCCTGCTCGTCATCGGCTACTCGATCTTCGAGGGCGTGGGATCTGCGCTGATGATCCCGCCGATCTACATCCTGGTCACGGTGTGGTTCCCCGACATCAAGTCCCGTGCGCGGTATTTCGGCATCGTCAGCGGCGCTGCCGGCCTCGGTGCCGCGGCCGGACCGCTGATCGGCGGGACGATCACGAGTGCGATTAGCTGGCGGGCTTCGTTCGGGCTTCAGGTTCTCATCGTCGGCTGGATCGTCCTGCTGGCCCGCCGGATCGCCGATCCGGCCACGCCCGGACCGCGACCGCGGTTCGATCTGACCGGGGCAATCCTGTCGGCGCTGGGGCTGTTCTTCGTCGTACTCGGGCTCCTGCAATCCCGGACCTACGGCTTGCTGGTCGCCAGGAAGGACTTCGCTATCGGCGGCACGGTCCTGATACCGAAGGGCAGCATCTCGCCGGTCTGGGTGCTCGTGGCCATCGGGGCGGGTTTCCTGCTCTGGTTCTTTCTGCATATCCGGCACGCCGAAAGTCGCGGACGCGCCGTGTTGCTCCGGCTCCGGCTGTTCCGGAACAAGGCCGCCAACCTGGGGCTGGGCACCCAGCTCATCCAATGGCTGACGTTGCAGGGCTCCTTCTTCGTGGTCTCGGTGTACCTGCAGGAGGTCGCCCACTACAGCGCCATCCAGACCGGGCTGATGCTCACTCCCGCGACGGCCGGCATCCTCGCCGCATCCGCGTTCGCCGACCGCATGGCCAGGCGGCACAGCCAGCGATGGCTGATCGTCGTGGGCTTTTCCTTCACCGTCGCCGGCATGGGACTGCTGCTCGGCCTCGTCCGGGCAGACACCGGGATTTTCAGCTGGATTCCCGGGCTGCTGGTATTCGGAATCGGCGTCGGCGTGATGCTGACCTCGTCGGTCAACGTCGTTCAGTCGGCGTTTCCAGAAAGCGACCAGGGCGACATCTCTGGGCTCTCGCGCAGCGTCTCGAACCTGGGCTCGTCAGTCGGCACCGCCCTGGTTGGCTCCGTTCTGGTGGCGGCATCTCTTCCCGGCGGCAGGTCATACGGCGCCGCGCTCACGGTACTCGCGGTGATCACGCTGATCGGTCTCGTCATCGCGCTGTTCCTGCCGAAGCAGCAGACCGAGGAACCACGCAGGCCTGCATCACCCCAGGCGGGTGATGACGTGACTCCGGCACGGGCCAGATCGTTGTAATCCGACTGGATCACTACCGGATGGGGAGCGAGCAGATGGCAACACTGACGGCCTGGAAGTTCTCATCACCGTATGGAGCCGATGACGCTCTGGCCACGCTGGAGAAGCTGCAGAGCGAGCAGCTGATCCAGGTTCAGGACGCGGCCGTGGTCAGCTGGGAGCCCGGGCGCAAGAAGCCCAAGACCCGCGAGCTGCACTCGATGAAGAAGGTCGGCGCTCTCGGCGGCGGATTCTGGGGGCTGTTGTTCGGCCTCATCTTCTTCATTCCGATCCTCGGCCTGGCGATCGGCGCGGCAACCGGAGCGCTCTTCGGGTCCCTCGCCGACGTCGGTATCAGCGACGACTTCATTAACAGGGTCCGCGAGAAGGTGACGCCCGGCACGTCCGCACTGTTCCTGCTCAGCTCAGATGCCGTCATGGACCGGGTCGCTACCGAGTTCAGGGAATCCGATGCCGAGCTCATCAGCACCAACCTGTCCGGCGAGCAGGAGGAGAAGCTGCGCGAGGCGTTCGGCCACGAGGACGACTGACCAGGCCGGGTGCGTCCTCAGCAAAGAAGTTGCCTGCGACAGGGACATCTGAAAATTTGGCCCGATGACGTTCCCTGGTGGGCCAGGCCCCGTCCGCATCGAGCCGATGACTGACCAGCACGCGGAGCAGGTGCTCGCCATCTACCAGGCGGGCATCGACGAGGGGAACGCCACCTTCGAGACGGGCGTACCGGCCTGGCCGCAGTTCGTCGCCGGGAAGCTCGCCGGGCACAGCTGCGTCGCGATGGGCGGAGGCGCGGTGCTCGGCTGGGTCGCCGCGTCGCCGGTGTCAGCCCGGCCGGCTTATGCGGGTGTTGTCGAGCACTCGGTCTATGTCGCGGGCCACGCCAGGCGCCTCGGAGTCGGCCGCGCCCTGCTCGACGCTCTGATCGCCTCGACCGAGGCGGCGGGCATCTGGACCATCCAGTCGGGGATATTCCCGGAGAATACTGCCAGCCTGGCGCTGCACGAGCAGGCGGGATTTAGGGTCGTCGGCACCCGGCACCGCATCGGGCAGCATCTCGGTCGGTGGCGCGACGTGGTGCTCATCGAGCGCCGCAGCGCGCACGTTTGATTCTCACCGCAGCGTGATCACGTTGCCGGTGATCAGCGCCGCCTCGTCGGAGGCCAGGTAGGCGATCACGCTTGCCACCTCGGCTGGCGTGGCGACGTGGATCAGTTCTCTGCGTGCCGCGACCTCCGCGCGGACGGCGTCAGTCACCCAGCCTGTGTCGGTCACGGGCGGGTAGACCATATTGGCGGTGATCCCGAAGGGCGCCAGCTCCAGCGCCGCAGACATGGTGTAGTTCGTCTGCGCTGCCTTCGCGGCACCGTAGGAGACCTCCTCGGGAAAGCCGAGAACGTCGCCGGAGGTGAGCCCGATGATGCGGCCCCAGTCAGCACCTCGGGCATTGTGGCGCCGCGCGAACTCGCCGATCATCAGTGCCGCGGCCATGGCGTCGACCCTGAACTGCTGCTCCCAGGTCGCGGCGCTGACGGGCTGGAGGGACCTGCCGTGCCGGTCTGCTGCCAGCGGAGAGAATGTATCGGCGAGCCAGCCGGTCGCGTTGTTGATCAGGATGTCGACCGGACCGAGCTGATCTTCCGCCGCGTCGAAGAGCGCGGCCGGGGCAGCGGGATCAGACAGGTCGGCTTCCACAGCTATTCCGCGGGCCCCGACGGCGCGGATCTCGTCAAGGACGGAAGCGGCGTCCTGGGCGCGCAGCTCCCGGTACTTCTGCGGGATACCGGGGTCCACGGGATCCTCGGTCCGCAGGAACGTGCAGAGCACGGCGCACCCGCGTCCCGCGAGTGCTCGCGCAGTCGCCGCCCCGATCCCGTGATTCGCGCCCGTCACGATCGCTGTGTGCTGGCCCTGGGTCACGGCCGTCCTCCTGACTAGTCGTGCACTGGGCTAGTCGAAGAGCGCGGTGACCGAGCCCAGACGATCGAAGGTCGCGGTCACCGCGTCACCGGCCTGCACCGGAATCGACGCGGTGATCGAGCCGGTGAGGATGATATGCCCGGCGGCCAGCTGCGCCCCCCGGCCAATCAGCTCGTTGGCCAGCCAGGCCGCGGCGTGCAGTGGCGAGCCGAGCACAGCCGCGCCCGCACCGGTCGAGACGATCCGGCCGTTACGCCGCAGCACGCATCCTGTCAGGGCCAGGTCAATGCGATCCAGCGGCACTGGCGACTGGCCGACAACGAACCCGCCGCTGGAGGCGTTATCGGCGACGGTGTCGAGCAGGCTTATCCGCCAGTCCGCGATGCGGCTGTCGATAATCTCGATGGCGGGCACCGCGTACGCGGTCGCCGCGACGACCTCGCTCACCGTCACCCGCGGCCCGGTCAGCGGCCTGCCGAGGATGAGCGCGATCTCCGGCTCGGCGCGCGGCTGCAGGAACGCGCGCACCGGCACCGGCGCGTCCGCCACGTATTCCATGTCCGACAGCAGGTGACCGAAGTCGGATTCCGCGACCCCGAACTGCTGCCGCATCGCGCCTGAAGTCAGCCCGACCTTGTACCCGGCGATCACCGCGCCCGCTGCAATCCGCGCGCGAACCTGAACCTGCTGGATCGCATACGCATCGTCCAGCGTCAGCCCCGCATTGCTCTCGGTCAGCGGCGGCACCGGCGTCCGGCTCAGCTGCGCCGCCTGCAAGATGCCAGCGAGCGCATGGATATCGGCCACCGGGCGTCCTCCGTCCCTCACGCGTCATTATCTCCGTCTTCCGGCTGACGCGGAGGGCGGCGACCGGCGTGGGAAGTCAGCATCGTTAGGCGTCGCCCGGCAGAATGCTCTGGGAGGACATAATGGGCCAGCTGATGGCCGTGGAGATCTGCGCGGGCGCGGGCGGCCAGGCACTCGGCCTGGAGCAGGCCGGCTTCCGGCACGCTGCGGCGATCGAGCTCGACGCCGACGCGTGCGAGACGTTGCGCCGTAACCGCGGCGATGAGTGGAAGATCGTCGAGGACGACGTCGCCAACATCGACGGGCACGCCTACGCAGGCGTGGACCTGCTGGCCGGTGGCGTGCCGTGCCCGCCGTTCTCGATCGCAGGCAAGCAGCTCGGCCGCGGCGACGACCGTGACCTGTTCCCGCAGGCGCTGCGCCTGGTCGCGGAGTCACGCCCGCGGGCTGTCTTGCTGGAGAACGTGAAGGGTCTGAGTACTCACCGGTTCGATGGCTATCGCGCTCAGGTTCTCGACAGCCTGGGTCAGCTCGGCTATCGGGCCTGGTGGAATCTGGTCAGCGCCAGCGATCACGGCGTTCCCCAGTTGCGGCCACGGTTCCTGCTGGTGGCGATCGCGATCCCGTGGGCGTATGCCTTTCAGTGGCCAGGACCGCTGGAGGTCCGGCCGGCGACGGTCGGCGAGACACTGGCCGACCTGATGGCCTCGCGGGGCTGGCCAGGCGCGGCCGCCTGGGCCGCGCGCGCCGACGGCATCGCGCCCACGATCGTCGGCGGCAGCAAGAAGCACGGCGGACCGGATCTCGGCCCCACACGCGCCCGGCTGGCGTGGCGTGAGCTCGGGGTTGATGGGCTCGGCATCGCGGACCACCCGCCCGGACCTGACCACCCGCACGGACTGGCGCCGAAGCTGACCGTTCGCATGGTGGCCAGGTTGCAGGGCTTCCCGGACAGCTGGCAGTTCGCCGGTCGCAAGACCGCCGCCTACCGGCAGGTCGGCAACGCCTTCCCGCCCCCGGTCGCCCGCGCCGTCGGCACCGCGATCGCGGCCGCGCTCAGCCGCTAGAGCCGGCGCCGGGCAAGCAGCCCGCGTCTCGCCGCGGGCTGCTCACCCACGTCGTCCTGACTGATTACCTCGAAACCGGACGGCAGCAGGCTCGCGGGCTCGCCGGGACGCAGGCACCATTCGGCCGGGAGCCGCGGCCGGTCGCGTCGAGCCGCCAGGGTGAACGCTTCCCAGCCGAGCAGTCCGCCAGCCGCGACCGCGCCGGCGGCCACCGTGAACACCGCCCGGTCGAAATACCCGGTGCAGAGCACGAGCGCGTACACCCGGCCGACCGCCGGCCGCCACGAGAGCAGGTCCGCGTGTACGCACGTGATGAGCTCTGCGACGCCTCGTCGCTGTGCCTCAGTGCGGAGAAGGTCCAGGGCAACATCCGACACGTCGACGGCGGTGACGTGCCGCCCGCGAGCGGCCAGGAGCAACGCGCTTCCCGACGGTCCGGCTGCGAGGTCGAGCGCCGGCCCGGCCGGCATCGGCAGCGCGATCGCCTGCTCGGCGAGCGGCCGTACGGTGAACGGCTCGGCGTATGCGCCGCTCGCGTAGCGCTCGTTCCACCGGAGCCGGTCGCGGTTGGTGCCGAGATCGTCCTGCACGCTAAGACTGCCGATGGCGTAGACCGTGCTCGAGCTCCGACACGCGAGTCTCGAGCTGGTCGATGCGGTGCCGCAGAATCTCGAGCTGCGCCTGCTCGGCGAGCTGTCGCTGCGCCGCATGGCGGAGCCGCGGTGATGCTTCCGCCCTGGCGGCAACGAGGCGCAGCGGCACGAGTCGCTGCGGGCCGTGTGGGCCGTCGACGAGTCGAGACGGGATCTGGCCGCTCCGATACCAGCTGCGCAGCGCAGCGCGGGACGCTCCCGTCTGCGTGGCAGCACGGTCCAGTGTGACCCACTCGGACCCGTCGAGCTGAGCGTTGAGCTCAAGCTCCAGCTCCCACCCATCGAGCCGGTCCTCCCAGTCCACCTGCGGAGCCCCTCTCCATACAGACGCTAACCCTATTAATAGCAGTGTATTGACAGGGATCAAGCACAGCTTCACCGTGGTGACATGTTCGAGCGATTCACCAGCGAGGCGCGCCGGGCGATCGTGCTCGCCCAGGAAGAGGCGCGACGCCTCCAGCACAACTACATCGGCACTGAGCACCTGCTGCTCGGACTGCTCGCCGAGCCGGACGCGATTGCCGCCAGGGCCGTGGCGCGCTTCGGCCTGGACCTCGCCAGCGGCGTGACCGACGTCACCGAGATCATCGGCCTCGGACAGCAACCGATGCAAGGCGGTCACATTCCCTTTACGCCGCGCGCAAAGAAGTGCCTCGAGCTCGCCCTCCGGGAAGCATTGCAGCTCGGCCACGACTACATCGGGCCTGAGCACGTGCTGCTCGGCATCGTCCGCGAAGGCGAAGGCGTGGCTGCCCGCATCCTTACCAAGCACGGCGGCAACCTCGGGGCCGTACGGGCCGCGGTGACCGAGCTACTCCCGTCCGCTCCGCCCGGTCCGTCCCGGCGCTGGCTGCGTCGCCGGGCTGAAGTGAGCCGGGCAACGCGGATCGCTCCACAACCGGCTGTCTCGCGGGAATTGTCAACCACGCCGGCCGCCGACACGTCCCTGGCCGAAGCCGCTCGGCTGGCTGGCCAGGGACCGGTCGGCTCGCATCACATTTTGCTGGCCTCGCTGGCAGACGCAGACAGCGCTGCCGCTCGTGCGCTGACGGGACTTGGCCTTGATCTCGACCGGGTACGCGAGGCGCTGAAAACCGCCGACATCGCCGGCAGCACCGACGAGCTGCCCGAGGAGGCGGGCCGCCGCCAGATGCTCGTCACCATCAGCGGAGATCGCCTGACGGTGGAGGCATCCGACCTCGCCATCGTGGCACTCGGCCGGGCGGCATCAGACGCTCTGCGGGCGCGCACCCCAGAGCCCGGGCAGCCGGCCGGGGATAGCGAGCGTGACGGTATCACCGTCATCGGCGGCGACGACCCGCTCGGCACCAGTCTCAGCCTGGTCTGGCAAGCCTTGCACGACAGCCTCGAGGACATCCGCAGCCGCGCTGCGGCAGCCCGCGACACGCCGCCAGCCCGACCCGGCGAGTCCGAAGCTGCCGACGGCTGAGCCCCTGCACCGCTAACGGCAAGCCCGGCCGCTTGCGGGAGCGACCGTGGGCTAGGCTATATCTGTCTAGACTGTCTAGTCAGATCGGAGCAGCAGGGGCAGTGAACTGGCAGGTTCAGGAGGCGAAGCAACGGTTCAGCGAATTGCTTCGCGTGGCCCATGTAGACGGTCCGCAGGTCGTGACGCGTCACGGCGAGGAAATAGCCGTCGTCGTCGACATCACGGACTGGTACCGAATGACGGGCAACTCGATGGACTTCAAGGAGTATCTGCGGTCCGGCCCGGCATTCGACGATCTGGATCTCAGCCGGCCGGTCAGCTACCCAAGGGACATCGAGTTCGGAGACGAGCGATGACCTTCCTGCTCGACACCAACATCGTCTCCGAACTGAAGAGACAGGACCCCGACAGCCGGTTACTAGCCTGGTTCGGCACTGTTGAGCCGTCAGATCTGCACCTCAGCGTGCTCACGATCGGCGAGATCCGTCGCGGCGTGGAGCGACTACGGCGCAGAGACCCGCTGCAGGCGGCGCGAATGGAGCGCTGGCTAGCCGGCCTGCAGATGAGCTTTCGGGACCGAATCGTCGAGGTCGACGCCAGCATCGCCCAGGAATGGGGCCGAATCAACGTGCCGGATCCACTGCCCGTAGTCGACGGCCTGCTTGCGGCGTCGGCAATCGTCAGGGGCTGGACTCTGGTTACTCGCAATGTGCGCGACGTCCAGCGCTGCGGAGTCCGGCTCCTAGACCCGTTCGAGCCACGAACGGCCTGACGCCGGCACTCCGGTCAACTCAGCGGGCCGGTCACCGCCTCGGCTGCGCGCAGCGCGCGGCCGTCCGCCACGTAGCGCACCGCCGCCTCGATCTCTGGCGCGAGGAACCGGTCGGGCCCCGGCCCGGCTGCCCCGGCGCGCAGGCCGGCGACCACGGCGCCGGTCGCGGCGGACGGCGCCAGCGGTGCCCGCAACTCGATGCCGCGCGCAGCGGTCAGCAGCTCGATCGCCAGCACCCTCGTGAGGCCGTCCAATGCTCGGCGCAGCTTGCGCGCGGCCGACCAGCCCATCGAGACGTGGTCTTCCTGCATGGCCGAGCTGGGGATCGAGTCCACACTGGCGGGAACCGCCAGCCGCTTCAGCTCGGACACGATCGCGGCCTGCGTGTACTGGGCGATCATGTGCCCGGAGTCGACGCCGGGATCGCTCGCGAGGAACGCCGAAAGGCCCTGATTCCGAGCCACGTCGAGGAACCGGTCGGTCCGACGCTCGGACATACTCGCCAGATCGGCGACGGCGATCGCCAAGAAGTCGAGCACGTACCCAAGCGGCGCGCCATGGAAATTACCGTTCGATTCGACCCGGCCATCCAGCGTGATCACCGGGTTGTCGATCGCCGACGCCAGTTCCCGGCCCGCGACCGCGGCAGCGTGATCAACGGTGTCGCGCACCGCGCCGGCGACCTGTGGCGCGCAGCGCAGCGAGTAAGCGTCCTGCACCCTCGTGCACTCAGGACCGCGGTGGCTGGCCATGATCGCGCTGCCTGCCAGCAGCGCGCGCAGGTTGGCCGCCGAAGCGGCCTGGCCGGGGTGCGGACGCAGCGCCTGCAGGTCCGCGGCGAAGGCGGCGTCGGTGCCGAGCAGCGCCTCGACGCTCATGGCGGCGGTGATGTCCGCGACCTTCAGCAGCTCCCGCGCATCGGCGATGGCGAGCACCAGCATGCCGAGCATTCCGTCGGTGCCGTTGATGAGCGCCAGGCCTTCCTTCTCGCGCAGGCGCACGGGCTTGAGCCCGGCCGCCGCGAGGGCCTCCTTGGCTGGCAGCGTCCGGCCGTCGGCATCTCGCACCACCCCCTCGCCGGTGATGGCCAGCGCGCAGTGCGCCAGCGGAGCCAGGTCACCGCTGCAGCCGAGGCTCCCGTACTCGTGCACCACTGGCACCAGGCCCGAGTTGAGCATGGCGGCGTAGGCCTGAACCGTCTCCTCGCGTGCCCCGGTTCGGCCGGTCGCGAGGGTGGCCAGCCGCAGCAGCATCAGCGCGCGGACAACCTCGTCCTCGACGTCCGGCCCGGAGCCGGCCGCGTGGCTGCGCACCAGGCTGGCCTGAAGCTGCGCGCGCATATCCGCGGGGATGTGCCGGGTGGCCAGGGCTCCGAATCCGGTCGATATGCCATAGTGCGGCTCGGCGTCGTCCGCCAGCGATTCGACGATCTCCCTGCTCCGGCGGACCTCCGCCAGGGCCTCGCTCGCGAGCCGGACCTGTGCGCCCCGCCGCGCCACCGCTAGGACATCCGCCGCCGTCAGCGGACCGGATCCGACAGTGACAGTTTCCGCCGGCTGCGACCCCGTCATCGCCACCTCCATTGCGACCCTACTGTACTTGCAAACAATGTGCATTTATCGCTAGCGTTCAACCATGTCCTCCGCAACCCGGCCCCGGCTTGGTGCCCTAGTCCGGCAGTCCTATGCCGCCATGACACCATCCGAGCGGCGCCGAGTGCGCGGGATGTACGGCTCGATCCTCGGCCTGCACATCATCGGCTTCACTATCTTCGTCGCGTTCGTGATCCCGGCCCACTACAAAGGCCTCGGCATCGGCGTCAGCGTGCTCGCCTACACGCTGGGCCTCCGGCACGCCTTCGACGCCGACCACATCGCCGTGATCGACAACACCACCCGCAAGGAGATCTCAGCGCGCCAGGGCACCCGGAGGCCACGCCCGTTCTGCTTTGGCTACTTCTTCTCGCTCGGCCACTCCACCGTCGTGGTCGCGATGGGCGTCGCCATCGTGATCGCGGAGAAGGTTGTCTTCGGACAGGTCATGAACAGCAACTCCGTACTCGAGCGGTTCGGGTCGCTGTTCGGCACCCTGATCTCCGCGGGTTTCCTGTTCCTCATCGGGGCGCTCAACCTGGTCATCCTTGCTGGCATCGGCAAGGTCTTCCGGTCCATGCGACGCGGCGAGTACGACGAGGCCGAGCTGGAGCGGCAGCTCGACAACCGCGGCCTGCTGAACCGCTTCTTCGGCCGATGGGCCAGGGCCATCAGCAGGGAGTGGCAGCTCTACCCCATCGGGGTCCTGTTCGGGCTCGGCTTCGACACCACGACCGAGGTGCTGCTGCTCGGCACGACCGCGTTCCTCGCCCTTCAGCACCTCCCCTGGTACGCGATCTGCTGCCTGCCGGTCCTGTTCACCGCCGGCATGGCGCTCATGGACACGACCGACGGCATCTTTATGAACCTCGCCTACGGCTGGGCGTTCTTCAACCCGGTCCGCAAGGTCTACTACAACCTCGCCATCACCGGCCTGTCGGTCGCCATCTGCTTCCTCGTCGGAGGCATCGAGACGCTGGGACTCATCTCGACCGAAGTCAGAGGGCTCAGTCAGGACGGCGGGTTCTGGGGTTTCATGCGCGACTTCAACCTCAACGCGGCTGGGTTCGCGATCGTCGGACTGTTCGTGGTGACCTGGGCGGCTGCGGTCCTGATCTGGCGCTACGGGCACATCGAGGAACGGTGGACCGCGCGACTCCGTCACGGGAGCACACCCGAGCAGGCGGGCGAGCTCGGCTAGGCGGCGGAGAACTGCGGGTAGGTTCACCGCATGGAACTGCAGGACGTCATCAGGCAGCGCCGCATGGTGCGGCGCTTCACCGCCGAGCCGGTCGGCCAGGCCAGCCTCGACCGCATCCTCGCCAACGCGGTCCGCGGCCCGTCGGCCGGATTCTCGCAGGGACAGGCATTCCTGGTGCTCACCGGCGCGGAGCTGGCAGATTTCTGGCGGGTCACGGGCGAGGCGGTCAGCGAGACTGCGCGGACCGCACCGCTGATCATCGTGCCGATGTCCTGCAAGCGCGCATACCTTGACCGGTACGCGCTGCCCGACAAGGGCTGGACGGACCGGGACGAGGCGAGGTGGCCGGTACCGTTCTGGCATATCGATACCGGGATGGCAGCGCTGCTCATCCTGCTCACCGTCGTCGACGAGGGCCTCGGCGCGGTCTACTTCGGCATCGTGCCGGAAGCGGTCGACAAGTTCCGGGCGGCCTTCGACGTGCCGGACGATCACGAGCCGATCGGCGCCATTGCCATCGGCCACGACGCCGAGACCGAGAAGCGCGATCTGCGTGCTCGGCGGCGGCCGCTCGCCGACATGGTGCACTACGGCCGCTGGTAGAGCTCGCAGCCCAGCAGGTGGTGGCTGCTTATCCGGGTGCACGTGGTGCCAGGCGCCCCGTAAAGTCACCGCATGGCCGAGCGTGAAGCGTCCGCGAGAGACCGGCTGAAGGTCACTTTCGAATCGGTCGCCGAGCACTACCACGCGGCCCGCCCGGACTACCCCGGCGAACTGTTCGATGATCTCGTTGCAGAGGCCGGCTTGCAGCCCGGCGCCCGGCTGCTGGAGGTTGGTGCCGGCACAGGGAAGGCGACGATCCCGCTCGCAGAGCGCGGCTTCGAGATCACCGCTCTCGAACTCGGTCCGCAGCTGGCGGCGACCGCCCGGCGGAATCTCGCGAGATTCGGCCTGGTCAATGTTGTGCAGCAGGCGTTCGAGACCTGGCAGCCGCCGGAGAAGCAGCGGTTCGACCTGGTCTATTCGGCAACCGCGTGGCACTGGATCGACCCGTCGGTCGGCTACGAGCGCGCCTGGCAGGCCCTGCGGCCCGACGGTCACCTGGCCATCTGGGCGGCCGACCATGTGCTGCCCGCGGCGGACGGAGATCCGTTCTTCCGCAAGATCCAGGACGTGTACGACGAGATCGGCGAGCGCCTGCCGCCCGGGTCCCGTTTCCCGGAGCCGGGTAGCCTGCCCACCCTCCGCGCTGCGATCGAGGGCACCGGCCTCTTCGCGGTCACGCTGACTAAGGAGTTCATCTGGTCGCGCCGCTACACAGCTCAGGAGTACATCTCTCTGCTGGACACGTTCTCCGGTCACATCGCGATGGCCGCCTGGCAGCGCGACCGACTGTATGGCGAGATCAGGCGGCGGCTGGCAGCCCGGCCGGACGGCACCCTGATCCGCCACTGGGGAGCAGTGCTCCACGTTGCGCGGCGACTGGACGGCTCGCTCAATTAGGCGCACACGGGCGACTATGCCTGGGAGAGAATCAGGCGACCAGCCAGCCCCGGCGCTCCGGCGCCGGGAGAAAGTCGGGGCAGACCCATGACCGCAGCGCCGTCAGTTCCGCTTGCAGGCAGCGAGCGCCTTCCGCTGCCCGGCGCACAGCCGGCCGGCCCGGTCGATCCGGCCGAGCGGTTAGAGGTAACGCTGATCACCCGGCGTGCAGCCAGCCTGCCACTAGACCGAGCCGGCGTGCCCATCCGACTGTCGCGCTCAGAACTCAGGGAACGCTACGGGTCTGACCCGGCCGACCACGAGCTGGTGGCCCGGGTGCTCGGGCAGCGCGAGCCTGAAATTCAGGTGACAGCGCACGATCCCGCCACGCGGCGCATGACTGTCGCCGGCCCCGCGGGCGCCCTGGCCCGCGCCTTCGGCACCGAGCTGAGTCTCGTCACCAGCACTGGCCCGGCCGGAGAGCCAGTCACGCACCGGCAGCGCCGCGGCAGTCTTCACATTCCGGCGGAGCTTGGCGGCGTGATTGAGGCAGTCCTCGGCTTGGACAGCCGCCCGCAGGCCAGGGCGCAGCTCCGGCACGCCGACCCAGCCGCGATCGCGACGACGTACACGCCGGCCCAGGTGGCCAGCATTTACCAGTTCCCGGCCGGGACCGACGGCTCCGGCCAGACTGTGGCGATCATCGAGCTCGGCGGCGGTTTCTCGGCCACCGACCTCGACGCCTATTTCGGCTCGCTCGGCATCCCGGCGCCCTCCGTGACCGCGGTCGGTGTCGACGGTGCCGCCAACGTCGCTGGCCAGGATCCCCAGGGCGCCGACGGCGAGGTGTTGCTGGACATCGAGGTCGTCGGGGCGATCGCACCCGGCGCCCGGCAGCTGGTGTACTTTGCGCCCAACACCGACCAGGGCTTCATCGACGCAGTCACCGCCGCCGTGCACGCCGAGCCCACGCCCGCAGCCGTCAGCATCAGCTGGGGCGCTGCTGAAAGCTCCTGGACTGCGCAATCGATGACAGCACTCGACCAGGCCATCGCCGACGGTGTGGCCCTGGGCGTCACCGTCACGGCCGCGGCCGGGGATAACGGCAGCAGCGACGGCGTCAGCGACGGCAGGCCGCACGCAGACTTCCCTGCCTCCAGCCCGCACGCGCTCGCCTGCGGCGGCACGAGCCTGCGCGCCGATCCGTCGACCGGCGTCATCACCTCAGAAACGGTGTGGAACGACGGCGCTGGCGCTGGCGCCACCGGAGGCGGAGTCAGCGTCACGTTCCCGCTGCCCGCGTGGCAGGCGACCGCCGGCGTTCCCGCCAGCCCGAACGGCAGTCCCGGCCGTGGTGTCCCTGACCTCGCCGGCAACGCCGATCCCAGGACCGGATATCAGGTGCTCGTTGACGGCCAGCACGCGGTCATCGGCGGGACCAGCGCGGTCGCGCCGCTCATCGCCGGGTTGACCGCCCGGCTCGCGCAGGCCCTGGGCAAGTCCGTCGGCCCCCTGCAGCCCTCCCTGTACTCAGGTGCGCAGCCGGGCCAGCCTGTCGCCAGCATCAGGGACATCACCTCGGGCGCCAACGGCGCCTACAGCGCCCGACCCGGCTGGGACGCGTGCAGCGGCCTGGGCGTGCCCGTCGGATCGGAGTTGCTGTCGCAGCTGTCGGCGGCGGCCAGCCCGGCGACTGCGATCCCGTGATGGCCGGCGAGCCTGGGGGTCCCGTGGTGCCCGAGCACGCGCCGGCCGATGAGGCTCGAGAGTTCGCGGTGCTGTTCCGGAGCTTCCTGGACTGGGTCCACACGGCCGGCGACCGGGACGTCAACGAGGTCTCTGCGATGGTGCGCGAGTTCCTCGGGCCAGAAGGCCGCCACCATTCCGTCGTGACGCGTGACCTGCCGCCGTTTGAGCACGTGAACCTGCAGACTGCCATCGATGCCTGGTCGGCCGTCGACGGCCGGACGGCGGAGGTGCACGGGATCGCGATGCCGCCGCACTTTGGCGGGCTGTCACTTCAGCAGCTCGTGGCAGGCGAGTCCCTGCCGCCGCTGCGGCTCACGGCGCCCGCGCTGACGGACCTGCCGAACGGACCCGGCTCGACACTGGCGTGCCTGCGGCTGGCGTTGCTGCTCGTCACCGATCGCGACGGCCACTACGTCGTCATGGTCCAGGGTCCTGGCGAGCATCAGCCCGGCTTGCAGGTTGAGGTCGCCGGCCTGCCTGTCGAGGGTGCTCAGCGGTTGCTCGGCGAGCTCGACCAGCTGCGTATCGATCTCAATGTCTACCGAGGTCACCTCATCAACGTTGCCCTCGATCCGATGGGCCGGATGAGCCTTTCCTTCGCCGGCCCGCCCGACCTGAGCCGCGACGACGTCGTGCTGCCGGCCAACGTGCTGGCGCGGGTCGAGCGGCACGCACTCGGCGTCGCCGATCACCGTGCGGCGCTGCTGGGCGCTGGGCAGCATCTCAAGCGGGGCCTGCTGCTCTACGGACCTCCGGGCACTGGCAAGACGCACACGACGCGCTACCTGCTGGGCCAGATGAGCGGCTACACCCGCCTGGTCCTGACGGGCCGATCCCTGATCGCCGTCGGCGGCGTGACGGACCTGGCCCGGGTCCTGCTGCCCGCTGTCGTCGTGCTCGAGGACGTCGACCTTGTGGCCGAGGAGCGGTCACTCGGCCCGGCGTCGAGCCCGGTGCTGTTCGACTTGCTCGACGCCATGGATGGCGCGGCTCCCGACGCCGATCTTCTCTTCCTGCTCACGACTAATCGCGCCGACTTGCTCGAGCCAGCGCTGGCCGCCCGGCCAGGCCGGGTCGACGTGGCGGTCGAGATCGCCCTGCCGGACGCCGCCGGGCGCGAGCGCCTGCTGGCCCTGTACGGCCAGAACGTGCCTCTCGACCTCACCGCCGCGGACATCGAAGCGGCAGTCGAGCGAACCGACGGCACTACCGCGTCCTTCATGAAGGAATTGATCCGCCGCAGCGTCCTCGAGGCGCTGCAGGACGACCCGGCGCTGACCACGGTCACGGGCGCACATCTGACCCGCGCGCTCGATGACCTGCTTGACGCGGCGCAGGCAGTGACCCGGACTCTGCTCGGGGTGGGCGTCGATCCGGAGAGCTTGCCGGCCGGCGCCCTGCTCCACCAGGGTCCCGTCCCGGCCGGCTGGGTGGGGAGCCGGATGGCTATGGCCCGCCGTATCGCCCGCTATGGCGGATGAGAGAGCAGTCGCCCCTCAGCCTTCGGGCGGGGTGCCGATCGTCGCCGGCGCGCCGAACCGCTGGAGCACCTCTGGCACCACCACAGTGCCGCGCTCGTCCTGGAAGTTCTCCATGATGGACAGCAGCGCCCGCGCAGTCGCACCAGTGCCGTTGAGGGTGTGCACGAACTCGAGCTTGCTGTCGCGGCGGAACCGGATGTTCAGCCGGCGCGCCTGATAGTCGGTCGTGTTGGAGCACGAGGTGATCTCTCGGTAACGCTGCTGCACCGGGAACCAGGCTTCGATGTCATACTTCTTCGCCGCGGGCGCACCCAGGTCACCGACGGAGATGTTCATCACCCGGTAGGGCAGGCCGAGCTCCTGGGCGATCTCCTCTTCATGCGACAGCAGCTCGTCATGGATCTCGCGCGATTGCTCAGGCACGCAGTAGACGTACATCTCCACCTTGTCGAACTGGTGCACCCGGAACATGCCTCTGGTGTCCTTGCCGGCCGCGCCGGCTTCCCGACGGAAGTTCGTGGTGAAAGCGGTGTACCGGGCCGGCAGCTCGCTCTCCTCGAGCCGCTCGTCCGCGTGGATGCCGGCCAGCGCCACCTCGGAAGTGCCGGTGAGGTACAGGTCGTCGTGCTCCAGGTGATAGAGGTTCGACGCCTCGGTGGGCAGGAAGCCCGTCCCGTACATAGCGCGCTCGCCGACCAGGATCGGGGGCAGCACGAGCAGGAAGCCTCGCCGCGTCAGCTTGTCGATCACGAACCGGTAGAGCGCCATCTCGGTCAGCGCGACATCGCCGATCCGGTAAGCGAACCTCGAGCCGGATAGCCGCGCACCCCTGGCCATATCGATCCAGCCGCGCGACGACGCGATCTCGGTGGTGTCGCGCAGGTCGAAGGAAAACTTCGGCCGCTCGCCCCAGGTCTTGATCTCGAGGGCATCTTCCTCATCCATGCCGTCAGCGGCCGTCGGGTCGGGCAGGTTCGGGATCCTGCCGAGGAGCTCGTCGCGCAGGCTCGTGGCCGCCGCGAGTTCCTCCTGGGCCTGCGCGAGCTCGTCGCGCAGCTGGCGCAGCTGGTCGATTTCCTCAGGTGTGGGCTTGCCCTTCGACGCGCTCTTCTGCGCTGCCCGCAGCGTCTCGGTGCGCTCGGTCAGGGAACGCCAGCTCGTGTCCGCGGCCAGTAGCGCGTCGAAATCGGCGGCCGCTCCGCGCCTGGCCAGAGCCGCGCGGTAGCCGTCGGGATCCTGCCGGGCCGCTTTGAGGTCGATCACGTGCGCGAGTCTAGTCGCGTGCGTCTTGGGGCGTGTTTTGGTAACGGGGTGTCAGGAGCCGGTCCGCGTCGGCACCCTCGCTGTCGCTGGCGGCGCTGGTGGCCGTGTCGCCGGCCGGCGCGGCTGCGCGACGCGCGGTCCTGGTTGCCAGTACGGAGCCGCCCAAAATGAGCACGAACGCGACGGCCATGGTCGTGGTCAGCCGCTCACCCAGGGCCAGGATGCCGAGTGCGACCGCGACAGCCGGGTTCACGTAGGTGATCACGGACGCTCTGGCCGGGCCCACCTCGCCGATCAGGGCGAAAAAGAGCACGAAGGCGACTGCCGTGCAGACCACGGCAAGCCCGGCGAGCGACGCGAGCACCGTGGCCGATGGCCTGACCTGCGGCCACGTGACAGCCGCGATCGGCGCGTAGACAACGGCCGCGAACGCCAGGCAGGCGGCGGTCATACCCAGGGAGGGCAGCTCGCTGAGCTTGCGCGCCGCGATGAGGGGCCCGATCGAGTAACACAGCGCAACGCCCAGCACCTCAGCCACCGAGCCTGCGTCGCCTCGGGTGCCGTTGCCGGCCACCAGCAGTCCGACGCCACCGAGGCCGATCAGCAGCCCGGCCCACCGCACCGGGGTCAGCCGGTCCTGCCCGCCGGTTAGTCGGCCAATAACCGCGACCAGGATCGGCACCGACGCGATCAGCAGCCCGCTCAGCGAGCTGGACAGCCGGGTTTCAGCCTCCGACAACAGCAGCCATGGCGTGATGATCTCCACCAGCGCGAACAGGACAAGCCAGCGCCAGTACGGCAGGAGCGGCGCCAGCTCGCGCCGACGGATGGCGAGCGGGAGCAGCAGCGCAGCCCCGATCGCTACCCGAGCCAGCACGAGGACCGGGGGTGCCACACCGCCGTCTGCGACCTTGATCAGCAGATACGGGACGCCCCAGATCAGGCTCATTGCTGCGAACAACCACCAGCCGCGGCGGCTCACCAGTGCTCCTTTGCGACGATCGCGGGATCCACAAGCGCAACCACCCGCGATCACGTGATGTTCCAGCATCGGGCCCGGGCCCGCGGCAGGTCTTGAACAGTCTTGCGCTAGCCGGACGCGCCGGGATCAGCCATGCTGCGCCACTGCCCGGCGGGGGCGGCTTGCGGCACGCCTGCGTCCGGGTGCGTGCGGGCGCGTCCTCTGCCGTGATGGACACGGCCGTGCGCCGTCGGCTGCCCCTGTGCGCCGACGACAGACCGGGGGGTGTTGGAACCCTGGCCGCTGCGCGAACTTGCGCCGGGCCCGGCACTGGAGGTCACGAGCTGCCCGACGTTGAACTCGTACAGGCCACTGGGCTGTGCCGACGTTAAGCGAGGTGTCACGGTGACCATTGCCGCGGACGCTAAGATGCCCGCCGCAATGATGCTCAGGACCAGCGCGAGCACCGGCACGAGTAGCAGCGGGTGCTTGCGTGTGGCAGAGAGGGCAATGCGGGCGGTTGTCCGGGTCCGGTCGGCCGCGAGGGCGAACGCCATATCCAGCGGCGGCAGACTCGGCCCGTGGCCGAAGCGGGCGCTCCGCCGTGCCACCGTCAGGGCATCTTTCCGCTGTTCACGCGTCAGGCCCGGCTTGAGATACACGATCGTGCAGCGGTCGCCGGCCTCCGTGGCCACGTGTAAGCCGGCGGGCAGCTCCGCGTAACGGATCTTGACCATCAGGCGAACCTCACGTCCCGCCGCGCCGGGACGCTCCCGGTGCCCTCCCACAGACGGTGACGACGCTATCACGGTGGATAGCTGCAATCTCACCGAAAAGTCAGTTTGCAAATTGCTTCTTGCACGACGGCCGGCCACGACGAACCTGCGCGGTGTGCGGCGGCCAGCGGCGTTGCCCCTGCACACGCGGCGCAGGCTACGCTCGCAGCAAACAACGTCCATGCTGGCCGGCACCTGGGCCTGCGGCCGACCGACCGCAGCCCCGGCGAGCGACGACCAGCGCGCCCGGCGGCGGAGGAACGCGTGCGGCTTGTCAGCCCTGGCTATGTCACACCGTCGGCGGTTGCTGCCGCCGCGCGGGTGGCGCCTGAGGGCTGGCTGCGGCCAAGGTACGCGCTGCTGACCGCGATCGCCGGCGGACTAGCGCTGGCAGCGGCGTTTCCGCCGGTCGGCATCTGGCCACTGGCCGCAGTGGGCCCGGCCCTGCTGGTCATCGCCCTGTGGCGGCAGCGCGCCTGGACGGCCCTCGGTGCGGGCCTGGCGTTCGGCCTGGCCTTCTTCTTCCCGCTGCTGACCTGGCTGGTCAACGTTGCGTGGTACGTCTGGACCGCGCTGGCGGTGGCCGAGTCGCTGGTCTTCGCCGTCCTGTGCCTCGGCCAGCTGCTGCTGCTACGGCTGCGTGCCTGGCCACTGGCGGTCGCCGGGTGGTGGGTGACTGCCGAGGCCGTGCGGAGCCGGTGGCCATGGGCCTTTCCGTGGGGGCGCCTGGCGATGAGCCAGTCCGCTGCGCCGACGGCGAAGTGGTCGGCGATCGGCGGGCCTGTCTTCCTCACCTTTCTCCTGGCGCTGACCGGGGCGTGCCTGGCCTGGCTCATCGTGAGCCTTCGAGGCGGGCCGGACGCCGCGCAGCAGGGCGGGCGGCCCGGCGTGCGCAGCAGGATCGTGCCGGTGCTGGCCCTGGTCGCGTGCGCCGGCCTGACCGTGGGCGGCGTGCTAGTTCCGGCCAATCACGGGCGGCGGCTAGGAGGCAGCAAGCACACGGCCGTCGTGGCAGCGATCCAGGGCAACGTTCCGCATACCAGGAATCTGCCCGACCTGCTGCGCGCAACGACCGTGACCGAGAATCACGCAGCTGCCACCGACCGGCTCGCAGCCCGGATCCAGCAGGGTGCGCTGCCCGCGCCGGATGTGGTCATCTGGCCGGAGAACTCCACCGACCAGGACCCGCGCTTCGATCCGCACATCTTCAACGTGATCTCAGGGGCGGTGTCGACCATCGGGCGGCCGGTCCTGGTCGGCGCCGTGCTCCAGGACCCGCAGCGCAACACCGGTGCGCTGTGGCTGCCCGGCCGGGGAGCGGTTGCCTATTACGTCAAGCGCCAGCTTGTCCCGTTCGGCGAGGTGATCCCGATGCGCGGCCTGCTGGACAAGATCACGTCGCTGCCGTCGCTGCAGCCGAAGGACTTCACGCCCGGTCATCGGGCGGTGGTGTTCCACCTCGGCAAGATCCGGCTGGGCGACGTGATCTGTTATGAGATCGGCTTCGACGGCCTGGTGTCCTCGGAGGTCGCCGCCGGGTCCAATCTGCTGACGATGCAGACCAACGACGCCGACTTCGAACTCGATGGTCAGACCGGGGAGACAACCCAGCAGCTCGCGATGGCGCGAATGCGCGCAATCGAGTACGACCGCTCGGTCGTCGTGGCATCGACGACAGGTGTCAGCGCGATCATCTCGCCGGACGGCTCCCTCATCGCGCGCACAGGCACCTGGCGGCAGGCCGAGATCGAGGCCTCGGTCCCGCTGGTCAGCACGGCGACGCTGGCGCTGCGCGTCGGCGGCTGGCCAGAGATCGTGTTCACCGCGGCGACGGCGCTCGCCCTGTTGCTGGCAGCTGGCCAGGCCCTCGCGCAGCGCCGCCGGGTTCGGCTGAGCCAGGCCGGTCCTGACGGCCAGGCCGGTCCTGACGGCCAGACCAGCACCGCCGGCCCGGCCGCCGAGTAAGCGCGTGTCGTTCTGGCGCGGTTTTCGGCAGCCCGCCCGTTATGCCGCGCTCGCGGCCGGGATCATCCCGGTGCTGGCCTTCCCGGCCCCGAACCTGGAGTTCCTGGCATGGGCGGGGCTGGTGCCCGGCCTGGCCCTCATGCGCGGCGCACCGAGCAGGCGCGAGGGATGGGTCCGCGGGTGGTGGTTCGGGGCCGGCTATCTGCTGGCCGCCATGTACTGGCTCGCACCCAACATCGGGCCGGCCCTCCTGCTGGTGGCGCTTGTCTTCGGGTTCGGTTGGAGCGCCGTCGGACTGGCCGTCTGGTCACTGCTCCGGCCGCCCGTCACGGTGCGTCGCACGCTCGCGGCCCTCGTCGTGGTCCCAAGCTGCTGGCTCGTCACCGAGTGGATTCGATCCTGGCGGGCTATCGGCGGGCCGTGGGCCGTGCTGGGCGCTAGCCAGTGGCAGCATCCCGCCATGCTCGCGCTCGCCGCGGTCGGGGGTGTCTGGCTCGTCACGTTCGCCATGGTGGCCGCCGGCACCGGGCTGACCGTGGCGCTCGTGTCGTCGCAGACCCTCGCCCGCCTCACCGGCGCGGCCGGGGCGCTCATCGCGCTCTCGGCCGGTCCGGTGGCGTTCGCGCTCACCGCACCCGCGCCGACCGCCGCAAGCCTCACGATCGCGCTCGTGCAGCCCGACACGACCGGCAGCGCGGCCGCCCGGCTGCAAGCGAGCGAACGGCTGACCGCGCGCGCAGCGGGCCGGGCCGACTTGTTCGTCTGGGGCGAGAGCAGCGTGGGCTACGACCTGGCCAGCCGCCCCGCCTACCGGGTAGCGATCGAGCGCCTGGCGCGGCAGGCGGGCGCTGAGATCCTCGTCGATCAGGACGCGCGCGACCCGGCTGGCGCGCAGTCCAAGCAGGGAACGCTGGTCAGCGCGACCGGCATCAGCGGGAGCTACATCAAGACCAGGCTGGTGCCGTTCGGCGAGTACGTCCCGTTCCGCTCGGCGCTCGGCTGGCTCACCAAGATCAGCCGCGCGGCGCCCACGAACGTCAAGCCGGGGACGGGGGCGCACGTGCTGCGCGCCACCTTGCCGGACGGCCGATCGCTGACGTTCGGCGTTCTTATCTGCTTCGAGTCGGCGTTCCCCGACATGTCGAGGGTCGACACCGACCACGGCGCCCAGGTGATCATCTACCAGACGTCCGACGCGACGTTCCAGGCGAGCTGGGCGCCTGCCCAGCACGCCGCCCTGAGCGCGGTTCGCGCGGCCGAGACGGGCAGGCCCGTGGTGCAGGCGGCGCTGACCGGGGACTCCGCGGCGTTCGATGCCCGTGGCCGCACCCTGGCGTGGGCGGGCACCAGCTTCCGCGGTGTGGTCGACGCCCGGCTGGCACTGCCAGCGGCCTCGGCCAGGACCTTCTATGACCGACTGGGTGACTACGTGCCGTGGACGGCGGTCGCGATCGCTGCGCTCGCGGCGCTCGCTGGCCTCGGGCGCGGCGCATCAGCCCGGCGCAAGGGCAGAGGGCCGGCGGCCGACCAGCCGGCCGAGCAGCTCACCGACAGCCGTGAGGCCGGCTCCTTGGGTTAGCCGAGACACCGCGGGAGACCACGGCCGCGACCCCGTCGCCAGCCCGTTCCGGTTAACCAACGGTTTTATTCGATTACCCGCAGATAGTGACAAGGGTCATATCTGGATGGGCCGCGCGCAGATTCTGCGTTAAACCCACTGATCCTCACCGGGGAGCCAGCTCAGCCGAACCCGGCTCCCGCCCCCGTGGCCTGGTGCCGGCGAGCAGGACTGACGCGCGGCGCGGGCCCGCCCTGCCCCCGTGGCGCACGCGGTGAAGCGTGCGCGGAGCCCGCAGGCACCTGTCCGGCGAGCTCGAACCCGGACCTGGCCTACCCCGGACGGGCGGCGAGGGACAAGCCGAAGGGAACCCCCGATGCTTCGCCATGCTCGCCTCGCCGCTCGCGTCCGGCCGGCGTGGACCACCCTGGCCGCGACTGCCCGCGGCCGGGTCGCCGGGCCGGCAATGCGCCGCAAGAAGGTCCTGGTGCTCGCTGGCACCGCCCTCGCGCTGGCTGGCGCCGGCTCCGCCAGTGCCGCGACGACGGCCGGCGACGCGACGACGGCCGGCGCGCCAGTGGTGCGCGCGGCGGCCCATGCCGGAAACGCCTTGCCGCCCCTGGTCGGCAGTCATCTGCCTGCACCGCACCACACGGCAGCACCGGCGAGCAAGCCCGCCGCCCACTCCTGGCAGCGGGTGAGCGCTGCCTTCAGCGGGCAGGCCACACCGGCGGCAGCTGCGCAGCTCACGCCTGTCGGCACGAGCGGCCAGCAGGGCTGGATGCCCATCTCAGGGGCTCAGTACTCGAACGCCACCACGATCGTTCAGCAGGTCCTGGCGAAAAAGATGGGCGTCCGTTCCGCGGTGATCGCCATCGCCACGGCGATGCAAGAGTCGCGACTGCAGAACCTGTCATACGGCAGCGCCGACTCGCTGGGGCTGTTCCAGCAGCGGCCGTCGGCTGGCTGGGGGACGCCGCAGCAGATCCTGAATCCCGCCTACTCGGCCAACGCGTTCCTGACCGCGCTGCTGCGGCATCAGCAGGCTGATCCTGGCTGGGCCACCCAGCCGCTGTGGGCTACTGCTCAGGCCGTGCAGGCCTCGGGCTTCCCGACCGCCTATGCCCAGTGGGAATCGCAGGCCGCCGGCATGGTGAAGCAGATCGCGACGAGCCTGCTGTAGCCGCCGCGCGCAGCGCAGCCTCCGGTCCGGCCTGTTCCCCCCGGCTGGCCGACCGGACCGCCGGGCGCCAGGCACACCCCCCTCCGCCTGGCCGACCGGCTCCGGTGCCCCGCCCTCCCCCCGAGAGGGCGGGGCACCGCCTCAATCCGGGCCAGTCACCACATCCAGTGGCGGTGACCGGGTCTCGTCCCGGTCATGGCCCCGAATGCTGTAGAAACTGAGACCATGACGCCGTTCCTCACCGACGCCGGGTACTGGGCACTCATCATCTTCGCGTTCGTCCAGGCTTGCTGCATTCCCATATCGTCCGAGATCACCTTCGGCTTCGCCGGTGTGCTTGCCTACGAAGGTCACCTCAGCCTCGTGCTCGTGATCATCATCGGCACGCTCGCCGAGCTGGCCGGCTCCTCGACCGCGTACGGTCTCGGCCGGATGGGCGGCCGCCACACGGTCGAGCGGTATCGCCGGTACTTGCTGATGACGCGGAAGGACGTCGAGCGGGTTGAGCGGTTTTTCGACCGGCGTGGCGCCTGGTCGGTGGCCGTCGCCCGGGTCATCCCGCTCGTGCGTGCCTTCGCCGGGCTGGTGGCTGGCTTCATGGAGGTGCCGGTCCTTGCGTTTGAGGTCTTCAACCTGGCCGGAACGCTCGTCTGGGCAACAGCCCTGTCGCTGATCGGCTACTCACTGGGCAGCGAGTGGGATCGCGCGTCCAGGAGCTTCTCGCGCGCCACCGACGTTCTGTCCGCCATCGTGGTGCTCATGCTGGTCGGGCTCATCGTGCACAAGTGGCTGCAGATCCGGCACGAGCGACAGGCTGACTCGGCGGTCGCTGAACCGGGCCAGGAGCCGCGGGAGCGGCCTGCCGGGTCGGATCCAGGGCACGAGTCAGGCGGTCAGCCACCGCACCGCGGCGCACCGTCCGGCCAGCAGGCCCGGCACCGCGCGCCGAGCCATCGCAGGCGTGGCTGAGCCAGGCCGGCCGCCAGCGCAGCCAGTGCCTGGTGAGCCTGCCTGGCATCACACGGCCGTTGTCTACGAGGTCTACCTGCGCAGCTTTGCGGACAGCAACGGCGATGGCGTCGGCGACATCAATGGGGTGCGCGCCCGGCTGCCGTATCTGCGGGACCTGGGCGTCGACGCCATCTGGCTGACACCCTGGTACCGATCGCCGATGGCCGATGGCGGCTACGACGTCGCCGACTACCGCGACATCGATCCGCTGTTCGGCACCCTGCGCGACGCCGAGGCGCTGATCGCCGGGGCCCATGCGCACGGCCTGCGAATCATCGTCGACGTCGTGCCCAATCACTGCTCCAGCCGGCACCCGTGGTTTGCGGACGCGGTCGCGGCGAGGCCCGGCTCGGCTGAGCGCGCCCGGTTCTGGTTTCGGCCGGGTCGCGGTGCGGACGGTGAAATGCCGCCGAATGACTGGCAGTCGATGTTCGGCGGGCCTGCCTGGACCAGGCTCACCGAGCCAGACGGCAGCGCGGGCGAGTGGTACCTGCACCTGTATGCACCCGAGCAGCCAGACCTGAACTGGGAGAACCCGGAGGTTCGGGCCGAGTTCGAGAACATCCTGCGGTACTGGCTCGACCGCGGCGTCGACGGATTCCGGATCGACGTCGCCGACTGCCTCGTCAAGGACCCGGAATTGCCGGACGCCGCCGGGCTGCCCCCCGGCGTCCGCAGGCCGTGGGAGGACCAGGACGGCCTGCACGATATCTACCGGAGCTGGCGGCGGCTGATCGATGCTTATCCCGGCGACCGCGTGCTCCTCGGCGAGATGTGGATCAGCCCGCTGACCAGGCTGCGGCCGTACCTGCTCGGCGATCAGCTGCACACCGCCTTCAATTTCGGCTTTCTGGAAGCGCCCTGGGAGCCCGCAGCGCTCCGCGGGGTCATCGACACGACACTGCAGAGCATCGGCGCGGCCGCACCCTGGGTGCTGTCCAACCACGACGTGACCCGGCACGTCACGCGGTACGGCCGGGCCAAGACCGCCCGGGTGTGGCGGGCGACCGAGCAGGTCGAGAGCGATCTGACGCTCGGCACCCGCAGAGCCAGGGCCGCGCTCCTGTTGTCGCTGGCGCTGCCGGGCAGCTCGTACCTGTATCAGGGCGAGGAGCTCGGGCTGTGGGAAGTCGAGGACATTCCCGAGGAGTTCATCGCTGACCCGATCTACGAGCGCACCGGTCACCGCGTCCGGGGCCGGGACGGCTGCCGCGTGCCGCTGCCCTGGCAGGCGCTGGCACCGGGCTTCGGCTTCGGCCCGCCAGGGAGCGCCGCGCCGTGGCTGCCGCAGCCCGGGCGCTGGCGGCAGTTCGCCGCAGACGCGCAGGCGGCAGACCCTGATTCGATGCTGGCGCTCTACCAGGCTGCGCTGCGCGCCCGCACGACCCGGCCCGGCCTCGCCGACGACACCCTCACCTGGCTCGACTCGGCCGACGGCGTGCTGTCCTTCAGCCGGGAAGGCGGCTTCATCTGCATCGTCAACCTCGGTGCCGAGCCAGTGCCGCTGCCCCCGCACAAGCAGGTCGTCCTTTCCAGCGGACCGCTCGACGGCCCGCTCCTCCCGCCGGACACCGCAGCGTGGCTGACCACCCGCGAGGACTGAGCCGGCCTCGCGCGACGGAGGCTCAGCCGACCAGCGCCTGGTTCACCAGCTGGCGAAGCTGGGGCCTGACGGGATAAGAACTGGACGGCATCAGCTGGGTGAAGAACGTAGCCGTGACCTGCTCGGCAGGATCCACGTAGAAGGCCGTGGACGCCGCGCCGCCCCAGTAGAACTCGCCCGCTGACCGCACTGTCTTGGTCGCCACCGGGTCGGTGACGACGGCAAAGCCGAGGCCGAATCCGATCCCGGCGTACGACGACTCCGAGTACAGCGGCCTGCCGAAGGTCTCCAGGTCGGCACCCCCTGGCAGGTGGTTACTGGCCATGTACGCAACGGTCCGCGGACTCAGCAGCCGCACCCCGTCCAGCTCGCCGGCCGGGCTGTCCGGCCGGTGCAGCAGCATCTGGGTGAACCGGTTGTAGTCGGCCGCCGTCGAAACGAGGCCGCCGCCGCCGCTCAGGTAGGCGGGCTCGTGCAGCACGGCGTTGCCCATCGAGTCCAGCCGGACCGGCGTGCCGTCGTCCGGGCTGCGGTTGTAGAGCGCGGCCAGCCGCGGCACGTCCTGCGGGCCGACCCAGAACGACGTGTCCGTCATGCCGAGCGGCTGCAGGATCCGGGTCGCGAAGAACTCATCGAGCCGCTGCCCGGAGACGACCTCGACGACACGCCCCAGCACGTCGGTCGCGACCGAGTAACTCCATTCGCTGCCGGGCTGGAACAGCAGCGGCATGTCGGCGAACAGGTCGCACACAGCGGCCAGGTCCGCACCGCGCGGCGAGCCCCACTCGAACCCGCGTGCCCGGTAGATCGCGTCAACCGGATGGTTGCGCACGAAGCCGTAGGTCAGCCCCGAGGTGTGGCTGAGCAGGTGCCAGATCCGGATCGGCTCGACGGCGGGCACGGTGTCGTAGCGGATGTCGCTGCCCTGGGTGAAGACGCGCACGTCCCTGAAGGACGGGATGTACCGATGGACGGGGTCGGTCAGCTCGAACCCGCCCTCCTCGTAGAGCATCATCGCGGCGACCGACGTGATCGGCTTGGTCATGGAGTAGATGCGCCACAGGGTGTCCGGCTCGACTGGCAGGCCGGCCTCGAGATCGCGCTGGCCGCACGCAGCCACATGCGCGAGCTTGCCGTGACGCGCGACGGTGACCTGCCAGCCCGCCAGCTTGCGCTCGTCCACGTACCGGGTGAAATGCCGGTCGATACGTTCGAGCCTGGCCTTGTCGAAGCCGACCTCGGCCGGGTCCACTTCGATCTGCAGTCCGCCCATCGCTAAGCCTCCCGATACTTGACCCCGATAGTTAGCGCCGTGCAAGCATCCTGCCAACGGGTCCGGCCCCAGGTCCAGACAGCGAAGGGAACGTGGTCGTTCCGGCACGGCGGACACAGCCCACCTCAGTGCCGCCGGGTGCGGCTAGATTTCTCCAGTCAGGCGGCGAGCAGGTAATCAGGAGGCGACGATGACCAGCACGCGAACACTCGTCCCGGCAGACTTCGCGGCCGACTGGCTCGGCCAGCGGGTTGTGTTCGCCGACGGTGCGCTCGGGTGGCTGCCGGTGGAGGTCAGCAGCCTGGGCGCCGAGCGCGTGCTGCTGATCGCGGGCCGCCACGGCGGGCTTGGCGACCGGGCCGCGACGCTGCTCGGCGATCGAGTCGCTGCCCGGCTGGCCGACCTCCGCCAGCACGTCCCGGCCGATCTGGCGGACGCGGCCGTCGCGGCGGCGAGGCGGGCGGGCGCAGCGGCAATCGTCAGTGTCGGCGGCGGCAGCGCTACCGGCCTGGCCAAGATCTGCGCGCGGGAAACCGGGCTGCCGGTGCTCGCGGTGCCGACCACGTACGCCGGGTCGGAGATGACGCCGGTGTGGGGCCGGACCGACGGCGCGGTCAAGCGGACGGGGCGCGACTCGCGCGTGCTGCCCCGCACGGTCGTCTATGACCCACAGCTGCTGGCCGGGACGCCCGCAGCGCTGACCGGCCCGAGCGGCATGAACGCGCTCGCGCACTGCGTGGAGGCGCTGTACGCCCCGGCCGCCGATCCGCTGACGAGCCTTGCTGCCACGGAGGGTGCCCGGCTGATCGCCGCCTGGCTCCCCTCGGCGTACACCGAAGACTCACCTGCCGCGAGGCGCGCGCTGCTGTGGGCCGCCTGCCTCGCTGGCCGCGCCTACGGGACGGCGGGCGGCTCGCTGCACCACGCCCTGTGCCACCTGCTCGGCGGGTTCGCCCGCCTGCCGCATGCGGAAACGCATGCCGTGCTGCTGCCGCACGTCGTGTCGTTCCTCGGCGCTGGCATCGAGCCCGCACTGGATCACCTGGCCGCCGCCTTGGGCACGGAGCCGGCCGGCGTCGCCGGAGCGATTTGGGACCTTGGCGCTGCTGTCGGCACCCCGGCGGGGCTGCGCGCGCTCGGGCTGGCGGAGGCGGACCTGCCGGCCGTTTCCGCTGCACTCGTCCAGCGCGACCCGGCGAGCCCGCGCCCGCTGTCGGAGCAGGACGCGCTCGCCCTTGTCACCGCCGCCTGGCACGGCGCGCGGCCGGGCCACGCCGTCTCGCACCTGATTCAGCCGGGCGGCGAGCCCATGACGGCCACTGAGCTGACCGCGACCGTCATCCAGCGGCTCGAAGCCACCCCCGACCCGCGGCTCCGCGAGGTCATGACCGCGCTCATCAGTCATCTGCACGGGTTCGTCACCGACGTCCGGCTGAGTTTGGACGAGTGGCTGGCCGCGATCCGCTTCCTCACCGCGACGGGACAGATCTCCGATGACCGGCGGCAGGAGTTCATCCTGCTGTCCGACACCCTCGGCGTGTCCATGCTGGTGGACCTGCTGGCCGAGCCGGCCAGCGCGGGCACGGCGGGGTTCGCCACCGAGTCGACCGTGCTCGGCCCGTTCTACGCAGCCGGCAGCCCCGAGCGCGAGTACGGTGCGTCCATCGTCGAGCGGCCGTCGGGCGAGCTGGCCGCCTACACCGGCCGGGTCACCGACACTGATGGCGAGCCGATCGCGGGCGCGACGCTGGACATCTGGCAGAACGCCGACGACATGCTGTATGCCGTGCAGAACCCGGACGCGCCGCCGGACAACCTGCGCGGCGTCTTCCGTACCCGCCCCGACGGGAGCTTCGCGTTCCTCGGCGTCCGGCCAACCGACTATCCGATCCCGGCGGACGGGCCCGTCGGGCAGCTGCTCGCTCGTACCGGCCGCCATCCGTGGCGGCCGGCGCACATCCACGTCGTCGTCAGTGCCCCCGGCTACCAGAGTGTGGCGACGCACATCTTCGACGCCGGCAGCAAGTACCTGACCAGCGACGCGGTGTTCGCGGTCAAGGCCAGCCTGGTCCGCGAGTTCGAGCGACACGAGCCCGGCTCGGGGCCCGCCCCTGACGGCGTCCCGCCCGGCGAGGCCTGGTACTCGCTGCAGCACGACTTCCGGCTCAGCCGGCACCCGGGCCGACAGGCGTGACGGGGCCAACGCTGCCCCTACAGGGGCAGCGAAGTGCCCTTCGTGGCCCTTGCGATCGCCGGGTTCCAGCTGCGGCGGCGCACCTCGTACAACAGGACCCCGGCGGCTACGGCGAGATTGAGCGACTCTGCGGTTCCTGCCATGGGAATCGCCACTCGCAGGTCGGCGGCCGCAAGCAGATCGGCCGGCAGGCCCGCGCCCTCGCTGCCGAGTAGCAGGGCGAGCGGCAGCTGCCACGCCGCGTCCCAGCAGGACGTCGCGGCCCGTCCGGACGTGGCGGCCACGGTCACCCCCGCAGCCGCTGCCCAGGCCAGGAAATCCGCGCCCGACTCTGCCGCCGCGACCGGCACAGTGAACAGCGCGCCCATGCTCGCCTTGACGGCCGCCGGATCGTACGGATCGGCGGACGACCCGATGAGAATCACGCCAGAAACGCCCGCGGCGCTCGCGGTGCGGATGATCGTGCCAACGTTGCCGGGGTTGGCCGGCTCGTGGAGCGCAGCGAACAGGCCGCCCTCCGGCACGGCCAGGTCCTCTATGGAGGCGGTCGAGCCGCGCACGATCGCGGCCAGCCCGGCGGGACCATCTCGGTCGGAGATCCGTCCGAACAGCTCCCCGGTCAATCGCGCCACCCGGACTCCGATCGCCTCCTGCGCGTCCACCATGTCCAGGGCGCCGCGGTGACGCAGCAGTTCTGGCGCGACCAGCAGCACCTCGATGCCGGCGCCGGCCTCCACGGCCTGCCATACGGGCTGGATGCCGTGCACCACGAACGCCGACTCCCGCCGCCGGTGTTTCCGGTCAGTTAGTGCTCGCACACGCCTGACCAGCGGGTTCGCGGCGCTGCTGATCATCTCGGTCATCGCGATGCGAGCCTACTCGCGATGTCACGCAACGGTCACAGCTGGCGAGTTCAGTCGTGGCCATGACGACAACAACCAGGGGCCCCGCGCCGTCTGCCGACATCGGTGTCCCGCTGCGCACGGACGAGGACGTGCTCCGGCGGGTCGACCTCCTCATTAATCCGGATGCACGCCTGGAGCGCAGCATCTGGCTGCTGTTCCTGTCCGCGAGCGGCGTGCAGCTGCCCGTCGTGGTCCCGATCGACGGCGTGCCCGAGCAGCCGGACCTCACGACCGCCAGGAGCTTGTGCTGGGTGATCGCCGAGGCGCTCCGCAATAACGTCCCCGGCGGCCACGCCATCGTCGTGCTCACCCGGCCGGGATCGGGGTCGGCGGACGACGCCGACCGGGCGTGGGCGATAGCACTGCACCGGGCCGCGCACGACCGCGCCGCGTCCCTTCGCCTGGTGTGCCTGGCGACGCCGTCCGGAGTGGGCCGACTCAGCGCGACAGCGCCGGGTGACCACTGGCCGGAAACAGACCGGCGCCTATAGTGACCGCACGGCGGGCGTTCCGGATGGGCGAGGGGCTGCGGATGGGCGCGGAGAGCGACCGGGTCGCCGGCTTCGGGCGGCTCGAGGACGGGCTGCGCCAGGCCGGCGACTGGTACCGCTGGGGGCCGTACGTCAGCGAGCGGCAGTGGGGCACGGTCCGCGAGGACTACAGCGCCAACGGCGAGGCGTGGGACTATCTGCCGCACGATCACGCCCGGTCGCGCGCCTACCGCTGGGGCGAGGACGGCCTGGCCGGTTTCTGCGACATCGAGCAGCGGCTGTGCCTCAGCCTCGCGCTGTGGAACGGCCAGGATCCGATCCTCAAGGAGCGGCTGTTCGGCCTCACCGGCCCCGAGGGCAACCACGGCGAGGACGTCAAGGAGTACTGGTGGTACCTCGACGCCCTACCGAGTCACGCCTGGAACCGCTGGCGATACCACTACCCGCAGCGAGCCTTTCCGTACGCGGACCTGATTGATCAGAACGCCACCCGCAACCGGCAGCAGCCCGAATACGAGCTGGCTGACAGCGGCGCCTTTGACGGCGGCCGCTACTGGATCGCCGAGGTCCAGTACGCCAAGGGCGCGCCGGACGACATTCTCATGTCGATCGAGATCACCAACGCCGGGCCCGACGACGCCGAGCTGCACGTGCTGCCGACGGCCTGGTTCCGCAATACGTGGTCGTGGGGAACGGACCCATCCCGGCCGGAGATCGTCACGGCCGGGCCGGGCCGCGCGACGCTCGACCATCCGCTGACCGGTCCGATGGAACTGCTGGCCGGGCCCGGTCCGGATGGCCGCCTGCCGGAGGCGCTGTTCTGCGAGAACGACACCAATGTTGCGCGGCTCTACGGCTCACCCGCGACGACCCCGTTCCCTAAGGACGGGATCAATGACCACATCGTGAACCGTGCCGCCACGGTCAGCCCGGATGGACGCGGGACGAAATGCGCCTTCTGGTACCGGCTCGCCGTTCCCGGTCACGGCTCGGCACACCTGCGGATCCGGCTGCGGCCCGTACCGTCCAGTGCTCAGGGCGACCCGCTCGGGCCCGACTACGCCGCGCTGATCGAGCAGCGACGGGCCGAGGCCGACGAGTTCTACGCCGAGCTGACACCGTCGATGGCGAGCGCTGACGAGGCCGCGGTGATGCGCCAGGCGTTCGGTGGCCTGCTGTGGAGCAAGCAGCTGTACTACTACGACGTCGGGCGCTGGCTCGACGGGGACCCGGGCCAGCCGGCCCCGCCCGCGAGCCGCCTGGCGGGCCGCAACTGCCGGTGGCGCGGCTTCGACGCGTTCGACATCATGTCGATGCCCGACAAGTGGGAGTACCCCTGGTTCGCGGCGTGGGACCTGGCGTTTCACTGCGTGGCGATGGCGCACGTCGATCCCGCGTTCGCGAAGTACCAGCTGATCCTGCTCTGCAGGGAGTGGTTCCAGCATCCCGGCGGCGCGCTGCCGGCATATGAGTGGGACTTCTCCGACGTCAACCCGCCGGTGCAGGCGTGGGCGGCACTCGAGGTGTTCGCCGTTGACGGCGGCCGGGACGTGCACTTCCTCAGCCGGGTGTTCGACAAGCTGCTCGTCAACTTCACCTGGTGGGTGAACCGGGAAGACGCCGAGGGCAACAACCTGTTCGAGGGCGGCTTCCTCGGCCTGGACAACATCGGCCCTATCGACCGGTCGCACCTGCCGGTCGGCGGGATCCTGGAGCAGGCTGACGCTACCGGCTGGATGGCGTACTACGCGCTATCGATGGCCACGATCGCCCAGATACTCCATCACACCGGGCACCGGCCGGGCACCGACCTCATCCTGAAGTTCGTCGAGCACTTCGCCGCCATCAAGCAGGCACTCGACGACCGAGGACTGTGGGACGAAGCCGATGGGCTCTATTACGACCGGCTGATCACGCCGAGCGGTGACCACGCCGAGCTGCGGGTGCGGTCTATCGTGGCGATACTGCCCGCGCTCGCGCTCAGCGTCGTCGGCCAGGAGACCGTCGACCTTGCGCAGGTCGTCGGCAAGCGCTTCGCCACGCTGCTGGCTGGAGGGGGCGAGGACGACGCAGACGGGCTGCTGCGCGGCACCCAAGAGCGGACGCTGCTGCTCACTCTGACCGGGCCCGACCGACTGCGGCGACTCCTGCGTGTCCTGCTCGATGAGGCTGAGTTCCTGTCACCCCACGGCCTGCGGGCCCTGTCGGCGTGGCATCGCGACCATCCGTACACGATCGTCGTCGAGGGCTACCGCGCCAGCATCGACTACGAGCCCGCCGAGTCGACGACACCTCTGTTCGGCGGCAACTCCAACTGGCGCGGTCCCGTCTGGTTCCCGGTCAACTACCTCGTGATCAGCGCTCTCGAGCGGTACCACCAGTTTTTCGGCGACAGCTTCACCGTCG
>Ga0126378_10000331_pt1 | contig 35500 bp, 35 predicted proteins | sample PanSoiMetPlot_23_FD_92587 | JGI IMG/M metagenome (GOLD analysis project Ga0126378, IMG submission 92587) | Tropical forest soil microbial communities from Panama - MetaG Plot_23 | ecosystem: Environmental > Terrestrial > Soil > Tropical forest > Bulk soil | place: Panama | collected 2016-02-17
ATTGTTTCAGGCTGTGTCGGCGATCGCAGGTCTACGCTGGCAGTGGTCACAAAATTAGCACTGGGCGGACGGTCTGGATGATCGGACGACTGCGCGCTGGAGTCCTTGTGCGCGGCTGCAGGAATACGGTCGATGGATATCACAGGAGCGCTTGAGCGCGGTGGATCCGTGTTCAAGTTGTCGCGAGACGCGGGAGCACTCCAGGTACCCCCATACCGGTAAGGTCGATGCGAGTCCGCAGGCGGTGGGTCGTCGTAAGAGTCATAGTAGGAACCATAATAAGGGTCATACGAGGGAGCGTAGTAGGTTGCCGGCCAATACGGGTCGTACGAATATCCGTACGGGTAGCCATATCCGTAATCCCAGCCCCAATACGGCCATCCCCAACCCCATCCTAGACCCCAGCCCCAACCCCATCCTCCCCAACCCCATCCACGTCCGCGCCAGCCCCAGCCTCGGCCGAAGCCATCGCCGCGGAATCCGCCACGAAACCCGTTGCCGAACGCTCCTCCGCGAAAGCCCATGCCACTGCGAAACCCGCTGCCACCGCGGAAACCTGATCCACCTCGGAATCCGCTCCCACCGTGGAACCCGCCGCCACCGAATCCACCTCCGCCGCGAAATCCTCCGCCTCCGTGGAACCCGCCGCCCCCACCGTGAAACCCACCTCCACCATGAAACCCGCCACCTCCACCGTGAAACCCGCCTCCGTGGCCACCACGCTGAGCGCGAGCAGGCGCGGGTTCACCAAGAAGCACGAGCGCGAAGATTGTGAAAAGAAATACGGGAAGGGTCTTCTTCATTTCAGTCTCCGATCCAACCACTCGGGACTGCCGGGCAGGAACAATCTTCCGTAGGGGACGCGTACGTTGGCAGCCCAACAACCAAGCCATCTTACACTTCGGCCTGCCTTGAAGCGAGCCTGTTCGCTTCGAACTGAGTGATAAGACCAGGAAGGGGGTACGCTGGGTACCCCCGACGGGGGTGAGGCCCGCGCTTCTACTTGTTGATGTCGTCCTTGGCTTCCAGCCTCTTCAGCAGTCCTTGCAGTTGAGGCTTGTTCGGATCGGGTGCCGCATTCAGAGCCAGCGTCATCTCCTTAGCGGCTCCGCTAAAGTCCCCTTTGTTCGAGTCGATTCGCGCCAGCGCCACGTGGCTTATCCAATGGTTGGGATCTCTCTTGGGAACCTGTGGATAGAGCTCGAACGCCCGCTTCGCATTCCCCGTTCGCTGCAACCCGCGCGCATATACATACAGTTGAATGGCACTTGCTTTGTCTAAGGCCGTCGAGAGCGCCTTGTCAGCATCCTCCTTCTTGCCCATCGCGTTCAGGATGCGCGACTTGGTCTCCCAGTTCTCGAAGCGGTCCTCGTTTTGGATCGAAGTGTTCTCCCACTTTAGTGCTTGCTCGAGTTCGTAGTTGTTGTCCAGGCACCATTGCGCCGCTTCGTCATAGCCTGCCCAGGTGAAGCCGCCTACGCTGCGAAGCTCGTTCTTGATGCTCCGCAACACGACAGCCTTGACGTCCACACCGATTTGGAAGGGCACCGCCACCTTTTCCCATCGCAGCGTGGCCGCTGCCGAATCTGGCTTGACGTCATCGAAGGTATACGTCAGTACCTCAAAAGGTTCCTCTGCGTGCGGTTTCACTTGCACGCGCAACGCATCTTCCTTTTCGTCGTAGGTGAAGCTGCCCCACGACGTTGAGTTCTTCGAAAAGACAATTGTCCACTGGTCTTTGTCAGGAATGGTGTGCAAGCCGTATGTGCCTGCCGCCAGGGGCTTCCCTTCCACAGTTACATCGTCCGTAAACGTAATCGTGGTGTTCTCGTTCGCTCCCGACCGCCACACCTTTCCATAAGGAACCGCTTTCCCCCAAATCTCCCGGCCTCCCAGAGCAGGGCGGTGATAGGTAATTGTCACATCCGTCAGCCCGATTCGCTGCGTCACACTGGCCCGCTGGCTGAGACGCGGGATATTCAGCTCCGTCGCTTGGCTTCCATTTTTGAATTGCGCTTCCGCATTGCACGTCAGAAAACCCATTCCCAGACAAAGGCCCAGAACACACTTCCACTCTTTCCTCATAAGCACACCACCCCTCCGTGAATTGCAAACAGGTCAGTCCGCCGGAGTGCCGGCGTCACGCCCCACGTCGATAGACGCATTGACAGAACAGCCGTAAGCACGGAACGACCGCGTGCGCGAAATGGATTTGCGAATTACCTGCGGAATTTAGCTGAATTTGATACTGGTCCAAAACCATTCGCGGGTAAGGCCGAGACGCCCATCCGCCATTTCTGCTCACGGGATAATCAGGTAGGATGATTCAGAAGCCGCGGGCCCGTAGCTCAGCGGTTAGAGCAGCGGACTCATAATCCGTTGGTCCTAGGTTCAAATCCTAGCGGGCCCACAAATAATTTTCGGCACTAAGGTCCTTCGCTACGCTCCAGGATTTTTCCTGCGGACTCGGACGCCCGCAAAGCGGCTCAAGTTCAAATCCTAGCAGGCCCACCAAAAATGCATTGTTGTGTTTCTAAGGGTGTCGGTGTTGGTTTGCGTACCTTCCGGCTCTAGCCGTCCGCCAGCTTGCGAAGCGTGGCAACGTCGCGGATCAACACCGTCGAACCCTTCACCTGCAAGAGCTGCTTCCGCTTGAAATCGGAGAACAAGCGCGTCACGGTTTCTCGCGAAGACCCAATCATCTGGGCGATTTCTTCGTGGGTCAGAGTGAGAGTAACGCGGACCTCGCCGTTCTCTTTCTCTTCTTCCGCGATTTGTTCTAGCAGGAAGCGCGCAAATTTCTCTGCCGCTGAATGCGAAAGACCAATGGTTCGCATCTCGCTGATGGCCATGTGATAGTTCTCGCTCAACTGCTGCGCCACGCGCAGCGCGGCCTCTCCATGCGCCTTCAGGAACTCCAGGAAATCGGCGCTGGCGATGAAGTTGGCTTGCGCTGGCTCCAGCACTTCCGCGGAAGCTTGATAAGGCTGGCCGGAGACCGTCGCCGCCAGTCCAAGGAGCTCACCTTTTTCCGGCACACGCAGAATCAACGTTTTTCCGTCGGCCGATGAAGTCGAGAGCTTCACCCGCCCGCTGCACAAAATGAACACGCCGCGCGGCCTCTGACCTTCCACAAAAAGCGTGGCTCCCTTTGGATAACTCGCCGCGGCGGTGATCGTTTCCAGGTGTTTCAAAGCTGTGGGAGAAAGATTGCAGAACAATCGGTCCTCACGGTGGGGACAGCTAAGACAACTCTCGATGATCTCCAGGCCATACGGCGCTCGCGTAGTCGAGCCCCGGCGGATCAGGGAGGCCTTTTCCTTCGGCACAAACCAGAAGCGATTTCCGGTGGACTCTCGCATCAGGGTGTCTTCTTCCGGATCAGCTTTTGTAGTCTCCATAACTCCTCCACGCCTCGCTTTGCCGGAAAGAACACAACCCCGTTCTCTCTCAGCTCTTAGCGAGCAACGTGTCAGCTTTGGCCGACAGTCTGGCCGTCTGTCTGGCTGCCACGTTGGCTGTTTGTGCCTGCGTTTACGATCTCGTGGCAGGTGACCAGGCCCATTCATTCATAGGCCGGAGGAGGGTAAGTTCTGGCGGCCCACCGGCTAGGAACTGGCGTGCCCGCCTCTCCAGTGAGCATTTTTGGAGAAAGCCTTACCAGAGGGATATGATTCGGGTCACCCCGGCATGTGACCTGGGTCACCAGGTGTTGGAATGGTGGCTTTCCTTCTCCGTGCTATCCTTGGCAAAAGGGTCTGTAGGCCAGGTCGAATTTCTCTAACCCGTTGATTGGTTGAGGAATCAAATTCTTTTCGGTTCGCATGCGCCAGCGGGAATTGCCCTCACCCGCTGATCGAGATCAATCCAGGCTATTCAAGGAGCTTTACATGCGCTTTTTGCAGTTGCCGGTAGCGAAGGTATGCTTCGGCGTGGTGTGCACTCTAGCCATTCCTCTCCTCATCCCTCAGGCCCGGCTTCATGCGCAAGAACATGCCGGCCACGAAATGCCCCCCGGAATGGACATGCCCATGGGCGGCTCAACAGATTCTCAGCAGCAGGCAAAGCTTCTCATGGATAAGCGGGAGAGCGAATTCAACCATCATCTGGCGGGGTTTTTCGTCCTACTCGCCGGCCTGATCATTCTTGCCAACGGCTCTCTTCAAAACCGCCTGAGGTTTGCATCTTTCGTTTGGCCTGTATGTTTCTTACTTTCGGGCCTTTTCCTCCTGGTTTGGAGTGACACGGAGCTCTGGCCCTTTGGGCCGCAAAGCTGGTATTACGGTCTCACGCACCATGCGGAAGTCCTCCAACACAAGGTTTTTGGCATTCTCCTTGTTGTCATAGGCGTCATCGAGCTCCAGCGGACGCGCGGCGTTCTGAAATCTGCTTGGTCCTCGTGGGTGTTTCCCGCGCTCACCATCGTTGGTTCCGTAATGCTCTTTTTCCATGAACATCAGGCTGGAATGCACGGTCCGAATCACATGGAAATCATGGAGCGGATCCAGTCAGAACATTTCAGTTTTGCCATGGCGGGATTTGGCATCGCTTTGTCGAAAGGTCTGGCGGAAACACAGTTCGCCTGGCGGCCGTTCTTCGAACGGCTTTTTCCTGCATTGCTGATGGTTTTGGGCGCGCTTCTTCTGGTTTACGTAGAGTAACGAGCCAGCGTCTTTAACGGTCTGCTGTCGGCACTTCTGGCTCGTCCCAGTCATCCAACGGATGAAGGCTGCCGGCGGCTACGCCAGTCCGGCCTTTGTGAGCGGCAGTTCGCGGATACGTTTCCCAGTTGCCGCGAAGATCGCGTTGCAGATCGCTGGCGCAATTGCTGGAAGCCCCGGCTCACCGACGCCACCTGGAGGCGCATCGTTTTCAACGATGTGGACGTGAACTTCGCGGGGCGCGGTATTCATGCGCGCCACCGGGTAATCGCTAAAATTGGACTGGTCGATGGCGCCGTTCGTCGCGGTGATCTCTCCATAGAGAGCAATGCTCGTTCCCATCACCGCCGCGCCTTCAAACTGATTCCGCACCATTTCCGGATTCACCACCGTGCCCGCATCCAGCGTCGTGTCCACGCGTTGAATATGCACTTTTCCGGCGTCGTCAATTTGCACTTGGGCCACGCTCGCGGAGTAGGTCAGGAAGCTGCGGTGCATTGCCAGGCCCATGCCAAATCCATTGCCCTGTTTCTTCTTGCCCCAGCCGGACTTCTCGGCAACCGTCTGCAATACGCGGCGGAAACGGGCCGTGTCGATGGGATATTGCTCGTAGGGCTGCCCGTAATTCTCATAGTCTTTTGGCAGTTCGCTCTTGGGAATGACGCGGTCCGGCCCCAGAAGTTGCAGGGAATACTCGAGCGGATCTTTCCCGGCCGCATGCGCCAATTCATCAGCGAACGATTGAATGGCGTAAGCATGATAGATGTTGGCCACGGAACGGAACCAGCCGATGCGCACGTGCGCAGTGGCAGGCCCATTTTCCGAGCGATGGTTCGGAATCGCGAACGGCAGGTCGGAAAAGCCCAGTCCTAGTTCACCCGCGTCGGAGTAAACAGCATCGGCGTTAAACGTCGAACCGATGGGAGGAAACACTGTCCGCTGCAGCCACGCCACGGGCATTCCGTCCGCCCCTAACGCGGCCTTCATGTACATGGCCGACACGGAATGGTAACTGTCGAATTTAATGTCGTCCTCGCGGCTCCAGACTACTTTTACCGGCTTGCCTGTTTTCTTCGACAGCACCGCCGCTTCCACCGCGTAATCCGGGAATGATTTCCGGCCAAACGCGCCGCCCAGCAAAGTGACGTGCACCGACACGTCCTCTTTCTTCGTCCCCACGGCCGCCGCAATGGCGTCGCGTGCGTTGATGGGGCTTTGCGTGGGAGCCCACACTTCCACTTTTCCGTCATGGTAGACCGCCAGCGCCGCCGGCGGTTCCATCGAAGCGTGTGCCAGAAGCGGTGCGTAATACTGAGCCTCGATGACTTTGCCGCCTTTCGCGAACGCCGCGTCTACGTTTCCGACTTCGCGAATGACCTTGCCAGGCTTGCGCGCGGTTTCCTCTAATTCCTTCCGGTATGGGCCCGAATTGAAGGCGCGGTGCGAACTTTCTTGCCACTCGACCTTCAGCTTCTTTCTCCCCTGCATGGCCGACCACGTGTTATCCGCAAGTACCGCCACGCCTCCGAGCGCCTGAAATAAAACGGGGGGCTTGAACGTGTCAATCGTCGCCGTTTGCTTAACGCCGGGAACGGCTACGGCGGCCTTATTGTCCACCGATTTCACTGTGCTGCCGAGCACCGGGGGATGCAACACGCTCGCGTAAAGCATCCCGTCCATGCGCGTGTCCTGGCCAAAACTCCCTTTGCCCGTGCACAAATCCTTCAGATCATAGCTCGCAGAATCTTTTCCGATGTAGCGCCACTCGCTGCGAGGCTTGAGTTTCAGGTCTTCTTTCTTTGGAACGTCCAGTTTCGCCGCGGCCGCAGCCAATTCGCCGTATCCCAGCTTCTTTCCGGATTTCTTGTGCGCCACGGTGTGCAGCTCCGTTGAACACTCTGCTTCCGGAACGTTCCACTGTTGAGCCGCCGCGCGAACCAGCATGAGCCTCGCCGTTGCACCCGCTTCACGCAGAGGCACAAAGAAACTCACCACCGAGTGCGAGCCGTCCGTGTCCTGGTCGCCATATTTCTCGTCGCCAGTGGCCTGCACCACCTTTACGCGCGCCCAATCGGCGTCGAGCTCATCTGCGACAATGCGCGGCAAAGACGTTCGTACACCGTTCCCCATTTCGGAGCGGTGCGCCACGACATAGGCCGTGCCATCTGTATCGATCGCCAAATAAACGCCCGCCTGCAATGCGGCTTTTCCCATTGCTTCCGCGGCATTGGTATTCGCGGTAGCTGCTAACAATCGTCCCGGCATCCAGCGCACGCTCAACACAAACGCGGCTGCGCCAAGCATGCCTTTCAGGAAACCGCGCCGCGTGGAAGGAGTTTCGCGGTCCAATTGGGAAATGTTTTCAATCTGAATCATAGGGTCTCCCTCCTACTAAACGGAAATGCGCGCAAAAGCGGCTTTGCCTAGCCACCATGCTACCGCCATTTGCGATTCTTGCAAGTTCAGCGCATCAAGCTGCGGGCCACTCCCCCAGAGCGCGCCGCAAATCCACTAGCTGGCCGAGGTGGTAGGAGTTGTGATCCGCAAGCAGCAGCGCCTCGCGGAGGACCGTCTGGCCATCTCCGTGGGGGATCTTCGCACACAGATCCGTCTTCGGATTCTTCACCAGGTTGATCATCTCCTGCAGATCTTTTTGAAAAGCCTCGATGGATTTGACCCACGCTGCATCATCGGCAGGCACAGGCGACTTCGGCCAATAGCCTTCCGGAAATCCGGGTGAGACGTGCTTGGGGTTCCGGCTGAATTCCAGGATGTCCCATTGCGCAATCCGCGCGTGCTCCAGTAGCTGCCAGCCCGTGTGCGGCAGCCCTGCAATAAATGCCCCGCGCTTCGCTTCAGGAAACCTTTCGATTGCGTCCTCCAAATGCACGTGCGCCGCGCCGCCTTTCAGCAAGTCGACAAGATGCTGACGTAGTGACTTGTCGCTGTCACCTGGTGCGCCTTTGATTTTCTTCTTCCCAACCTTCGCTTTTTTCTTCATAGCCATCCCTATTTTTCTGAAACCAAGACTTGTTGGGGCTGGTTCGGGATCTCATGCAAGCTCGTTCTCGCAAATCCCGCGTGCGCGAACATCTTCTCATACTGCGCCAATGTATAGGCATCGCCGGAATCTGTGCTCGCCAGCATTACCATGCTGAAGGCCGCGGCCATAGGTGGCGTAACGCGGTCTTCGTTGGGCACGAATTCGAGAGTGATGGCTCTTCCGCCGGGTTTCAAGGCCGCATGAACCCGCCGCATCAGTTTTTCGCAAGTGGGCTGATCAAAATGATGGAGTATGTTCGTCAGCAACGCGTAGTCGAATCCACTCCCAAGATCAACTTCGAACGCGCTGCCTTGCCGCACGCTGTAGCGGTCTGCCACACCCAATCTAGCGGCGTTCTCCTTCGCTACTTCCAGGACCGCGGGCCAATCCACGGCTACAATCTGCGCCTTGGGATTGTTCTTGGCCACAATGATCCCAAACATTCCGTGGCCTGCGGCAATGTCCAGTACGCTGCAAGCCTTGCCATCCGCCGCGCCTGTAAGTTCCGAGATAAACTCCGCTGCCGGGACGGTCATTGGCGCCATTGACCGCGCAAAATTGACCCATAGATCTTCGTGGGGCTTTGTATGGTCCCCCATATCGTTCGCGGTTCCGCCTTTGCGAACGGCGGCTGTAAGCCTCGCGTAATTATTTCTGGTCCACGGGCTCGCGATGAAATTAATCGTCGAGGCCATACACGCCGGAGAGTGGCGATTTAGAAAAATAGCGGAGTCCGGCGTGAGCGAATATTGATCCCCCTGTTTGGTCAGAAACTCCCGGATTGTGAAGAAATCGCACAGGATGCGCACGCCGCGCTCAGATGCTCCGGTTTTCGCGGCGAGAGAAGCCGCGGTATTCGCTCCATCCGCGATGGCAGTGAAGATATCCAGCTCAATCGCCGATTTCAGCGCCTCCGTTTCCTGAAACGCGATCATCGTATTGAAAATGCGCTCGGGGTTTGGCCGGGACGTCGGTGTGGATGCAGCCATAAGTGTCGGCTCCTGTCTTTGAGTTAGGGGCCACATTTTACACTGACCTCTGCGCTCGCGAAATATTGCGAGCCTCAGTAATCTCATTGCTCGGAGCGTGCCCCTGCTGGCATACTCTCTCCCCGTTATACGAGGCAAAGGATGAAGCGAGATTATCACCGCTGGTATTCTCACCGGCTCGGATTGGAGCTTGGTGTCGTCGTCTATGGCCACTGGGGCCAACCGTTGGTCGGGTTCCCCACGAGCGCCGGCGATGAATTGGAACTCGAAGGCCAGGGCATGATCGATGCCCTCGCGGATTTCATCGATGGCGGCAAAGTCAAATTCTTCTCGGTAAATTCCATTAACGGCCTCAGCTTCTACAACAAAGGCGCCCATCCGTTTCACCGCAGCTACGTGCAGGCGACTTTCGATTCGTACCTCCGCGAAGAGGTAGTGCCGTTCATTTGGAACAATTGCCAGACGCAGGGCATCGCCATCTCCACAATGGGAGCGTCGTTCGGCGCCTATCACGCGGCCAATTCGCTCTTCAAGCATCCCGACGTGATCAAGCGCTGCTTCGCTATGTCCGGAGTCTACGACCTGCGCAATTTCATGGACGGGATGTACGACGACAATTTTTATTTCAACAACCCGGTCGATTATCTCTCGAATATAAGCGATCCTTGGTTTTACGAGCAGATCGGCAGTTGCGACATTCACATCACCACCGGCACAGGCCCGTGGGAGAACAGCGGACCGACCTACCGGCTCTCTGAAGTCCTTTCCAGCAAAGGCATTCGCCATTCTCTCGACAACTGGGGACCGCAGGGCGGCCACGACTGGCCCTACTGGAAGCACCAGATGCGCGAATACATCTCCCGCTTGTTCTAGGTTTCGGAGTTATCTCAGCTGGGGGGCTTGGGGGGAAGTCTTCAGGTCAGCCCGAGGTGGTCGAGCTGATAGCGGCCCTTTTCGATGATTTGGTCACTATCGATCCACACGTCGCATTTCCTGGTAAGCACATCGACATGCGTAGTCGATTTCCAATCCGCATGCGTCTGGCTTCCGTAGGGATCGCCAAATGCGAGATGCACGCCAGGAAACTTTTCATCCTGGAGCAGCACGCCAATCATCTCGGTAAGTCCGAGATTTGTCCCAAAAGCCAGTTCGCCGACGCGGTCGCTGTTTTCGTCCGTGTGGCAGTAGTCCCAGAATTCCTGCTCCAAATCTTTCCGCGCACAATCAACGCTGACCAGCCGCGCCGCCTTGATCGTCAGCGTCAGAGGCGTCGATTGCAAGTCTCCGTACTTCCCGTTGAAATGGTCCCCCGCGGTCGCGTCGCAAACAAACGTGCCGTCCACGGTCGCTGGAGTTGTAAAAACCTCACCCGCCGGCAAATTTGACCAATAACGGGGATTAATCAGCCCGCTCGTCTTCACCCAGTCGAGCTGGCGGTCGAAGTGCGCGGCGAACTCCGTACCAGCTTCCGTTTTCACCGTCAGTGTTTCCGCGCGCAGCATCCGTTCGCGCAGCTTCTCGCTCAAACGATCCACCATGCGGTAGTCGGCGCGCATTCCCTGTTGCATGATTTCCGGCGTTACGCCGACCATGTGCGCGTAGCGGATCTGGCGCCGCTCAACCACTCTCACGATAGCCATGCGCGCCGAGAGTTCACCGGGTTGCGGCGTCATGCACATCACGCCGGCATTAGCGGTTTCTAACGCATTTAGAACTGCCTCCGGCGCTGCCGCCATCGGCCGCGGTCCGAATTCCTCCAGCAACAATCCCGTGCACCGCGCTTGACGCTCGTCGAGTGCCGCCGCAATGCTCGCGGCCACAGCGCGGCTGGCCTCATCGGCAATCAGCGCAACCTGTTCGCCGGGACTCACGCCCAAACACGTTTCCACAGCGTTCCGTGCTCCCGGCATCAATTCTGGATTCGGGCTACCGAAGTTCATTCCACTATTTTATCGAGAAAGCTACATTCGATACAGAGTAAGTTGTTCCTCAGTTGCTCGTTGAGCGTGGACTCACCCGAAAGGCTGGCACCTGTCCATGGCGCCGGTGTCTAATACAGAAGGACGGTTGTGTCTTCCAAGTGCCAAACTCCGATTCGTTCCGCAAAACCTTCAACGGGACTCGTCGTTCGCATACTCCTGGATATCTGGGCCAGCTCGGCTCTTGCCGCTGGCCTGTTCATATTCACTGCGGGTTGCCACTCTGCACCTGCGCCGGAGCGAAATTCATCACCGCCGAAAATCGCTCTGCAGCAGGAACACACTGAACCGATCGGGAGTTCGGCAATCGAAGATTGCGGACTTACGGACTACCCTGTGTCCCGGTCCAACAGGGAAATGCTGGCAGATGTTACACGCGACGATAAAAAACCTCCCGATTCCTCTATGCTGGCCAAAATTGCAATCGACAAGGACGGCAAGATTACTCATCTGCGAGTTTTACGCCTCGCCCATTCGAATTCCTCCAATTGGAAGCAAATCAACGAGGCGGTGCTCGCAGACCTTAAGAAATGGCATTACAAACCGACTTTCCATCAAGGCATACCTGTGGCGGTTTGCAGTGACGTCTCTGTAACAGTCGACTTTTGAGATGGCTAACTTACGGACTTAATTGAGACGCGAAACGCGGGCACTTGCCCGCCGCCGCTGGTCACGTTGGCGAGCCCCGTTGAACTCAGCCGCGTCAAAAACCCGCAAAGCTTTCCACGGAACAAGTAGGGCGCAAAATCCACCAGCATGTCGCGATAGTCCACACGGCCCACATCTGCGATATACGGAAAAACTTCGCGCCGGATCGGAATGCGCTCCTGCACGATCCACGCGCCATTCTTCGAGGCCAGCGCTCGCTCGATGGCTTCGTCCCACGCAGCCTCATTGGCTTCCCATCCGAGCGTCACACCTGACCCGCCGTACTCATCGCTGGGCTTCAGCACCAGGTTCTCGCGTTCTTTGCGAATGAACGCCAACAATTCGATAGGCACGCCGTAATGCGCCGTCTTCACGTCTGCAACCACGCGCGTCCACGGGATGTGCTTGCGGATCAGCTCCCGCTCGCCGAGCGAAAAGAGCGAGCCGTTTTGCTCGTCGGTCAGCACGGCAAAAAACGCTTTCACATGCGGAAGCTTGCAACGGAAATTGTTCACCACGCAAACCATGCCCGACGAATACGCTTTCAGCAGCGCCGAACACTCCGCCCGCCTGGCGACAATGTCATTGATCAGCACGCGCCGGTAGACCAGATCGATCTTTTTGCCATGTGCCACCAAAGACTTGCCGTCCCATTCGAGCTCGCGCGGGTCAGAGGTCACTGTGGGGACCCCCATCTTCTCGAACCGCGCTTGCAAAATCTCAAATTCGCTCCAGGTGGGAACCTCTTTCCAGTCCACGATGGCGATCTGTGGCTTTTGCGCCGAGCCGCCCCAATCAACGTAACTCTGAAGCAGGGCGTCCAGAAGTTTCGCGCTGAGTGGATAACGGTGCACTTCATACTTTCTGGCGAACTGCGCCATCATCGGCAGTTCGTTGAAAATTTCCGCTAGTGTCTCCGCATAACCCGCACCGGCGGGCGATTCCCCGTTATACTCCGCAAATTTCAGCGAATCGGGAAGCAGGAAGGCATCCAGCCGCGACGTCGTGCTCGCGGGGCCGTAGCCCACAGGAATGCGCGCCAGCCGTTCCTCTTCCCCGCGAAGATAAAGCTGGTTGAAAAGGGGCTTGTCGTTCAGCGCGGCAGTCACCACGCGTTCCCCAAGTTCTGCGATGCTCTCCGCTACCGTCCGCACGCGCTCTTCGTCTCCCGGCGACAAAAAGAATGGCCGCAGGAACGGGCAATGGACGCGATCACCAAACGTCAGCTTGGCTCTGCGCATTCGTTTGAAAAGGTCTTCAGGGAGTCCCGGCATGCGCAAAAGAAGCGGCTTCAATATTTCATGCCACTCCTCTATCGCTGAGGGAGGCCCAGCCGAGGGCATGGGAGCTGTGGTCATTTGCGTTAGGACCCCTGCGCGGAACCCGACGCCAAAACAGCGGCGGACTTTTGGATCGCTGCCGCGCTCCTGGGAGCGCCTGTAAATCCCGCCGCCGCGCCAATACCCAGCATCTCTTCCCAACGCGGCCATGGCGACGAAGCCTGGCCGTTCAGCGCCCGGTCGATCACCAGGCGCGCCATTTTCTCCACCACCAGCTCAAAATAAAATTCCGTGATGCGGTCGCGCTCGAAATCCGGGGCAGGATTCAGAAAGTCAATTGCGTAAGGCACGCCATCCTTGATGGCAAACTCAATCGTGTTCATTTCGTAGCCCAGCGCCTGGTTGATGGTTTGCGCGTCTTTCACAATTCTCACGCCCAATTCCGATGCCAGGTAGGCATGGTCAACCAGATATCTGCGTTCCTTTGGATCGTAGTGTACGGGAACAATGTCCGTCTTGCCGAACGTGAAGCACCGCACGTATTGCGTGAAATCGATGAACTGTTGCAGCGTCATGCAATACGGTGACGTCCGGTCGTACGCAGCCAGCAGCTCTTCCTTATTGTTCACCTTGTAGACGTGCTTCCATCCGCCGCCGGAAAACGGCTTCAGAATCGCTGGCCGCCCCACATAATCCAGCAGCCCATCCCAGTCCATCGGATATTCCAGGTTGTGCAGAGATTCCGAGGTGATATCCACGTCGCTGGGATAGCCCTTCTGCGGGAGCAAGACCGTCTTGGGAATCGCAATTCCCAGCTTCGACGCTACGGAATAATTGAAATACTTGTCGTCAGCGGTCCACCAGAATGGATTGTTGATGACGTAAGTCCCCTGCAGCACCGCATGCTTCAGGAAGCCACGGTAATATTCGACCTCATGCGAAATGCGATCCACGATCACACTATATTGGGCCGGGTCGCCCATGCGCGTGCCGCCTAGCTTCGCGAATTCCGCGACGACACCATCCTTCTTCCCCAGCTCGTTGACTCGCACGATGAACGCTGGAGGAAAGCTGTATTCCCGCCCGCAGAGAAGCCCGACCTTTTTCATTTGCGTTCTCCTGTCAGGAAAGTCGCGGAACCGCATGGTACTAACCAACTGAAGCTACTGTAGGGGCGCGCTTCAGTTTACCCAGAGGAACGAAGGGCGCGTCCCAAGCTTTGTCACGAACAACAATCCGCTAGTGGCACCAGCATGCGATCTACTCAATTCACCGCATGCGCCGAAGACGTTCGCGGCTCACTCACGCCGGCACGCGTTTCGGCAACTAGGTGGCGCACCACCGCTTTCATGTCGCCAGTCTCTCGATAAGTTCGCAACTGCCGGTCCGCGCTCGTGCCTTCCCGCAAAATCGTGTGTACGTACTCGACTGCGCTGCGGCTTCCGAGGTCGTCGACCACATCGTCCACGAGTTCTAACAACTCCGGAACTAGTTGCCGCATCGGCACTTCCGCTTCTTTGCCGAAGTCAATTAGCTGCCCGTCGATTCCGTAGCGCGCCGCGCGCCACTTGTTTTCCTCGATCAGTGCGCGCCGGTAAAGCCGCCAGCTCTGGTTCAGTGTGTATAGCCGGTACAGTTTCACAATAATCGCTTGCGCCAGCGCGGCAATCGCCACCGCTTCTTCGACTTTGGTGCACACGTCGAACATTCGAAATTCCAGCGTTCCAAACGTCGGGTGCGGGCGCACGTCCCACCAGATCTTTTTGCCGTTGTCGATGCAGTGGAGCTTCACCAGCAAATTCACGAAATTTTCGTATGCGCTCCACGATTCGAATTGCTCGGGCACGCCGGTTCGCGGGAATCGCCGGAACACCGTCGTGCGAAAAGACTTTAGCCCCGTGTTTCTGCCCATCCAGAAAGGCGAACTGGTCGAGAGCGCCAGCAGGTGCGGCAGAAAATAGCGCACTCCGTTCATCAGATCGATGGTCGTCTGCTTGTCCGGCATGGCCACGTGTACGTGCATCCCGAAAATCAACAGCGACCTTGCCAATTGCCCCATTTCCTCCACGATGTGCTGGTAACGCTCCCCAGGAGAAATGACCTGATCGATCCAACTGGAAAACGGGTGCGTTCCTGCCGCCGCAACTTGCAGGCCGGCGCGTTCCGCCGCGGCCACTAACTCGCCGCGCGTGCGGTGCATTTCGATGCGTAGGTCGCTGACACTCTCGCAAATCCGCGTTCCGGTCTCCACAATGGACTGATGCAGCTCCGGCTTCACTTGCTCGATGATGTCCGGCGAAGCCTTCGACACGAGCTGGCTGACGTGCGAGCGCAATTCGCACGTCGCGGGATCAATAATCTGGAACTCTTCTTCGACGCCAATGGTAAAGCGGTGAGCCATGGGTTGGCCCTCTGATGCTTACGTTCGCTTCCAGGGCCATAGTTTGGCCCCTGAAACGTACAGTCTTTTCGGGGACTTCGAGCCTCGTATCATACCCCGCCCGCGCTAGAATTTGCACGTCTCCAGGTGGATAGCCTACGAGTCGGCCGTTAAACGGCTCCGGGCTTGTTCAGGTGAGACTTCAGTTCCATGATGGGGAGAGTTCAAGGAGTTAGAGCCATGCTAAATCGCCGCAGTTTCATCCATCAACTTAGCGGTGGTGCCGCCGCGCTCGCGGGCTCGTCGATGTTCACGTCCGCTCGCGTCCTCGGAGCCAACGACCGTATCCGTTTCGGCCTTATCGGGGCTGGCGGCCGGGGAATGGACATCTTCAAGGCCGCGCTGCGTGCACCCAATACGCAAGCTGTTGCCGTCGCTGATGTCTACTCGCGCCGCCTGGACGAAGCGAAGCAAATCGTCCCCGCCGTTCAGACTTACACCGATTTCCGCCGTTTACTGGACGACAAGTCCATCGATGCCGTGCTAATTGCGACCCCACAGCACCAGCATGCCCTCAACTTCGTTCCCGCTATTCAAGCAGGCAAAGACGTGTACCAGGAAAAGACCATGGCCTTTAATCCGGACCATGCGCGCCGCATGCGCCGCGCGGTGGAAGGATCGAATCGTGTCGTCCAGGCCGGCATCCAGTCTGTAAGTGGAAAATCCCTCGAGCGTGCGCGCGAATTCTCTACGCCGGATCGTCTCGGAAACGTCACCGCGATTCATACGCATCATTACCGCAACGCTCCCTATGGCGGGTGGAAAAGGGCGATTCCTACTGACTGCAATCTCGACCACGTCGCTTGGAAAGAGTTCGAAGGAGAAGCGCCGGCGCACGATTTCGACCCGCAGCGCTTCATCAACTGGCGATTCTTTTGGGATTACTCCGGCGGAAACGTTTTTGAGAACATGGTCCACCAGGTGGGGTTTTGGTATAAGGCGCTGGGACTAAAGATTCCGCGACGCGTCACCATGACTGGCTATAACTATCTTTCTCCCGAAATGGAAGTCCCCGATACCATGAATGTCTGCATGGATCAGCCGGAAAATCTGATGTTCACCTGGAATTCCATGTTCGGCAACAATTACTACGGCGAAGACGGAAACGACCTCGCGCTGGGGAACAAAGGAACCGTGGTACGAGTTGCGGGCAACGTGATCTATCTCCCTCAGACCCATCATCACGCCGAACAAAAAACTCAAACTTCCTCATTGGTCGGAGGCGAAGCCAACATTGTCGACCCAAATGAAAACGAGACTCAAGCCCACATGAATAACTTTTTTGATTGTGTCCGCAGCCGCAAAGAACCCACCTGCCCCTTCGAGCTGGGCTACCGTTCCGCGATCGCCTGCCAGATGGCTATCGCTTCGCTGCGCCAGGGCCGCACCGTCCAATGGGACGCGGAAAAGGAGGAGATCATCTGAAAGCTTAGGGGTGGTTCTATTGAGGCGCCTTTCCTCTATTGCTCATTGGATCAAATTGGCTCGGACTTAACGGCTGCTACCTGGCCGATGAAGGGTTGAATCTCCAGAACGAAAAACCGAAGCGGTTCATCTCCTTATTCTGGATAGGACTTACAACCGCGATATTGCCGTCTCGAAGGAATAACAATGAGAGGTACTCCCCAGCAGTATCGCGCACTGGCGCACCATCGGGAATGAAACCAGCATCCCAACTGTCCGATTGGAATTGGGCCGACTTTATTATTTGCACGCGAGCGGGGGGATCGCCTGCCTGAATTCTTTACACCTGCCAACGCAAGCTCTCACCAACACCGGAAAACCATGTCGCTGCGAGCTCTCCATTACGCCTGGCAACCAAGTACGGATAGAATGACAAGGTATCGCCTTCAGCCTCTGCCACGCGCCACGTAGCCCACGTAACTCCTCGGTCTCTACTGCGTGCTAGCCAGACTCCCGAAACTTGAGTCCAAAGTAGGTAAAGGTCACCATTTGCATCCCAGGCGAGTGGCTCCACCCAGCGCGGAGTTAGTGCTCTCCAGGTAGGTGCCCAAATGCGCTGGCCCGGGAGCGGTCGTTTCTGCCACGTTTTTCCGCCATCGGTACTCACCAAGACTAAGTCCGCTCCCTGCGCAAACTTATTGCCACCTGCCGACACCGGAATTATCCGGGCCGCAAGTTCGCCGTTTGGTCCCGAAGCTAGGTGGCTGGAACCGCCTTCTTGATAGACCTTTGCGCAGGGCTCCAGGTAGCACCTCGATTTTGACTCATGCTGTGATACACGCCGCTGCCCTCGCTCCAAATGGCATGCGCAGTTCCATCTGGAGTCACCGCGACCCACGGCCTGTCGCAAAGGGGTTGCTTGGTGAGCATGGTCCAGCGCCAGGTTTTGCCTATATCGCCACTCACACCAATCGCGACGTGCGTTCCCTGACCGGTCTTACGGTCGAAACCCAGAGTGACGAAAAAGAGGGTGCCATCTCGGGCTACGGCAAGATCCACGTCGGAATTGCCGAGCGCTCCATCCGCTTCCGTCCCTACGTTTACCGCACTCCAGGTGGCGCCACGATCAGAACTCTTCCACAATTTTGGGATGGTTTGCGGCGTCCGCATGTAGCCGCTTACGAACAGGGTGCCATCCGGGTGTTCGACAATCATAGGTTCTCTTGCGCCTGCATCGAGGAATTCCACATGCGCGGTCATTTTGAGGGTCATGGGTGGCGGACTGCTCGACGCAGAAGTGGATTGGCAAAAAGAGATGTCAGTATTCGAGGCAGCCAAAAAGAACACAACAAGCGACACGATTACGCGATGTACTCTTGGAGATCGAAATATAGACATAGTTATTCCTCGAAACTGCCTCCGGGACTGCTTCGATCTTGTCGATGTAGTTTCTTTCTTGGCCGGAAGACTAACACGTAAAGGGGGGTGGGGTCTCCTTCGGCCCGTGTTAATCAAGTTTTGGTCAAGGGTGGAGTCAATTTGGCGCTGGACGCGGTGCGGCAAGCCTTGCCAGACTGACTCCCATGCAAATCAAACCGTTTCGCATCGAGCAGTTCTTCGGCAAATACGAATTCACCACCAAGTACTTACTCTCAAGCTCGGATATGCAATCCTGCACCATTCGAGAATTGCTTGAGCTGGAGTCCGGCTCTCACGAAAAATTTCTCCAGCACTGGTGCGGATACACGGAATCTGCGGGTGCGCCAGAACTGCGCGAAGTCATCTCTGGCATGTATCGAGGGATTAAGCCAGACGACGTTCTGGTCATGGGTGCGACTGAGGAAGGCATCTTTGTTTTGTATCACGCGCTGCTCTCGCCCGGCGATCACGTCGTTGTCGAAACGCCCTGCTACGAAAGCGCCCTGGAAGTCGCGCGCAGCACCGGGGCAGAAATCAGCGAGTGGCGCCGCCGCTTCGAAGACGGCTGGGCGCATGACTTATCCGCTCTGGAAAAGCTCCTTAAGCCTAACACCAAAATCATTTACATCAACACGCCACACAATCCGACCGGGCTTCTAATGCAGCGCGGCATCTTCGAAAAGTTGATCGCGCTCGCTTCCAGCCGCGGGATCATCGTTTTTTGCGACGAAGTCTACCGTGAACTCGAACACGATCCCACTTCGCGTCTACCCGCCGCCTGCGAGGTTTACGACCGCGCCGTCAGCTTGGGTTCGATGAGCAAAACGTACGGTCTGCCTGGCCTGCGCCTCGGCTGGCTTGCTACAAAAGATTCGGACATCCTGCATCGTTGCCTGGAGCTCAAGTACTACACTTCCATTTGCAGCAGCGCTCCCAGCGAATTCCTCTCCGCACTGGCCTTGCGTCATCGCGAAGTATTGATCCAGCGAAATCGCGAAATCGTTCTCCGCAATCTGCCCCAATTGGACGTTTTCATTCGTCAGCACGCAAACCATTTCGAATGGACCAAGCCCAACGCCAGTCCTATCGGTTTCGTTCGCTACAAAACGAACGACGAAGTTTGTTCTTTTTGTGAGGAAGTGATCCGAAAGGCGGGCGTCTTACTTTTGCCGGGAAGCGTTTACGATGAGTCGCATCACATCCGTTTCGGCTACGGCCGCAAAAACATGCCCGAAGCCCTCGCCCACTTCAGCGCCTATCTTGACTCTCATACTTAACCGCTCCACCGCTCGTTCGCGCCACTTAGCAACGGTTCAAGGCTCTTGTAGGGGCGCAGCATGCTGCGCCCTCTTCTTCCTTGAGGCTTAACTCAGCTCTCGCATTCTGTGCGCGTTTGTGACCAATCGGTTTAATGCGAACACAAAAAAAGTGGGATGGATAGTTCACTCCACCCCACGCTAAGGATTTGGCCCTGCGAGCTTTTTCTAACTTCTAACCTTCCAACCTCAACCCTCTAATCTATGCCGCGCCCATCGCCCGCCGCTGCTGGAAGCATTCCCGGCAAAAAACCGGCCGCCCCTGAGTCGGCCGGAAGGGAACCGTGGTCTCCTTCCCGCACTGCGAGCAATTGGTCTTGGTTTCCGCGCGGGCTTGCATAGCGTGCCCGCCGCCTACGCCCTCCGCGCGTTTCGCTTTGCAGGACTTACATCGCTTTGGTTCGTTCTTGAAGCCCTTGTCGGCGAAAAACATTTGCTCGCCGGAAGTAAACACGAACTCCGCTCCACATTCGGAACACTTCAACACCTTGTCATGGTATTCCATGAGGCGCTCTCCCCTGGTCCCGTTGCGCGCAGGGGTTTGGGAGGACTTTGCACCTGAGAGCCAAGATGCTTGAGGAGACCAGTATCCGGGGACGCCGGGCGCGGATCCCTTGGGCCTGCGGGTACGAAGCTGCTCTTAAAACCCAAACACTCTGCCTTACGGGGGCCTAATTCTCGGAAGTGCCGCGCTTGCTCGCAGGGAAGAGAACGGAAAGGCGGCCCTTTCTCAGGACCGCCCCTTGTACTACTCCGATTCCCGCCGCTGCTTCTTGCGCAGTCGCTTCCGCGAAAGCGCTTCCTTCGCCCGGCGCTTCTCGCCGGGCTTCATGTAGAAGCTGTGCTTCTTGATTTCCTTGATGATGTCTTCCTGTTGCACCTTGCGCTTGAAACGACGCAGTGCATTTTCCAGAGATTCATTCTCCTGGATAATAACTTCCGCCACTTTCTGTATTCACCCCCAATCCGGTTCGGATTGGTAACTTGCAACGCCTCTCGCCGGCCGTGCTGCCGCCGGCTCCACAAATCTTTGGGCGCTGCCCCTGTTTCAATTATCGCATGTAACGGCCACTTCGAGGCCACACCTTGAAAGGTAGCTGGCATCTTCTAATCAATTCAGAGGCTCTAAGTCAAGGGATTTCGCATTTTTCTGCGAGTTTTGAGGGTACTAAGCCTTTCCCTCTCCAGGTACTAAGACCCCTTCATAACCACTCGGATACTCGGTAACTCGCATCTAACTATTCCGCGCAAGCCGTTCGCATGGCTGCTTTGCAGCGGCGGCGATGATGCGGTTCCATACGGTTGTGGCGAACGCTGTTTGCGGTTGTTCACTGCGCCGCGATTCTCGCAGTAAGCCGACTTGCACTTTTCTTCCCTTCTATTGTTAGAATGTGCCGCGCCAACATCCTGGCCCCGGGAGCGCCCTTATGTCCGATATCCACATGCGGGATGCCATCGGAGTGCTTCTTGCCGGAGGTCAGGGCGAACGCCTCTGGCCGCTCACGCGCGACCGCGCTAAGCCCGCCGTGCCCTTTGGCGGTCTTTATCGGATCATCGACATCACCCTCTCCAACTGCATCAACTCCGATCTCCGCCGCGTTTTCATCCTTACGCAATACAAGGCGCTCAGCCTCAACCGTCATATTCGCGACGGCTGGTCGCACCTGGCCGGTCTTGGCGAATACCTCGAAGTTCTTCCCCCGCAGATGCGCGTTTCGCAAACCTGGTATCAAGGAACTGCCGACGCCGTCTATCAGAACATCTACTCCATCGGCAGCGAGCGCTCGAAATTCGTTTTCATTCTCTCAGGCGATCACATCTACAAGATGAACTACGCCAAAATGCTGCAGCAGCACTCCGACAGCGGAGCGGAAGTCACCGTCGCCACCATTCAAATTCCTGTCGCGCAGGCGGCGCGCCAGTTCGGCGTCATTGAAGTGGACAAAGACTGGCGCATCATTGGTTTTGAGGAAAAGCCAGCCGCTCCCAAGGAATCCCCGCATCATGCCGGCCACTGCAACGCTTCGATGGGGATCTACATTTTCAATACCCAGCTGATGATTCCCATGCTTCTCGCCGACTCCGAAGATCCCAAATCCCATCACGATTTCGGCAAAGACATTCTGCCGCGCATCATTTCAAAGCACCGCGTCTTCGCCTACAATTTTGTCGATGAAAACGCCAAGGACGCGCTCTATTGGCGCGACGTCGGCACACTCGACGCCTATTACGAAGCAAACATGGACTTAGTTAGCGTCTCGCCGGTTTTCAACCTGTATGACAAGGAATGGCCGCTGCGAACTTGGCAGCAGCAGTATCCGCCGGCAAAGTTCGTTTTCGCTGATCCCGAGCGCATGGGCGTGGCCCTCGATTCCATCGTTGCCGGTGGCTCGGTCATCTCCGGCGGTCGCGTGCAGAAATCAGTGATCGGCTACGATGTGCGCGTTAACAGCTACTGCGAAGTGGCTGACTCCATCATCTACAACCACGTGAACATCGGGCGCCACTCGCGCATCCGCCGCGCCATCATTGACCGCCACGTCAGCCTTCCGGAGCACACTGAGATCGGCTTCGACGTAGAAGCCGATAAGCGCCGCTTCCACGTCACTGATTCCGGCATCGTCATCGTTGTCCGCCAGGAGTCCCTCATCGAAGAACCCGAATCGGCCTGATACACTGAACGCGGGGAGTCCCGCCATGAAGAAAGTTCTTTTGTTCTTCCTTCTCCTATTGCCAGTAGTGGCCCAAGCATGCTTTCAAGTTGGACAGCAACCTTCCGCCGTTCGGAATAAGGACATCAAGGTGCGCTTTGCTTACGACGGGAAAGCCATCGCAAACGCACCCGTCAGCCTTTGGACACGCAAGAAAGGAACAATCGCCAGGAGTACCACGGATTCAAATGGATGGTCCGTGTTTAGGGACCTTCCCAGTGGCGAATATCGGGTTGCGCTGGAGAGTCCATCTTATGAAACCAATGAGGTAGTCCTCACGCGGATCGACACAGCCAAGACCGCAATGCTCGTTAATTTCACTGGCGACTACTGCCGAAGCGTCGCCGTGGTTCCTGATAGATCAGTGAACCAACCCTGAATACGCTTCCTGAGGCTCCAATTCCGCGAGCAGCGCATAGAGTTCCTCGCGCTCTCGCAGGGCTACAAGAACCCTCAACGCTTTGCCATACGCGGCTATTGCTCCCGTAAGATTCTGGAAAGCTGCAGAACCTTTGACCGACATACGTCTTTCGATGTGCGCATCTGCGGAGAGTTCCAGAACTCGTTCTATCGCAAGGTTGGCGACAGGTGAACTTATCTTCATGGCAGGACCTCCCTACGTCTTGCTCCCGTCATGTATAAGGTGTTCGTTCCCGCGCACTTCGTATCAAGGGAATCCTCGATTTTTTCCACTGGCGACAACCGATTCCGGGGGCAGGGCTTTACCTGATTTAGCTACAGTCCACTAACTGTCATTCCGAGCGGAGCAGGCCGATTCTTTCTTCGATTCGCGAAGCGAATGTCGGCCTGCGCAGTCGAGGAATCTCTCTTTGCTCTTTCTGCACGGCACGATATGCCGTGCCCCTACCGCGCTCGCCCGCGCAGCATGCCCAACACCATGGCGATCTGCCCGGAATGGTAAATCGTGTGTTCCACGATCCCAGGCAGCAGAAACTCGTAAGGATAATTGCGACCCGGAACCTGCTTCCCCAGATCCGCGACCGGGAAACTCCGGATTCGTTCTTCGAGCAGGTCGCGGCTCTTGTTCCATCGCGCCACAAGCTCGTTCCACGGAATCGGAGGCTCCGCCCATTCCTTTTCTGCTTCCCACTTCGGCATAGGATTGCTGTCCGAGGTGTTGCGAATTCGTTCATTCCAAAGCAGCAGATGCTGCAGCAGCTCCGAAATGGAGTGCGCACCCGGAATAGGCGGCGTGACCGCTTCTTCCGGCGAAGTCTTCGCGATCAACTCTGCCACCGTAGGCCCGTACCACGCGCCTTTGACCGTCACCGCGCGGTATGCATCGGCAATTCCTTGCGTCTCGTTCATGTTGTAGTGTCCTCAATCCAAGTATTTGGTCAGCCAGGCCGAGAGAGTCTACAGCATTGGAAAGGGCCGCCCAACCAAGAGAAGATTCGGCTTACCGCTGAATCTGTTCCGGGTCGACGGTTTGGTCCAGATAAACCCAGAGGACGCGGGAGAACAGCGTGAGTGCCGGGGCCAGGGGCAGAAATAACACGACCGCCACGAGCACATCCTTGGTAAAGCCCCAAGCCGTGATCCCCCATACCAATACAGCGAACACGGAAACAATTCCCATTCCAACGATGTAGCTGATGTACATTGCTCCCAGGAAATATCCCGGTTCCCGGGCAAACAGCAAACCACACACCGGGCAACGCAAATGCATCTTGGGCCAGCCCCGGAAAATCGAATGGTGGAACATGGTTCCCAGCCGGCAGCGCGGACACCGCTGGCCCAGCATGTCTTTCAACGTTAGCCACGCACCTCTACTCGTCGCCACAGCAATCCATCTTATCGCCTCCCATTGAAGGGATTCTGCGAATCGAGAGCTGCCCCGCCTGGCCGCTCTTCGCCACCCGTCCCTCTGCTACAATCACATGCTTCGCGGGAAGGGGGATTCCTATGAGTGAAGAGAAGAAAAGCTCAAGCGACCAGCCGGTGCTGGGGCATATCGAGAAGCTGGTCGCCGAAGAGCACAAGCTTTTCAACCAAGGCTCGCTCACCGAGGAAGACAATTCGCGTTTAGCAAAAATCCAGGTGGAACTCGATCAATGCTGGGACTTATTGCGGCAGCGGCGGGCGCGGCGTGAGTTCGGCCAAGACCCGAAGGCAGCGCACGTCCGCCCAGCAAAAGTCGTAGAAAACTACGAGGGATGATGACCACGAAGATCAGCAAAGTACATGCCCGCCAGGTTCTGGATTCGCGCGGGAATCCCACGGTGGAAGCCGATGTCTACGTCGGCGACGGAGTGCGAGGGCGTGCGGCGGTGCCGTCAGGCGCGTCCACGGGCGAGCACGAGGCGCTGGAGCTGCGCGACGGCGATAAGTCCAAATACCTCGGCAAAGGTGTGCTGAAGGCGGTCGCTAACGTCAACAGCGAAATTACCAAGGCCGTTGTGGGCCTGGACGCTTCTGACCAGCGAGCGCTCGACAAGCGCATGATCGAGCTGGACGGCACGCCGACCAAGTCGCGCCTCGGCGCGAACGCCATCCTCTCCGTTTCGATGGCTGCTGCCCGAGCTGCCGCGGCCGCGCAGAATCTGCCGCTCTACAAATACCTGGCGCGCTATTCGTCAGATACTTCTGCGAATTTGCTCCCGTGCCCGATGATGAACATCCTGAACGGCGGCGCGCATGCCGACAGCTCGGTGGACTTCCAGGAATTCATGGTGATGCCCGTGGGCGCGCCGAGCTTTTCGGAAGGCCTGCGCTGGGGCGTGGAAGTGTTTCACGCGCTGAAGAGCGCGCTGAAGAAGCACGGCTACTCGACGGCGGTGGGCGACGAGGGCGGATTCGCTCCCAGTTGCAAATCCAACGAAGAAGCCATCCAGATTGTGCTCGAAGCTATCAGCGCCGCCGGCTACCAGCCCGGCGAGCAGGTTTCGATTGCGCTGGATCCCGCCGCCAGTGAGTTCTACGACAAAGCGAGCGGGAAGTACGTGTTCAAGAAATCGGACAAGTCGGCGCATTCGAGCAGCGACATGGCCGCGTACTGGACAACGTGGGCTACGAAATATCCGATTGTCTCGATCGAAGACGGCATGGCAGAAGACGATTGGGCGGGATGGAAGCTGCTGACGCAATCGATTGGAAGCGGTGCGTCGGCGCAAGCGGCTGCCAGTTCCAAAATGAGCTACCAGGTCAGTGGCTACCCGAATGCATATGTGATTCCAACGCCGGTGAAGTCCGCTGCTGCCGGGGCGTCAAGGCACATCCAGCTTGTCGGCGACGACCTTTTTGTCACCAATACCGGGCGCCTCTCGCGTGGCATCAAGGAGGGCATCGCCAACGCCATTCTTGTCAAGCTCAACCAGATCGGCACAGTGACGGAAACCATTGATGCCATCGAAATGGCGCGCAAAGCGGACTATCGCTCCATCATTTCGCACCGCTCCGGCGAGACCGAGGACACGTTTATCGCGGATCTCGCAGTGGCCACGGCCGCTGGCCAAATCAAGACTGGCTCCGCTAGCCGCACCGATCGCATCGCGAAGTACAACCAGCTCTTGCGTATCGAGGAAGAATTGGGCGCGTCTGCACGCTTCCATGGCCACACGGCATTGGGCCAATAAGGCGGCCTACTCAAAGGCGTCCGTTACGTGGAATTCAGTCGATGTTGGCGATGGCTTTGACCAGCGCCTCAACAGACGAGCCCGCGGGCGGCACGTAGTAGTCTCCCACATTATTGCCCGGCTTCTTGCCGAAGCAGGCGATTTCGGTGGCAGTGGCGTTGTCCAGCGCATTGGTAATGAAGTTGTAGCCATTTGCGTCGTAGCTCGAGTCTGCCCACGCGGCGGGAATGGATGACAGCGCGGCCTTGAGTTGCCGGAACTTCGAAGCGTTGGCCTTGAAGCTATGCAGGAAGACTTCCGTCAAGCCTTGCCCTAACCGTAAGCAATGGCCGTTCTTCAAGATCAGGACATGAGTAAAAAAGTCGTCGTCGCCTTTGTACCAGTTGCCGTAGCGGGCGAGGACACCGACACCGAGATTGGGTTTGGGCATGTTTTTCTCCTTTTTCTGCTGCAAATCCTCTACAAGTCCTGGGGCAGTGCCGTTCGAGCGGCGACCAGCAGGCGATTCCTACTTAGTCAGAACAATAAGAGTCGGCCCACCTAAAGCGCGGGCTGCTACGGAACTGCTGAACGTCAGGAGGCTGCGACCAGCTGAACGGCAATGACATAGCCGGCGTTATCAGAAGTGTTTTCGGAGGTGAAGAGCATTTTCTTGCCGCCAGCGCCGTCGAATTCTTTCTTGTACTCGACGGTGAAGTTCAAGCTTGCGGGTAGGTTGGGAAATGCTCCGGCCAGTGTGACTTTGCCGGCGTTCAGATCGAAAGCGAAGGTGCAAGGAACCTGTGTCACCGTGCCGTAGTTGTCGAAATATGCGATAGGCGCGCCAGTGTCCCCGGCCGCTTGGCCCTTCAGGGTGCCGCGCTTGCCGGAAGGGGTGAATGGCGTGCAATCCCCGATAGCCATGAAAGCATCGCTCGGAGCTCCCTGGCGGGAGACGGAGAAGCTGATGTTTTCGCCGCCGTCGGTGCCGGGGTTTTTTCCCCAGGTGGTGAGGATCTCCAGCGCTTTTTGCGTCAAGACATGCTCTTGATGTTCTGAGATAGGCATAGTGGTCTCCAAAGTTCAGGATTGGCGAACGGCAAGTTCCAAGGCTCTCCTGGCGGGGCTGGACGCGAGCGCCGGGAGGACCCGGTACTTGCCGTTCGGGAGCTAGTGCGCATGGCGGGATTTTCGTTTCATTTTTCGAAGCCGGAATATTGCAACGCCCGCCATAAACGCCCCGGGTGATACGCGGTCGGTAATCGCCTCAGCCGGTACCATTGACAGACTTCCCCGGGCAGGCCTAGCCTAAAAGGGAAGCTCCCGCCCACGATCCTCACGCTTGAGTTGACGGAGAAAATCAATGGCAAAAGTGCTTTATTGCAACGATCTCGTGCCGGGTTGCAGGTTCGAGGCGCGGGGAAATTCGGAAGAGGAAGTGCTGGGCGAAATCGCGGACCACATCTCGACCGTGCACCACATGGAAGACATCTCAGACGAGATTTTAGACATGGTCTGCAAGGCAATTCATGAGGACGTGCGGGTCCGCTCCCGGGCCGCGGGGGCCTAACACGTTCCTCATCCCCAGCCAGCCTGTCGTGAAAGAGCTCAACCCTTTTCTTGCTAAAGTAGGTGCATGTCTGCCTTAGTAACTCCAGCCAGCGGACCCAAAAGCCTCACCACTTGCGTTAGCGTTATCGCTGTTGCGCATCTGCTGCTCAACATCGCGCATGGTCTTGCTCACCGCCAACTGGGCGTCGGTCTTGCCATTCGCGACTCAATCTTTGTCATTGCGGTTGTGCTGGTTTCGCCTTTGGCCGCAATGGCGCTCGTTTGGACGGCCGCGAAACGGTTTGGCCTGGTTCTCCTGTCCTTTTCCATGTTTGGATCTTTGCTCTTCGGTTGGTATCACCATTTTCTGGCGATGAGCCCGGATCATGTGCATTCGCAGCCGTCCACTGCCTGGGGTATGACGTTTGTTCTGACCGCGTACTGTTTACTTTTCACGGAGGCGATTGGAACGTACGCTGGCTTTCATTTCCTCTGGATTGCCAAGGGTACCTCATGAAAGCTGCCAATTCGCCTTCGCCGGAAACCACGTTGTCTATTCGCTTTGCCGTGCCTAAAGACGTCGAGTCCCTTGCGCGCTTGATCAACGCTGCTTTTGTGGTCGAACAGCCTTTCATCGAAGGCGATCGTATCGACGCCAAGGGTGTCCGCGAGTACATGGACAAAGGGAAGTTTCTGGTTGCCGAAGACTCGGCGGGTCTTGCGGGATGCGTCTATGTCGAGCTACGTGGCGAACGCGGCAACGTGGGGTTGCTCGGCGTCGATCCGGCGAGGCAGGGCACCGGCTTAGGCCGCAAAATGATGGATGCGGCGGAAAACTATTTTCGCGAAGCCGGTTGCCGCGCCGTCGACCTTCGCATAATCAGCCCGCGCGCGCCCCTGATCGTGTTTTACGGCCATTTGGGCTACTCGCAAACTGGGACGACCCCGTTTGCTCCCGGCGTTCCTGTCAAAGTCCCCTGTCACTACGTCCTCATGACCAAACAACTCAGCAAGTCGTGACTGGCGCTCCCTGGCGTCGACGCCTTTTCAATCCCAAGCCTTTTCAGGCAGAATAGGGCGCTCTTAAGTGATTCATTGGGGGAATCATGCATCGTCGCATGCTACTCGTTTCACTTTTGGTGGTTGGGGCGTCGCTTGCCCCCATCGGCGGACATGTCGTCGCTGACGAGCAGCCACTTTACGGCTACTCCGCCGAATCTTCGCGCGCCGAACGCCAGTGGGAAGAAAAACTTCGCGCGATTCCGACGCCGGAAAATCTGCGGTCGTACATGCAGCGCTTGTCCGCGCGTCCGCACCATGTGGGCTCACCCTACGACAAAGACAACGCGGAATGGATCCTTGGCAAGTTCAAGGAGTTTGGTCTGGACGCGCACATCGAGCAGTTCGACGTGCTCTTTCCTACTCCAAAAGAGCGCTTGGTCGAACTCGTCGAAGGCGGGCCGAAGTTTACCGCGAAGCTTCAGGAGCCCGCACTAACCCAGGATCCCACTTCGAATCAGCAAGAGGAACAGCTCCCGACCTACAACGCCTATTCGATTGACGGCGACGTGACCGCGCCGCTCGTTTATGTGAATTACGGCGTGCCCGAAGACTACGAGCAACTGGAACGCATGGGCGTTTCGGTGAAGGGCGCGATTGTCATCGCCCGCTACTACCATTCGTGGCGCGGCATCAAGCCGAAAGTTGCTGCGGAACACGGCGCTGTGGGCTGCCTCATTTTTTCTGACCCGCATGAGGACGGTTTCGTCCACGGTGAGACTTTCCCCGCCGGCCCTTACCGCCCGCCCGATGGCGTGCAGCGCGGCAGCGTCGCGGACATGCCGTTTTATCCCGGTGACCCGCTCACGCCGGGCATTGGCGCGACAAAAGATGCCAAGCGGCTGAAGATTTCAGAAGCGGCGACGATTACAAAAATCCCGGTGCTGCCGATTTCGTACGGCGACGCTCAGCCTCTGCTGGCCGCGCTTACGGGCCGCGTTGCTCCCGAGGGCTGGCGCGGTGGACTCGGCATGACCTACCACATCGGCCCTGGCCCCGCGAAAGTGCATTTGAAAGTGAAGTCCAACTGGGAGCCGCTTAAACCGTTGTATGACGTGATTGCAAAAATTCCGGGCTCCGTGTTTCCCGATGAATGGGTGATTCGCGGGAACCATCACGACGGCTGGGTGAACGGCGCGGAAGATCCCATCTCCGGACAAGTGGCTCTTCTCGAAGAAGCACGAGCGCTTGGAGAATTGGTGAAATCCGGGTGGAAGCCGAAGCGCACCATTATTTATTGCGCGTGGGACGGCGAAGAACCGGGACTTCTCGGCTCCACGGAATGGGCCGAGCAGCACTACGACGAATTGCGAGCGCACGCGGTGGCCTACATCAATTCCGACTCGAACGGCCGCGGCTATTTCGAAGTGGAAGGGTCGCATACGCTGGAGAAATTCAGCAACGACGTTGCCCGCGAAGTCATAGACCCGGAGACGAAACTCAGCACATGGAAGCGCGACCAACTGCATGAAATTGCTGAATCGAAAACCACCGAACAGCGTGAAGAAATTCGCAAGCGCGCCGATTTGCGGATTCCGGCGCTGGGCTCCGGATCAGATTACACTGCGTTTCTCCAGCACGACGGCGTAGCTTCGCTGAATTTCGGTTTCGGCGGCGAAGACGGCGGCGGCATCTATCATTCTATTTACGACGATTTTTACTGGTACACGCACTTCAGCGATAGCGACTTCGTTTACGGGCGCGCGCTGGCGCAGGCCGGCGGCACAGCCGTGATGCGTTTGGCGGACGCTGACTTGCTGCCTTTTGAGTTCGGCGATTTTGCGGACACGGTACAGACGTACCTGAAGGAGCTAAAGACGCTGGCGCAGAAATCGCAGGACGAGATTCGAGAGCGGAATCGCGAAATCGAAGAGGGCGTGTTTACGGCCACCAACGATCCGCGGCGGCCGCTGGTTCCGCCGCGCGTCGAGAGTGTGCCGCCCCACCTGAATTTTTCGCCGCTCGAGAATGCCGTCGACGCGTTGAATCGCGCCTCGGGCGAGTATCGAAAGGCGTTCGACCAGGCGAATGCCAAGGGGGGCGCGGCGCTGTCTTCCGCGTCGCTCGCGGGAGTGAACAAGCTCTTGATCGAGAGCGAGCGCCGCCTAACTAACTCCGAAGGCCTTCCAAACCGGCCGTGGTTCAAGCATCAACTATACGCGCCGGGTTTCTACACCGGCTACGCCGTAAAGACCGTGCCCGCTGTGCGTGAAGCAATCGAGCTAAAGCAGTGGAAGCAAGCAGACGAAGCGATCGTGGTGGTCGCGCACGTCCTGGAAAATGAGGCGGCGCTGATTTCTTCTGCCGCGCAGAAGCTCGCCGCAGCAAAGTGACAGCGCCGCTATAGGCTCGATTTAGTAGTCCAAAAGCTAGTCTCGCCCTGCGCGGCCGCTCACATTTTTACTGACGACGTTTGGCTTGCAACACACTGCCATTTACCGTCTGGCATTTTCATCCAGGTATCGGTCCAGCGCTCGGAGGAATCGAAAGCCTTTCCGGCCGGATCGGTGCCCTTGCCTTTGAAGCCTCCTGTGGCGATGGCCGTATCGCCGAATACGGTTACCTTCACATCCGAGTACTCAGCGCTGGTCCACTTGGTCTTCTTGTAAAAGGCAATCGTCGCGGCCTTGTCCATGACTTTTCCTTCGGAGTCGGTAACCACGATTTTGTCCGCCAGCAGCGGGACAACCATATCGGGATTGTTTGTCTTTTGCGCTTGAAGCCACTGCTGTTCCAGCGCCGCCACAGCCTTCTCGGTCGCACCGGTTCCCTGGGCCAGCGACCGCGTGGCAATCGCCAGCATCGCCAAAACGAGGAAACACCAGGCCACTCCTCTTTTCATGGAGCCTCCTTAGCTGAATTTTGGTTGGGGCCTTGCAGCTGAGCGACAACTTATACCCTGCGCCCTGAATATGCAATGCTTTGGCACAGGTCTTCCGCCAGAACGAGCGCGGCTGGAGGGGCGGTGGAAGAGAGCTACTTGCCCGCTTCAAGCGTTATTTCGCGGATGATCGCACGCCGTGGCAACGATTCTTCTGATTCGTTCACATATTCGTTGATGTAAAGACGCGGCGCCCACGGACTACAGGCAATTCCGTTCGGAAAAGAGAGCCGTGCTTTTACGCCGTCTCCATCCACGACTCCGCGCTCGCCGTTGCCCAGGATGAGTTTCACGGTTCCATCCAGCGCTACTTCGTAAATCTCATGTGATTCATATGCGGTGACGTAAAACCTGTCCTTTTTGAAGCACAGATGCCCTAAGCCCTTTTCGGATACTTTCGCGAAAACTGAAACGAGCCCCTTCGGGTCGATTTTTAACATCTGGTTATTTCTGAAGTTGACGGTATAAAGATTTCCTCCATTGTCGAACGTAAGTCCGTTGGGGCATTTTAGGAGATCGCTCTTCGCAAAAGTCGACACAGAAGCATCCATCGAAACCTTTGCGATGGAATTGCCGCGGCAGTTTGCCACGTACGCCTCTCCCGTCTTTTTGTCGATGGCCACGCCAACGGGCCCGCTGAGGCCGCTGCTCACGAAGGGTTTCGTCTGACCCTTTCGATCGATCTTGGTGAGGGAGTCGCCGTAATAACTCGATTGAAGGAGGTTACCCTCCTTGTCGATCGCGTTGCCGGACGCGCCATAGAAGCCCGAGGCGAATTCGTGGCGGTCGCCCTCCGGCGTGATTTTCCACACGATCTCGCCGAAGTCAGCCACATAGATGTTGCCCACCAGGTCGATCGTTACACCCCCAACCTGATGACCCTCAAGGACCCCAGTAAGGGAACGGATGACCGTCTGCCCCCGCGCAGAAGGGGAAGATAAGATAAGTCCAAGCGCGCACAACAAGGCGCGGCCCCATCTCCTAGAAAGAGCGACAAAAGTGCCATGCGCTTTCATGAATCTCATCGTGGCTCCCTCCTGGGTGCGACCGCCGAGTTCACAATGAGCTTGGACTATGCATCACCGCTGGTAGTGAGCAGCATACGCAGGAGTAGGAATGGACGGGTCACAGCGTTCATCGCGAATCGGTGCGCCAGGAGCGAGTTGAAGCGGAATCACGCCGGCCCAAACTTGCAGCGCGTAGTCGGGATCGTCATCCGTGGGCGGACCGGTGCGCACCTTCGCTGAAACTTCCGTCAGTGGAAGCCGCAGGATACTTGTGGCTTTCAATTCCTTCTCGTTGGGTTGCCGCGCATCGTTCCATCGGCCTGGAATAATTTTTTCCGTGAACGCGTGCAGAGCTTCGAGTTTTTCCTCTGCCGCATCGATAAGCGCCGCTTTGCCCAGCGCAACCACGGAACGATAATTCATCGAATGATTGAAGACGGAACGCGCAAGAACAAAGCCGTCGGTGAGCGTCACCGTCACGCAAACGGCAATTCCCTGGCTTAGGTTGCGAAGCATGCGGCTGGCAGCAGAGCCGTGAAAAAAAATGGCGTCGCCCACGCGCGCAAACAACGTCGGAATCACATAAGTCTGGCCATCTACAGAAAAGCCAACGTGGCACACGAATGCCTCGTCGAGAATTTTGTAAATGCCCTCGCGGTCATAGACACCACGCTGCGGCTCGCGCACCACGCGCGTGCGCTCAGTCGGCGGAAGAGTTTCGGGCACAATACACCTCATTGAATTGCATGGCGCTGAGTTGATAGCCGGCGCCACCGCGGCATGAGTGAAAAACGGGTCGACACAACGATGCTATCACGCACTCATGCAATGACACGCGCAAGGGGAACCAGGCTTTGACGAGGAAAGCGGTTCCAAATTGGTCGTGGAGGCACCGAGCGCGGGCGGCCCTCGATCGGTACGCGGAGCAGCAACGATGTGAGAAACTAACGGCTACGAGAAACGAAAGGGTTTGAGGCACAACTTAAGATGAGCACAACCGTGGTGCAGGGAGCGGGAATCCAAAAATTCGATGTCGTCTGGGTGCGTGAGCAATTTCCTTCTCTGAAATTGCAGGTTAACGGCCGCGCGGCGGCGTTTCTGGATGGCCCGGCAGGCACCCAAGTGCCCAAGCAGGTGATGGACGCAGTCCAGAACTATTTCCTGAGCGCCAATGCAAATACCTATGGCGCCTTCGAGACCAGCCGTCGCAACGACGAAATGATTCGTTCCGCGCGCGCCGCGATGGCGGATTTTTTCAACTGCGACTGGAGCGAAGTCGCATTCGGACAGAACATGACTACGATCACGTTCGCGTTGACGAGGGCGATCGGCAGGGAATTGAAACCCGGCGATGAAATCGTGGTGACCACCCTGGACCATGACGCCAACGTCGCGCCCTGGCGCGCGCTTGAGGAAAAGGGCGTCGTGATCCGCCAAGTGGATATTCGCGAAGAAGACTGCACTCTGGATCTTGAGGATTTGCGTCGCAAAATCACTGCAAAGACAAAAGTGGTTGCTGTGGGCTATGCCTCAAACATGGTCGGTACGATCAATCCCGTCACTGAAATCACGAAGCTAGCGCACGCAGCAGGCGCGCTGATGTTTATCGACGCGGTGCACTATGCGCCGCATGGATTCATCGATGTGAAAGCGCTGGATTGCGATTTTCTTGTCTGCTCGCCCTACAAATTCTTTGGCCCGCACATGGGCACGCTCTACGGCAAGCGCGAACACTTGCAGCGCTTCACGCCGTACAAAGTTCGTCCCGCTACGGATACTTCGCCGGAATGCTGGGAGACCGGAACGCAAGTGCAGGAACTGATTGCCGGAATCGCCGCAGCCGTCGATTACATTGCAGACCTGGGACGTCATTGCGATCCAACAGCAAAGACGCGCCGCGAAGCGTTGCAGGCTGCCTATCGCGCAACAGTGCCTTACGAGCGGACGCTGCTGTCAAAACTTCTGGAAGGCTTGCAAGCGATTCCCGGCGTTAGAGTCTACGGCATTACCGACCCCAAGCGCTTTGGCGAGCGCTGCGCGACTCTTTCGCTCCGCATGAGCGACCATCACCCCACAGAAATTGCAAAGTTCCTCGGCGACCGCGGCATCTTCACCTGGGACGGCAATTTCTACGCCATGAATCTTTCCGAGCGCCTCGGCGTCGAGTCGAAAGGTGGCGTGCTTCGCATCGGCCTGGTCCATTACAACACCGCCGACGAGGTCGACCGCCTGCTCGCCGCGCTCCACGAATTCGCCAGCCGCTGAAGCTCACGTTTGCAGGATCAAATTGTGCTTGCGCCTCAACTGCCCGACGTAATAATTCACCAGATGCGCCAGAGCGCTGTAGGGCAAGATGCCGAACGTCCATCCAGCGACGAGGTGCGCGGGAATGTAGGTGACGATATAAATCCAGGTGAATTTCTGGCCCTCGCAGACATAGCCAATCACGATTCCTGCCGCCACATACGAAGCGATGATCGCCCATCTCGCCGCGCTCAACTCAAGAAAAGGCAATCCTGTGTGGAGACCAGCGAGCATCGGGCTGAGCTTGAGTATTCCGAAAAGCGGAAACACCGCGCCCACAAGCGCAGAAAAAAGCAGCTTCGAATAGGAAAGCCGCCGGCCAAACGGCAAATAATGGTTTCGCAGCGCGCGCAGATGAACTTTTTCTGAAACGGCGTAGGCGTTTCCTTCGGGAGCGATTTTGTAAATTCCGCGCTCGACCAGAAAGCTGGAATAGCGCTCGTGCTCGGCTTGCAGCTCCTCAAAAACTTTGGAAGTCTCCAACGGCGGTGGAACGGGAATTCCCATTTCTCGAGCGCGCGCGTCATGTTTGCGCTTCAATTCAGCTAGGTCGGTAACGTTGGGGTAGTGCTGCGTCGTCCTCCAGGGAGGCTGATCGAAGAGTGATTTCAGCGAGCTGTTGCGGGTGACCAGGCGCTGGTCATCCGGGTATCTCGAAACGAATTCGACGTTCCAACTGTTCCTGACTCCCTCCACCTCTCCCACTTTGACCTTCACCTCCACAACCGTCAGCGCACAACTCACGGGATCGGCCGGATTACTGTAACGCCGCAGGAGGTTGCTCCCAGTGTTGTAGTTCCTGACGCGGAACGTGGCCAGTGGAAAATAGTTCAGCGCCGCCAGCTGATCGTCGATGGGTTTCAGGTAGTCTTTTTGCGCCTGCGTAAGTTTTTCGGCGGGAATTTCCACAAAATCAAATTTCAATGGAATGCGCCGCGTGCTTTGGCGGAGGCGCTGCTTGGTGCCGAAGATCACCTTAAGGTTGACCCAGAAAAACACCAGCATGTCCAGGTCGAAAGGAACGGACATCGCGGCCTCCTATTCTTTCCAGTTTAACGGTGCGCGTTCGGCCGACTGTGCAGAGCAAGAGGCAAAGCCGTCAAATTCTCACTGGCCCGCGGTACAGGTGTAAGTGGAAGCGAGAATGAAGGAAACCGCTATCGAAGATTCGAAGTGAACCCGACAGGCCGAATATGACAGCAGCGCTAGCCGCATGTATTCTTTTGGGCTATG
>Ga0126378_10000332_pt1 | contig 35481 bp, 28 predicted proteins | sample PanSoiMetPlot_23_FD_92587 | JGI IMG/M metagenome (GOLD analysis project Ga0126378, IMG submission 92587) | Tropical forest soil microbial communities from Panama - MetaG Plot_23 | ecosystem: Environmental > Terrestrial > Soil > Tropical forest > Bulk soil | place: Panama | collected 2016-02-17
AGCGGCAGCTTGGCGAGCGCGGCGCGCGAGGTCACGGCATTAGGATCGATGCCGGCAAGCCGGCTCGCCCATCCCGGGGCACGCATGGCGAGCGCAAGGAGATCCGGCAGCCGGCTGAAAAAATCACGCTCGCGCGCATCAGGATCGCGCATCTCGAGCGAGTCGTAGTGCTCGTAACGCATGACCTCGCACTCACCCCTCGTGCGTCACGTCAAGGCTTGTGACAACGTCAAGCTAAGCGAGCCAGCGCTTGCGCCGCCGGTAGTGCTTGCCCTCGCGGAACGACTTGCGGCGGCCTTCCGCCATGCCGAGGTAGAATTCCTTCACGTCCTCGTTCTCGCCCAAGGCCTTGGCATCGCCGTCGAGCACCACGCGGCCGCTTTCCAGCACGTAGCCGTAGCGGGCGTATTTCAACGCCATGCGGGTGTTCTGCTCGGCAAGCAGAAACGACACCCCCTCCTTCGCGTTGAGGTCGCCGACGATCTTGAAAATCTCCTCCACGAGCTGCGGCGCAAGCCCCATCGAAGGCTCGTCCAAGAGAATCATCTTCGGCCGCGACATCAGCGCGCGTCCGATCGCGCACATCTGCTGCTCACCGCCGGAGATGTAGCCGGCGATCGCGCCGCGCCGCGCCTTGAGCCGCGGGAAATAGGCATAGACGAGGTCGAGGTCGTGCCGGATGGCGGCGCCGGCGCCGCCGCGCGTGAACGCGCCGGTCAAGAGGTTCTCTTCAACCGACAGGTGCGCAAAGCAATGGCGCCCCTCCATGACCTGGATACAGCCGCGGCGCACTAGCTCGTTGGGGGAGCGCGCATGCACCTCTTCGTCGTCGAAGATGATGGAGCCTTTGGTCACTTCCCCGCGTTCGGCGGAGAGGAGATTGGAAATGGCCTTGAGCGTGGTCGACTTGCCGGCGCCGTTGGCGCCGAGGAGCGCGACAATCTCGCCCTTGGGAACCGTCAGCGACACTCCCTTGAGCACGAGGATAACGTGATCGTAGACCACCTCGATATTATTGACGGAAAGGATCGGCGCCGCGGCGGCTGTTGCGGCGACGCGATCTGCCTCCCTGCCCACGCCGAGAGGGGGCGGCGCAGCCGCCCCCTGCACGTTGCGATCGGAGCCAACCGACATCAGTTGGTCACGAGACACCCGGGCCTGATGTTCTTTTCCGCCGCGTACTTAGCCGCCGCCTCCTTGACCATCGGCTTGATGACGGAATCGTCGGACGTGATCCAATCCGACGACACATTCCATTTCTTGCCGTCCCAAGTCTGGATGCGGCCAACTCGCGTTCCCTCATGGTCTTCGCACGAGACCTTGATCGGTTGCAGCTCGTTCTCGAACCCGAGCTGCTTCAATCGCTCTGCGGTGATGTTCAGGTTTTCCAGACCCCACCTGACCTGCTCGCCGGTCATCGGCTTCTTGCCGAACTTCTCCTGCGCGGTGCGGATCGCTTCCACGCCGAGCATGGCGTTGATGAGTCCACGGATGAACAGGATCTCCCCGGTCTCATCCCATTTGGCGGCGAAACCCTTCCCCTTGTCGTAGAGATACTTCTTCAGGTCCTGGTGCAACTGGAATTGACCTGCGGTGTGCTGAAGGGCGGCGGAGTTATATCCCTTGGCACCCTCTTCGGCCGGGCGAACGTCCTGCTCGGCGCCGGACCACCACACACCGTACATCTTCTCGCGCGGATAGCCGACGGCGACCGCCTCCTTGATGGCGGTCGAATTCATCACGCCCCAGCCCCAGAGCAGCACGTAGTCCGGACGGTTTTGCCGGATCTGCAGCCACGTCGCCTTCTGCTCCACGCCGGGATGGGTCACGGGCAGAAACATGGTCTCGAAGCCATGCATCTGCGCGCGCTTTTGCAGGAGCGCGATCGGCTCCTTGCCATAGGGCGAGTCGTGGTAGACGAGAGCAATCCGCTTGCCCTTCATCTTGTCCCAGCCGCGCTCCTGATCGGCGATAAAGTGGAGAATAATGTCGGCCGCCGTCCAATAGGTGCCGAGCAGCGGGAAATTCCACTGGAATACCGAGCCGTCGCGCGACTCCGAACGGCCGTAGCCCATGGAGATGATCGGTATCTTGTCGGTCGGCGCCTTCTCCGTGAGCGCGAAGGTGATGCCGGTGGAGAGCGGGATGACGTAGGCGGCGCCGGTGGGGCCTTTGCCCTTGAGGCGCTCGTAGCATTCCACGCCACGGTCGGTGGCATAGCCGGTGTCGCACTCCTCGAATACGATCTTGACGCCATTGATGCCGCCGTCGCGTTCGTTGACGAGGTTGTAGTAGTCGGCGAGGCCGTTGGCGAACGGGACGCCGTTCGGCGCGTAGGCGCCGGTCCGATACACCAGCATGGGGATGAACTGCTCGTTCTGCGCCAGCGCCGGCGCGGCCATTGCCAGGCCGCCCAAGAGCGCCGCCAGCGCAATGCCGGCATGCTTTGTCTTGCCAGTCATAGGCATTCCTCCATTGACGCGCCGGGCCGTCGCCGGCCGGCCATTGCGGGGTTCTACCCCGCCGCTGGGGGCGAGTGTGCCCGCGAATTGTCGCGGCCTCAATACGGGAATGGCCACAGCCGAAGCTTCTCCTTGCCGATCGCCCAGAGCCGGGCGAGGCCGTGCGGCTCGGCAATCAGAAAGAAAACGATAATTGCCCCAAATAACATGAACTCGATATGGGAGATTGCGGCGGTCGACATCGAAATCCCGAGCCATGCCGGCAGCTGGTTGAGAAAAATGGGAATGAGCACGATGAAAGCGGCGCCGAGGAAAGAACCCAGGATGGTGCCGAGCCCGCCGATGATGATCATGAACAGCACCTGGAATGAGCGGTTCACGTCGAACGCGAGCGGCTCCCACGAACCGAGCCGCAGAAACCCCCACAGCGCGCCCGCAATCCCGATATAGAACGACGACACCGCAAACGCGGAGAGCTTGGCGTGCAGCGGCCGGATACCGATGATCTCCGCCGCGATGTCCATGTCGCGAATGGCCATCCACATGCGGCCGAGCCGGCCGCGCACCAGATTCTTGGCGGCGAGCGCGAGCACCACTGTCATCGCCAGCACGAAGATGTAGGTCTTGGCGGGCGTGTCGATCGGAATGCCGAACAGCTCAATCCGGCCGACCGCGACCGAGCCGGACGGGGCGTAGTTGGTGAACCATTTGACGCGCGCGAAGGCCCATTCGAGGAAGAACTGGGAGGCGAGCGTCGCAACCGCGAGGTAAAACCCCTTGATGCGCAGCGACGGCAGGCCGAACAGAAGACCGACCAGCATCGCCATGACGCCGGCGAACAAAAACACCAGGATGATGTTGGTCTGCGGCAGCCGCAGTGCGAGATTGTAGGCGGCGTAGGCACCCACCGCCATGAAGCCGCCGGAGCCGAGCGAGAGCTGCCCGCAATAGCCGGTGAGGATGTTGAGCCCGATCGCGGCGATCGAGAGGATGAGCACCGGGATGAGCACCTCGGTGTAGAGATATTGGCCGGCAAACAGCGGCACCACGAGAAAGCCGAACGCGACGAGGGCGACGACGAACCAGCGATCCTGCGCGATCGGAAAGATCGCCTGATCGGCCTCGTAGGACGTCTTGTACTGGCCGACTTCGCGGTAAAGCACGGCGTCACACCCGCTCGATGATACGCTCGCCGAACAGCCCCTGGGGACGGAACAGCAGGAAGGTCAGCGCGAGCACGTAGGCGAACCAGTTCTCGATGCCGCCGCCGGCGAGATCGAAGGTGCGGATCAGCACCGGGCCGAGCAACACCTCGGCGAGCTTTTCGCCAGCCCCGATGATCAGCCCACCGACGATCGCGCCCGGGATCGAGGTGAAGCCGCCGAGAATGAGCACGGGCAGCGCCTTGAGCGCGATCAGCGAAAGGGAAAACTGCACGCCCAGCTTGGCGCCCCACATCATGCCGGCCACGAGAGCGACCAGCCCGGCCACCGCCCATACGATGAGCCAGATCCGATTGAGCGGAATGCCGACGGATTGCGCGGCCTGGTGATCGTCCGCGACCGCCCGCAGCGCTCGGCCGACCCGCGTCACCTGAAAGAACACCGCCAGCACGAGCACCATCACGGCGCAGATGCTCGCGGCAATGAGCTCGACCGGGTCGATCAACAACCCGCCGGGGAAGACGGACTCCAAAATGAAGATCGGATTGGTCGGCAGTCCCAGCCCGATCTTGTAGATATCGCTGCCCCAGAGGCTTTGCCCAAAACCCTCGAGAAAGTAGGCGATCCCCAGCGTCGCCATGAACAGGATGATGCCTTCCTGGTTGACGAGGCGGCGCAGGACCAAGAATTCGATCACGTAGGCGAGCGCAATCATGATCAGGATCGAGAGCGCGAACGCGAGTACCAGCGGCATGAACTCGGACAGCCGCGCAAACGACAGCGCGGCGAACAGCACCATCGCCCCCTGCGCGAAGTTGAATACGCCCGACGCCTTGAAGATGAGCACGAAGCCGAGCGCGACCAAGGAGTAGAGCACCCCAGTCATGAGGCCGCCGATCAGCGTTTCGAGCACGGGGCCGAGCATCACGTCCTCAATGAGCGAGGCCGAGATAGGCGTCGATGACGGCGCGATCGGCCTGCACCTCGGCCGGCTTGCCGTCGGCGATCTTGACGCCGTGATCGAGTACGAGCACGCGATCGGATAGATCCATCACCACTCCCATGTCGTGCTCGATCAGCGCGATGGTGGTGCCGTAATGCGCGTTGACGTCGAGGATGAAGCGGCACATGTCCTCCTTCTCCTCGAGATTCATCCCGCCCATCGGCTCATCGAGCAGGAGGAGATCCGGCTCCATGGCGAGCGCGCGGCCGAGCTCCACCCGCTTCTGCAGACCGTAGGGCAGTTTGCCGACCTGGATCTTGCGGATATGCTTGATCTTGAGAAAGTCGATGATCTCTTCGACGCGCCGGCGCTGCTCGACCTCTTCCGCGAGCGCCGGGCCGATCCGTATCAGCTGCCAGAAGAACCCGCGGCGCATCTTCAGCGTGCGCCCGGCCATGATGTTGTCGAGCGCGCTCATGCCCTTGAACAGCGCCACGTTCTGAAACGTGCGCGCAATCCCGCCCAGCGCGGCCTCGTAGGGCCGCATGGCCGATCGCCGCCTTCCCTTGAAGATGATGCGGCCCTGCTGCGGATGATAGAAGCCGTTGATGACGTTGAGCAGCGAGGTTTTGCCGGCGCCATTGGGGCCGATGATGGCGCGGATCTCGCCTTTGCGGATGTCGAAGGAAACGCCGCTGATCGCCTTGACCCCGCCGAAGGCGAGCGAGACCTCCTCGACCGCGAGCAGCACCTCACCGGCGACGATATTCGGCCCGCTCGGCGCCCTCATGCCGTGGCCCCGCACACGATCACGCTGCCTTCTCCATCGCCAGTACCGGCACGGTCGCCACGTCGCGAATCTTGACGGAGGCGGAGAGCGTGCCCTTGCGGCCATCCTCGAACGTCACCTCGGTCGAGATGTCGGCCTCGCGCGCCCCGCTGTAGACCGCCGTGATGAGCGGCTCGTAGCGTTCGGCGACGAAGCCGCGGCGCACCTTCTGCGTGCGCGTGACTTCGCCGTCGTCGGCGTCGAGCTCTTTGTGCAAGATCAGGAAGCGGCGAATCTGCGCGCCGGCCATAGCCTTCTCCTCCGCCAACGAGCGGTTCACCTCCTCCACATGCTCGGCGAGCATGTCGTAAACGCGCGGATGTCCGGCCAACTCCTGGTACGAGCCATAAACGATATTGTTGCGCTCGGCCCAGTTGCCGACTGCGGTCAGATCGATGTTCAGCATGGCGCAGACAAAATCGCGCTTGTCGCCGTAGACCACGGCTTCGCGGATGTTTGGATAGAACTTGAGCTTGTTCTCGATGTATTTCGGCGCGAGCAACGAGCCGTCGTTGAGGCGTCCGACATCTTTGGCTCGGTCGATGATTTTGAGATGACCGGTCTTGTCATCGATGAATCCGGCATCGCCCGTATGCACCCACCCATCGGGCGTCTTGGTCTCCGCGGTCTTCTGCGGGTCCTTGTAGTAGCCTGCGAACACGCCGGGCGACTTGAACAGCACTTCGCCGTTCTCCGCGATCTTGATATCGACGCCGATGTTCGGCTTGCCCACGGTGTCGGCATAAATCTCGCCGTCCGGCTGCGCAGTGATGTAGACCGACGCCTCGGTCTGGCCGTAGAGCTGCTTGAGGTTGACGCCGAGCGAGCGCCAAAAGCGGAAGATTTCCGGGCCGATCGCCTCGCCTGCGGTATAGGCGAGGCGGATGCGCGACACGCCGAGCCGGTTCTTGAGCGGCCCGTACACCAGGCGCTCTCCCAGCCAGTACAACAGCCGCGCGTGCAGCGGCACCTTCTCCCGGTTGAGGATTTTCTCGCCCCAGCGCCGCGCCACGGCGATGAAATAGCGGAACATGGCGCGCTTCAACCGGCCCGCATCCTCCATACGCACCATCGTCAGCGTAATGAGATTTTCGTAGACGCGCGGCGGCGCGAAGGCGTAGGTGGTTCCGATTTCGCGGCGGTCTTCGCCCACTGTTTCCGGGCTCTCCGGGCAGTTCACGCAAAAGCCCGCGGTGAAGGGCTGGGCATAGGAGAACACGTGGTCCCCGACCCAGGCGAGGGGAAGATAGGCGACGACCTGTTCGTCGGGACCGAGATCGTCGAATCGATTGCCGTTGATCGCCGAGACGATGAGATTGTCGAACGTCAGCATGACGCCCTTCGACTGTCCGGTCGTGCCGGAGGTATAGAGCATGATGGCGAGATCCGGCCCGCTCCCCGCGGCGACGGCCGCCTCCCACCGCTGCGCGGCGCGCACCGACGAGCCTGGTTCAGGGGGAGTGTCCGGCGCGCGCACCATAGAGTCGCCGCGCTGGCCGCTCGCTTCGCTCGCCAGTGCGGCCGTGTCGGCGGCCAAAAGATCGCGGCCGAGCTTCTGCACGTCGGCGATCGACTTGAGCCGCGTGTGATCGTAGTCGCGCAGCCCCCGCGGCTCGTCGTAGACGACAAGCGACAGCCGCGGCAGGCGAGCACTTATTGAAATTAGCTTGTCGACTTGCTCCTGGTCTTCGACCACCGCGATGGTCACCTCGGCATGATCGAGGATGTAGGCCATCTCCTCGGCGACGGAATCGGAATAGATCGGTACCGGAACAGCGCCCAGCGCCTGCGCGGCGCACATCGCCCAGTAGAGGCGCGGCCGGTTGGAGCCGATGATCGCGGTCTTGTCGCCCCGCTTGAGACCGAGCTCCTGCAGACCGAGCGAAAACGCGCGCACCTCCTCGAGCACCTGCGCCCAGGTCCACACCTGCCAGATCCCGAGGTCCTTGTGCCGATAGGCCGGGCGGCCCGCATAAAGGCGAGCGTTGCGGACCAAGAGCTTGGGGAACGTGTCTGCGGCTTCGGTCGCCACGGCAATCCTCCCTTTACCGCGTCAAATCCCGCGGGCCGCCAGGCCCCTCCCTGCCGTTTGCCGGCAGGCCGTTGTCGCCGCATAAGAAAATGGGCTTGAGCGCAGGTCAAGCCCGCACTTGGTCTGCCCTCCGGAAGCGCGTGTGCGCCTGCTGCGGATATTCCGCCGCCTTGAGCAGCGGTGCCGGGCCTGCGCGCAGCTGATCGATGAGCGCGGCTTCCTCGGCTTTGGCGGCCTTGAGATAACGCATCTTGATGTGGCCGAAGCCGCGGATTTTTTCCGGAATTGCGGCAAGAGCCACCGCGATGTGATGGTTCTCGGCGCTTAGTCGCGCCAGCACCTCTTCGAGCATCAGTTCGTACTCGCGCACGAGCGCGCGTTCGCACTTGCGCTCGAGCGTGTAGCCGAACGGATCCAAGGCGGTGCCGCGCAGGAATTTGAATTTCGCCAGCAGCTGGAACAGCGGGAAGATCCACGGCCCGAAGGCCAGTTTTTTCGGCTCGCCGGTAACCTTGTCGGCGCGGGCAAGAAGCGGCGGCGCAAGATGCACGTAGAGACGCAGATGCTCCCCGCCGAGCTCGCTCTTCACCTGCTTTGCGAATGACCCATCGGCATAGAGGCGGGCTACCTCGTATTCATCCTTGTAAGCCATGAGCTTGAACAGGTAACGGCCCACCGCCTCGGCCAGGTCGCCCTTGTCCGGGGTGCGCGCGGCCTCGACCGTTTTCGTCTCTTCGACCCAACGGCGGTAGCGAGCCGCGTAAGCGGAGTTCTGATAGGCCGTGAGATAGGCGACGCGCCGCGCCACCATCTCCTCGAAAGCGCGCGAGAGTGTGCGCGCATCGCTGAGCGCTTCCGGTGCCGGCTCGATCAGAGCCTCGACTGCCGCCGGCTCCCAGGCGGCGCGCCGTCCGCAATGGAATGCGGCCTGGTTCATTTCCACGGCTTCACCGTTGAGCTCGATCGCTTGCATGATCGAGGCGGCCGAGAGCGGGATCGCGCCGAGTTGATAGGCGTAGCCAACGAGAAAGATGTTGCTGCCGATGCTGTTGCCGAGGAGCGCGGTCGCAGCCCGCGTCGCGTCGATGAAGTGCGTCTTCTCGACCCCGGCATCGGCGAGAATGGCGCGCTTGAGCCGCTCGGTCGGCAGCGAAAAGTCGGCGTTGCGCGTGAAATCGCCGGGCAGGACCTCGGCAAGGTTGATGACCATCTCGGTCGTTCCGTGCTTCACCGCGGCGAGCACCTTCTTGTTGCCGGCCACCACGATGTCGCCGCCGAGGACGAGATCGGCGCCGCCCGCCGCGATGCGGATGGCGTGGATGTCCTCCGCACGCTCGGCAATGCGAATGTGGCTGTAGACCGCGCCGCCCTTCTGCGCGAGGCCAGCCATGTCGAGGATTCCCACCCCTTTGCCCTCGAGATGGGCCGCCATGCCGAGAATGCCGCCGATGGTGACGACGCCGGTGCCGCCAACGCCGGTGACGATGATGTCGTAGGTCTTTGCGATCGCCGGCAGCTTGGGATCCGGCAGCGGAGCGAGCGCCTGCGCGCCGGCAATACCCGTGCCGCGCTTGAGCTTGGCTCCGTGCACGGTCACGAATGACGGGCAGAACCCCTTCACGCAGGAAAAATCCTTGTTGCAGCTCGACTGGTCGATGGTGCGCTTGCGGCCCCACTCGGTCTCCAGCGGCTGCACCGAGACGCAGTTCGATTTGACGCCGCAATCGCCGCAGCCTTCACAGACGAGCTCGTTGATGATCACCCGCTTGTCCGGATCGGGGAAGCGCCCGCGCTTCCTACGGCGGCGTTTCTCGGCCGCGCAAGTCTGGTCATAGATCAGCACGGTGACGCCGGGAATCGCCGCAAGCTGCTGCTGGATCGGGATCAGCTCATCGCGGTGATGGACGGTCAGTCCGCGCGGCCACTCCTCGCTCTTGGCGTACTTCCACGGCTCGTCCGTGACCACCACCACGCGTCGCGCGCCTTCGGCCGCCACCTGACGCGCAATTTGCGGCACCGTGAGGCCGCCCTCATTGGGCTGGCCGCCGGTCATGGCGACGGCGTCATTGAACAGGATCTTGTAGGTGATGTTCACGCCCGCGGCGATGGCGGCGCGGATCGCCATGTAACCGGAGTGGTTATAGGTACCGTCGCCGAGATTCTGAAACACATGCGGGCGCTTCGAGAACGGCGCTTCGCCGATCCAGTTTGCGCCTTCCCCGCCCATCTGCGTGTAGCCCAAGGTCGACCGATCCATCCACTGCGCCATGTAATGGCAACCGATGCCGGCATAGGCGCGCATGCCTTCGGGCACGACCGTCGATGAATTGTGCGGACAACCCGAGCAGAAGTAGGGAGTGCGCACTGCGACGTCGTACGTCTCGGCGAGAATCCGTTGCGCGCCCTTGAGCGCTGCAACGCGCGCGGCGATCTCCTCATTGGGACCGACCCTTTGCAGGATGCGCTCGCCGATGCAGATCGCGACCTCGTTGGGATCGAGCGCGCCCTTGACCGGGAACAGCCATTTGCCCTGCTCATCCTTCTTGCCGATGCACACCGGCTGGTTCGCCGTGCCGTAGAGCTCTTCGCGCACCTGCACCTCGATGAGCGACCGCTTTTCTTCGACCACGATGATGAGCTCGAGGCCGTCGGCGAATGTTTTGAGGTCTTGCTGGCTGATCGGCCAGGGGCATGCGATCTTGTAGAGACGAATACCGAGATCGTTGCACCTGACTTCATCGATCCCGAGCTCGTCGAGCGCCTGACGCACGTCGAGATAGCTCTTGCCCACCGTGATGATGCCGATTTTCGGCCGCCGGCCGCCCGAGGTGATGTACTTGTTGAGCTTGTTCGCGCGCACGAAGGCGAGCATGGCGTCGCGCTTGTAGTCGTGCAGCCGCGCCTCCTGGCCGAGAATGGTATCGCGCAGGCGGATGTTGAGCCCGCCTTCGGGCGTGACGAAGTCCTCGGGAATGACGATGTTGACCCGCTCCAGGCTTCCGTCGATGACAGCGGTCGATTCGACGGTCTCGTGCATGGACTTGAGCGCGACCCAGGTGCCGCAGAAGCGCGACATCGCCCAGCCGTAGAGGCCGTAGTCAAGAATCTCCTGAACCCCCGCGGGATTGAGGATCGGGATCATCACGTCGATGAAGTGATATTCGGATTGGTGCGCCGTGGTCGATGATTCGGCGGTGTGATCATCGCCCATCAGCGCCAGCACGCCGCCATGCTTGGAAGTGCCGGCGAAATTGGCGTGGCGAAAGACGTCGCCGGTGCGGTCGACCCCAGGGCCTTTGCCGTACCAGAGGCCGAACACGCCATCGAACTTGCCCTCGCCGCGGAGTTCAGCCTGCTGCGAGCCCCATATCGCGGTGGCGGCGATGTCCTCGTTGAGGCCGGCCTGGAAACGGATGTCGTATTTATCGAGCGAGCGCTGCGCGCGGATGAACTGCTGGTCGAGCGTGCCGAGAGGGGAACCGCGATAGCCCGTGACATACCCCGCAGTATTGAGTCCAGCGCGGCGGTCGCGCTCCTTCTGCATCAGGCAGAGTCGAACGATCGCTTGGAAGCCGGTGACGAAGATGCGGCTCTTGGTGAGATCGTATTTGTCGTCGAGCGTGATTTGGTTGAGCGCCATCGCGCGCCTCCCCGGGCAGTGTGCCCTCGCGACGATACGCGCGCTAGGGTCGGTGAACACATATAGTCCACGGCCGCGCGGCAGCAATGCCAAGAATAAGAGCGGACTGGCAATTTCGCGCCGGCGCCCGCGCCGGAAAGGAAATGTCGGCGCTGCTCCGGCAGGCGCACTTTGGCGCACTGCAGCACAGGTTGCGGTTCCGATGTCGCAGGGCGGGTTGGAGGCGCGCCAGGTGCTGCTGGCCGAACCACCGGACGTGCTTTACAACCGCGTGCAGTTCCGGGACCTGAAATTCCAGCCGATGGATGCCTACGCCACCCGCCGTGAGGGCGATGCCCTCACGCACCGCCAGGCCTTGCTGATCGTGCTTGGCGTGCTGCTGCCGACGTTCATGGGATCGCTCGACCAGACCATCCTGGCGACCGCGCTACCCACGATCGGACGCGACTTCGACGACATGCGCAGCCTACCTTGGCTGATCACGGCCTATCTACTCGCATCGACGGCGGTCATTCCGCTCTACGGGAAGATCGCCGACATTCACGGCCGCCGCTTCACGCTTCGCATCGCGATTGCGACCTACATGGCCGGTTCGCTCGCCTGCGCGCTGGCCCCAAACATGCTGCTCTTGATTTTCGGCCGCGTGTTGCACGGGTTGGGCGGCGGCGGGCTCTCGTCCATGGGCATGATCGTGCTCGGTGACCTGGTCTCGCCCAAGGAACGCGGCCGGTACTATGGCTACTTCGCGGTGACCTACACGACCGCCGGCGGCTGCGGCCCCCTCCTCGGCGGCTTGATCGCGGAGCACCTGCATTGGTCGGTCATCTTCTGGATCAACATCCCCATGGGATTAGCGGCGTTGGCCATCGCCACGTCACTGTTGCGCCGCCTGCCCCGCTACGAGCGGCCACATCGCTTGGACATTTCCGGCGCGGCGCTGATCGTAGTCGCCAGTGTCGCATTCATGCTGGCACTGAACCTCGCCGGCGTGCGCTATGCGTGGACGTCGCCGCCGATTGTCGGGCTGTTTGCGGTTGCGCTGATCGTCGGTGCCCTGTTCGTCCTGCGCTTGCTCACGGCGCCGGAGCCGCTCATCCCGATTTCGATTCTCAAGAATCGGATCGTGCGCTGCGCGATCATCGCCAACGCCTTTGGCTGGGGCTCGATCATAGGGCTCAACGTCTTTCTACCGATGTACCTGCAAGGCGTGATGGGCCTTTCAGCGAGCCAAGCGGGATTGAGCCTGGTCGTCCTGATGCTTGCGCTCAACGCCAGCGCCGGTCTCGCCGGACAGGTGCTTGGGCGCGTGCGCCACTACAAGCTCCTACCGATGATCGGGCTGGTGCTGTCGACCGCGGCCACTGCCGCGTTGGCATGGCAGGCGCACAGCATGGCGTCTTTCGAGTTGACATTGATCGCCATCGGCGTCGGCTTCGGGCCGGTGCCATCGCTCACGGCGGTCGCCCTGCAAAACGTGGTGCCGCGCCATCAGCTCGGCATTTCGATCGGAACCATGAATTTCAGCAGAAACCTATTCGCAACCATGCTGATCGCGGTGTTCGGCGCCATCGTCTTGGCCGGTTCACCGACGGGCCAATCACTTGGCACCGCTTTTGGCGCGGCGAATCCGGCCGAGGCGTTCGGCCGATTGTTCGTGGTGGCGGCGGCGAGTATGTTGATTGCCTTCATCGCGATCGCCGTCATGGAGCAGAAGCCGCTGCAGACCGCGGCCGAACTCGACGCGCAATGACGGCGGCAAGACGGCCGGGACGCCCAGATGGCGCGGGTGGCGGGCGGCGCGTCACACCCGATTGCCCGCGCTCCAGCGCCAAAAATCGCGGCCCTCCTCTCGCATGAAGCGCGCGAGCACCATATTGTGCACCTCCGATGCCCCATCGACGAGGCGCGCCTGCCGAGCATAGCGGTAGACCCATTCGAGAATCGTGTCTTTGGAGTAGCCGCGCGCGCCGTTGAGCTGAATGGCGACATCGGCCGCCCGATGCAGCGTGTCGGCGACGTGCACTTTGGCCATCGAGACTTCCTTGCGCGCGTGATCGCCCTGGTCGAGCTTCCATGCGGCATGCATCACCAAAAGACGCCCGACCTGGATTTGCTGCGCCACCTCGCCGAGCTTGATCTGCACGCTCTCGCGGTCGGCAAGGCGCGTACCGAAGCCTTCGCGCTGGGCGACATAGGCCTGCGCGATCTCCATCGAACGCTTGGCGAGCCCGAGCCAGCGCATACAGTGCGTGAGCCGCGCGGGCCCAAGCCTGATCTGAGTGACCCGCAACCCGTCGCCAACCTTCATCAGCACGTTTTCATCCGGCACTTCGAGGCCTTCGAATACGAGCTCGCAGTGGCCGCCGTGCTCCTCCGGCCCCATGATGGGAATGCGGCGCAGGATGCGCCAGCCCGGCTGATCGCGGTGATAGAGGAAGGCGGTGAGCCCGCGCCGCTGGTCCTCCGACGTGCGCGCAATGAGGATGAAATGGTCGGCGACCCCGGCGCCGGTGATGAACCATTTGTGGCCGTGGATCACCCAGCCGCCGCCTTTCTTCTCCGCACGGGTGCGGATCATGCCGGGATCTGAGCCGCCGCCGGGCGCAGGCTCGGTCATCGCGAAGGAGGAGCGCACCTTTCCCTCGACGATAGGTTTGAGCCATTTGTTCTTCTGCGCCGGCGTGCCCGCACGCGCGAGCAGGTTCATGTTGCCGTCGTCGGGCGCCGCACAATTGAACGCGAGCGGACCGAAAATCGAGCGGTTGGCCTCTTCGTACACGGCGGCCCAGCCCATGACGGGCAGCCCCATGCCGCCGTACTCCTTGGGCGCCTGCGGCGCCCACAGGCCTTCCGTCTTGGCTTTGGCCTGCACGGCGCGCAGCACGTCGAGGCGGATGTTCTCGTGATCGTCATAATTGCCGGGATCGGCTTCGAGCGGCAGCACGTGCTCCTCGACGAAGCGGCCCGTGCGCAAACGGATGTCCTCGATCTCGGGGGGAAGAGTGAAGTCCATGCCCAGCGTCCTCGGTTAACGTATGTTCGCTCAGCCTCGCAGCGCCACCATCTGCCCGCCGTCGACGACGATGGTCGTGCCCGCGATGAAGCGGCCCGCATCGGAGACAAGCAAAAGCAGCGCGCCGTCGAGATCGCGCTCCTCGCCGAACCGGCCCACGGGGATCTCGCGCTTGATCGCGGCGCCCTGCTCGCTCATGAGATACTCGCGATTCATATCGGTCACGATCCAGCCCGGCGCGATGGCATTCACGCGCACGCCCTTGAAGGCAAGCTCGAGCCCGAGCGCCTTGGTGAGTTGGACGACCCCGGCTTTTGCCACCGCATAAGCGGCCGTGCCTTTGGCGACTCCGAAGCCGAGCACCGAGGCGACATTGACGATGGCGCCGGTCTTGCCGGCAGCGAGCATCCGTCGCGCTGCCTCCTGGGCCCAGAAGAACACGGCGTCGAGATCGGTGCTGACCACATGCCGCCATTCCTTCTCCGAAAGCTCCACCGCGCGGCCGGAATGCGCGACGCCGGCATTGTTGACGAGGATGGTGACGGTACCGAAGGCCTTCTCGGCCTCGTCGAACGCGCGGAGCATGACATTGCGATCGGTCACGTCGGCGGCAATCGCGATGGCGCGGCCGCCCGCCTTCTCGATGCGAGCCCGGAGAGCGGTGAGGCGATCGGCGCGGCGCGCGATCAGCGCCACCGGCGCACCCTCTGCCGCCAGCACCTCCGCAAAGCGCAAGCCCAGCCCGCTCGAGGCGCCGGTGACGAGCGCCACGCGGCCCTTGATATCGAAAAGTTCGGCGGCAGTCATTGACCCTCGTTTCTACACGGCGCATTGCACGCCAGCGCCGCCCTCGACTTGGCTCCCAGTGGGGAGGATACTGCATCAGCCGCCGGATGGAATATTCAAGGATTGCTATGACCGAGCACGACCAGCATGAGGGCAGCTCCGAGCTCTCCGAGACGCAGCTGCGCGTACGCGCGCTGGAGACCGTCCTGACCGAGAAGGGCTACATCGATCTGGCCGCGCTCGATCTCATCATCGAAGCCTATGAGACCAAGATCGGTCCGCACACTGGCGCGCGCGTGGTCGCCAAGGCCTGGCGCGATCCGGCGTTCAAGCGCGCATTGCTCGACGACGGTTCCAAGGCCGTGCGCGCGCTCGGTCACGAGAGCCGGGTCGGCGACCATCTTGTCGCGGTCGAGAATACCCCCGCGCGGCACAACATGGTCGTTTGCACGCTGTGCTCTTGCTATCCGTGGGATGTGCTCGGCCTGCCTCCGGTTTGGTACAAATCGGCACCCTACCGCTCGCGCGCGGTGAAGGATCCGCGCGGCGTGCTCGCCGAGTTCGGGATCAAGCTGCCGGCCAGCACCGAGATCCGCGTGTGGGACTCGACTGCGGAAACACGCTTCCTCGTGTTGCCGATGCGCCCGCGGGGCACCGAGGGCTGGAGCGAGGAGCGGCTTGCTCAGCTCATCACGCGCGATGCCATGATCGGCACCGGGCTTCCCAAGCGGCCCGAGGAGGTGGCGTGATGGACGGTGTTCACGACATGGGCGGGATGGACGGCTTCGGACGGGTCGAGCCCGAGTCGAACGAACCGGTCTTTCATGCCCCGTGGGAAGGCCGCGTGCTGGCGATGCAACGCTCGCTCGGCTATGCCGGGGCGTGGCCCATCGATGCGTCCCGCTTCGCGCAAGAGCAGCTCCCGCCACGCACCTATCTTTCCGCGTCCTATTACCAGCGCTGGGCGCTGGCCATGGAGCGCAACCTCGTCGAGCGCGGTTACGCCGGTGCGGACGAGCTTTCGGCGGGCCACGCATTGCGCGGCGGCAAGCCGTTCGCGCGCAAGCTCACGCCGGACCTGGTCAAGGATGGCAAGGAAGGGATGACGCGCGGCTCGTTCTACCGGCAGGCACAGGCCCCGGCCCGTTTCCGGCCGGGAGATCGTGTGCGCACCAAGAACATCCATCCACCCACACACACAAGGTTGCCGCGCTACGCGCGCGGGCGCACCGGCGTGATCGAACTGGTACACGGCTGTAATGTCTTTCCCGACACGATGGCGATCGACAAGGGCGACAACCCCCAGTGGCTCTACACGGTCGCCTTCAAAGCCAAGGAGCTGTGGGGACCGGACGCCGACCCGACCCTCAAGGTCTCAATCGATGCGTTCGAACCCTATCTCGAGCCGGCGTGAATGAGCGGCATCGACCCCACCCTCGCCCGCCGCGCCACCGATGCCGTGCCGAGCATTCCGCGCGATGCGGAAGGTCCCGTGTTCCGCGAGCCGTGGGAGGCGCAAGCCTTCGCGATGGCGGTCGCCTTGCATGCGCGCGGGCTGTTCACGTGGCCGGAGTGGGCCGAGATGCTGGCGGAGGAGATCAAGCGCGCCCAGGCCGCCGGCGATCCCGATACTGGCGAGACCTATTACCGGCATTGGCTCAATGCACTGGAGCGCATCGTCGCTGCGAAAGGCGTGGCGGATGGCCAGATGCTCGCGCGCTATCGCGACGCCTGGGGTCGCGCGGCGGAACGCACCCCGCACGGCACGCCGATCACGCTCAAGCCGCAGGACCTGGGGGGATAAGGCTCACGCGCTGCGGCTGCGCGAGCCTCATCAGGCCGGGGCCTCGGGCGTGTGCACGTGCTCCGGCCGCACGCCCCTGCCCACCAGCCATGCTGGGATCGCGCGCAGCGGCGGGACGTGCGAGAAAAGGCGCAACACCCATGGGGTCGGAAGCGACTGACCGGGGTCCAGCACCCGGTCGATCACGTTGTTCTGCGCAATGACTTGCAGCCGTTGGGTGACGCGAGTGGGAAACTCGCGTCGCCTTTGCACGCGCTCGAGATCGTCCTCGCGTAGCGTGCGGGTCTTGAGCGGCTGCCACAGCAAGTTAGCCGCCGCCACCGCGTCCTGCACCGCGAGATTGACGCCGACGCCGCCGATCGGGGACATCGCGTGCGCGGCATCGCCGATGCAAAGAAGCCCCGGCCGGTGCCGGCGGCGAAGCCGGTTGACCGCCACGGTCAAAAGCTTGATCTGATCCCAATCCTTGAGCTCGTCGACCCGGTCGGCGAAGGTTGGCGCGAGCCGCACAATGCTTTGCCGGAAGGCCGGCAAACCGGCGCGTTTGGTCTCTTCGATCGCGCCCTTGCGAATGACAGAAGCGCATTGCCAGTAATCGCCGCGATTAATCATGACCACGATGCGCCCTGTGTCAAAGCGGCCCATGGTTTCGTCTGGATCGCTTGATTTCTTCGGCAGCCGGAACCACAACACGTCCATCGGCGCGCCGAGATCATCGACGGGGAAACCTGCGCGCTCGCGCACGGTCGAGTGCCGCCCGTCGCAGCCAGCCGTCAGATCCGCGCGAATCTCAAGCGCGCCATCCGGCGTGTTGGCGCGTACCCCTGTGACACGGCCACCGTCCTCGATGAGATCGACCGCCTCCGCACGCATGCGCAGATGGAACGACGGGTAGCGCTTGCCGCGGTCGGCGAGAAAGTTGAGGAAGTCCCATTGCGGCATCACCGCAATGAACTTGCAGCGAGTGGGCAAATAGCCGAAATCCGCGAAAGCGTATTGCTGGCCGCCGAACAAGGCACCGATCTGAGGCGCTTTCTCGTGCGGCAATTTGAGAAAATCATCGAGCAGGCCAAGCTCCGCCATCACGTCCAGCGTCGAGGGATGAATGGTGTCGCCGCGGAAATCGCGCAGGAAATCGGCGTGTTTCTCGAGCACGACGACGTCGACCCCAGCGCGGGCGAGCAGAAAGCCGAGCATGAGCCCGCACGGCCCGCCGCCGACGACGCAGCAACGTGTGTAGAGTTGTTCGGCTGCCATTCTTGGCCCTCCGTGACTTGCACCGACAGAACTGGATGAAACGCTTCGGGTGCCGGGTGATGCAGCGGGTTGCGAGTTAAATCCCCACCATCCGCTCGGTCACCATGTAGCCGGTGAGCAGCAATGTGCCGAAGGCAATGATCACCACCGCCGCGCCGACCTCAATGGCGCGCATCGCCAGCATGCCGTAGCCGGAGCGCGCTTCGGCGATATGCTTGGCCCACGCCCTGGCCGCCACAGCCAGCGAGGCGATCGCGGCAACCGTGATAGCGGTGCCCACCGCCATGACAAAGGTGGAGATGACTCCCGTCCAGAACAGCCCCTGCGCCAGCGCGAACACCAGCACCAGGATCGCTCCAGAGCACGGCCGCAGGCCGACCGCGACAATTGCGGAGAGCCCGCGCTTCCATCCTCCCGGCCCTGCGAGCTCCTCCGGCTCCGGCGCGTGCGCATGGCCCCATGCCGAGGCGTCTTCGTGCGGGTGCGCATGGTGATGTGCTTCGCCATGCGCGTGGTGCGCGTGGTCATGCCCATGATGGTGATGATGCGGATGATCGTGGGGCTGCGGTGTCGCGGCGGCACTCAAGGGGGCGGGACGGTGGAGCGTCCGCAGAAGCGCCAGGAACGCGCGCCCCTTCACCCAGAGCAATCTGAGCCCGATGAGAATGATCAGCGAATAGCTCACGATCTCAATCGCGTTCACCGCTCGTCCCATCGTCGCGGCGCTCGCGCTCAGCAGCGCGGCCGCGACCCCTACCACCACCACCGCAACGAGCGCCTGCAACAGCGCCGACGCGAACGACAGGACCACGCCGCGCATCCAGGTTTCGTCGTTGGCGACGATATACGAGGAGATGACCGCCTTGCCGTGACCAGGACCAGCGGCGTGAAAGATGCCGTAGAGGAACGACAACCCGGCCAGGCTCCAGACCGCGCTGCCGTCGGCCTTGGCGGAGCGGATCAGGCCGGAGAACTGGCGGTAGAATTCCGCCTGCTTGGCGAAGATCCAGCCCAGCACGCCGCCCACGGGCGCGGCCGGCGCCGGCGCGCGTGGCGTGCCGAACGGACTCGCCTGCGCGAAGGCGCCGTCGACTACGCCGGCTGCGAACAGCAGGACAGCCATGACCGCGATCAGCAACGCAAGATGAACGATAGGTCGCCGGCCGCGGGTATTTTTCACGGGCATTTCACAAAAATTTTGTTCGCGAATTCCGTACCAATAGTGAGCGAGGGATCTCGCTGGTCGGCAGGGAGTTGGCTCAGCCTCTGCGTCAATGCGGCGTTCATTTCCTGCGGCCGCCCGATCGAGAGCTTGCAGTGCGCGGGCGCTCCGACAAGTTTGACCGGATCTTTTTCGGCGAAGCTGAAGTCGACGAAGAACTCCCGATCGTAGACCTCGAGCGAAAGGTCCTTGGCCTTGACCGGTGCCTTCAACGCGAGCGTGAAATGCAGGGTCAGCACGGTGTCCTTAGGATCGAAATCGAGATAATAGCCCGCCGGCGGCTCCTCGAATTCGACTTTCTTTCCGTTCGCCTTGGCATAGGTGAAGAAGTCGTATTCCTTGAGCGAAGTGACGTTGACTTCGGCAAGCGGTGCCAACTCCTCGCGGGTGAACTCGCCCTTCGTCTTCGACTCGATACCTTGGGTGGCGAACACGGAGAACATGTCGTCGAAGGTCCAGGCGTGGCGAACGCCGGTCACCGTTCCGTCGGGTGCGTAGACGAGCTCGCTTTTGACGGTCACCCAGATGTGAGGATGCGCGTGCGCAGCTGCGGTCGCGATCACGAGAGCCGCACATGCTGCGAGAGCGCAAATGACGGGACGGTGCATCATCGATGCGCTTGCCAAGCTCCTCCCGGCGGATTGGCGGCACGATATCACGGACTGCGGCGGAAAGGAGGCGCGGACGGACCAAGTCAGTGCAAAGTAACGTGAAATCTACGCCCCCGCCGCGCCGCCGTCGGCACGCGGGTCGTGGCCGGCTTCAAACGTGCCGTCCGGGTGAAGCACCACCGCGCCGGCATGACCCATGAGATCGGAATAATTCTCCGGAAGCACGTCGACTTCGTGGCCCGCTGCTGCAAGGCGCTCGACAAGCGCGTCGTCGAAACGCGATTCCAGGCGCAAACTGCCGTGGGCTGCGCCCCAGGTGCGGCCCAACAGCCAGCGCGGCGCCTCGATCGCGCGCGCAAGCGGCATCCGGTAACGCACGTGGCGCGTGAACACCGCAGCCTGCGTCTGCGGCTGGCCGTCGCCGCCCATGGTCCCGTAGCCGATCACGCGTCCGTCAGCGAGCACCGCGAGCGCCGCATTGAGCGTGTGGAACGGCAGCCTGCCTGGCTCGAGCGCGTTCAAGGCTCCGGCATCGAGCGAAAAGCTCGAGCCCCGATTCTGCATCAGCACGCCGGTCGAGGGCAGCACGACGCCGGAGCCGAACGCCCAGTAGAGTGACTGAAGGTAGGAGACGACGAGGCCGGAAACATCGGCGGCGCCGATCCAGACCGTACCGCCCGCGCCTGCGGCGGGTTGCCAAGGTGCGGCCTTGCGGCGATCGATTGCCAAAGCCTCGCGGTCGAGAAACGGCGCGGCGAGATAGCGATCGACCGCATGCGGCAGACGATCGGGATCCGTGATCACCCGGTCGCGCACGGTAAAGGCTCGTTTGGTGGCTTCGACGAGCCCGTGCACATGGTGGAAGGCCTCGCCCTGCGGAACGCGCAAGCGCTCGAACAGCGCGAGGACGAGCAACGAGGCAAGCCCCTGCGTCGGCGGAGGCGTATTGAAGAGGGTGTCGTCTTCAGTCATCACCGAGAGCGGCCCGGCAAGGCTCGCGCGACAGCGCTCCAGATCGGAGCGCGTCAGCGGACTGCCGATGCGATCGAGATCTGCCGCGATCTCGCGCCCGACATCACCGCGATAAAAATCGTCGAGGCCGGCGTGGGCGAGATGCTCGAGCGTCGAGGCGAGCGCCGTTTGCTTGAGCGTTGCGCCTGAATTGAGCGGCTTGCCGTCGATTAGAAAGACCTGCGCAAAGCCGGGCACATGCTCCAGCTCGGAAAGTTTTTCGGAGGTGACGCGGGCGTGGCTCTTCGTCACGCTCGCGCCCTCCTTTGCATGCGCAATCGCGGGCGCAAGCAGATCGCGAATCCCCATTTGTCCGCCCCAAGCCTGGGCGGCCTCGAGCGCGAGCATCCAACCCGCAACAGCGCCGGGCGTGGTCAGCGCCGCGAGCGCGCCGCGCGGAGGAATCGCCTCGTGCTCGCGATAGAATTCGCGCCGCGCATTGGCGCCGGCGCGCCCGGCGGCGATGAGCGCGCACACATTTCCGGATGGCTCACGGATGAGCCAAATACCGTCGCCGCCCAGCTGGGCCATGTGCGGGTAAACCGCGGCGATGCTCGCCGCCATTGTCACCGTGGCCTCGAGTGCATTACCGCCCTCGGCGAGGACCGCACGCCCGGCTTCGACGGCGGCGTGGTGCGGCGCAGCCACGGCACCACGATGATGTCCGGCAGTGTGAACCTCGATCATTCCGACGGCTGGCTGACTGCCTCGCTCAAGCCGCGCCGTTTGAGCAAGCCGTCGGGCGTGGGCAATCGCCCGCGAAAGGCGGTGTAGAGCTCGGCCGGATCGCGTGAGCCTCCGGCGGCATAGACGTGATCACGAAGCTTCTTCGCGGTTGCCGGATCGAAGACGTCGCCGGTCTCCTCGAACGCCGCGAACGCATCTGCGTCGAGCACCTCCGACCACAGATAGCTGTAATAGGCAGCGGCGTAGCCGCTCCCTGCAAATATGTGCTGGAAGTGGACGGGCCGGTGACGCATGACGATCTCCGAGGGCATCCCGATGCGCGCGAGCGCCGCTTGTTCGAAGCTGGCGATGTCGAAGGCTTCATCGGTTCCGGGCTGAAGATGGATGTCGAGATCGACCAGTGCAGAGGCCACGTATTCCACCGTCGCCTGGCCCTGATTGAAGGTGCGCGCCGCAACGAGCCGCCGCAGTTGATCCTCCGGGATCGGCTCGCCCGATTGGTAGTGCCGGGCGAAGCGACGCAGGAGTTCTGGCCGCTCCAGCCAATGCTCGTAGAGCTGCGACGGCAGCTCCGACCAATCATGGAGCACGCTCGTCCCCGCGATGAGCGGATAGGTGACGTCGGAGAGGAGCCCGTGCAATCCGTGGCCGAATTCGTGGAACAGCGTCTTTGCGTCGTCGAAGGAAAGTAGCGTCGGCTCCCCAGCGCGCGCTTTGGAAAAATTCATAACGTTGATGACCAACGGATGGATATCGCCCCTGAGTTTTTCCTGGTCGCGCAGCGTCGTCATCCAGGCGCCGCTGTGCTTCGACGGACGCGCGAAATAATCGCCGAAGAAAAGGCCGCGATGGCGCCCCGTCGCATCGCGCACCTCCCACACCCGCACCTCCGGGTGCCAGACCGGCACGTCCGCGCGCGGCGCGAAGGTCAGGCCGAATAGGCGGTTGGCGGCGTAGAACGCGGCCTCGATGATCTGCTCGAGCTGGAGGTACGGCTTGATAGTTGCTTCGTCGATGTCGCAGCGCAGCTTGCGCAGTTTCTCCGCGTAGTAGCGCCAGTCCCAGGGCGCCAGCGCGAAATTCTGGCCTTCCGCCTGCAGAAGTGCCTGCAACGCATCGCGATCCGCGCTCGCGCGCCGGCGTGCCGGCGCCCAGACGCGATCGAGCAGCGCGCGCACCGCCTCCGGCGTCTTGGCCATGGTGTCGTCCAGCCGGTAGTGCGCGAAACTCGGATAGCCCAGCAGCCGCGCGCGCTCGGCGCGCAGCAAGACCATCTCGGCGATGATCGGCTTGTTGTCGGTTGCGCCGCCGTTGTCACCGCGCGCGATCCAGGCGCGAAACGCCTTCTCGCGCAGCTCGCGCCGGGCCGAGAATTGCAGGAACGGCTCGATGCTCGATCGCGAGGTGGTGATGACATGCTTACCGGGAAAGCCGCGTTCCTCGGCCGCCGCACGCGCCGCCGTCCGCACGAAATCCGGAAGGCCGGCAAGGTCCTCCTCACCATCGAGGGCGAGCGTAAAGCTTTGCTCGTCTGCCAACACATTCTGGCTGAAAGCCGTGCCGAGCGTGGCGAGACGCGCGTTGATGTCGGCGAGCCGCGCCTTGGCGGCGGCGTCAAGCGCCGCGCCCGCGCGCACGAATTTCACATAATAACGCTCGAGAACGCGCCGCTCTTCGGCCGATAACGCGAGTTGATCCCGTGCGCGATACAAACGCTCGACACGGCCGAACAGGGTCGCGTCCATGTGGATGCTGTCCCAATGCTTGGCCTTGACGGGCGCGACCTCGCGCTCGATTGCAAGGATTTCCTCGTTGTTGTGCGCGCCGGCCAACAGATTGAAGACGTCGACCGTGCGCGTGAGCGCCGCGCCGCTTGTCTCGAGCGCGGCGATGGTATTGGCGAATGTCGGCGCGGCCGTATTGCCAGCGATGGCAGCGATCTCGGCGGCATGCGCGGCAAACGCCCGCGCAAACGCTGCCCGGAAATGCTCCGGCTTGATGCGATCGAAGGCGGGAACCCCGAAGGGATCGCACCAATTCTCCAACATGGGGTTGGCGTCGGCGGCGAAAGCTTGGGTCTGTTGATGCATGCGCGTCATATGGGGCGGGAAGACCGACACTACGACCCCAAGCGAGGCCGCGGCGAAGGCCCGTCAGCATCGCTGCATCTGTCGAATTTTCGATGTGAAAGGGCGGCTGCGTTGCTAGAATAATGAATTCGACGTTGAGCGATCATTTGAACAATCAGGACATCCGCACGTTTGTATGAACCAGCCTAGAGCGGCATCAACGTGCAGAAAAGCACCAAAATAAGAGGAGGAGACATGGTTTCGTTCACCTTGAACAATAGGCAGGTCTCGGTCGACGCCGACCCGAGTTCGCCTCTGTTGTGGGCGATCCGCGACCATATCGGCCTGACGGGTACCAAATACGGCTGCGGCGCGGGCGCCTGCGGCGCCTGCACCATCCACATCGACGGCACGGCGCAACGCTCGTGCCAGATCGACTTGGGCTCGGTCGCGGGCAAAACAGTGCTCACCATCGAGGGCCTGTCACCTACGTCCTCCCATCCATTGCAAAAGGCGTGGGTGATCGAAGAGGTCCCGCAGTGCGGATACTGCCAATCGGGACAGATCATGAAGGCTGCCGAGCTACTCGCTAAAAATCCGAAACCGTCCCGCGCCGACATCGTCACCCACATGGACGGCAATATCTGCCGCTGCGGAACCTATCACCGCATCATCGCCGCCATCGAACGGGCAGCGAGGGAGGCCTGAGTCATGACCATGATCGATCGGGATATCTCGCGTCGCGGCGTCATTGCCGGCTTGGGAGGAATGGCGTTCTGCGTTGCAGTCGGAAACGATGGCGTACGCCTGATGTCGCAGGCGCAGGCGAATGCCCTAGCAAACGCGGCCATCAGCCCATGGGTGCGCATCGCACCGGACGGCAACATCACGATCCTCAGCGCCGGGGCCGAGATGGGTCAGGGCTCGATGACCTCATTGCCGCTCATCGTGGCCGAGGAGATGGATGCCGATTGGTCGAAGGTCGCCATCGAATGGGCGCCAGCCGACCCCAACATTTACGGCTACAAGAATCCGGTCGGCACCGAAAACCTGATGTGGATCGTGGGCAGCCGCGCGGTGCAGCTCTATTTCACCCAACTGCGCATCGCCGGCGCCCAGGTCCGCAAAGTGCTGATCGCCAACGCCGCGCAAAAATGGGGCGTCGACGCCGCAACGCTCAAGACCGAGCCGAGCATCGTCATCAACCCCGCCAACGGAGCGCGCATGACCTATGGCGAGATCGCCGCCTTTGGCACGATTCCGCCGACGCTGCCGACGGTCAATCCGAAGGAGCTCAGGTCACGCAAGGATTTCCGCCTGATCGGGAAGTCTGTCTCCCGGCGCGACATCCCCTCGAAGGTCAACGGCGCCGCGCAATACGCCATCGACGTGAAATTGCCGGGCATGGTCTATGCCTCGAGCTTGCATTCGCCGGTCCACAACGCCCAGGCCGGAATCTGGGACCCGGGCAAGCAGGATCAATCGGGCAGCGCGCCGGAGACCTGGAATGATGCCGAGGTCAAGCGCATGCGCGGTGTCGTCGCGGTTGTCCCACTACCCAACGGCTTAGCCGTCGTGGCCGATGATTTCGCCGCCGCGAAGGCCGGCCGCGACGCGCTGAATGTGACGTGGCGCAAGGCCAAGGCCGAGGGCTTCAACTCCGATCGGGCGCTTGAGGATTACGTCAAGATCCACGCCGATCCCAACGCGCAAGCAGTCAAGATCGAACAGAAGGGCGACGTCACTGCGGCTTTCGCAACGGCGGCCAAGACGTATCGCGCCGAATTTCGCAGCGATTACGGCTATCACGCGCAGATGGAGCCGCTCAACGCGGTGGTCCGCATCAATGACAGCGGCGATCGGGCCGAGGTCTGGGAGGGCAGCCAAGCTCCCGACGAATCGCGCAAGGCGGTGGCGAAGGCGCTTTCGCTGCCGCCTGAGCAGGTGGATTTCCACCAGTGCTACATGGGCGGCGGGTTCGGCCGTCGTTCGCTCGGTGATTATGCCGCCGAGTGCGCGCGCATCGCCAAGGAGGTGCGCCGTCCCGTCAAGCTGATATGGACGCGGGAAGAGGACATCGCCCAAGGCATGTTCCGGCCGCAGTCCTTCCAGTGCCTAGAGGCGGCAACGGATGCAGCGGGCAAGGTCACGGGCTGGAAGCACTGTGTCGTCGGCGATGGCGAGTTTCTCCTTATCACTGGCATCAAGATTCCGTATTACGAGGTGCCCAACCAAGCCATAGAGCGGCGCGGCGTCTCGCACGGCGTCAATCTCAAGCACTGGCGCGCGGTCGGTCACGTGTTCAACACGTTTGCGATCGAAAGCTTCGTCGACCAGATGGCGGTCGATCAAGGCGTCGATCCGATCGAATTCCGCTTGGAACGCATGGCAGCGACACCCAAAGCGCGTAAGGTATTCGAGACACTAGCAGCCATGTCCGACTACAAGGCCAAGCGCCCCGAAGGCCGGGCGCTCGGGATCTCGATCACAGAGCGTGCAGGCTCGCTTGGCGCGGGCGCCATCGAAATCTCGCTCGACCACGCGAGCGGCAAGATCCGGGTGCACAAGGTATGGGCGGCAATCGACGGCGGCGTCGTGGTGCAACCCTCCGCGGCCCAGGCGAACGTGGAGAGTGGCATTCTCTATGGCTTGTCGAGCGTGCTGCGTGAGCGCATCTCGATCCGAGACGGCGTCGTGGAGCAGTCGAACTTCCACGACTACAACGTGATGCGCATGTCGGACCTTCCGGAGGAGCTCCATGTCAGGTTTGTTGACGTCGATACCCGGCCGACGGGGCTGGGCGAGATCGGCAATCCTTTCATCGCGGGCGCGATCTCGAACGCATTCTACCGGCTGACCGGCAAGCGGCTGCGCCATCTGCCGTTCACGCCGGAGCGCGTGCTGGAAACGTTGAAGGCGTAGGACACCGACGTGACGCTGGGCAACGGCGTCTTCATCGTTGCCCACGCTCAGCCATCAGCCAATGTGCTCGAGCACGGCTGCGCTGTGGCGCCGGCACGTCATCCCGCCAGGAACCTGTTGCGGGTCTGGAAGTCCTTGAACGTGCTCTCCGGCACCTCGAAATTGGTCGCCAACAGGAGGTGCGGGTTGGCACCGATCCAGTCGGCGAGCGAGATCGACTCATAGGTGCCGTTGTCCGTAAACAAACGGAAACACGCGGAAACGCTCCGCACAATTATCTCGCGGTTGTAGGCGCGGGGAGCAAACGGCGCGTGAAGTTGTAGAAACGGCCGGAAACGATAGGCGTGGCGCCATCCCACGTCTTGGGCGCGACGGCGCCAAGCTGGAAACGAAACGATGGCAGCTCGGTGCCGGCAAGCGGCGCCGGCGTCGGCCCGAACGGCGACTGGCCCTGTCCGAAAGTCTCCGTGCCCGTTGCAGCAGCCACCATGCCACCGGTTGCGGCGGCGCCCAGCATGTCGCGACGTGAGAACCCGGTCATTCGTAACCTCCTGATCCAGCGCGCCCCGCGTCCGACCGCGCTGACGGGTGTCACAGCTTGCGATCGCGAGTCAACCAAACTCGGCACGCATTTGCCGCTGGCATATGCTTAAACAGCACGCGCATCGATCCCAAAACTGGAGGGCCCATGACCGCCATCACGCTTGCGCAGGCCGACCGCCTCATCGACGCAATCTTGGCGCGCGGCGCCGAGCTCGATTGCCGGCCGCTCGCAGTCATCGTCGTCGAGCCCGGATGCAAGGTGAAGGCATTCAAGAAGGAGGACGGCAGCTCGATGATCCGATTCGAGATGGCCTACGGCAAGGCCTACGCCGCGCTCGCCATGGGCCGCTCGTCCAAGCTCGTGAAAGTACGCGCCGAGCAGCGGCAAGCGGCGAGCAGATTTTTCCCGAGGGCGGCGGGTTGCAGATTCGCGATGGCACGGGCGAGGTCATCGGCGCGGTCGGCGTCACCGGCGATACGGAGGAGCGCGACGAGGAGCTCGCCGCCCACGGCATCCGCTCCGTCGGGCTCAAAACCGACGAGGACTGCGCGACGACCGTGGGCCGCCGGCGCGGCATCCGGCTGACCGATACGTGACATCTATTGTAGAGTTGCGTTAGCCTCAAAGCGCAAACACAAGAAACTCGGGGAGGATTGGCATGGCCGCTGCTCGCAGGACATTCGCGCTGGCGGCCGCCGTGCTCGCCGCTGCCTCGGTCTCGCACTCGGCGCCACCGCTCGACTACGAGTTCTTCAAGACGCGCGTGCAGCCGATATTCCTGCAAAAGCGCGACGGCCACACCCGCTGCTACGTCTGCCACGCCGAGGGCAACAATGCGTTCCGGCTGCAGCGGCTCTCACCCGGCGCGAGTACCTGGAACGAGGAGCAGTCGCGCAAAAACTTCGAGATGGCATCGATCCTGGTGAACCCCGGCGATCCCGCGACGAGCCGGCTTCTGCAGCAGCCGCTCGCGCCGGAGGCCGGCGGTAACGTCTTCCACTCCGGCGGCCGCCAGTTCGCCTCGCAGGATGATCCGAACTTCAAAATCCTGGCCGACTGGGTGAACGGGGAAAAGCTGTAGCGGACGCGCAGGCGCCGCCCGCACTATGCTTAGGCTGGTCGTGCCGGACGATGCGGCGCACGCAACGCGATGCCGTTGCGGCCGCGCAGATCTCCCCCGGAAGCAGTGGAGGGCGCCGGCTCCGCACATCGCAAGAGTGCCTTGTGCGCCTCCCATTCGCTCGCCGGGTCCAACGTCTCGAGAAACTGCACCTCGCCGGCGGCAAGTAACGCAATCGGCAGGCCATCGCGGTAGAGCAGACGATTGCCGGTGAGCGCTGGGAGCTTCGGCCCCGGAGTGAGAATTCCCACGAGATTGAGCGGGTCGGCGCCGGAGAGCGAGAGCAGTACGCCCGACGCGGGCTGACGCCGTGCCTCACGTAACATACTGACGGCGTCCGGCAGCGCGAATTGCTCGCCGGAGAAACCGGCGACGAAACGCCCGCCGCGGATGTCCCCGCGGCTCTCGAGCCTGCGATAGACGCGCAACAGTTCCCGCCACGGCGGCAGCCAGGCCGCCTCACGCTCGATGAGCCGCCAGAACACGACGCCGTAACGCAGCAATAAGGTGCGCGCCACATGCTCGATTTTCTCAAAGGCCGCTTGCGCCGGCGGGCTCGACTTGGCCGACCGGGCCCGGCGCGCCAGCGCCCACCGGCCCGCCGCTTCCATCCCGAACTTTGCCGTGCGCCGACGGCGGTGACCGCCGGCGAACGGTCTGCGCTCAGGCGACGGCACCAGCAGTGCGCGCAAGCCGCTGAAGCTGTCGGAGCTCACGAGACCGAGCGCGACCAGTTCGGCCAGCGCTTCCTCGACCTGGGTGCGCAGCAGGCCGGTGCCTTCCACCAACTCGTCGAAGAACGACGCCCCCTGCTCCTCAATGTAGTCGGCAACGGCTTGGGCGCGGAAGCTGGGCTCAACGTCGTCCTGATCAGGCGACAACGACGTCCAATGGGCGCCATGCCGGCGCGCCACGAGCGTAATCGGCGTGGTGCGCAGGGGACTCGCCCGGCTGTCGCCACCATTGCCCGATCGTCCGGCACGAGGTCGCAGCCGCATCCACGTGACGCGCCCCGCCAAACAGCAATCGTCGAGCCATCGCGGCTCGTAACCGGCGAGCCGCGCTGGCAGGATCTCGCTCTCCCAGGCGGCGGCCGGCGCCTCGAATCCTTCGAGCTGCGCCAAGACGGCATCGATGGCATCCGGCCCTTGCATGCGCGCATCGGCCGCCACGCGCTGCCAACTCAGCAAGAAGCGCAGGAAATCGCGCGCCGCGACCGGCTCGATCTCTGCCCGTAAGCGCTTGACCGTGTAGCCGTGAATGCGGGCGAGCAAGCGGCGCTCGCACCATTCTTCGCCGGCGGCGGCCGGCGTGAATCGCCCGCGCATGGCGAAGCCTTCGGCTTCGAGCGCCGCCAGCGCGGCTGCGATTTCATGCTGTCCAAGTCCGAGCGGAGCAGCGAGCGCTTCGCGCGTCACGGGCCCGAGGCCCTCGAGCCGGCCGCGCACGATTTCAACCAGCGCCGCTTCGCGCCCGCAATTCGCATCGGCAGCCGCGGCGGGAGCGGCGATCGCCGGCTCGAGCTTGGCCGCGGGCCACAGCGCCCGCAACTGCGGCAGGCGTTCCGCCGCGATCCACACCGTCGCCGCGGGAGCATGCAGCTGCGCCACGCGGTTCTCCCGGGCAAGCGCCGACAACCAGCCGATCCAGCCGACTGCGGCGCGGGCCTCGTCCACGGCGAGGAAGCCGAGCCACACCAGCGCGTCGTGCAGCTCATCGGCATTGGAAGGATCGGGCCACGCTTCGCCGCGAACGCGGGCGATCGCCTCTGGATCGAGGCGGCCCAGGTCGGCAGCAGTCTCAGGCGAGAGCCAGCGTCGGCTCATGACGGCCTGCGTCCGGCGCTCCTCCAGCGGCGCGTCGTCTAGATAGGCATAGGGCCGCGCCGAGAGAACTTCGAGCGCCAGCGGCGAAGGCTCGGTCAGGTCGCGAGCGACAACGCGAATGGCGCCGGATTCGATGCGCTCGAGCAGGCGTTCGAGACCCCCGAGATCCATCGCCTCATCGAGGCAATCGGCAATGGTTTGGCGCACCAGCGGATGATCCGGAACCTCGCGCTCGCCAGTGAGGTTTTCTGCGCAGGCGATCTGGTCGGGAAAGACGGCGGCGATCAGGTCTTCGGCGCCCATGCGCGCGAGTTGCGGCGCCACTTTCTTGCCGCCGCGGAACCGCGGCAGCGCGAGCGCCACCCCGATCACCCAGCGCCAGCGGGTGACGAACATCGGTGCATCGAGCACCGCCTGGATGAGCAGCGGCCTGATGGTCGCGGAGTTGAGGTAGCGCGCGACCTCGGCAAGCTCGAAACTGTGTGCGGTGGTCAGCGAGAGCACGATATTGTCCTCGGTCGCCGCCGCCTGCAGCTCGAAATTGAATTTGCGGCAAAAACGCTTGCGCAGCGCCAGGCCCCAGGCGCGGTTGATGCGGCTGCCGTTGGGTGAATGGATGACGAACTGCATGCCGCCGGCCTCGTCGAAGAAGCGCTCGAACACGATCGTGTCCTGCGTCGGCAGGCAGGTGAGCGCCGCATGGGCGGAGGTGAGATATTCGAGCAGCTGCTCGGCCGCGGGCCGGGCGATCCCGACCTCATCGACGAGCCAGTGCAGGATATCCTCGGTTCCTTCACCGCTGCTCAGGCGCGCGGCGATGTCCGCCCGCAAGCGCGACACCGCCACCGACAATTCATCGCTGCGGCCCGGCGCCTCTCCGAGCCAGAACGGAATCGTCGGCGGCATTCCATGGGCATCCTCGACTCGCACCACGCCGCGTTCGACGCGTATGATGCGATAGCTCTTGTTGCCGAGCTGGAAGATGTCGCCGGCCAGGCTCTCGACCGCGAAGTCTTCGTTCACGGTCCCGATGAAATGGTTCTCGGGCTCGAGCAGCACTTGATAGTCGGCGTTATCCGGGATCGTCCCTCCGGAAGTGATCGCAGTGAGTCGCGCGCCCCGCCGCCCGCGCAGCATACGATTGACGCCGTCGTGGTGGATCAGCGCGCCGCGGCGGCCGCGGCGAGTGCTGAAGCCTTCCGCCAGCATTCGCACCACCGCAGCGAAATCCTCCCGCGGCAGCGCGCGATAGGGCGAGGCGCGCCGAACGAGCCCATAGAATTCGTCCTCGTTCCATTCGCGCGCGGCAACTTCAGCGACGATCTGCTGAGCCAGCACGTCGAGCGGCTGTTCCGGAATCCTGACCAGGTCGAGCTCGCCGCGGCGGACGCTGTCGAGCAGTGCGGCGCACTCCACCAGCTCGTCGCGCGACAACGGAAACAGCCGGCCCTTAGGCGTGCCGTCGATGGCGTGTCCGGATCGCCCGACGCGCTGCAGGAAGGTCGCAATCGAGCGCGGCGAGCCGAGCTGGCAAACCAGGTCGACCTCGCCGATGTCGATGCCCAGCTCGAGGGAAGCGGTCGCCACCAGCGCTTTCAGTTTGCCGTGCTTGAGCCGCTGCTCGGCATCCAGGCGCTGCTCTTTGGCGAGGCTGCCGTGGTGCGCGGTCACTTGATCCGCGCCGATCCGCTCGGATAGCTGGCGCGTCACCCGCTCGACCAGCCTGCGGGTGTTGACGAAGATCAACGTGGTGCGATGTGCCTCGATCAAGTGGGCCAAGCGCTGATACACCTGCTCCCAGACCTCGGCCGACATCACCGCCTCGAGCGGTAAATCCGGAAGTTCGAGGGCGAGATCGCGAGCACGGCGATGGCCGGTGTCGATGATGGTGCAGTCGACGCCCGACGTCTTGTTCGCCCCCACCAGGAAACGCGCAACGGCCTCGATCGGCCGCTGCGTGGCTGACAGACCCACGCGCAATAGGCGATCGCCGCAGAGAGCCACCAACCGCTCGAGTGAAAGCGCCAAGTGGGTGCCGCGCTTGTTCGCCGCGAGCGCATGGATCTCGTCGACGATCACGGTACGGGTGGTCGCCAGCATCGAGCGCCCCGACTCCGAGCCGAGCAGGATGTAGAGAGATTCCGGGGTGGTCACCACGATGTGCGGCGGACGGCGACGCATGCGGTCGCGTTCACTGGGCGGGGTGTCGCCCGTGCGGACCCAGGTGCGGATGTCCACCTCTGGCAAGCCCTGCGCCCGGAGGCTCTCGCGGATGCCCGCCAGCGGGGCCTCTAGGTTGCGTTGGATATCATTGGACAGCGCCTTGAGCGGCGAGACATAGACGATCTGGGTTTCATCCTTGAGGCCACCGTCGAGCCCTTGCCGCACCAGGCCGTCGATGGCGGCGAGAAAGGCCGCAAGCGTCTTCCCCGATCCGGTCGGCGCGGCAATCAGCACATGCCGGCCGGCTTGGAAGGCGGGCCAAGCCTGCGCCTGCGCTGCCGTGGGGCCAGCGAAGGTGCGGTCAAACCACGCGGCAACGGCGGGATGAAACAAGGAGCTTGGCGTCATGGAACCGGAATAGCGGACGGCGGCCTGTGAGCGTGCGTCCAACGACCGCGCACGCCCACGGTCATATCGTGCGCCACATATTGGGTTTGTCGCGGGCCCAATCAATCCACTCGCGTAGCGAGGCTGGCCGCCACCGAAAAGCGATTACTTCATCACCAGCGTGGTGATGCGCTTGGGCACCTCGCCTACGGGAACAACCGCCTTTACCTTCATGTCCTCGGTATCGATGGCGGTCACCGATTTTATGGCCGCATTGGTGATGTAGATGGTCTTGCTGTCCGGCGTGAAGGTGACCCAGTTTGGGACCGAAGCGATAGGACCGTGTCCGGCAAGCTTGAGGGCCGGCAGCGCCACCTCGCCCACGAGCTTAATCTCCGGGAGCGCATAGACGAACACCGCGTTGTTGGGGATGCTGGTGACCCACAACGTCTTGCTATCCGGCGCGACCCCTATGCCGTGGGACGGCGCCGTGGCGCGCCCGGCGTCAGTTTCGAATTCGACCGCCGTTTCCGGAAGCGCGATCCTCGCCACCTCTTTGCGCGCGGCAAAATCGACCACAGCGAACCCATTCGTGTCGGAGAGTTGCACGAAGATGCGCTTGGTCGAGCCATCGGGGCCGGCTTCAATCGCCATCGGGCGCACCCCCTTGTCGAGCGGCAGCTCCCAGATCGGAACCTCGCGCTCGAGATCGATCACGGTCAAAAGCTTGCCGGGGATCGAGCCGGTGATGAGATGCTTCCCGTCCGGCGTCACGTAGATGTTGTGAAGCCTGCCGTTCACCGGGATGCTTTTGGTCCGCGTGAGCGTGTTTGCGTCGATCACGTCGACGGCGCCCGCCCCGCGCGCGATGCCGACCAAGATGCGATCGCCGGCCTTGGTGACTGCGATGTTATTCGGATGATTGCTCAGCGGCACTTTCTTGACCAGCGCGCCGCTCGAGCGGTCGAACACCTCCAGCGTGCTGTCGGTCTCGTTGCTGACATAGACCCGCGCGCCATCGGGCGAGGGCGCAATCCCGTGCGCCGCCTCGATCCCCTTGATCTCCTGCACGACCTTGTTGGTCGCGGGATCGATGACGTGAATGCTGTCGCCGGCGCTGTTGGTTACATAGATGAAAGCCGCGCCACCCCACGCCGGCAGCGGGATAAGCGCCAGCACCAGCCACAACTGCCGCACGATGCGAGGATAGCCGCTCATTGCAATCTCCCAGCTTTGGTGCGGGGGTGAGGTTACGCTCGACCGATGGCTAATACCAGCAGCCTTGCCGCCATTCGTCCCCCGCGACTTCGGCCGCGCACGCGTGCTAATCTCGGCGAGGCGAAAGCCCAGGAGTTAACCCATGCCCCGTCACGCCCGCTACCTGCCTCACGGCGTTATTCCGGCCGTGCTGCTGCCGTTCAACGATGATTTTTCCATCGACGAAAAGAGCTTCCGTGCCCATCTGCGGGACGTCGCGGCGACCAAGGGGATCTCCGCCATCACCATCAACGCGCATTCGACCGAGGTCGCCTCCTTGACCTTTGAGGAGCAGCGGCGCGTGCTCGCCATCGCCCAGGACGAGATCGGCGAGCGCTTGCCGTTGGTCAACGGCGTGTGGGCGGATGGCAGCATCGAAGCGGCTCGGATCGCCCGGATGGCGGCGGACGGCGGTGCCTCGGCGCTACTGATCTTCCCGCCAGGGCCCTTCACGCTGGGGCAATCGCCGCAGATGGCGCTTGCGCATTTCAAGCGCATCGCGGACGCGAGCGACCTGCCGCTCATCGTGTTCCAGTATCCGCTCGTCACGGGTCAGGGCTACCCGATGGAGACGCTCCTCAAGATGGCCCACGAGATACCAAGCATCCGCGCCATCAAGGATTGGGCGGGGAACGTGGCGCAGCATGAAATGCATATTCGGACTCTGCAGAGCCTGCCGCGGCCGGTGACGGTGCTCAGCACCCACAGCGCCTGGCTGTTGAGCTCGCTGGTGCTCGGCTGTAACGGGCTCCTCTCCGGCAGCGGCAGCGTGATCCCGGATCTGCAGGCGCAGCTCTTCCATGCGGTCAAGACGAATGATCTCGCCGAGGCCCGCCGCCTCAACGAGCGCATCTATCCGCTGGCGCGGGTCTTCTATGCGGACCCCTGGGCCGACATGCACAACCGCATGAAGGAGGCCCTGGTGCTGCTCAGCCGCTTGCCGCGCGCCGTGGTGCGGCCGCCGCTGGTCAAGCTCTCCGACGCCGAGATCGAGCGCATCCGCGTGGCGCTGTCCGAGGCCGGGCTCCTCCACGCGAAGGCGCGCGACGCGGCCTGACCGGCTCGCGCGCCGCGCGCCCGGCCACAATAAGGCGATTTCGTGGCCTCGCTTCCGAGCCCAAGGCTTGATTCGCCTCAGCCGTTTGCACAGATTGCGCCGCCCATAGGAGCGTTGGCATGAACCGCCCCACGAGCCCCGGCGGGGGACGCAGGATCGCCTGGCAGAACGTGCTGACCGTACTCAGCGCGGCGATTCTGATCGGTGCCGAGGTGTTCGGCGCCGCCTTCGCCGGCGGTTGGGCGGTCGCCAGCTACTTGGATTTGGGCCCGTACGGCGTGCACGCGATGCAGGGCATCTTCTTCGTCTGCGGCATCGCCGTCATGGCCGCGTTCATCCGCAACGCCCGTCGCGTCGAGCCCTTCATCAGCCGCGGCTGAGTGCACGAGGCCGCGTCCTCGCTTCACCATCTGCGACCAGTGGCGGCGGACTGAAAAAAATTCTTGTCAAGCGCGCATACATCGCTTATGTGCGCATTGCCCAATTTCGCACGTGCCTGTGGCCGTGTGTCGGTCGGTGGGCATCCGGACAAGAGGCCGGACAGCCGCCCGGAGCAAGATCGCAGCATTGAGTCTGTGATCGCCTGAGCTCCGAATCCACTTGACCGGCAGCCGGAGGCGAAACCGGCACACCCCGCGCTCAACGGGGGACGCGGCTTAAAGCAACGACGGACCGG
>Ga0126378_10000333_pt1 | contig 35380 bp, 28 predicted proteins | sample PanSoiMetPlot_23_FD_92587 | JGI IMG/M metagenome (GOLD analysis project Ga0126378, IMG submission 92587) | Tropical forest soil microbial communities from Panama - MetaG Plot_23 | ecosystem: Environmental > Terrestrial > Soil > Tropical forest > Bulk soil | place: Panama | collected 2016-02-17
AGTACCTCGCAAAAGCTATATGCGGCTGGCAAATTTCGCGGGGTGCCGGTGCTGGACGTGGCCGTCTCCGGCAGCACGCCTGCTGCCGAGGCAGGTGCCCTCACCTTGTTGGCTGGCGGTGATCAACATGTATTCAGCGCCGCGACCCAGATTTTCCAGGCCATTGCAAAACAGTTTTTTTATCTAGGACCCAGCGGCTCGGGGACAACAATGAAGCTCGTTGCCAACACTCTGCTCGGCGTAGGCATGCAGGCAATTGCCGAGGCGGCCGTCCTAGGAGAGAAGGCCGGTATCGATCGCAACCTACTGTTTGACGTGATGGCGAAACTGGCTGTCGTTGCTCCCGCCCACGTCGGCAAGCTGGCGCGAGCGAAGGATGACGACTACACCGCTCAATTTCCCATTCAACTTATGAACAAAGACTTCCGCCTGATTCTGGAAAAGGCGGCCGAGGTGCAAGCTTGCATGCCGGTAACTGCATCGGCTTTTCAGATCAACACCGTGGAATGTGCCAGCGGCACAGAAGAGGATTTTTCGGCTGTGATTCGAAGAATGGAACAGCTTGCGCAAGTGCAGCCCGAGGCGACTCCGGTTTAGGAAAGTCCACGGATCGGGCGACGGTTCTCAGACTCTCCGTTGGCTTATGTACTGCCCTATGCAATGACAGTAGACCTGGCGCTCGGGGCCAAAGGATGGGCCTAGTCAGAGCGAAACCATTGGGCCACATTGCGTGGGCCGTGTCCTCGGCTTTCTCTTGCAACAAATTTGAAAGGAACACCGTAAATGGCAAAACAGCAGATTGATACACATCACTCACCGCGCACAATCAGCGCACAACCTCGCCTACATCAGCGAGCAGCCGAAATTCAGGCCTATGGCACCGTGAACCACTTGTTGCCACTTGAACTTGAAGAACCTGTTCGTCTGGAAGTGACCGCCCAACTGAACCAACTTCTCGCCGACACGATGACATTGCGTGATCTGTACAAGAAATCGCATTGGCAGACTGCCGGTCCTACCTTCTATCAACTGCACCTGCTATTCGATAAGCACTTTGACGAACAAGTAGATTTGGTGGACTCGATTGCAGAACGCATTCAATTACTCGGTGGCGTGAGCATCGCGATGTCGCACGACGTGGCGGAAACAACACAAATAGAGCGCCCCCCGCGCGGACGAGAAGAGGCTCCTGTGCAGATCTCGCGCTTGCTTGATGCACATCAGGTGATCATCGGCGAAGCCCGAAAAATGGCGCGGCGTGCGGCGCAACTCGGAGATGACGGCAGCAACGACCTTCTGGTTAGCGAGGTGCTGCGTACGAACGAACTGCAGGTGTGGTTTTTGAGCGAGCACCTGGTCAATGTGCCGCTGGTGTACGCCGAGGATCCGGTTAAGCGCGTTTCATAAATGTTTGAGTTGTGCAATTTTCCAAGAATTCAATAGACGGTGTTACCTATGAAAAAGAGAAAGCTCGGAAAGTCCAAGCTCGCAGTTCCGGTGATCTGCCTGGGTACTAACGTGTACGGCTGGACACTCAGCGAGGCAGACAGTTTTCGGCAACTCGATGCGGCTGTCGATGTAGGACTAACCTTCGTCGACACCGCGGACGCATACTCATGGTGGGTACCTGGCAATCGAGGCGGCGAGTCGGAGACCATATTGGGCAAATGGTTCGTCAAAAGCGACCGACGCAAGGACGTTATTCTGGCCACCAAAGTTGGATCGCTCCCGGGTGGCGGTAACAACCTGAGAGCCACGCACATTGCGCAGGCAGCTGAGGACTCTCTGCGCAGACTCGAGACCGACTACATTGACCTATATCAGGCACACTTCGACGATGACAAGGTCCCTCTCGAGGAGACGCTACGCGCCTTCGATTCTCTAGTGAGCGCCGGGAAAGTTAGGTATATCGGAGCGTCCAACTATTCGGGGGCGCGGCTGGCCGAGACGATCGAAGTGAGCAGGAGTCTCGGACTGGCCGAATACGTGTCACTGCAGCCCCATTACAACCTCGTCGAGCGGCACACCTTTGAGACCGATCTGCTTGCGGTCGTGGAGAAGTACGAACTCGGAGTGCTTCCTTATTTCTCGCTGGCCGCTGGGTTTCTGTCGGGTAAGTACCGTAGCAAAGAAGATGCAGCCACGTCGGAGCGCGGGAGCATGGTTTTGAAGTATCTGAATGATTGGGGTTTTGGCGTCGCCGATGTGCTCGAACAGGTGGCCCACCATCACAACGCCACGCCGGCGCAAGTGGCGCTTGCTTGGTTGATCGCACAGCCCGGAGTCACGGCTCCAATCGCGAGCGCTACAAGCGGCAAACAGCTGCAGGATTTGGTTGCAGCCACACAGCTGAACCTCGATGCGGAAGCGATTGAGACCCTGAACGCCGTCAGCACACCTCAAGCGTTCGCGAACGCATAGTGCACGTCAACACCCTCTTGTATTTTGCGGGCACTGATGACCTGTGACAGTCCCGGCCTGACACTCTCGCCTTCGCGCACTGGCCGAAAACCGTTGCTGCGCTCGGCCGCGTTAGGGCTTGTCCTCAGCAGGAATCGGAAGCTTATTTTCAATCTTCTGGATCTCCATTGGCGCGTGCCTTCGGAAGAGCCGCTTCATGTCGGGTGTAAATTCACGCAAGAGGTAGTCAAGTGCATCCGAGCCGAGGGCACCACCATAACGACTCATCGTGTCACCGAAAGTCCGGTAATGTCTCGGGTAGTAGGCGTTCTGCAGCGAGCTGGCGAACAAAGCTCCAAGAAACTCCGAAGTGTTGAATCCATCGCTCCCAATATCATTTCTCACGATTACAACTCTTGTTGCCGCATACCACGCTCGGGAAATGAGGCGTTTCTTGTACGAAGGAAAATACCGAGGATCCTGATGCAGCAGCGTTGACAGGGCAAAACTCTGGATGAGTCTTCGCGATTCGGTGTCCGCCAGACTTGTGCCAAATCGCTTTCCCCAGCCTTGCATGCCGCCGCCAAACTGGGGCCATTGCCCAGTGGCCTGGTCCCAAGTTGCCTGAAAGCCCGCTGACGCGAACGTGTAAGGTGAATATGTTTGCCGAAGAAAGAGGTGAAACTTGCATCGAGGCGACAAAGGGCTGTAAGGGAGCACTTTATCGGCGATCGCAGGCGGTTGGCTAGTCCCGGCGTTTGCGCGGATTGTGTCAGGCACGCGTAGAGTGCAGGAGCTAGAGTCCTGATTCAATTCCGCGTGCTGGATAGATGCTGCGTGCTGCTTGGCTCCTTCGTCGATGGTTGTAGACGCGGGTGGCTCCTGCGTTTGAGCGAAGCCCTGCCCGATCGCAACGGCAATTGTTAGCGCCAATACACGAGTGATCAATTCCACTTTTGATCCATTTCAACAAACGCTTTCACTTGCCGTCATCAAGCTGCATCTACACCTCCAAACTCTAACCTTGCAAAAGGCTCAAATCTAACTACCTAAAACCCGTATGAGGTGTCCGCCTTTCCTTGGCAAGTCCACAGACGGACACCCCTGTCGAAGTGCTAACGCTGCTCGGTACTTTTTCGGACGCACAATCTACGCGATCTAGAGAGGTAGATAAAAGTGATCTAAATGTCGGTGGCTAAATATCTCTGGAAAAGCGTCCAGCATACGAGTTTCGGGCACCGTTCTCGTGAGCAGCAACTAGGCTATTCTCACGAATCGCGCGACTATCGGGCGTCATCAGCCAGCCAGGATAGAGCCCTCATCGCCGCAGGGAATCCAAGAGTAGTCACTCCTAAGATAGCGATGTGTTCAAGCTCATCTTGTTTTACGCCCCCCTCGCGTGCATGACGAATCGCGGAATGGGTTGCTCCCTCAAGTCCAGCGCCAACGGCGAGCGCAACCTTCAATAGTCTCCGCGTCTTCTCATCGAGTGGGCCACCGTTGTGGCATTCTTCTGCGAGCTGCGCAAACGCTGTCCATATTTTCGAGTGCTTTCGGCGAAATTGCTCGTTGTGTTCTGCGGGAATCGGCATCTGACACCTCCGTCTATTCGAAATCTGACCGCGGAGTTTATCAGCTTTGCTTTTCTTAGTTGGAATTACCCATCGCTAGTTTTCCGCAGCACTCTGGCCGTGCCGGCAAGGTCGACTGGTCCCATCCACCGCCAAGGGCCTGAATGAGCTGCACCGCGCTTGCCATGCGTCGCCCAAGAATGTTGACCGCTGTCACTTCATTTGCGAGCGCCGCATTCTGGGCGGTAATCACTTCGAGGTAGCTGGTCACTCCGCCGGTATAGCGGGTGTTGGAAAGATCGAGTGACTTCTCAGCAGCCTTCACCGCCACATCCTGGACGTCGGCTTCTTGCTGCAGGATTCGCAGAGCTGCAAGGCTGTCCTCGACCTGCTGAAAGCCGGTCAGCACCGTTTCGCGATAAGACGCGACAGCATAGTCATAGCCGGCCCGCGCCTCATCCGTCACGGCGCGGCGGCGGCCTCCATCAAAAAGCGTCAGCACGGCTGACGGTCCGGCTGACCAAAAGACGCTCGGACCTTGAATCAATTTGGTTATCGTGCCGCTCTCAAAACCTCCTGCGGCTGCAAGCGAAACCAGCGGATAGTACGCAGTCTTTGCCAATCCAATTTGAGCGTTCGCAGATGCTACCAGTCGTTCTTGTGCGGCAATATCGGGACGCCTTTCCAGCAATTCGGAGGGTACACCCACGGGAATGGATGGCGGAGGAGTTGTTAGGGGCAATGGTGGAAGAGCGAACTCTGCTGGGGGCTTACCCATGAGCACGGCAACCGCGTGTTCATACTGAGCGCGGGCGACGCCAACGTCAATTGCCTGGGCGCGCGTCGTTTCCAAAATGGTCCTCGCTTGCTCGACTTCCACTTCGGAGGCAATTCCACCCCTGTAACGTTCCTCATTGAGCTGCAATGCCTGTTCGTACTGAACGACAGTATTCTTCAGCAATTGCTCTTCGGCGTCGAGGCTGCGAGCTGCAAAGTAATCCATAGCCAGATCAGCGTGCATGCTCAGATTGGCCACCGCAAGATCGGCAGCGCTTGCCTGTGCTTGTTCCCGATTTGATTCGACGGTCTTGCGCACTCGGCCCCACACGTCCACTTGGTACGACAAATCCAATGGCAGGAGGAAATCACTTATCGTTTTGCCGTTGCCGATCGTCGTCGTAGTACGGGTGGCGGAAAATTTCTCGCGAGTCGCAGACGCGCCCCCGGTGATCGTTGGATAATAATCCGCGCGGTAATAGCGTAAAACAGCTCGTGCCTGCTGATACTGGGCCAGTGCTGCTTTCAGGTTCTGATTTGAAACCTCGACCTGTTGCTCGAGACTGTTGAGTCGAGGATCCTGAAAGATTTCCCACCAGCGTCCACCAAACTTCTGTTCGTTCGGCTGGGCGACTTTCCAATCCCCAACCTCTTTATAAGCCTGCGGAGCCTGCATGGCAGGACGATGGTACTTTGGTCCAACGGTGCATGCGTTGAACTGGAAGACGGCTAGCCCCAGCAGAAGTCCTAGCCATATCGGCCGCAGGTGCTCGACCACAATCGTTCTCCGGGAAGGCTTCATTTGGCATTCCCCGGCAATGTTGCCGAAACGATTTGTACTTGCTGTCCTGGAACGATCGAGTCCGGTGGGTTGATGACGACCTGATCGTCCGCCTTGACGCCGGAAACGATCTCTATTTGAGTGCCAAGATCGCGTCCAGCAGTTACTGAATCGAGAGTAACCTTTCCGGCCTTCACCGTAGCAACACGTAACCCTTCTGAGCGGAATAAGAGAGTGTTTACTGGAAGCAAGAAGGTCGATGTTTGGGTCGGAACGGCCAGGTGAACCTCCGCATAAGAACCTGTGAGAAGAGTGCCTGTGGGATTCTGCACGTCTACTTCGATAAGTAACGTACGAGTTGTCAAGTTGATAGCGTCGGCTGTGCGTACCACTGTTCCTTGAAACTTGTTTCCGGGGAACTCGGCAAGGCTGAGATCTGCAATCATCCCTACTTTGATCCCTCGCGAGTACTCCTCCGGGACATTCACATACACTCGCAGCATCCCCGGTTGGGCGACGTGAAAAAGATCGGTTCTGATGTTGCTGGAACTACCTGAATTAATGAGGTCGCCGATGTCAGTGTTGCGTGCCGTAATCACGCCGTCGAATGGAGCGTATATCTTCTCAAACGACACTAATGCTGTGTACTGATCCACACTCGCCTGGTCTGCCGCGACGATTGCATTATTCGCGTTGTAGGTCCCGACCGCGTTATCTACGTCCTGTTGAGACACGGCGTGGCTCTTCAGGAGCCCCTGGTATCGAGTTTTGGTAATGACTGCGAGTTCGAGATTTGCTTTCGCGGTTGCCAAATTGGCGCGTGCTTGCTGCAGTTGCTGATCGACTTCTGGGGTCTCCACCTCAGCCAATAATTGTCCCTTTTTGACGTGTGCGCCGATATCGACGTACCACTTCTTCAGATACCCATTTGTACGAGAGAAAATGGGTGAACTGATGAACGGCTGTACGTTGCCTGGAAGAATTATTTCGTCCGCCGGCGCAGTTCGCGTAGGCGATACGACTGAGACCGATGGAAGAGCCGCCTGTGCTGTCTGTTTGTCTACGATCGCGCGGGTCCTGAGGCGAGATCTAATTCCCGACGCCAGAAGAAGGGCAGCAATAATGAAAGCAATTAGCAGCAACGGCCATCGCCGCCGCGGGTTCTGTTGGGTCGCGATGTCGATTAACTGAGCTGGCTGTCTGTCGATTTCTATCTTCTTTTCAATTTGAGGCAACATGGTTACTCCACACAAATAGAGGCTACTGCGGGCCTGTAGCTTGGACTGGATGAATACGTGAGCCCTGCAGAACACTGAAGAAGACCGGCACAAAGAACAGCGTCGAGACCGTAGCGAACAGCAATCCCCCTATGACGGCTCTGCCAAGTGGGGCATTCTGTTCACCGCCATCTCCGAGTCCGAGGGCCATTGGCACCATGCCGATGATCATCGCCAACGCTGTCATCAGCACGGGCCGAAAACGAGTGAAACCGGCCTCCAATGCAGCGCTGACAGAATCTTTTCCTTCCATAATTTTTTCAGTGGCAAAACTGACCACCAGGATGCTGTTTGAAGTTGCGACGCCCATGCACATGATGGTGCCCATGAGCGCGGGCACACTCAGAGTCGTGTGCGTTATGAATAAGAACCAGGCAATTCCGGCAAGCGCCGCTGGGAGCGCGGAAATCATGATGAAGGGATCCAGCCAGGACTGGAAATTGACTACGATCAGCAGGTAAACGAGGACGATCGAGAACACCAACCCACTGAGGAGGCCAATGTAGGACGCCCGCATAGTCTCAACCTGTCCACGTACCACGACTTGGGAGCCGCGCGGCAATTGCGAACGTGTGACGCCGATGATTTTGTAGATGTCGCCCGCGACAGCTCCCAAATCGCGTCCAGCGGCCGTGCCAAAGATGTCGATCACCGGCGCAACATTGTAGTGAGAAACCACTGCCATACCCGCAGTTCGCTGGACGGCTACCAGACTGGACATAAGTGAGGGAGGAGCATTTGGGTCTGTTCCCGTTACAGGAATATTTGCCAAATCCTGCAGAGTGTCCTCACGGTATTGCGGCGTCTGAGTTGCGATCTGGTAGCTGACATGGTTCTTGGGATCGACCCAGAACGTGGGTGAAGTCTGGAAGCTGCCGCTCAGCGATACCAGCACATTCTGTGCGATATCGTGGGCACTAAAGCCGAGTTGTTCAGCCTTGGTACGTTCGACTCTCAGGTTGAGGTATGGCTGATCGAACGGCTGCTGGATTCGCACGTCCGCCGTTCCCGAAACGGTCCTTATTTTGTCGAGCAGTGCACTCGCGTACTGGCGGTTGCCTTCCAAGTCATTTCCCACTACCTGCACGTCGATCGGAGCAGGCAGACCAAAATTAATAATCTGGCTGACCATATCGGCCGGCAAGAAAGCGAAGGTCACCCCAGGGAACGTTTTCGGAAGTGTTAGACGAAGCTCGCGGACGTAGTTATCCGTGGGGTGGTGATTGGCGGAAAGCGTTACGAGGATGTCGGCGTCCGATGTGCCCACCGGCGCTGAATTGCTGTAGGAAAGATTGATTCCGCTATAGGGCAAACCTATGTTGTCGATTACTTCGCCGACTTCTTTTGGCGGAATCTGCTGTCGAATCGCGTGCTCGATTTGATCACAAAGATTGGCAGTCTCCTCGATGCGCATGCCCGTCGGACCGCGCATATGAAGTTTGAAGCTGCCGCTATCTACGTTGGGGAAGAAGTCTTGTCCGAGCCACGGAATCAGAATTGCCAGTGAGCCAAGACACGTCAAAAAGAAGATCGTTAGAAACGCAGCCCTGTGATGCAGCACCCCCTCGAGAAGGCCTCGATAACTCAGCCGAAATCGTTCAAAGCTCTCCTCGAAATGCTTCTGAATCCGAACGAATGGGTTGCGGCTTGGGGCCTCGACATCTCGGCTATGTTTTCCTTCGACCGGTAACAAATACTTAGCCATTGTCGGAACGATGGTCCGGGAGAGAAAGTAGGACGCCAACATAGCGAAGACCACCGCCTCGGCGAGCGGCACGAAAAGATAGCGAGCCACGCCGGACAATAGAAACATCGGAGCAAACACAATGCAGATAGAAAGAGTGGAGACGAAGGCCGGCGTCGCGATTTGCGACGCGCTTTCGAGAACAACTTCGTCCATATCCTTCTCTGGTTCTGCTTCTCGATTTCGATTGATGTTCTCAACCTCGACGGTGGCGTCGTCCACCAGGATCCCTACGGCGAGAGCCAGTCCACCGAGAGTCATGATGTTGATCGTTTCTCCGATCGCACTGAGCACGATTATGGAGGTCAGGATCGCCAGCGGTATGGAAGTCGCGATGATAATCGTGCTCCGCCAACTGCCCAGGAACGTGAGGATCATGAAGGCCGTCAGGCATGCGGCGATCAGGGTCTCCCTCACCACGCCGCTAATCGCGCCGCGAACAAAAATCGACTGATCGGCCAGCGGACTAATGTCCAGTTGCGGTGGAATCGTCGTTTTAATTTGCGGAATAAGCGACTTAATGCCCGCGATTACGTTCAGTGTTGACGCATCCCCGGCTTTTTGGATTGTCAAGAGAACCGAGCGCTGTCCGTTGACGCGCACAATATTCGTTTGTGGAGGAAATCCGTCTCGCACCCACGCTACATCCTTGATATAGATCGTAGTACCGCCGATCGTTTTGATCGGAATGCGGTTCAAGTCCGCAATCGTCTGCGGTGCCGCATTGGGAATCGAGACATCATATTCTGTCGGGCCGATCTTGGCCGTACCTGTTGGCAGAATTAGATTCTGTAAGCTGATGGCATTCACGACATCCAGTGCAGACAATCCCTTCGACTGCAACGCCGTAGTATTCAGATCCACTTGTACCTGGCGCTGTTTACCGCCGTATGGATACGGCACGGAGGCCCCGGGCACTGTGATCAGTTGCGTGCGAATCTGATTGAGACCATAGTCATTGAGTTCCTGTTCGGAAAGGTTCTGTCCCGAAAGAGCCAATTGGAGTACGGGGACACTTGACGCGCTATAGGCAAGAATAAGAGGAGGCGTCGTCCCCGTCGGTAACTGCCTGAGCTGTGTCTGCGAAACTGCCGTGATTTGTGCGATTCCCCGCTGAATATTTGCGGTCGGCTGCAAGAAGACTTTAACAACAGCAATTCCGTACAGCGACTGAGATTCGATGTGCTGAATGTTGTCGACTGTCGTTGTGAGAGACCGCTCTGTAACGCTAACTATACGGTCGCTCATGTCCTGAGGGAGGAGGCCGTTGTAATTCCAGATGATGCTGACAACGGGAATGTTGATGTTGGGGAAAATGTCCGTTGGCGTACGCACTATCGCGAGCATCCCCATAATCAGTATGAGGATGGAGACAACAACAAACGTGTATGGGCGCCTTAATGCCAGCCGAACGATCCACATAGAATGTACTTCCCAGCTTTGTCAGAGGTAGAGAGCTTAGGTCGACGGCGGCGCTTCTCTGCCAACTCAACTGCCGCTGAAACCGCTTTACTCGCCAATGTAACCTTCGCGATGCCAGCCGGCAGCCCACAATCTTGCGCAGGGAGGTCGTTCGCGAGGCAGTCAAGCATTGCTTCGCCCTCCCAAGTGCAACTCAAGTTCCAATACGCACCGTGGAGAAAAAGTCATCGCCTCTCGGCCCGTCGATACTGGAGTGCGAGCTGGATCTAAGTCGCCACCACCTTGGGTCAATGGTCTATAGAACTGGAAATTGCAAACTTATTCGTACGCGCGGCTCAGGATTTTGAGTCTACTTTTGGTTTTGATGAGTCAGTCCGCTGACTGTCTGTGTCGGCCACAGCCCGCATGTCGTCACCCATGATCTGCAAGCGATCTCCTGAGTTTTGGCAAGTTAACGTAAAACTCTGTCCTTGGCTGCGCAGCCTCTTCTGAATCGGTTTGGAAACATACCTGCATTCAACGCTGATTGAGCCAGGTTGCACCGACTTCTGAACGTTCGGCTCCAACTTAAATCATTTCGGGATAGGTTGAGTATGAAGACTTGCGCAGCAGTACTCCTGTTTTTCTCTACGGCTGTTTTGTCGTTTGCTCAGGATGCCTCTGAGTGGGGACCTCGCCCCCTATCACGGGACCGCTCCAGTATGGGCTCTCCATTCGGCGGCACGCTTTCTGCAGATATCGGGAGGATCAGCGGAACCGTGGTTACGCTTGATGGCAAACCGCAGCAGGACGTCTCTGTGCAGATACACGATTTGCGTGGGAGCGGAGTTCTGGCTTCCACGTATACCGACAGGGCAGGAGCCTTCAGCTTCGACATGGTGCCTTTTGGGACCTACGAGCTAATCGCAAACCGCCAAACTGAAAGCATCCGCCAACAAGTTGAAGTTCGAGACAGCGTATCGGTCGTGGATCTTCGCCTTAATACGTCAGATGCCAACGCCGCTCGCAGTCAGAATGGACTTGTTTCTCTCGCCGAATTAAAGGTCCCGCAGCGCGCACGTGACGCTTATTCAAAAGCGGAGCAGGCAATCGCAAAACATCATCCGGCAGACGTATCAAAATACCTTGAGAAAGCGCTGGACATATACCCGAACTATGCGCCGGCTCTTACCCTGCGGGGAGCGATTTCGCTGGACAAGGATGACCTTACGGCAGCTGTAGACGATTTTGAAAAGGCTATTCACTCCGACAGCGCCTACGCCATGGCGTACGGAGCAATGGCTGCAGCACTCAACCGGTTGAACAAGTTCGACGACGCTCTGCGAGCGGCAGAACGAGCTTCGAGTCTCTCTCCCAATTCCTGGCAGCCATATTTCGAGATGGCCAAGTCGTATATGGCGAACGCGGATTATCAACGCGCGTTGCAGCAGCTTGCGCATGCGCAAAGACAGATGTCCCAGGAGTACCCACCCCTGCACCTGCTGCGAGCCAGCGTTCTTCTGGCTTTGAATGATTATGAGGATGCTACGGCGGAACTGAAAGCTTTCTTGAGAATTGCCCCGAATGACCCGCATGCCGCAGCAGCTCGAGACGCACTTGGAAAAATAGCCGCAATCGGTGCCTCAGAAGTCGCGACCTCAGGCACAAACCAACCACGTTGAGCTGAGCAGCGGCACTCATTTCCCAACATTAGTCATTGTGCTGCGGGCTGGAAAGAATTCTTTGGAGGTTCGACAAAATGAATATGCAGGGTAAGTTAGGCCGACTGTTAGTGACCGTTTGCTTTGGGCTGGTGCTGTTTGGACGCGCCGATGCTGCAAACAAGACGAAGACAGCACACGCAGTGATTCCTTTTGATTTCTGGATTGGAGATACAAAGCTTCCGGCGGGTAATTATGAGATGAAGCATAGCACTTCGCCGACTTTACTTGTGTTCACGAGCTCCGGTGATAAGGAGGCAACCGAAGCGTTCGTGTTACCCATCAACAACGATCCGGTGCAGGAGAGCCAGGCAAAACTTGTCTTTTTGGTTCAGCACGGGCAGCACTATCTTTATGAAGCTTGGGGCGTGTATGGCAAACGTATTGTAACCGCCCAATATGGGATGCCCACTCCGACTGGTGACATGCGGGTGGAAGTGCCTATGGTTTACCAATGACGAGGACCAATTGAAATTAAGCCGGCCTTGTACAGCTAGCAACCACAGCGTTCACTCACGCAATCTGGGCGCAACGTCCTAAGACGGAATGTATCTCGTAACTTTGCCTGCGAAAAAGAAGTTGGAGGATTTCGATACGGGCAACGAGAGTTTGAAATGTCAAAGCCTGTGCTCGTGCCACTGCGAGACAGAAACACAATTAGGAGAAATCATGAAGATCAATAAACGTTCACTTGGTTCGAGTGGACTTCAGATTACGACAGTAGGTTTTGGAGCGTGGGCCATCGGAGGCGGCGGGTGGTCCTTCGGATGGGGACCACAAGACGACAAAGTGTCGGAAGAGACAATACGCCGCGCTCTCGATCTTGGAATTAATTGGATAGACACGGCTGCGGTGTACGGTCTCGGCCATTCTGAACGAGTTGTTGGCAAGCTTCTGCGTTCTCTCCCAGTTTCTGAGCGGCCCTTCATCTTTACCAAGTGCGGACTAATTTGGGACGAGCAGAATCCAATGCAAGAGCCCAAGCGAGTCCTCAAGCCACAATCCATCCGCGCTGAATGCGAGGCCTCGTTGCGGCGGCTTGGGATTGAGCGCATCGATTTATACCAATTCCATTGGCCTGACGAGACCGGCACGCCGATTGAGGACTCGTGGTCGGAAATGTTGCGGCTGATCGAAGAAGGCAAGGTGAGACTTGGCGGTGTATCAAATTTCGATATCGGCTTACTCGATCGCTGTACTGTCATTCGCCACGTGGACTCCCTACAGTCGCCCTTCTCTCTGATTCGCCGCGATGTTGCAGCGAACGAGATTCCATGGTGCGAGACACACGAAACTGGTCTCATCTGCTACAGCCCGATGCAATCCGGATTGCTCACGGACACATTCAACGCTCAGAGAGTCGCCAGCATGGCGAAGGACGACTGGCGACGCCAAGCTCAGGAGTTTAATCCGCCCAACTTGGAACGTAATCTCACGCTTCGCAACGCGTTGCAGCCGATAGCGCGCCGACACGGGATGTCGGTCTCATCGGTGGCCATCGCTTGGACACTGAGTTGGCCTGGAGTTACGGCAGCGATTGTTGGAGCTCGAAGCCCCGGACAGGTGGACGGCTGGATTGATGCTGCCAACCTACAGCTGACTCCAGCTGATCTCACCGAGATCGCGAGGCACATCAGGCGAAGCGGAGCGGGAAGTGGTCCATCTCTGCCGAATCGGGAAATTGCGCGGTCCCGAGACGTCGCGTAATGGTGCGTAAAAGGGAACTGGAATAACCAAGCGGGACGCGAGGCTGTCGTGTCCCGCGCCTGAAGTACTTGTCTTCCAGTTCCGTTGCGTCGGAGACCTGCCGCCTCCGGAAAACGCCGGACGCCCCCTTAACATGCCTGGCAAAAACGGCTGCCGCCGGCAGCGGTTTGTTGTCGGCGGCTGCCTGGAAAATCTTCTTGGAAAGCCTATGTTGTCCGTACCGCCGGAGCATGGGCAGAGAGAGAACTGCAGATTTAGCGAATGCACTGGCTTCATAACTATTCGGCTGTTGAAGGTAGCCTGAGTCTCACTGCCCTAGTCGCCATTCTCCCAATTTGTTTTCTTTTTTGGGCGCTGGCGTACAAACGCATGAAAGGCTACATTGCCGCGATCTCAACGTTGCTCTTGATGCTGCTTGTATCAGTCACCGCCTATCGAATGCCGGCCAGTGCTGCAGTATCCGCAGCTCTACTAGGAATGGCAAGCGGTCTTTGGCCGATTGGATGGATCATTCTCACCGCGGTGTTCTTCTACAAACTCACAGTGGAAGGCGGGCAATCGGAAGTGATCCAGCACTCTCTTTCGTCTCTCACGAGAGACCGCCGGCTCCAAGTGCTCCTCATCGCATTCTGCTTTTCCGCCTTCCTGGAGGGCGTTGCAGGAGAAGGAGCTCCTGTTGCTGTGGCGGCCTCTATGCTGATCGGTTTGGGATTCACACCTGTGTCGGCTGCCGTTGTGTGCTTAGTGGCCAACACTCCTCCAGTTCCTTTCGGACCGGTCGGTGTACCGACCAACATGATGATTTCGGTCACAAGCATCAATAGTGCGGTGATGACGAGAGCCATCGGTTTTGACATGTCGATTCTGGCGGTCGTCATCCCTTTTTTCTTGTTGATCGTAGTCTCTGGGTTCAGGCGCGCGATCGAGGTTTGGCCTGCCGCGCTGGTGGCGGGTCTTAGTTACGCCGTGACCTGCTTTGTAGTGTCACGTCACCTCGGAGTGGAGCTTCCGGCGATCGCTTCGTCTTTTGTATCTATCATGTGCGTTGTTGTTTTTCTCAGATTCTGGAAGCCTAAGCAGATTTGGCAGTTTTCCTATGATGCGGCTGTCAGAGATCAGCCTCAGAGCAAGTACTCCACGCGCGATATCCTGAAGGCATTCTCTCCGTACTTGTTAGTCCTCGTGATCATGAGTTTTTGGGAAACGCCAACCTTCAGTCAGTTCGTCCAAAAGAGGCTTCACTGCGTCGTGAATATTCCACACTGGCCAAGTCTGGACGGAATCGTGTATCAGACCGCTCCGATTGTGAAGACCTCTACGCTGTATCGGGCCAGTTATCATTTGGACTTGCTTACGGCTCCTGGGACTGCAATGTTGATTTGTGCGATCGCTTCGATGGCAATCCTACGAATTAGCCCATTGCGTGGTCTAAAAGTGTTCACCGCGACCTGTAATCAATTAGTGTTTGCGCTGATCATGCTAGCCGCGGTAGTCGGCATAGGCTACTTAGCCAACTATTCCGGAATGTCATATACGCTCGGGCTTGCGTGCGCTTTTTATGCGAAGAAATTGTTTGCGGTTTTTTCGCCCGCCATCGGTTGGTTGGGCGTGTTCTTAACCGGCTCGCTTACATCGTCGGCGGTCTTGTTCGGTAAGCTGCAACAAGTCAGCGCCACCCAGATGGGAATCAATCCCGTACTCACAACTTCAGCCAGCCTCTTCGGAGGCGTTACAGGCAAGCTGATCTCACCCCAATCGATCACCATTGCCTGTGCAGCAACTGGTCTAGTCGGCAGGGAGTCCGACATCTTCCGGAAGACAATCCGGTACTCGGTCACACTGTTGGCGTTCGTCATCCTGGTCGTGCTGCTAGAGGCTTGGGTGATTCCCGGAGTTGTTCCCGCGGATCGAGGAATTGCGACGGAGCAGATCGCTCGTGCGCATTAGGTACTCGATTTCTTAAGTATTCTCTTTTCCGGAATGGGACGAGGCGAATGGCGTACGTGCATAGGCGCATGCTGACGCAAGCACTGAGACTGCCCCACACATGAGCGGTACCGCCGGTCCGAAGCGCAAGAGTAGAGTTCCAATCGCGGCTCCAGCGAGCATAGAGAAGATGGAGCCGACGCGGCGTCCAATATGCAGGTTGTTACCTCCGGCGAGAGACGAATCCGCGGCGAAGGAGGCCAGAACGGAGGTGACCACTGTAGTGGTAATGTCAGCCACGGCGAGTCGCCGGACAGTTGCTGTACGTAGTCCCATGGCCGCTGCGGTCAGCAATATCGCAAGGTAAACGCGAATCACAAAACGGTCCGCTGTGACATCGGCGTGGGCACAAGCCAGGGCTCCTGCACAAAGTAATATGGCTTCGAATGCCGCCGCCGCTAGGACATGTCGTCGGCGAGTACTACCAGATAGTGCCAGCTCCAAGCGTCCACCAACTATCCCACCCAGAAAGAACGCAAGTATAGAAGTCAGAGATCGCGCGATAGACACCCGAGGTGCTCCGGCCAGTGCGAGGCCAAGCAGGACTACATTCCCCGTCATATTCGCCGTGAAAACATGACCAAGTCCTAAATAGCTGACCGCGTCGACAAACCCAGTAACGACAGTCATCGCCAGAAGCGGAAGCAATAATCCTTTTTTCCCAAGCACGTTGTTTCCATTCGTGCAGTTGCTTTGCGGAGATCCGTTCAAGATCGGCATCTGATCTAAGCTCCTCTTGCTCGAATGCCATAAAGACCAAGGTTCACTTACCCGGTAAATTGCTTCGGGCTTGATTAGTTTGAAATTAGAGCATTCGCATACTGAGGTACCGAGCATCTGAAGCTCCAATCCAGGATTCCAGTTCACTCCCAATTTCTCGAACGGTGTCTTAGTCCCGATCTAGCACTCGCAGAGACCGTCTGATGATGTCGAAATTCGACTCGCGAGTGTTAAACGAATGACACAAGCAGTCGCACACAATATGGATGCGCGGCTCGTATGACCATTTTTAAAGGATTGGGAGTTTGGCGTAGCGATTGCACTTATGCAGCCTCGTGAGATGGAGGAACCCATGAAGGTCGGGATTGTTGGCACGGGCGCGGTCGGCTCGGCATGTTTATTGGCTGTGATTATGCGGGGAAGCGCGCGGGAACTCGTGCTGGTGAACAGAGATCGCAGGCGGGCTAAAGGCATCGTCACTGACGTCCAATATGGTGCTGTTCTATCACCGCCCATTGCTGTGTACGACGGCGACTATTCGGATCTGGCTGGCTCTTCCGTGGTGATGATCACGGCGGGAGTTAACGAGAAGAGCGGTGGGGCAACGGATCGCAGCGACCCTGTCGGGCGGCTCCGGTTACTGGAGGCGAATGCTGCAATCTACCAGGAGATCGTTCCCAAAATCCACAGCGCTGCTCCCGATGCACTGATTCTGGTTGTGAGCGATCCACCGGACGCGCTGGCGGATGTTGTCCGCATGCTAGGACACGAACGCGTTCTGAGCACCGGCACATCTCTGGACACGCTGCGATTCCGATTTCACCTGGCGCAGCGCTTTAAGGTTTCTGCGTCAGATGTAGACGCGTTTGTCTTGGGTGAGCACGGCATCTCGTCGGTTTTCTTGTGGTCGACGGCGCGAGTCGGTGGCAGAAGAGTATTGGATCTCTTTGCGGAAACCACGACCACACCGGAATTGGCAGTCGAGGAACTCGAACTCGAGGTTCGTTACGCAAACATCACGATCATAGAAGGCATTGGCGCTAGCCAGTATGGCATTGGGATGGTTTCAGCGCGCCTTACCGAAATGGTACTACGTGATGAGCAAGCCGTGATCCCAATCGGCTGCTACAACGCTGCGTTCGGTGTCACGCTTTCGCTGCCCAGCGTTGTTGGACGATGCGGCGTTCGCCGCCTACTACAACCTGAAATGTGCGACGCAGAGCGGAAAGGATTGCATCGTAGCGCCGATGCGATCAGGGCAGCGCTGTCCCGGCTCAGCCTCAAGCAACGTCAGCGCAGCACAGCTTGATCTGTTTGACAGCACCAAACGGTTGTGGTGGCTGCGAGGGGTTGTCGAATAATCCGCCAAAAACATCAAGATCTGGGCGAGGTGTGCAAGAAGATGTTCGCGCACTTTCCCTCGAAATGGAAGAAAGGCCATAAAGTGTCGAAACCATCTTTAGCTTTATTGTTCTGTTGTTCACTAGTGCTAACTGCTTCGAACCTGTTTGGGTCAACTCAAGATTTTAGAGTTCCAGATGATTTGGCGCTCCGCATTCGTCTCGACGACACGCTAACTAGCGCCGATTCGATGGTCGGAGATCCGTTCAGCGCCACCGTTGTTGACAAAGGCGAATACCGGAATGCGCGGGTATACGGTCACATCGCACAAATCGACATGTCAGGCCGCGTGAAGGGCCATACCAGCATGATGCTGCGCTTCGACAGGCTGATTATGCCTGATGGTCGCAGGGCGGGAGTGCACGCTGAAATTGTCGAGCTCTATCGTGCGCCCTCTGGGGAGAAGGTGGATGTCGAAGGCGCGATCGAATCTGGCGGCCGCGGTAAAAGGAGCATAGTGCATACGGCCGTTGGCGCAGGTGCTGGCGCGCTTTTCGGCGGAATCTTCGGAGGTGGTGAAGGCGCAGGCATTGGATCGATCATCGGCGGTGCCGGAGGCTTGGGAACTACCGCTTTCAGAGGACGCCAGAAGATCACGCTCAATAGCGGTTTGGAGATGCTAATCCGCATCACCAGACGCTGAGCAGTAATTGACTCGTCTTTGCAAGGCATCGGTCAAAAACGTTCAATTTCACTGAATTGATCGAAGTGGAACTCAGAATGCAAGAACCTTGTGGCTGAGTTACAGGAATCTTAGCCAAGTTCCTTCCCTTGAAGTTTTTAGGTCGCTGGATTAGGGCGCTTTGTGCGCTTCGAAACACTAACTATGGAGATGAATATGAAATCGAAGTTTTCGATGATTCTGGCAGTGGTTCTCGTGTCGACTGTAGCCGGGCTGGCACAAGATGTTGCGCACGACGTCGGGCACGCAGCCAAAGACACTGGACATGCAACTGATGTGGCAGCAAAAGACACTGCAGACGCGACGGATGCCGCAGCGAAGGACACCGCGCATGCATCGGAAAAAGCAGCCAAAGACACAGGACATGTTGCGGAAAAGACTGCTGACAAAACCGGCCATGCTGCTAAAGATGTGGCTAAGGAAACAGGGCGCGGAACAGAGAAGGGGGCAAAGGAAGTAGGACACGGCGTTAAAGAAGCTGCAGTGAAAACTGTAGATGTGCTGAAGTAGCGCGGTCTCACGAGTATTTCGGAGTCCCAGGTAATTACAGTTAGACTCCACTTTTGTCATTGCTTGGTTAGAAGTAGCGGCCTTAACTGTTCGCTGACATCAAAGTATAAGCCGGTAACTTTGGCCTTGAGCTTGCAAGACATAACACGAGAAATGCACCGCTCATCGCACGGACACTTATTGCGGTAGCCACCGCGGTCTTCCTCAGTACCCTCCCCCTCCTACCTGTACAAGGTCTGCACTCGATCGTTCCGAACGGAGGCTTGAATGCCTAATGGTCAAATTTCAATCCGCTGCCGAAGGACCGACAAGTGTCAACGACAACAAATTGACATAACCAGCTCTGCCAAAACAAATGTGCGAGCGTTTAGACCGCATAACAAACGTTTGAAAAATGCGAAGAAAATTTTGTTATCCGTTCAAAATGGTCAAATGCCTGACATCGAATCTTCCATCTCGCCGCATTCAATTGTCAGAGGGAATCTCGAATCTTTTTGATTTCGTGGGGAAGCCCAGATTTTTAGTCGTCGATCTGCTTTGGAACTTAACTTGCCTTTGAAAGTGCATGCGAAACTGCGCGGGCCCTATGACCATGACTCAATCGAGACGATCGCACTATCGACATCGCGTTTTGTGCGTTGACGATAACGAGCTTGCTGTATTTGTGAGCGCCACAGTCCTTCGCAGTGAAGGTTACGAAGTATTGGCTTGCTCGGATCCGTTGCGGGCTGCCTCGATTGCCAGATCACAAGAACTGGATCTGGCAATCCTCGACTATGAAATGCCGGTGATGAATGGCGCCGAACTGGCGGCATTTTGCAAAGCGGCAAATCCGGACACCAAGGTGATTCTCTTTTCTGGATGCCTGACCATACCAAGTCGAGACCTTGCCCTCGCGGATCTGTTCGTGGAAAAGTGCAATGGTGTTGAAGTGTTGCTCGACGCCGTGGAATCGTTGCTCGCTGAAAGGGAGACGCAATCTGAGTGCGCTTCGAGAATCTACTACAACAATGAAAATGTGCAGCGATGAGAAGCGAATCAAGCAGAGTTGTCCGCATGAGGAGCGACAGCTGCGAAGAAGCAGCGCGTTTTCGAGGGAGATGAGATGTTTTATGCAGTTATCTTTGATTTTGCCCTAGTTGCACTAGCACTGGCGACGTTCGGGCTCTTTGTCTGGTGCTGGCTGGCCTATCGGGAGGACCTCGGAGTACATCCGAGCTACCGCCAACCCGCGCCTGCAGTCACACAGGACCCAACAGGAACCCGAGCGAGGAGACGTTCTGCCTAGTAGCAGAGGATCGTGTCTCGTCTCAGCTGCCACTCTTCTTTCCTGCTCGGCTGCCATCGACAGCGGACATTCCAGAATTGAAACAATCACCATGCGGCGTCAGCGATCTGGCCTACATTCGTTCATGACTGTGATTATCGACCGGAGTCAGAAATGCGGAGAAATAGCCTAGCAAGAAAGACGATCGACGAAGAATCTCTTCACAGCGAAGAGCTCTGGAACACAATTCGCTACCTCGACCCAGACTCAGATGGCAAACGAGGGAACCTTCTCGCGGTCCTGGCTGTGTTGTTAGAAGCCTTGCTAATTTGCACTGTCGGCTTGTCTCTTCACTTCCTCGGGTTGTGACGCTTTGTTTACGACGCAATTGGCTCTGATCAGTGGAGTGTAAAAAGATCGACACATGTGGCGATCGGTCGGCTTTCACAGCCCGTCGGTAGACAGAATCATTGAATCTATCTCATTCTGAAGGACACCAAGTGCGGTTCTGCCGAAAGTGTTGGCGGTTCAATTGCAATGTGCTTGTACGTCATCGAACGCAGTGGAAGGAGCCGCGATGGATCTTCAGGCTTTGGATGCAATGGAAGTGCGAGTGCCTACTACAAGGAAAGAACGCGGGATTGAAGTTTGCCGCTGCGTCCCGACCAAGTGCAACATGAAAACCGATCAGAACCAACTCAACACAAGCCTGGCTACCGACCTCGACCTGGTACGCTCCGCGATCGGTGGGGATACAGCCGCATTTGAGGAGTTGGTGCGACGCAACACGAAACGGGTTTTCTCCGTCGCTCTTCACATCACTCGCTCCCGTGAAGACGCGGAAGAGATAACTCAGGAGACTTTCCTTAAGGCATTCCTTCATCTCAATGACTTTGAGGAAAGGGCACAATTTTCTACTTGGCTGACTCGGATCGCGGTCAATGCCGCGCTGACCAATGTTGCGCGTTTGCCTCGCGCCAAAGTTGTATTGAGCGAAGAGCGAGAACGGGAAGCCAGCTCCGCGGCCGAGGAAATCCCAGACTGGAGACCCAACCCAGAGCAGCTCTACAGTCGATCCCAACTGCAACAGCTATTGCGGCAGGCGCTCGAGGAGTTGCCGCAAGCATACAGTACCGTTTTCCTTTTGCGAGACGTTCAGGGGCTTTCGATTACCGAGACGGCTGCAGCATTGCGACTGAGTATCCCAGCGGTTAAGACGCGATTGCTACGTGCTCGGCTGCAGCTTCGTGAAAATCTGAGTAGATCTTTCATCCCCCACGTGGCCTAAAGCTGGACACGCCCGATCGAACCTGGTCGCGCGTGTTCAGCCTGGCATCGCCTCCACGCAAACAACACCGGCGCGAGCTTTGACGGACGCCGGAAATAGGCAGCGCTAGCTGGCGGATACTGAGGCCCGGCTGTACCGAGCTGCCGGAGCAATCGAAGATAAGCAGCAATGCGATATCATCTTCGGCGCCCAGTGATTCTTCAACGAGAGTTAATTGTCTGCTATGGGACTGTCAACCAGTCCGGAGCAAGTAAGCACGATGCGATGGGGCGGAATCGGGAAGCCGCTCTTGCGGCTTTTCGTCTGCTTCGCCGCCGTGCTCGCGGCCACTGCTGCGCTCTATAGAGTGCCGATTGGCGACAGAGCCTTAACCGCGGTTTTCACCTATCTCTTCGTGGTGATCGCCTCGGGCATCTGGGGCTTTCGTTACACTGTCTTCGTCTCCTTCCTTACGTCCCTGGGGTTCAGTTGGCTGCTCCCGCCGGTCGGCCGCTTTTGGCTGAGTGATGCGCGTGACGTTTTTGCGCTGGCCGCATTCCTGGTGATCGGGATCACTACGAGCCATCTTTCAGACCGTGCGCGCAAAGAGGCGCTGAAGGCCAACCAGCGCCGCGCCGAAGCCGTCGCTGCGCACCAGCGCTTCCGCGACCTGGTCAACTCCGTCGAGGGCATTGTCTGGGAAGCTGATGCTGAAACTTTCGCCTTCTCCTTCGTAAGCGAACAGGCAGAACGCATCCTCGGGTATCCCGTCGAACAATGGCTGCGCGAACCTACATTCTGGAAGGACCATCTTCATCCCGAAGATCGCGCCTCGGTCATGCAATTCTGCGAACAGATCAGACCCCAGAAACGCGCTCATGATTTTGAATACCGCATGATCAGTGCCGATGGACGCGTCGTATGGCTACGCAATCTGGTTACGGTGGTAGTCGAGGATGAATTGGCAACCCAGCTTAGCGGCGTGATGATCGACATCACCAAGCGCAAGCAGGACGAAAAAACTTTGCGCGAGCGGGAGGCTCGGATCCGCCGCCTCATCGATGCAGATATCATCGGGGTTTTCCTCTGGGATATCGAAGGTCCGATTTTCGAGGCCAATGACACGTTTCTCCGCATGGTCGGATATGACCGCGAGGATCTCGTGTCAGGCCGCCTGCGCTGGACCGATCTGACTCCGCCGGAATGGCGCGACCGCGACGCTCAATTGATGCCAGAGCTCAACATGACCGGTCGTATCCAGCCATTCGAGAAGGAGTATTTCCGGAAAGACGGCAGCCGCGTGCCTGTCCTGATCGGTATCGCTGATTTCGAACAAAGCACGAGCCAAGGTGTCGCCTTCGTGCTCGACCTCAGCGAACGCAAGCATGCGGAGCAAGCCCGGCAGCAACTTGAGGAGCAATGGAGAGCGGCCTTTGAGAGCAATCCCACGATGTACTTCATCATCGATGCGGCGGGCGCAATCGTATCGGTGAACGCCTTCGGGGCAGAGCAACTGGGTTATACCGTGGGCGAGTTGCTCGGCCAGCCCGTATTGGATGTTTTTTATGAACCCGATCGCGACTCTATCCAGAACCACGCAAAAGAATGTTTCGAGCAGCCTGGCCGGACGATGAGGTGGGAAGCGAGGAAAATCCGTAAAGATGGCAACATGCTTTGGGTTCGCGAAACGGCGAACGCTGTTGTCCTGCAGAAGCGGCCGGTTCTACTTGTAGTGTGCGAGAACATTACCGAACAGAAGCGCGCCGAAGACGCAGCCCGCCGGAGTGAAAAAGAGCTTCGCGAGATCGTCGAGACAATGCCGGCGATGGCCTGGAGTGCGCTGCCTGACGGCTCCAATGCATTCGTCACCAGGCAATGGACCCAATATACCGGTTTAACAGCAGAGCAGATGTCAGGTTCAGGTTGGCAGAGCACGGTTCATCCAGAAGACCTCGGCCGACATATGGAAAAGTGGCGTCGATCCTTGGCCACGGGTGAGGCACTCGAGAATGAGGTGCGTTTCCGAGGGGCTGCTGATGGGCAATATCGGTGGTTCTTAGCGCGTAGTGTGCCGGTACGCGACGAGCAGGGCAATATTTCCAAGTGGTACGGGATCGCTACCGATATTGAAGACCGCAAGCGAGCAGAGGAAGCTCTGCGCCGCAGCGAAAGAGAACTTCGCGATTTGATTGAGACAACGCCATCCCTGACGTTTTCCACCTGGCCTGACGGTGCGGGTGAATTCACGACTGGCCGTTGGCGGGAATATTCAGGCTTGTCGACGGAAGAAACTTTTGGAGAGCGCGGGGCATCGACGATTTATCCAGACGATCGGGATATACACCTCGGCAAGTGGCGCGCGTCGCTGGCGAGTGGTGAGCCGTTCGAAAACGAAGCCCGCCATCGGAGCGCCAACGGCGAATATCGCTGGTTTTTAGTTCGTGCTGTTCCGCTGTGCGATGAGCACGGAGGCGTTCTCAAGTGGTACGGCAGTCTTACGGACATCGAAGATCGCAAGCGTGCGGAGCAAGCGCTACAGCGAAGTGAGGCGTATCTGGCGGAAGCGCAGAGACTGAGTCACACGGGCAGTTGGGCGTGGGAAATGAAGACACTGAAGGTGCTCTACTGCTCCGACGAAATGTACCGAATTTTTGGATTCGATCCGCAGGACGGCGTACCGACCGCCGAAGACTTCGAGCAACGCATGTACCCAGAGGACCATGACAATGTGCACGCAATTGCCTGGAAGGCAATCGGTCAGAAGGCTGATTACGTTGTGGAACACAGGATCGTGCGGCCGGACGGAATACTGAAATACATCCGGACCACAGGACATCCGGTGCTCAATGGCACCGGAGAAGTTGTTGAATACTTCGGTACATCGGCAGATGTGACGGAACACAAACGCGCCGAGGAAGCTTTGCGCCGCAGTGAAGCTTACCTTACCGAAGCGCAACGGCTAACCAAGACGGGCAGTTGGGCCTACAACCCTTTCACTGGAAAAACGGTTTACTGGTCCGCTGAAATGTTCCGAATTTTTGGATTGGATCCGCAGAGCGGTCCAAGCAGCGAACAATTCTGGCAACTCGTACACCCGGACGACATCGACAGAGTAAGAGCACGCGTTGCGAGGGAGGCTCACGAAAAAACAGGATACGACGATGAGTACAGGATTGTGCTTTCCGATGGAACCGTCAAACATATTCTCGATATCGGGCGTCCGGTCTTCAACGACGCGGGAGATGTCACAGAATTTGTTGGGACCACAGTCGATGTCACGGAGCGCAAGCGAGCAGAAGACGCGTTACGTCGCAGTGAAGCTTATTTGGCTGAAGCGCAGAGGCTGACCCAGACGGGTAGTTGGGCCTGGGACCCCCGGAGCGACAGAATGATCTACTGCTCTGAGGAACTCTACCGCATCTTTGATGTCGATCCGCAGGCAGGTGTGCCGTCCATCGAAGTACTCCTGGAACGAGTTCACCCGGAGGATCGTGACAGGGTCAGAGCGGAGAGCATCGGTGGAAGCCGCAATAAAACGAAGCACACCATAGAGTACAGACTTCTGCTGCCCAATGGAACGATCAAGTACGTTATTAGTATGCGGTATCCGGGCTTCGATGAAACGGGCGAGTTCGTCGAAATTATTGGAACGATTGTCGATGTGACGGAGCGCAAGCGGGCCGAAGAACTGTTGCGCGAAAGCGAGGGACGCTTTCGTACGATTTTCGAGAACGCGGGAGCCGGCGTGGCGTTGGTGGACGGGCAGGGGCGACCCATCAAATGCAACCCGACGTTTACCAAGATGCTGGGCTTTACCGAAGAAGAACTGCGCAGCATGGTGTTCACCGAGTTTACCCACCCTGACGACATAGAGGCGGATTGGAGACTCTACAGGGAAGTAGTGGAGGGGAAACGCGATAGGTACGACATTGAGAAACGTTATATCAAGAAGGATGGTCAAGTGATGTGGGGCCAATTGATCGTTTCTCGGGTTAAGAACAAAGATGGCGCATCCACCGACTATATGGTGGCCATGATAGAAGACATCACCGAGCGTAAGCGTGCGCAGCAAGCGCTACAGCGAAGTGAGTCGTATCTTGCAGAAGCGCAGAGGCTGACGCACACGGGCAGTTGGGCTTACAACCCTGAGGCTGAGAAGTCGATTTACTGGTCGGAGGAAACTTTCAGAATCTTTGGAAGAAGCAGCCTCCCAGATCTGCAACAGTTCCTGCGAATGGTACACCCAGAAGATCGCGAGAGCTTCTACGAGCGGCTCGTGAAAGCATTCGGCGAGAAAGCCGAGATCGTGCAAGATTACAGAACCGTGCTGCCAGACGGAACAGTAAAGCACATCCACCAGATTGCACATCCGGTTCTCGATGAAGCCGGAGATCTGATCGAATACGTTGGCACCGACGTAGACGTTACAGACCTCAAGCGCGCGGAGGAAGAGCGCGAAAGATTGCGTCAGCTGGAGGCAGAACTCGCGCGCATGAACAGGGTGACCACAATGGGAGAGCTGACTGCTTCGCTCGCCCACGAGATCAATCAGCCGATTGCTGCCACCGTGACGAATGCCAGTACCAGCCTGCGCTGGCTTGCTCACGATCCCCCTAATATCGAGGAGGCCCGCGAGGCGGCCAAGAGGAGCGTCAAAGACGCAAACCGCGCAGCAGAGATCATCGGCCGCGTCCGACAGCTTTTTAGAAAAGGCGCCACAGACCGCGACTTGGTGGATGTCAACGAACTGATTCGGGAGATGATCGTCTTGCTGCTGAACGAGGCTCGCCGTTACTCGATTTCCGTACGCCCCAACCTCGACCCGAATCTTCCCAGCGTAATGGCAGATCGTGTGCAGTTGCAGCAGGTCTTAATGAACCTGATGCTGAATGGAATCGATGCCGTTAAAGATATGGACGGCGAGCGCGAACTTACGATTAAGTCAGGACGACAGAATCATCATCTATTGATCTCCGTGACCGATACCGGAATGGGACTGCCTCCGCAGGCGGAAAAGATCTTTGATGCATTTTTTACAACTAAAGCTGAGGGGACTGGAATGGGCCTCTCCATCAGCCGTTCCATTATCGAGTCCCATGGCGGGCGCTTGTGGGCCATGAACAATCCTCCTCACGGCGCTACCTTTCATTTCACCCTTCCCAAGAACGTGGAGGCTCATGACGAAGATACCCGCGGGCGCTCCTACCGTGTTCATCATTGACGATGATGACGGTGTGCGCGCGTCGATAAGCGGTTTGCTCAAATCTGTGGGGTTGCGCCCGGAGTCGTTCGCAAGCGCGCAAGAGTTTCTGAAATACAAGCGCCCGGATGGTCCGAGTTGTCTGGTTCTCGACGTCCGGCTTCCCGGAACTAGCGGTCTGGATTTTCAACGCGAGTTGCGCGAGGCGGGTATGCAGATCCCCATCATCTTCATTACCGGTCATGGCGATATTCCAATGACCGTGAAGGCTATGAAGTCTGGGGCGGTGGAGTTTCTTACCAAGCCCTTTCGGGATCAGGACCTCCTGGACGCGGTCCATGCGGCGTTGGATCGCGACCGCGTAGCTCTTCAACAGTTCAGGAACGTCGCCGATTTGCAGCGGCGCTACGACTCCCTTACCGCACGTGAGCGCGAAGTCATGAGCCTTGTGGTTGCCGGCATGCTGAATAAGCAAGTAGCTTCTGCACTTGGCACGAGCGAAATTACTGTCAAGATTCAACGCGGGCACGTGATGCAAAAAATGCAAGCCGCCTCATTGGCGGACTTGGTAAGAATGGCGGCGAAACTGGAGTCTACGCGAGGAGCCAAGTAGCTGAGCGTCCTAGACCTGGCTGCCCAGAGCCATCGACCCACGACTACATAGCTTTGACAGCGTCAGCCGGAGGGCGACTTCACCCCGGTATTACGCGATCATACCAAGGCATGATTGCCAGGAGATTTGCGCTCCTGATAGGTTCCTAATATGGCGACTCAGGCTACAAAAAAAGTGGCGATTGTTGATGACGATGAGTCAATGCGCTCCGCCCTGTTAGGCCTGTTGAAAGTCCTTGGACTACAAGCGCACGCGTTCGCGTCGGCAGAGGAATTCCTCAAATCGGGGCAACAGCGTGAATGCGCTTGCCTGATCGCGGATATTCGTATGCCGGGAATGTCCGGTCTGGAATTGCAGGCCAAACTCAATGCTGAGCGCTGCAGGATTCCAACCATTTTCATTACAGCACATGGCGACACAAAGATGCGAATGCAGGCGTTGAGAGCTGGGGCAGTTGAGTTCCTAGCAAAACCGTTCGATGACGAAGCCCTGCTCGACAGTGTTCGGGCGGCACTTGAGAGCTAGACCTCATAACCAATGAGTTGTATAGGTCAGGAGGTTCTTGGTGGGAGCCGTATCAAGGTCCGAGATCAACGGGCAAGGTGCTTGTGAACGCAGGTTCGAGCAGCTGATAGGCAGTAGTCCCGGTTTGGAACTGGTGCTTGAGCAGGTAGAACAGGTGGCGCCTACCAATTCCACAGTTCTGATTCATGGAGAAACCGGCACCGGCAAAGAACTGATTGCGCGCGCGATTCACAACATCAGTCCGCGATGTGGACGCTCGTTCGTCAAGCTCAATTGCGCTGCGATTCCACTCGATCTGCTGGAGAGTGAGCTCTTCGGCCATGAGAAGGGCGCGTTCACCGGCGCTATCGCGCAAAAGATCGGACGCTTCGAGCTGGCCGATAAGGGCACACTCTTCCTGGATGAAGTGGGCGATATTCCCTCCGCATTACAACCCAAGCTACTCCGTGTCCTTCAGGAACAGGAGTTTGAACGCCTCGGCAGCAATCGGACTCACCAGGTTGACGTTCGCCTGGTAGCTGCAACGAATCGAGACTTGCCGGACATGGTAAAGAACCGGGAATTCCGCAGCGATCTCTATTACCGTTTGAACGTGTTCCCCCTCGTGCTGCCACCACTGCGTGAGCGCAGAAAAGATATTCCGGAGTTAGTAACCCATTTCGTCGAAACATTTTCGCGCCGCATGTCTAAGGAAATTGAATGCATCCCTGCCGAGACAATGTCTGAGCTGTGCTCCTACAACTGGCCTGGAAATATCCGCGAGTTGCAGAACCTGATTGAACGCGCGGTTATCCTTGCGAAGGACGGCGTGCTTCCGAACCCGCTGCCTCACTCAAGAGCGGAAGCTGTCGTCGCCAGTGTTCCGCCCACCACATTACGGGGCTCAGAACGCGCTCTGATTTTGGAAACGCTTGACCAGGTTGGTTGGGTGATAGGCGGACCGCGTGGTGCGGCAGCCAAACTGGCCGTAAAGCGGACCACGCTCCTTCACAAGATGAAGAGATTGGGGATCTCGCGACCCGCGCACCAACCTGGAAGCGATGTGCCCGCTTTTGAACACGTACAAGAGCAGCGGGAGTGAAGGGATGAGGACCACGGCTCCGATTCGCCATCATCAGTGGCAACGAAACTCCGACTGCGGCAAAGATGATGTGAAAGCCAGAGACATGGCCATCTGGGAACGTGCCGCAATCAAGTTATCCATGTCGCTGCTCCACTGATCTTCTTCCTCCGGCGTGCGCAGTTTGTTCGTGCGCTCCTACCTTGAAAAGGTTTCGTCAACGAGTCCTCCTGCATCCGGCACGAACTTGAGATGCCCCAGCCAGGCGAGGCGCCTAGCATCGCAACAATGGAACGGTCTGACGCGCCAACGAGCTCTGTACGAATTGCAGGACGCCACCGTGTTTCGGATCTTTTTTGATGATCTGCACACGTTGTCCTTCTACTTCGACCTCTCTGCTCCCTCGGGCTCGACCCTATGCGACCATGTGAGTCGAGTCCCGAAGGGGGAGGATACTTAGAAGCGATAGACAAGTCCCACGGATGGTTGAGCGGTGTGGGTCACGTTGGTAGTGTTGACGGAGCTGATTCCGAAATCGGGCGCGTGGTAGATCAAACCACGGTATTCAACCAGTGCCAGGAGATGTGAACCTATTACTGGAAGTTCAACACCCCCACCATAGACAAATAGTCCTTCGCCGTCTCTAACAGTTCCGGCGACAGTAGCGAAGGAGTTACGAGTTGGTGCGAAGACCAGCGCTCCACCTTCCGCCAGTAGATATGGACGCATACCTTTGACAAACGGCAGATTGAAGACCAATCCTCCCGTAGCTTGGTGAACGTCTGCCTGAATTCTGGTTTGTGGAAGCCCAGGCCCGCCGATCAAGTTTGGGAAGGGAAAACCCGAAGTGGGCGAGAGAAAGTACCGCTGAGTGTTGCGGGTGAAGCCGTAATCGCCCTCCACGGAAATCCAGCGAAAGATTTTGTGACGGTATCCGGCCAGAAGGCCGGCGCTGTTTGTGGCGCTTTGAGTGTATCCAAAGCCGTTCGAATCTCTGGTGAATTGACCTGTCAATTGCGCACTCACTTCTCCGATGCCCTCCTGGGCTGTTGCCGCTACTGCGGAAAAGAGAAGCGCAAAAGAGGCCACTGCAATAACTAATTTCTGCATCGAAAGCTACTCCTGATTCCAAGTTAGTTTTGTTCCACGGGCTTTGAGATATGCCAAAGGCCACCTCTGAGCTGGCCGGGTTCGGTTATCGCTGGAGCACGGAAATTGCCAAACCGGCTCAGATGCTGATTCTGCGCAACAATGTGAGAACAAGGAATTTCAGAGCTTCTGGATATTTTTGATAAGGTCGCGAGCCTCACTTCGTGCGACCTGTTGCCGACACGCGTCGGAGCATTGACACTAGATTGAGTTCGGAATCGGACGGGTTGATTTGTATTCCGTAGCCGACCGGGATGCGATCTTATTCGAACAGAATCTTCGCCATCATTCCCTTGACTTCGTGATTCAGCAAATGACAGTGGAATAGGGACATTCCACGGATCAGGGAATCGGTAAAGCACATGACCAGATCGACGATGATCATTGGCATTCGACGCATACACTAGTTCGATGTTCGGTGAGCAACTAAGTTGCGGATCTTGCCTACCTGCCATTGGCCGCTCCCGTGGAACTGTCATAAAACCAAAATAGGAATCAAGAATGAATGATAGTGCTGAGATCGGCCGCTTCTGTGGGCGTCAGCATCTCGACAGATTTTGACTCGGCAGTTAGCCACTCGCCCTGCGAGCGCAAGACTCGCCGCTTTGGTCTCCGTGAAACGGAGGGTTCGAGACCGCATATCACCTGGCATGGCCGGCATTTACATCGTCCTAATGAATCAGGGAAGAGTGCGAATCAGCTCTGGAGAGGTACGTGCATTTGGCTAAGCCGATTCAGAAGCGTTGGGCCAAAAGTAGCTTGCAAGATTCCGGAGGCAGTGCTCGACGCAGTCCTGTTTCAATTTGAGAGAAGAGGTGGATTGTGTCGGGCCAAGCGGTCAATGAGAAGTTCGTGGGAAGGTCGAATCAATTTAGCAAAAAAGCAAGGGTAGGGCAATCGCTGGCGCAGGGCATTGTGAGGCTATGGATTTTGTCTCTCGTGGTCCCTGCATTCGCACAAAGTCAGGATCGAGGTAGTCCCTTGCCGGACGCAGCTTCCGCGAGCGCCGCGGCAAACTTACCGGACTCGGCTTTGGCCGCGACCCCTGCTGGCATGCCGCACGCACTCGCCGCTGCCATCCCAGTAGCGACCATAGATCATTCATTGACAATCGGACAGCGAGTTCATATTTGGAACCGCTCTGTGTTCAATCCCGAAACCATACTTGGACCTGCGATCAGCGCAGGAGTCAATCAGGCGAGAAATCAACCGTCTGGTTTTTATCAGGGCGCTGAAGGATATGCAGACCGATTTGGCTCCGCGGTCGGCAGAGATGTGATCGGTAAAACAATAAGCTTCGGATTTGCGGCCGTCGATCACGAAGACCCGCGCTATTTTCTTGAAGAAGGCCGAAGCCCCTGGGCGCGGATGGGGCACGCAATGGCTTTAACTTTTGTGTCCCCAACTGCAAGTGGCCGTCGGATTCCGGCGTTCTCGCATTTTGCAGGAGCATACGGAGCGGCGTTCATCGCGAATGCGTGGTATCCAGACAATCAGGCGGACGCCGAACACGCTTTAAAACGGGGATCGATCTCACTAGGCGTAGGTGTGGGGCTGAATCTTTTGAGAGAGTTTGTGCCTCACTTTAACAACGTCGCGCCGCGATAGCATTTAGCAAGGCCGTCAGCTGAGCGATCTGACGAGGACGCGCAAACCCGCATCCTTGACATGTCCTGGCGGGATTTCTTAGCAAGCACTATTTAAATCATTAATAGATGAAAGGAAGCAACTCCGAGCAATTCTCATCCTGCGCGCCGGCTAGGACGATGAGATTGCACCTGCAGTTCCGAGCTCAGGTTTTATCCTTCTAATGGCTCAAGGAATGCCCATCAGATTACATACACACAATGTTAGAAACGCGTTTTAGGGAGTGAGTTACAAACTTGTCGATCTTTCCTCGACCTTACTCGCTATCGCGATTCCAGCTTGCCAGCGCGCATCTGCTTCGCTGAGGCCGCAAGAGAAACACACGGTTCTTGCGTTGCGATTAGTCGCTTGGCAGTACGCGCAATCCCAGTAGTAAGGAACGAGTACGCCAAATGATTCATGAGTCATTTTCGATTTCTCCTTGCTTCCTGCTGGAGACCAACAACACAGGTAGCGGAACGACTCCAATTTCGAACCTGGCCGCGCTCTCAACTCCGAATTCGAGGATAGGCTTGATGCAATTCAACAGTGATCTTCACAATCTACTGATCTCACAACTAAATACCGTATCCAAAGAAGCTTGCTGCCGAGGCGGTTGCGACTGCTGCGATGCGCCGCCCATCCCCTTCGTTCTGATCGCGGTCCCTCATTCGGCTCACTGCTCCATCGGCCTCCTTCATGAAAATTAACTCGCCCTCCGAGTCGAGATCGATTCGGACGAAATCGCCAAACTTCAACTGCGAACTTGCGACCAGGCTCGCCAGAGGAGACACAAGATTCTTTTCGATCGCTCGTTTCAAGTGACGAGCCCCATACTTCACGTCGGTACCTTCCTCCAGAAGAAAGTTCCTGACACTCTCCGTGCAACCGAAGAGGAATTTCCCTGCGCCTGATGCCGCCAAGATGCGTTGCTGTACCATCTCCAACTCGAGATCCAGAATCTGCTGCAGATGTGCTGAACGCAAGGTTTTGAAAACCACAACCTTGTCAATGCGGTTCATGAACTCGGGTGTGAACTTTCGCCGTGCCGCTTCCACCGCGGTGCGGTCGATTTTTTGGTCAAAGCCATCATCGAGGACATCCGCTTTCGGTGAGAATCCGAAGCGGCCGTTTGCCAGGTTCGACATCTCGGCCGCCCCGAGGTTGGACGTCATAATAATGATGCAGCGCGAAAGATCCACACGACGGCTGTCACCCAAGGTGAGTGTCGCCTTATCCAAGACACCAAGCAGTAGTTGCCACAATGCGTCGGAGGCCTTTTCGATCTCGTCAAACAGCAGTATGGAAAGTTTCAGCGTCTCGGTCTGAAACTGATCAATGGCCTGCTGAGTCAGCAACGGATGAGTTTCGCGATGTCCCAGATATCCCGGGGGAGAACCAATCAGCTTGGCAATTTCATGAGAATGCTGAAACTCTGCGCAATCGATCTTGATGCAAGAGCGAGGATCGCCAAACAGTGCCTGCGCCATCGCCTCTACCACGCGTGTCTTGCCAGAACCTGTCGGTCCCAGAAACAGCAAATTGGCTACCGGGCGTCCTGGAGGATTGAGCCCTGCCAGAAACGTCTGGTAGATCTGTGCTACTTCTTCGACAGCTTGTTCCTGGCCAATAATGTTTCTGTGCAGGGCATTCGCAAACTCAGTCGCCTCGGTGTTGCGACGCGTAGGATCCAGCACGATGGTTGAGCCTTTCATAACCGCTTACCTCTCTTGCCGAGCAAATAAGCATTTCCTATGCCAAGAGAGATTGCAGTTGTGGAAATCGCGAGGAGTGCTCGTCGATGATTCCGCGCCCCGGCAGACCCAATCTGAATCCAGCCGAGCACTGTCATCAATTTGTGATTCGCGGGTCCGCGTCAGTAGGCCAACGACAAAAATTACGAGATAACCGTTGCCCTGCCGAGTATGGCGCTGTCACTTGGTGTTGTCACTTGAGCAGCGAATAGTGGACTGTCTGTCGATATATCGACAGATACGGTTCAATGCCTGTTCGAGTGGCGTATGGACGTTGCGTTTAGCGGAAAGCTGAAAATTAGACCGATAAGTTAGCGCTACCGTGCTTTAGATAAGGAACTGTCGCTTGTGGGATGGGCCTGGGCGAGCACGACGCGACGCAATACCATGCGCGATGACCCAGTGTTCAGCAGAAATAATAATCCAGGCAAAATCACATCCAGGGTATGCGGCAACGTGATTTGCGACAAGACTCCCTGAACATTCTTGACGTCGCCTGGATTGATCGCTGCGACGTTGACTTATCGGGATGCGACGAGGGCCGGAACATCTGCGAGGCTCTCATAATCTTCGTCAGTCAACTGCACTGAGGCGGACGCCACGTTCTCCTCCAGATGTTCGACCGAGCTGGTTCCCGGAATGGGAAGCATGATCGGCGAGCGTTTCAGGAGCCATGCTAACGCAACCTGCTTCGGAGTCGCCTGATGCGCCAGGGCGATTTTGTTGAGCACCTCGCCCGCTACCTTGCCAGCTCCGAGCGGAAACCATGGAATGAATACGATTCCATTACTTTCGCAATAGTCCACGACATAGTCCCATTCACGATCGGCGAAGCTGTATCGGTTCTGAACAGAGACTATGGGAACTATCTTGCGCGCTCGCTCGATATGCTCCCTCGTGACGTTCGACAACGCGACTAGACGAATCTTCCCCTCGTTTCGTAGCTCAGCCAGAGTTTCAACTGAGGCGTCCAAGGATACGACCGGATCGGGGGCATGCAGCTGATAAACGTCAATGCGATCCAGTCTTAGTCGCTTCAGGCTACCTTCGACTGCCTTACGCAAGTGAGCAGGAGTCGCGTCGTGGGTCCACTGATTTGGGCCAGGACGATTCCAGCCGCCCTTGGTTGCAATAACCAGCCCCTTTGGATAAGGAAACAAGGCTTCGGCGATTAGTTCTTCACTGACGTGAGGACCATAAGAATCGGCAGTATCGATGAAATTGACTTCCAACTCTACCGCCCGGCGCAGAACGGCGAGGGCGCTATCCCGATTTTGCGGAGGGCCCCAGATACCTTCGCCCGTGAGTCGCATTGCTCCGAAGCCCAGGCGATGCACCGAAAGCTCGTGTCCGAGTGAGACTCTTCCAGATAGACTTGCAGAAATCTTTTTGTTATTCACGCTAATCTCCTTAACTTATTTGGTCACGTTGCGCTCATGCCAGAGCTATTCTTAATCTCGACTCAAACTGGAGTTGGTGCATTTTGCTCAATAAGACTTTGACTCTTCAATTTCGTCCAGAGCTCAAGAATCACTCCTGGTCGCTCGCAGCAGACAATATGTCGACAACTAAAAAGGGGTGCAACGAAGCGCCAACTCAACAATCAATGTGGCAGCTTCTCACGCTGCCATGTTTATCAGCCTCGCACCCGATTCATTACGCTTTTGGAGGATAGTTCTTGAACATTTTTTGCACGCCTTTGTCCAAGTTCTTAATGTTGTTGTTGGACTTGTTAGAAAGTGTGCTGCTGGCAGAGCCTCGCCACAACAGTTCCTTTGTTTTAGAATCGAACATATCGACGACCAGAGTGCCAACATGGTAGGTCTCAGTAGTGGTAGTCGCATCTCCGAATCCGCCGCCCCAACGCCAACCGCCACCGAAGCCGTTGTAAAAGGTGTCGAGGCTTTGCTGAGTTTTCGTCATTTCCAATGCGACGACGGAGATGTCGCCACCTGAGTCAACCTGCGATAGGCCTTTCGCGCTCAGCGCCCCGCCAACCGCAGACTTGATGCGATCGACCCAGAGGGGGTCTTTCGTCTGAATCTTCTCAAACGAAAATGTTTTGTAATTACTGAAGTTAGCGGCGCGGTCATAGTCCGTCTTCACCTGTTGCGCAAGCGATGCCGCAGTAAGAAGTGAGACCACTACTCCCAATAGAATGGCTTTTCGTGTCTTCATCATTTTCTCTTTGTAACGCTGATGTACGAGTTCCCGGCCTCGCACTGCCGCTCTAGACGGTAA